>Ga0207667_10000026_pt1 | contig 343713 bp, 363 predicted proteins | sample KBSCornC52_FD_184301 | JGI IMG/M metagenome (GOLD analysis project Ga0207667, IMG submission 184301) | Corn rhizosphere microbial communities from Kellogg Biological Station, Michigan, USA - KBS Corn C5-2 (SPAdes) (version 2) | ecosystem: Host-associated > Plants > Roots > Rhizosphere > Soil ...
CCATGAGCCGCAATCAGCTCGACCAGGAGGAGATAGGGGCTGGTTTCCTGGTCGAGCTGATTGCGGCTCATGGGCGATCCTGAAAAGTGATGGAGGAGGCTGGCTTGCCGGGCGTTCCTTTAGCGCGCCATGATGGCTGCTCACAAGCGATGGTGCCCCGGAGCGGTTAAGGCGATGAAGATTCACGTAGAAATGGACATGACGCCGGAAGAAGCCCGCACGCTGATGGGGCTGCCGGACGTGACGGGACTCCACGAACTGATGCTCGCGGAGATGAAAAAGCGCGTGAAGGCGGGCATGGACACGTCCGATCCCGAGGCGATGCTGAAGGCCTGGATGCCGATGGGTGGTGCCGGCTTCGAGCAGTTCCAGCGTTTTCTGTGGGACAGCGCGCAACGCGCAGCGGGCGGCACGAAAAAGACCGCACCCAAGGATTGATGACGGGCGACACGATCTATGCCGTTTCCACGGCGCCCGGCCGGGCCGGTGTGGCGGTCATCCGGGTGTCCGGGCCGGAATCGGGGCGCGCACTTGCGGCGTTGACCGGAAAACTTCCGCCCGCGGCTCGGGTGGCGACCGTCGCGCGGCTTCGCGACGCGGCCGGCTGCCAAATCGATGAAGGGCTCATCCTCTATTTCGTTTCGCCCGAAAGTTTCACAGGCGAGGACGTGGCCGAATTCCACGTCCATGGCGGTCGCGCGACGGTCGGCGCAGTGCTAGCGGCCCTGGGAGAGCTTGGCTTACGGCCGGCGGAAGCGGGCGAGTTCACCCGCCGCGCGGTCGAGAACGGCAAGCTCGACCTCACCCAGGCCGAAGCCATTGCCGATCTGGTGGATGCCGAAACCGATGCCCAGAGACGGCAGGCGCTGCGCCAATACGATGGCGCGTTGGCCGAGCTTTATGAAGGTTGGCGGGCCGACCTGATCCGGGCGGGCGCCTGGGCCGAAGCGGCCATCGATTTTTCCGACGACGAGTTGCCGGCGGATACGTTCGCGCGCGTCCGGGCGGCGATCGCCGAAATTCTCGGGCAGCTTCGCAGGCACCTGGACGATTCCCGCCGCGGCGAAGTTCTGCGCGAAGGACTGCATCTCGCGATCATCGGCCCGCCCAATGCCGGCAAGAGTTCGCTCGTCAACGCGCTCGCACGGCGCGACGTCGCCATCGTGGCCGAGACCGCCGGCACCACCCGCGACGTGATCGAGGTGCGGATGGATCTGGGCGGCTATCCCGTGATCCTGGCCGACACCGCCGGCTTGCGTGCGGCCTCCGAGGCGATCGAAGCCGAGGGTGTGCGGCGTGCCCTCGCGCGTGCCGAGGCGGCTGATCTTGTGCTTCTGCTGTTGGACGGCAGCACTGCCGATCCCTTCGCCGGACTGCCGCCAGATACGCGTGGCGATCTTGTCGTGTTCAACAAGTCCGACCTTCCGTGGCCGGCGAAGCGCGACGGGCTTTCGATCTCGCTCAAGACCGGCGATGGCATGGACGCCATGATCGAGGCACTGACCGCAAAGGTGCGCGAGAGGCTGGAGCAGCCAGCCGAAGCGCCGCTGCTCACCCGCGCACGCCATCGCCGCGCACTCGAGGATGCCGCCCGCTTGCTGGAACTGGCATTGGCTGCAAAAGACGATCAGCCCGAACTGATGGCGGAGGATCTCCGCCTCGCACTACGCGCCCTCGGCCGCATCACCGGCCGTGTGGACATCGAAGAAGTGCTCGATGTTGTGTTTAAGGATTTCTGTATCGGAAAATAGCCTATGCGGCGGCGCGCAAATTCGGACCCACCATCAACGCCGTGAAAATCGCCTTGTAGTGAATCATGGCCTGACGGAGATCCTCCGTCGTGGTTTTGCCGTCCTTGTTCTTGAGCGCGATTTCGTGCGCTTCACGAAAATCCTTCACGACGGCGGGATGATTGACGGAGAGGTCGGCAGTCCGCCGGTCGAAATCCGCGTTCGGATAGCCCTGCTCGGATAGCAGTTTGTCGAGGACGTCGCCTGCCTGCGCGAGCGAGGCCTTGGGGTCATCGACAAATGACGCTTGCGTGTCTTTCCACTGCGCCACGTAGCGTTCCTGCGCCGTCTTATCCAAGGCGTGGAGATGGTAGTCGGCGACACGACGCTCGCGCGCGATCAACCGCTCTTCGGCTTTTTCTTTGCTTCCGGTCTCAGTCACAAGACGCTGATACTCTTCGCCGTAATGTTTGGCGAAATCGCGTTTGCCGCGGTTGCGGCCGAGCATGCGAAACAGAACGAATGCCAGGACGAGAACGACAACGATCCCCGCGACGACAAACATCAGGGTTTCGGGGCTCATTTGCTGAAGTTGCTGCTGAAGTTGCTGCATACCGATCTCCCTGGGCGCAAACCTGCTGGAAGATCATGAAACGTCGGAGCGCAGCCCTTGTTCCAGAGAGTGTTCGAATGAGACAACCGGACATCGATAGCCGTGCCAGCGGTGCGGCACGGCGGCTGGGTGCCGCCGCGCCGCATTAGGAAGAGATGTACCGCGTCTACTTGCGCGCCGCGTTGCCGCTCACGCCTTTGGTCATGTCCTTGGCGTATTCCCTGACCTGATCGGTGCCTGCGATCTGATCGAAGATCCAGAGCCACCCGCCGGTGATGCCGCATTGATTATGCCACGTCGCGAGCCTGCTTTCGGCTTGCGCCGGCGACGAATAAGGCGGCGCGGATTGCTGATCCGACAGACCGGGATAGACCGGCACGTCGCCGAAATCCCATCCGGAGCACGGGTTGTTGCCCCCACCCCCGGCGAAGTTCTGCAGATGGATCGCATCGACCAGTCCCGGCATCTGGGTGTTGATCTGGGAGACGACCGAAATCCAATAGCTGTTGTTGGTGTAGGGGTTCATCGTCACGTGATAGCCGAGCCCGCCCAGCATCAGCGCGAACTTGACCGTGGATTCGCTGTCGTAGCTGTTCTCGTCGTCGAGATCGATCGCGTCGACGGGCAGCGCTGCGGCCAGCGCGGCGAAATCCTTGTACAGGATGCTCCTCTTGCCAGTCCCTTGCGAATCGACGAGCGACTTCAGGTTCTGGAAGTCGCCGAAATTCGATGAGCCGATACTGAACGTGATGCGCGTGACTTTTCCGGATTTGATGGACCTCAGGTCGCGCGCGAATTTGGGCCAGGTCTGCGCGCCGACATATTTTCCGTTTGTGACGATCGGAAATTCGCCGTTCAGGTTCAAATCGCCGTTGGCCTTCACTTCGACGCTCCACACCAGAAGTTCTGTGAAGCCCGCCCTTTTCAGCTCCTTGACGTTGGTGAGATTGCGTTTGTAGATCGGGCCTCCACCCAGAATGCCGATATAGCCGGCTTGGGCGACGGCTGTTCCCATGAGAAGTGCCGCGCCGCCGAGCGCAAGCGCAGCTGCAGCCGTGCGCCGCCAAAATTTTGTCTTCCGGGCCCGCGGGTCCGTGTTGCATGCGTAATCCATGTGGGAAACCCTCCGCTATGTGATGCTTTCGTGATGCTCCGGCCCCCACCGGCGTTTCCATTATCCTGTCCTGCTTTGTAAATGACCTCAAGCACACGGAGACGTCTGAAATGTTACAAGTGACGAGCATATAATCCGTATACGGATGAAGTGGTATCTGGCATGATCCGGGCTTGCTCCACGAACGCTGGAGGCCTAATGAGCCGCGCCATGAGCGCATTCGACGTCATCGTCATCGGTGGAGGACATGCGGGGTGCGAGGCTGCGGCCGCGTCCGCACGCTTTGGCGCACACACGCTGCTCCTGACCCACAAGCTCGAGACCATCGGTGAAATGTCGTGCAATCCGGCCATCGGCGGTGTCGGCAAAGGGCATCTCGTGCGCGAGATAGATGCGCTCGATGGGGTAATGGGCCGTGTGGCGGATGCCGCCGGCATCCAGTTTCGGATGCTCAATCGCCGCAAAGGCCCGGCGGTGCGCGGGCCGCGCGCTCAGGCCGACCGCAAGCTCTATCGCGCCGCGATGCAAGAAGCGCTGGCGGTGCAGGACAATCTCACCATCCGGGCTGCTGCGGTCGAAGATCTTGTGATTGCGGGCGAGCGGGTTGTTGGTGTCACGACCGGCAGCGGCGAGACGATCCACGCAGGCGCTGTGGTGCTGACCACGGGCACGTTCCTCAATGGCCTCATCCACATGGGCGAGACCAGGATTCCGGCGGGCCGTGTGGGTGATGCGCCGAGCATCGGACTCTCGAAGACCTTGTATTCGTTGGGTTTTGCGATGGGGCGCCTCAAGACCGGCACGCCGCCGCGGCTCGATGGCAAGACCATCGACTGGGTGCGGCTGGAAGTGCAGCACGGCGACGATCCGCCCTCGCCGTTCTCATTTCTGACTGAGCGCATCACCACCCCCCAGACGGTCTGCCACATCACGCGCACGACGCCCGAGACGCACGCCATCATCCGCGCGAACCTGCATCGCGCACCGATGTATTCCGGCCAGATCGAATCGACCGGCCCGCGCTATTGTCCCTCTATTGAAGACAAGGTCGTGCGCTTCGCCGCGCGCGACAGTCACCAGATATTCCTCGAGCCCGAAGGGTTGGACGACGACACGATCTATCCGAACGGGATTTCGACCTCCCTGCCCGAGGATGTGCAGATCGCGCTGCTCAAGACGATTCCGGGGCTAGAGAGCGTCGGTGTACGCCGCCCCGGGTACGCGATTGAGTACGATTACGTCGATCCGCGAGAGCTTTCGCCCACGCTGGAAACCAAGAAAATCAATGGCTTGTACCTCGCCGGACAGATCAACGGCACGACAGGCTACGAGGAAGCCGCCGCCCAGGGTTTGATGGCTGGTTTAAACGCGGCACGCGCCGCGGGCGGCAATGCGCCGATCATTCTGGACCGCGCGACGGCTTATATCGGCGTGCTCATTGATGACCTGGTGACCAAGGGCGTCAGCGAGCCCTATCGGATGTTCACCTCGCGTGCCGAATACCGGCTCACCCTGCGCGCCGACAATGCCGATTGCAGGCTAACCAGCTTGGGGATTCAGGCTGGATGCGTAGGTGTTTCACGTGAAACAGTATTCTCGGAGAAGATCGGCAAGCTCGAAAAGGCCCGCGGGCTTCTGGAGGCCCTGACCCTCACCCCCAATGAGGCTCAACGTCACGGAATCGCGATCAAGCTGGACGGAACGCGCCGCACGGCCCTCGAGTATCTCGCCCTCCCCGACGTCGATTTTTCGGTGTTGGCGGGAATTTGGCCCGAACTCGCGAAATTGGACTCCGATCTTCGAGAATCCCTTCGGACAGACGCGCAATACGCCGGATATCTTGGCCGCCAGGAAGCGGACATCCTCGCTTTCCGCCGCGATGAAGGCCTTACCCTACCGGTCGATCTCGATTATCCGGGAGTTTGCGGCCTTTCAACCGAAGTCCAGCAGAAGCTCCAGAAGATCAGGCCAACAACCCTCGGGCAGGCCGCCCGCATAGACGGCGTTACGCCGGCCGCGCTGACCCTCGTTCTCGCTCATGTCCGCGCAGGAAACAGGCGTGTCGCCTGAGGAATTCGCCGCAGCAGCCGATGTTTCACGTGAAACACTGGCGCACCTAAAGGCCTATGTTGGTCTGCTGGAAGACTGGAATAGCCGCCACAATCTCGTTTCTTCGGGCTCGCTCGCCGATGTGTGGCGGCGCCACATCTGGGACAGCGCTCAGCTAGTCCGCTTGATCCCAGAAGCCGCGCAAACACTGGCCGATCTTGGCAGTGGCGCCGGCTTTCCTGGACTCGTGTTGGCCGAACTGTTTCGAGGCCGCCTGCGAGTGACCCTGTTCGAAGCCACCGCCAAAAAATGCCAATTCCTGGAAGCGGTACGAGACCGGCTCGGGCTGGACGTCGCGATCTGCAACGCACGTATGGAAGAGGCGGGATTCGAGCCGTTCGACATCGTCACCGCGCGCGCCTGCGCTCCACTCGACAAGCTGCTGGGGTATGCACAGCATTTCGTGGGTTCGAATACAGTTTGTCTGCTTCTAAAGGGTCAAAATGTGGGGTCTGAATTGACCCAGGCCCGCAAACACTGGAAAATGAACCTCCAGCAGCATCCCAGCCTGACCGATCCGTCCGGCGTTGTTCTGGAGATTCGGGAGCTCGTCCATGCCCATCGGCAAGCGTCCGCGCGTGATGGTCGTCGCCAATCAAAAGGGCGGCGTCGGTAAGACCACGACGGCGATCAATCTGGGCACCGCACTGGCCGCGGTGGGCGAGCCGACGCTGGTGATCGACATTGACCCGCAGGGCAATGCCTCCACCGGGCTTGGCATTCCGCGCACCGAACGCAAGGTGACGATCTACGATGTGTTGATGGGCGAGGCGAAGCTGGCCGATGCCGTGATGCCAACGCGAATCCCGCGGCTGTCGCTGGTGTCGTCCACCGTCGATCTTTCCGGCGCCGAGCTCGAGATGATCGACATGGAGCGGCGCAATTTCCGCCTCAAGGATGCGCTCGACGAATATTCCGTACACGGATCATCTCCCTTCTCCTATGTGCTGATCGATTGTCCGCCGTCGCTGACCCTGCTCACCGTCAACGCGATGGTCGCGGCCGACGCAGTGATGGTGCCATTGCAATGCGAGTTCTTCGCGCTTGAAGGTTTGAGCCAGCTTCTGAAGACGATCGAGCTCGTGCGCGCCAATCTCAATCCGCGGCTCGAGATCCAGGGCATCGTGCTCACCATGTTCGACAAACGGAACAAGCTGTCGGATCAGGTCGCGGCCGATGTGCGCGAGAACATGGGCGAAAAGGTCTATTCCACCGTGATTCCACGCAACGTGCGCATCTCGGAAGCGCCGAGCCATGGGCTTCCGGCGCTGGTCTACGATCTCAAGTGTCCCGGCAGCCAGGCCTATATCAAGCTCGCCGGCGAACTCATCCAACGCGAACGTTTGCGCCAGGCCGCCTGATGACACCGCCCGAAGAACATCGCTCGCGCGGACTGGGCCGCGGATTGTCGGCACTGATCGGCGAAGAGGCCGCGCCTGCACGCGGCGACGGGAGAAGCGCACGCACTTTGCCGGTTGCGTTTCTCAGGCCCAACCGTTTCCAGCCGCGCAAAACCTTCGCGCCGGACGAGCTGAACGATCTGACCGAATCGGTGAGGGAGAAGGGTATTCTTCAGCCGATCCTGGTCCGCCCCATTGCAGGCCAGGCCGACGCGTTCGAGATCGTGGCTGGCGAACGCCGCTGGCGGGCCGCCCAGCAGGCGAAGCTCCACGACGTACCGGTGGTCGTCCGCGAGATGAGCGACAGCGAGGCGCTCGAGCTTGCCATCGTGGAGAACGTCCAGCGGGCCGACCTCAATGCGATCGAGGAGGGCGCCGCCTACCACGAGCTGATGGACCGCTTTCAGTATACCCAGGACCGGATCGCCAAGGAGGTCGGCAAGAGCCGCTCCCATGTGGCGAACACGCTACGGCTGCTGAGGCTACCCGAAAGCGTGAAGGTCATGATCCGGGATGGACGGCTCACGGCCGGCCACGCGCGCACGCTGCTCGGGCTCGCCGATCCGGAAGCGCGTGCACGGGAAATCGTCGAGGGCTCACTCAACGTCCGCGAGGCCGAACAGCGTTCAAAGTCGAAAAACCCGCCTCGCCGGGGGCAAAATTCGGAAGACCCGAACATCAAAGATATAGAATCCAATATTTCCAATGTCTTGGGGCTCAAAGTTCAGATCACACACAAAGGGAATAAGGGCGGGGATATCCGGATTTCTTACAAAACCCTCGAACAGTTCGACGATTTAATCCGCCGTCTGAGCAGAAGCGCGTAACGCCTTTAAGCCATTGAGAATTAAGTATAATGTTGGATCATTAGCGGCGCCGAACAGCGTTCGCTTTCGCCAGCGCCTCAGTCGGCTTGATACGCCCGTCATAAAGTGCCCGGCCGATCACAACGCCCTCGATATTCGGTTCATTTGCCGCCACCAGCGCCTCGATATCGGCGAGACCGCCCACCCCGCCGGATGCGATCACCGGGATCCGCACCGCCTTCGCCAGCGCCGCAGTCGCCGTCACGTTCGCGCCGCCGAGCATCCCGTCACTGTCCACATCGGTGAACAGGATCGCGGCAACCCCGGCGTCCTCGAACCTCCGGCCGAGGTCGGCAGGGGTCAAATCAGACACCTCGGCCCAGCCTTCGGTCGCGATCCGTCCCCCTTTCGCGTCGGCGCCGACGACAATCCTGCCCGGAAACGCGCGCGCGGCGTCTTTTACAAGCGCGGGATTTTTGAGGGCGCTGGTTCCCAGGATCACCCGTGTGATCCCGGCCGCGAGCCAGCCCTCGATTGCAGCCATGTCCCGGATGCCGCCGCCGAGCTGGACCGGAAGGCTCGTCGCCGCCCGGACCGCCCGGATGGCGTCGGCATTTGCAGGCTTTCCCGCAAAGGCGCCATCGAGATCGACACAATGCAGCCATTGAAACCCGGCGCGCTCGAAGGCGAAGGCCTGAGCGGCCGGATCGTCATTGAAGACAGTCGCGGATTCCATCTCGCCGCGCGTTAGCCGCACACAACGCCCGTCCTTGAGGTCTATGGCGGGGAAAAGGATCACGGGCGCCACTCCAGGAAGTTGCCCAGCAGAGCAAGCCCGACACCCTGGCTCTTCTCCGGATGGAATTGCGTGCCTGCGATGTTGTCCCGCCCGACCGCGGCCGTGAACGGACCATCATAATCCGACGTCGCCAGCACATGCGCCCCATTTTCGGTCTTCATCGCATAAGAATGCACGAAATAGGCATGCGCACCCGGCGCGATCCCGGCGAACAACGGATGCGGCCGCATGACATGCAACTCATTCCAGCCGATCTGCGGAATCTTCAAACCCGGATCGGACGGTGAAAGCTTCACGACCTCGCCTTCGATCCAGCCAAGCCCTGGATGGTCACCGAACTCACGCCCCACGGTCGCGAGCAGCTGCATACCGACACAAATGCCGAGGAACGGCATGCCACGCTTCAGTACCGTCTCGCTCAGAGCATCGATCATGCCGGGTATGGCGGACAGACCGTGCATGCAATCCGCAAACGCGCCGACGCCCGGCAACACAATACGCTCCGCGCGTGCGATCGTCGTGGGATCGGCCGTAACGACGATCTCGTCCTGCGTCGCGCGCTCTTGCGCCGCCCGCGCCAGCGCTTTCTCGGCAGAGCGAAGATTGCCGGAGCCGTAATCGATGAGGGCGACTGTCATGGCCGCGCTACATGCGACGATTTCTTCCAAAAGAACAGGAGGTAGAAGACACCTAGCCACAAAACCCAAAACGCGCTATTGAACACGACGGCGGTTGCGACGCCGAGCCAGCTCTCGGTCACGCCGATGAGCTGAAGCGTGACCGGCGACCGCTTCGGCAGGGCCTTGAGCATCTGGAATGTGGCGAACTTCACATTCGAAGCGATCAGCATTTCCCCTAAGAAGATCATGGAGCCGACAATATAGGCCACGAAGCTGAACAGCTTGAGCGCCAGCTTCGCTTCGTTGAGGAAGTAATAGATTGCCACCACCATCGCGAAGTTGATGGTGATGAGCTGCGCGAACCAGGTCACTTCGTCTTGTGTTGCGGATCGAGCGAGATTCAAAAGGTCGAGTTCGGACATACGCGGTCAGCTCCGATCCATCCTTGCCTGCTCCCGCAAAGCGCCCCATCCTCGCCGCCTCATCGGAGCATGTCCATTATGGCGGCGCGCACGGCCCTCATCGCTATCGTCCTGACGGCCTCTGGCCCCGCATCCGCCGCCACTCTCGCCGTCCCCTTCGATTTCTCGCGCCATGCGATCGAATTGACAGCAATTGTCAAAGGCAAACCGCTCCACGTCTTGCTCGACACAGGCGTAAATCCGTCCGTCATCGATCTGCGAGGCGCCACCGCGCTTGGCCTGCCGCTCGACCGCGGGGCCGCGGGTCAGGGGAACGGCGAAGGCGGGAAAACGACCGCTGCGGTCCCGACTGTCATTCCATCTCCCAATATCGGCGGTCACGACTTCGGGAATGTCGAAGCCCTCGCTGCCGATTTGCGCGCGCTCTCCAAATCCTACGGCCGGCCGCTGGACGGCGTGTTCGGATACAGTTTCCTGTCCACCAATACCGTCCTCGTCGATTATCCGTCGCACACGCTCACCATTCGTGCCGGCGGAACGGGCCCCGATCTCGCGCCGCAGTGCCGCCAGCGTTACGACATCCCGTTCCTATCGAACGACAATGACCAGTTTCCCGTGATCAGAAATTTCCGTTTCGGCGGCGTCGAAGCACCGGTCACCCTGGACACCGGGTCCAACCGCTCGATCGGCCTTTATCGAGCCGCGTTAGGTATCCCGGCCATTCGCAACGCTTTGGTCGTCAACGATGTGTCGGGCGGGAGCAGCTTCGGCGGCAGCTATACGACCCGCAACGCGACGCTGAACATTCCCTTCGGCATCGGGCCGTTCACGCTGCCCGCCGGGCGGGACGTGTCCGTGATGCCGGGCGATGGCATCCCCGGCAAACGCATCGCCAATGTCGGCAACGGCTTTCTCGCCGCCGTGAAAGCAAAGCTGTTGATCGACTACCCGAACAAGCGCCTTGCGCTGTTCGGCGGTTGCGACGCGGCCAAGCGCTAATCCTGATCCATCTTCAGCGCGGCGATGAAAGCCTCCTGCGGGATGTCGACCTTGCCGAACTGGCGCATCTTCTTCTTGCCCTCTTTCTGCTTGTCGAGGAGCTTGCGCTTGCGGCTGATGTCGCCGCCATAGCATTTGGCCGTCACGTCCTTGCGCATCGCGCTGATCGTTTCGCGCGCGACCACCTTGCCGCCGATGGCCGCCTGGATCGGGATCTGGAACAGGTGGCGCGGGATCAGCTCCTTCAGCTTCTCGCACATCGCCCGGCCGCGGGCCTCGGCGCGCTGCTTGTTGACGATCATGGAAAGCGCGTCCACCGGCTCCGCGTTCACGAGGATCGACAGCTTCACCAGATCGCCTTCGACATATTCTTCGATGTGATAGTCGAAGCTCGCATAGCCGCGCGAAACCGACTTCAAACGGTCGTAGAAGTCGAACACGACTTCATTGAGTGGGAGGCGATAGATCACCATCGCGCGGTTGCCGGCGTAAGTGAGCTCGACCTGTTCACCGCGCCGGTCCTGACAAAGCTTCAGCACCGCGCCGAGATGTTCGTCGGGGACAAGAATCGTCGCCTTGATCCACGGCTCTTCGATGAATGCGATCCGCACGACGTCAGGCATGTCGGCGGGATTGTGCAACTCCTTCATCGTCCCATCGGTCATGTGCAGACGATAGATCACGCTCGGGGCAGTGGCGATGAGTTCGAGATTGAACTCGCGCTGCAACCGTTCCTGCACGATCTCTAGATGCAGCAGGCCAAGGAACCCGCAGCGGTATCCGAAGCCAAGCGCCGCGCTCGTCTCCATCTCATAGGTGAAGCTCGCATCGTTCAGATGCAGGCGTCCGAGCGCATTGCGAAGGTCCTCGAATTGCGCGGCATCGACGGGAAAGAGGCCGCAGAATACCACCTGCTGCGCCGGCTTGAAGCCTGCCAGCGGCGTCTCGGTTCCCCTCTTCTCGTCGGTGATAGTGTCGCCGACCTGCGTGTCGGCCACCTGCTTGATCTGCGCGGTGATGAAGCCGACCTCGCCGGGCCCGAGGCTTTCGACATTGACCTTCTTGGGCGTGAACACACCGACCTGTTCCACCTGGTAGACGGCGTCGGCCGCCATCATGCGAATGCGCTGGCCCTTCCGAAGTTCGCCATCGACGATGCGGACCAGAACCACGACGCCCAGATAGGAATCGTACCAACTGTCGACCAGCAGCGCTTTTAGCGGCGCATCTGCATCGCCCTTGGGTGGCGGCAGGCGATGGACGATGGCTTCAAGCACTTCCTCGATATTCAGACCGGTTTTGGCCGAGATCGGGATCGCCTCCGAAGCGTCGATACCGATCACGTCCTCGATCTGCTGGCGAATACGCTCCGGCTCCGCGGCCGGCAGGTCGACCTTGTTGAGGACCGGCACGATCTCGAGATGGGCGTCGATCGCTTGGTAGACATTGGCAAGGGTCTGCGCTTCGACGCCCTGGCTCGCATCGACGACCAGAAGCGCCCCTTCGCAGGCGGCAAGACACCGGCTGACCTCATAGGCGAAGTCGACATGGCCCGGCGTGTCCATGAGGTTGAGGGTGTAGGTCTCGCCGTTCCTGGCCTTATAGGCGAGGCGCACGGTCTGGGCCTTGATGGTGATGCCGCGCTCGCGCTCGATTTCCATCGAATCGAGGACCTGGTCCTTCATCTCACGGGTGGTGAGGCCACCTGTGGTCTGGATCAGGCGGTCGGCAAGCGTCGATTTTCCATGGTCAATATGGGCGACGATCGAGAAATTGCGGATTTTGGCCAGTTCGGTCATGAGGCGCGCCATATAGCGGCGGGCCTCCCCGGCGTCCAGCAGCCTATTTTTGAGCTTTCAGGACCACGAAAAGCGGGATTAATGCTGCCAGTTCCGCCACCACCGACACGCCAACCAGCAGCGGAAACGAGATGTCGTAAAGCGCGCCCATCAGCGAGCTGCCTGCGAACCAGCAGATCCCGAACACGGCCGAGAATACGCCGAAAGCGTTGGCGCGGGCGCTGTCCGGTACCAGCCGTGCAACACCGGCATTCAGCGCCGAGGTTTCGATCCCCAGCGCAATGCCCCAACAGAGGGCACCGATGATCGCCAACGTCTCGCCACCGAGGAACACCAACGGTGGCGAAACCGCGGCAATCAGGATGGCGGGGATTAGAACCGCGAACCCGATCCGGTCGAACAGCCGGCCAAAGACCAGCGCCCCCACGCCGGTCGCCCCCATGGCGGCCGCGTAGAGAATCGGCACGACGGGCGCCGAGACAATCTTCGCCTGGGCGAAATGGTAGGCGATGAGCGGCCAGTCCGCGAAGCCGAACGCCGTGAGGCCGGCGCTGATCGCATAGAACCAGAACGCGCGCGAGAGGCGCTTGCCATCGCCAGACGCTGCCGATTTCGGTGCCACGCTTCCGGCGAAGGGATAGCGCAGCGAAACCCCGATCACGATCAGGACCGTGAGAAGCGCAGGCACACCGAGCCACAGGAAGGCTGTGGCGTACTGGCCGTGGCGTGCGAGCACGAAAGCTGTGATCAGCGGTCCGATCAACGCGCCGGTCTGGTCCAGCGCTTCGTGCAGACCGAACGCCCAGCCCTGGCCGATCTGTTCGCCGGCGCGGGACATCATCGTGTTGGCGGCCGGATTGCGCAGGGCCTTTCCGGTGCGCTCCAGGATGATGAACAGCGCAGCCATCCACCACATCCCGGCGAACGCCATCAGCGGCACGGTCGCCATCTGCAGGACATAGCCCGCCAGCGTGATCGGCCAATAGGCATGCGTCTTGTCGGCCAGCCGTCCCGAAGCCAGACGAAGCAGATAGCCGAAGAGTTCGCCGGTGCCTGCGATGACGCCCACGGCCGTGCCGGACGCGCCCAGCAGGGCCAGATACGGACCGGTAATCCCGCGCATGCCCTCATAGGCCATGTCGGCGAACAGGCTGACGACGCCGAACGCGACAATGAAGGCGAGAGCGGATTTCTTGTCGAAGCCGGAGGTCATGCGCGGTTTACCGAGAAGCATCCGAGGCGATATTATCGAAAGCTGAGCATCGAGCTATGGGCTTTGTGATTCCGATTCTGGCGTTGGTAGCCGTGCAACCGCACCCGGCGACGGAAGCTGCGTGCCTGGTCTCGCCGGCGAACGGTCAGGTGCTCGAAGACCGCGTGGACTGGCTCGGGTCGCCCAACGCGGTGGAGGTCCAGAACGGCCCGCGCGGCAATGCCATCGTCAAAATCCGCGAAGCATCGACGGGAAAGCTCCTGGTCACCGTTTTTGTGCTCAAGAACGAAACCGCGCGCTATGACGGTATTCCCGACGGTGCCTACACGTTGCAATACGCCATCGGCGATCGGCTCAACGCGCGCTGCGCGAATTTTCCGCGGTTCGACTCCATCGGGGAATTCCCGCCGTCGGCGCCCTTGGTTGCCGATGTTTCTGCCTCAGGCGAAAAACATTCGCGCATCCTGCGCTACACGCTCTTTCCGGTGGCGGGCGGGAATGTCACGCCGCATCCGATCGGTGCTTCAGCCTTCAATGCACCTTAGCGATGGCACGACTTGCTCTTCAGCCTCGCGCTCGAACGTCCTCGACCAATCCTGGAAAGACGTGTTGTCGCCGCGGCGGGCGTGGAAATAGAGCCGCTGTGCAATCCCGCGCATGGCGCCGGTCATCAGAACCGGGTTGATCAGCGCGTTCGGTAACGCCATGTCGAGCACCCTGCGCATCAGGAGCTTTGTCGAGTAGCGCGGAGCCTCTGCCGCCAGGGCCCGCACCGGGTGGGGGCCGCGATCCTCGAGATGATCGGAGACGAGCTGGGCCACGCGCCGGCCGAAATGTAAGGCGGTGTGGATGCCGCCTCCTGTGACGGGCGACACCATGCCGGCAGAATCGCCCACCAGCATCACGCGGCGCGAACCGAGTTGGCGGAGCGTGCCGCCGGACGGGATCAGACCGCTGCGCCGCTCGATGACTTTGATTTGCCGCAGATCGCAAAACGATTTGAGCCTGCGCAAAAATCCGCCGAGCTCGGGCTTTTTTGGCCGCGTGGCAGCGACGCCGATCTGGGTCGTGCCCACGCCTGGAACGATCCAGCCGATATAGCCCGGCGCGATCCTGCTGTCGGCGAAGCAATGCAGGAAGCGTGGATCGAAGCCTTTCAGCTCTTCGCACTCTATCTCCATGCCGGTGAGGAATCTGCGGTTGCGGCCAAGCCCGAAGATCTCCGCCACACGCGAGCGCGCGCCATCCGCACCGATCAGGAAATTCGCATGCAAGCCGGCCGACGGGAGTGCCACACCGCGGTCGTGCTCCAATCCGCCATCGAATTTCGTGCCGTACAGCAAAGCTGCACCGGCACGTTCGGCCTCCTCCGCCATCCAGCGCAGAACGCCGGCCGTATCCGTGGCCTGGAAGAAGTACCCCGGCGCATGGAGATCGACCGCGCGATCGTTGGGCGCGTAGAGGCGCACGCCCCGCACCTTGCGCATCAGCCGCGCCGGGAGGTCGAAATCGTCGCTTGCTTCCTTCACCACGATGCCCGTGGTGTGTACGCGCGAGCCGGGCTCTTTTTTTCCGTCGATAACGGCGACCTTCAGTCCGCGCAGCGCCGCGGTGCGCGCGCAGGCGAGGCCGGCAAAGCTGCCGCCGACGATGACAAGGTCGAATTTGCGGATCATGGCGTCCTCCCGCCCTCAAGGGCGAACTCTCGGCGCGGCCCGTGGCGGGATTGTGACATCCCGGTTTCGCGTATCAAGTCCGACAGTTAAGGTCCGCGCATGGTGAAGAAACAGCGAACGCCGCAGCAAACCGATGTCATCGGCGACCTCTGGCCCGGGCAATCGGTCGAGCTCCTCAAGGCGTTGCACATTCTGACCCGCGATGGCGCGCTGAATGCGGATTCGCGCCGAAAGCTCAAGCAGGTGCTGCATTTGGCAAACCTGATCCGCCCGGCGCTCGTCACGTCGCTGGCAGAGAGGGATCAGCCCATGCTCGCCGATCTTGGGGCGGGAAAATCCTATCTCGGCTTCGTGCTCTACGACCTGTTCTTCCGCAAGGAGGGCCGTGGATTCGTGTACGCGATTGAATCGCGCCACGATCTGATCGAGACCTCGAAACGGATCGCGTCCGCAAGCGGCTTCGACCGCATGCGCTTTGTCGAAAGCGCGATCCGCGATGCGTCGTTACCAGACGGCAAAGCCGATATCGTCACGGCTCTGCACGCCTGCGACACCGCAACGGACGAAGCCATCCTGTTCGCGCTCCGTCACGATGCGAAGTTCATCGCCCTTGTCCCGTGCTGTCAGGCGGAGATCGCTGCCAAACTCGAAAGCTCGAAGAAGCCGGAACGCCAGCTCTGGCGTCACCCCATCCAGCGGCGCGAATTCGGAGCGCATCTGACCAATGTGATGCGCGGGCTATTCCTCGAAGCCCATGGCTACAAGGTGCGTGTGACCGAACTCACGGGCCTCGAGCACTCGCTCAAGAACGAGCTCATCTTCGCCGAACGGCATCAGCGCGCGAACACGGCCGCGAAAGCCGAATACGACCGGCTCGTCGCGCAATTCGGCGTGCAGCCGCGACTGCTTATCGCAGCCTGACTACTTCGCCGAAGTCAGCGTCGTGCGCGCGAAGATTTGGCTTTTGCCGGCCGCGTTCACCTGATCCATATCCATAGTCCAGGTGCCGCTTTCTGGATGCCAGGTGAAGGTGGTGTGGAAGCTGCCGGCGTCGTCGCGGTTCTGGAAGACGAAGGCGATGCCGTTGCCGTTCGGCTTGGCGTAGCCCAGCGATTGGGTGGAGATGCTGCCGTAATCGTCCAGCCACACGCAGTCATAGATCTTCTTGCCCGCGTCCCAGCCGATGAACACCTTGGCCTGATAGACGGGTGAGCCATCCTTGTTCTTCTCGCGGGAGATCTCGTGGATTTCGAGATACTGATGTGCGAGCACCCATTCGGCAGTGAAGTCGTGCGTGACCTGGCCTTTGTCCATCTCCCCGGTCAGCACCCATGTACCCGCGAGATGATCGACCAGCGGATCGTTGAACGTGGCCTGCTGGGCGAACGCGGGTGTGGTGGCCAGCAACGCGGCGAGAGCCATTGTGGTTCTCACGTGCGCAATGTCCCGCCCGTTGCCTTCGTCACCGCGGCTATGATCTTTTGTGCGACGGCTTCGATCTCCACATCGGTCAACGTCTTGTCTTTCGGCTGCAGGCGCACGGAGATGGCAAGCGACTTCTTGCCCTCGGGAACACCTTTGCCTTCATAGACGTCGAACAGATCCGCGCGCTCTATCAGCACCCGGTCTGCACTCTTGGCGGCTTTCAGCACATCTTCTGCTGTAACTTTGCTGTCGACCACAAACGCGAAATCGCGTTCCACCGCCGGAAAGGGCGACGGCGCGAACGTCGAACGGGCTTTGGCTTTCGCTTTCGGCTCGGGGATCGCGTCCAGGAAGATCTCGAACGCGCTTGCCGGCCCCCTGATGTCGAAAGCCGCGAGGATCGCCGGGTGGAGTTCGCCGAACTGCGCTATCACTTTGGGGCCGAGCGCCAGCGTGCCGGACCGTCCGGGGTGATACCACGCGGCCGCGCCTGCTTTGACCGGGGCGGTCATGGGCGCGCCCATCGCGGCGTCGAGCGCGGCCAGCATATCGGCCTTGGCGTCGAACGCGTCGGCTGCATGAGTCGATTTCGCCCAGGAACGCGCGCCGGTGCCGACGCGGATGCCGGCGGCGACATGATTCTGCGCCTCGGGCATGCCGCTTTCGAACTGCGCGCCGATCTCGAATAGCATCAGTTCGTTGAAGCCGCGCGCCTGATTGCGCTGGGCTGCGGCGAGCAGCGACGGCAGCACGCTCGGCCGCATCGCGTCCAGATCGGCTGCGATGGGATTTTCGAGCTGGCGCACATCGTCACCACCCCCGAACAGTTTGGCATGGGCACGCGGAATGAAACTGAAATTGATCGTCTCATGGAAGCCACGCGACGCCAGCATGCGGCGCACGATGCGGGTTCGGCGCTGTGACGGCGTGAGCGTCGCCTTTGCGACCGCGTCAGTCCGTAGCAGCGGGATCGACGGAACCTTGTCGAGACCGTGGATGCGCACGACCTCTTCCACCAGATCGGCGGAGCCCTCGATGTCCGGTCGCCACGATGGCGGCGTGACGGTGAGTGTTGCGCCGTCCTTCACCGTGAAACCGAGACGGGTGAGGATATCGACGATCTCCGTCTTCGGCACCTCGATACCGCCGAGCTGTTTCACGCGTGCGATGTCGAACGCGATCTCGCGGCGCCAGTTCGGCGGCGCGCCCGCAACGACGACTTCGCTGGGCTCGCCACCACAGAATTTCAGGATCATCTTGGTCGCAAGCTCGAGCCCGGGCAGCACGAATTCCGGATCGACGCCGCGCTCGAAGCGATAACGCGCATCGGAGAGGATCCCCAGAATGCGGCCCGCGCGTGCGATGCGGATCGGATCGAATAGCGCCGACTCCACGAACACGTCGGTCGTCGCCTCCGTGCACGACGTATCTTCACCGCCCATCACGCCACCGATGCCGCGCGCGGCTTCGTCGTCGGCGATCACGACCATGCCGCTGTCGAGCGTGTAGGTCTTGCCGTCGAGGGCGAGCAACTGCTCGCCATCCGTCGCGAAACGTGCGCGCAGATTGCCTTTGAGCTTCGCGGCGTCGAACACGTGCAGTGGGCGGCCGCGATCCAAGGATATGAAATTGGTGATATCGACCAGCGCCGAGATTGGGCGCAGACCGACGGCTTTCAGCCAATCCTGCAGCCATTGTGGCGACGGACCGTTCTTCACGCCGCGGATCAGACGGCCCGCGAACATCGGGGCTGCGTGTTCCTCACCGGCGGGGAAATCGAGCGCTGTCGTGATCGGCGATTTGAACTTGCTCGGAACGGGCGACAGATCGCCTTCCCTAAGACGCCCGAGGCCTGCCGCCGCCAGATCGCGCGCGATGCCGTAGACACTCGTGGCATCGCCGCGGTTGGGCGTGATCGAGACGTCGATCACAGGATCGTTGAGGCCCAGCGCCTTCGCTGCCGGCTCACCCACCACGGCGTCGGCGGGAAGCTCGATGATGCCGCTGTGATCGTCCCCGAGCAGAAGCTCGCGTGACGAACACAGCATGCCGCGCGATTCCAATCCGCGGATCGTGCCGATCTTGAGCGCTTCGCCGCTCACCGGGATCACGACGCCGGGCTTCGCGAAAACCGCCTTCATGCCGGTATGTGCGTTCGGCGCACCGCAGACGACCTGAACCGGCGCTCCCGATCCGTCATCGACCATGCAGAGCTTCAGCTTGTCGGCGTTGGGATGTTTCTCGGCCGAGATGACATAGGCGACGGTGAAATCTTTCAGCCGCGCGCCGGCATCTTCGACCGATTCCACTTCCAGACCGATGGAGGTGAGCTTGTCGGCGACGGTGGCAGCATCGGCATTGGTGTCGAGCGGCGCCTTCAGCCAGGAGAGCGTGAACTTCATCGGCTGAGCCCTCCGTCAAGCGTGGGCACATCCAGGGCCGCGAACCCGAAATGGCGCAGCCAGCGTAGATCCGACTCGAAGAACGGCCGAATATCCGGGATGCCGTATTTCAGCATCGCGAGACGGTCGAGACCGCCGCCGAACGCGAAACCGGAATATGTCGCGGGATCGATGCCGCACATCTCGAGCACGCGCGGATGCACCATGCCGGAGCCCGCAAGCTCCAGCCAGTCATTGCCGGTGCCGAAGGTGATCTTGCCCGGCACGGACCGGTCGCAGCGCAGGTCCCATTCGACACTTGGCTCGGTGAAGGGGAAGTAGGAGGGCCGCGCGCGCAGCTCCACCTGCTTCACTTCGAAGAACGCCTTGTAGAACTCCTCCAGCACCCATTTGAGCTGGCCGAGATTGATATTCTCGTCGATCACCAGACCTTCGTACTGGTGGAACATCGGCGAGTGTGTCGCATCGGAATCGACGCGATAAGTACGCCCCGGCGAGATGATCCGGATCGGCGGCTTCTGCTTGAGCATCGTACGCACCTGCACCGGCGAGGTGTGCGTGCGCAGCACATGCTGCGAGCCGTCGGCCTGCCTAGCGAGGTAGAAGGTGTCGTGCATCTGCCGCGCCGGATGATCGGCGGGGATGTTGAGCTTGGTGAAGTTGTAGTCGTCGAACTCGATGTCCGGACCTTCGGCAACGGCGAAGCCGAGATCGGCGAAGATCGCAGTCACTTCGTCCAGCACCTGGCTCACGGGGTGGATCGTGCCCTGCGGCTCGGGGCGTACCGGCAACGTCACATCGATGCGTTCGGAGGCGAGGCGTGCGTTCAGCGCTGCATTCGCGAGTTCGGATTTGCGCGCAGCAATCGCGTCGGTGACGCGGTCCCGCAGTGTGTTGAATAGCGGGCCGTTGGCTTTGCGCTCGTCCGGCGACATGCCGCCGAGCGTCTTCAACAGCTCGCTGACCGAGCCCTTTTTGCCGAGCGCGGAGACGCGCACGCCTTCAAGCGCTGTCTCGTCGGAGGCTGCGCGAATGCTTTCGAGAATTTGCCGTTCGAGGGACACAGTGTCAGTCATAACAACCTATCCATATCTCATTTGTCATGGCCCGCAATGCGGGCCATCCAGATGACACCGCTGCGGTGTTTGGGAAGATGGATTAGGTGTTTCGTCGGCTCGCAACAGCCTGGACAAACTGGATGGCCCGCATTCGCGGGCCATGACAATTTGGTTTGGCTGATGGAGTGACTTACGCGTTGCCGGCGGTCGCCTGATCCACCAGAGCCTTGAAGGCTGCGGGCTCGTGGATGGCGAGGTCGGAAAGCACCTTGCGGTCGATCTCGATCCCGGCCTTCGCGAGCCCGCTGATAAATCGGCTGTAGGTCAGCCCGTGCTCACGGCAACCGGCATTGATGCGCTGGATCCAGAGCGCGCGGAAATTGCGCTTCTTCTCCTTGCGCCCGATATAGGCGTGCTGCATCGAACGATCGGCCGCGGCGTTCGCCGTGGTGATGTTGTTCTTGCGGCGGCCATAGAAGCCTTTGACGGCCTTTAAGACCTTCTTGCGGCGGGCATGGCTGGGTACGGAACGGGGAGCGCGTGACATGGATCAGAACCCTCCGCCGTAAGGCATCCAGCGCTTCACGCGCTGGGTTTCGGAGGACGACAGCACTGCGGTACCGCGCAGGTCGCGGGTGCGCGCGGGCGAGTTGTTGATCAACCGGTGGCGCTTGCCGACCTGATGGGTTTTGATCTTGCCGTTCGCAGTGAACTTGAAGCGCTTTTTGGCGCCGGACTTGGTCTTCATCTTGGGCATTTTGCGGGTCTCCTAAGGCCTTGAAGGCCGGTTCGCTTTACGAGTCGCCACGGCATGCCCTGCCGGGCCACTCACGAAAGAGCGGGCGTCTTAAAGGGGGAGCCCCGCTTTTGCAAGCGGCCGGATATCAATCGCCACCGGACTGCTGAATCTTGGAAGTATCGTCGGTCACGCCGAAATCTTGCGATTTCGCCCCGCCGTCGGCGACCATGAATCCTTCTGCCGCCAGGCCGCGCTTGAGCAGTTCACGCACCGCGGCCGCCCGGCTTGGCATGCGAGCCTGAAAGCGCCAATTGTCGACCGCTTCCAACTCCTTGCCGGTCAACATGATTTGGAGACGCTCCCCACGTGTCAAATCAACCATGTTTCCCTCCGCCTTCGCCACTGACGAGACTCAACCTCCTGATTCTGAGGCACTTACTCATTTTTTGTAAGACACTAAAAATACTTATTGTACGTCCTTAACGCACAAGGTGGATTTTTGGTTGCCTGCATTGCTCCCTAATTGTAAGGCGAATATGCCTTCTGCTCAAATAACACATTGAAAACAAAAGATTTTTTGACATCGGACCAAACCTCGGATAGTATGGATGAAGATTGGAGGGCCCCATGAGCCTTTCTCAAGTAATCCCCATCCGTCCAAACGCCCGTATCGAATTCGCGCTGATCCATGAGGCGAACCACCGCGTCGCCAACCATCTCGCGGTATTGGCCAGTCTGGTTCAGTTCCAGGCCTCCAAGGTCGCCAAAGGACCGTTGCAGTTCACGCGCGAAGAAGTGCACGCGATGCTGCGCGAGGTTGCCGGAAAGGTCATCGGCGTCGGTCAGTTGCACCGCAGATTGAGCGACCGGCCGCAAGAAGCCGTCATCGATCTCGGCGATTACCTGATCGAAAGTTCGCAAACCCTCGTCAAATCGCTTGCTCTGGAAGGGCGTGTCGGCATCGTCCATCGCCTTGATGCGAAATGCCCGGCAACGGCCGAGCAGGTTCAGCCGGTGGCCCTGATCGTGGGCGAAGTCATCATGAACGCGCTCAAACATGCGCATCCGACGGGCCTCCCGGTCGAGATTTCCATCCGCTGCGGACGGGATGTGACAGGACGGACAATCGTCGAAATCGGCGATGACGGCATCGGTTTGCCTGAGGGCTTTGACACGCGAACGGGTGGCGGCACGGGGCTCCGGCTGATCCGGATGCTGGCGTCGTCGCTGCACGCGGATCTGGACATCGAATCCGACAGCCTCGGAACGCGCTTTGTGATTGCGCTGCCCGTTGCCGCCAACGAGGCGTAATTACCCATTACCGAAACTTTTGGTGCTTCCGTTCGCGTGCCCGACTAGGTTCAGCGTGCAATCCCGGATGGCACGACATTGTTGAGAGACTGGGCCGGAAGCTGGCTCCCGCGCATCGCTTTTTGGCTTTTCTGGCCGGCGCTGATCGTCGTCGCGTGGGGTGAGCTGACGCCACATCCGCCGACCATTCATGAATCCGATAAATTCCTGCATTTCCTGGCTTATTTCGGACTGGCGGGATTGGCATCGACCGCTTTGCGGCACCGGCGCGCGATCATCCTGGCCGCTCTCGCTTTGATCGCATTTGGGGGCGCGCTCGAAATCCTGCAGGTGTTTACCGGGCGCGATGCCGAATGGCTGGACGAAGCGGCCAATACTATCGGCGTGCTGACTGGGGCCTGCGCGGGATTGCTGTTCCTGCGGCTTGTTGGGGCGCACGAGCCCGAATAGCCTTCTGGCATTTGAGGAGGCTCGGATCATGTTCAAGGAATTCAAGACATTCGCGATGCGCGGCAATGTCATCGACCTCGCGGTCGGTGTGGTGATCGGCGCCGCGTTCACAGGCATCGTCACGTCGCTCGTCAAGGACATCATCACGCCCCCGATCGGCTGGATAACCGGCGGCATCGATTTCTCGAATTTCTTCTTCGCGCTCAAGGGCGGGCAGTTCACGACTCTTGCCGACGCACAGAAGGCCGGCGCTATCACCATCAATTACGGTGTCTTCCTCAATACCGTAATCAGCTTCATGGTCGTCGCGTTCGTGCTGTTTATTATCGTGCGGCAGCTCAACAGGCTGGTAACGCGCCCCGATCAGTCGCCGTCAGCACCACCCGAAGATGTGGTTCTGCTGCGCGAGATCCGCGACCTGCTGAAAGCCCGTTCATGAAAGTTGCCATCGTCGCGTCGGCCGGCACTGTAGCGCTGCTGTGCGCGACGGGGGCTTGTTTCGCCGATGCCAATGCTGACATGGCCAAGGTCGCGACCGGCTTCTATGAGGCCTATGCGACCTTTCACCCGTCCGACGGGATTCCCGACGCCAAGGGCCACGCCAAATACGAGCCCTTCATTTCACCCAGGCTCGACCAGCTCCTCATCGAGGGCAATCGCGCCGAGGCAGTGTTCGCGAAAGCCAACAAGGACTCGCCGCCGCTGATCGAAGGCGACCTGTTCACCTCGAACTTCGAGGGGGCGACGGCATACAAAGTGGATGGCTGTTCGGCCAACGGAAGCACCGGCCGCTGCACCGTCACGCTGACGTATGACGACCATGGGCAGAGCGCGAAGGCCAAACCGCTCACCTGGACCGATACGGTCTATCTGGTCGCGACGCCTGGCGGCTGGCGCGTCGACGACATCGGTTACGGGGCGACTTGGGCGTTCGGCAACAAGGGGCGGCTGAGCGACACCGTCAAAGGCGCCATCGCGAACGCGGGCGGCTGAATTTCAGCAAACGATCCGACAAGGACGTTCCGGGATGCTCTGCGGTAACGCGCAGAGCATCCCGGCTACGTCTTCGTCGATAACCTTACATCTCGGTCCCGGTTTCGGGTGCCGCTGCAGGCTCCGGCATGGATGGCGCAGCAGGCGCTTTCGCCCTGCGCTTCGTCGTCTTTTTTGCCCGCTTGGCGGGCGCCGCTTTGCGCTTGGCAGGCGCGGATTTACGCGCGGCCTTTTTGGCTTTTTTTGCTTTGCGTTTCGCCGGCGCACGGCGTGTCGCAGTGGCGCGCTTCTTCGCGACTTTGCGCTTGGCCTTCTTTGCCGGTGCTTTCTTCTTGGTTCTACGAGCCATATCGGTCTCCCTCAAATAGGCGCGCAGATTGCGCGCCTTCGCGCGCATGAGCAAGCGTTGCGTGCGCTATTTCGTTTTCAACGCTTCGAGATGCAACAGCAATGCCTTCACATCGTTGGTCAGCGCTTCGAGCATCTCAGCCTGCCGCTTGTCGCGCGCGACGTCCTCGGAGTCTTCGCCGATCTCGCCAATATCTTCCTGAATATCCTCGACGTCTTCTTTCAGGTCCTCGACATTCTCACCGAGTTCTTCGACGTTCTCGCCCAGCTCCTCGACGTTTTCGCCGAGCTCTTCGACGTTCTCACCGAGTTCCTCGACGTCCTCCTGGATGCTTTCGACGTCTTCCTCGACCTCCTTCAGGCTCTGGCTCTGACGGTTGACAGTCATCTGAATGAAGATCGCGAGATAGATGGCTTCCAGCGACACCACGGTCGTCAGCACCAGAAGCATGAGGTCCCAGGCTACCCAATGAAACACCGAAACGGCGAAGAAGCCCATGAAGATGAGGGTGTGAAGCACAAGCGACCAGGGCGAGCCGATCCAGACGATGACCTTTTCGATGTTTGTCACCGTCGCGAGCACGGGTGCGGCCGCGCCCGGCGGGGCGACAGAGTTTTGCGGCTGCGCCGTGGTGGACGGATGCATCGCGAAGGTCCGAGGATAGATGTTCTGCCGGAGTGTTCCGCCGGATGCTTCTCGCGCCCTTCGGGACAAGCCCAAATGAGCCTGTAGCTTGGGAAAATCAAGCCCGGGATCGCGGTCCGAGCCGATCGGCATGGCCGCGCTACTTCGACCTCGTAGCCGGATGGTCTTTCGGCGCGACCGTATCGCTCAGGAATGTGTTGAACACCCAACCCTCGAAAGCCTTGTGCTTTGCATCCTGTGCGACGCTGCGGATCTTCACCCAGTTTCCGTGACGACCGACGACAACGACTTTGGCGCCCTTCGGTAGAGTCGTGACCGCATCGGCGGTTTTGGCCGGGCCGGAACGCAGATTGCCGGAGCGGGCAATCGTCGCTTGTGGAAGTGAGGGCGTAGCTCCTGGTCGCGCCGCTGGTGCAGCTTGCGACGTCGATGGCTGGTTCTGGCCCTGGGTTGAAGAGGGCGAGATCGCGCCCCACCAGCTGTCAGGAGCGAAGCGTAGCGCCCCCGCCACAACAGCAACGGCCAGTATCACGACCACGGCCAGGTCACGCCCCATACGGCGTGGAGCCGCCTCCTCGACCTCTGGATCGGGTTCGCCAAGCGTGTTGTGAGGATCGAACAGCCGGTCGCGCGGCACGCCGATCGGCCTGTTGAGCTTTTCAAGAGTCTCAGCGCTCCAAATCTCCTCGGAGCCTGCCGGCGGTGGCGGCGGCGATTCTGCGCCGGCAGTTTTGCGCTCTCGTGTCTGAATGAGCGTCCAACGCGCCTGCGCCAGCTCGGTTTCCTTTTGCGCCAACGCATCGCGAAGAGCGGCGCATTCGTCGCGGCTGCGCTGATAATCGACGGTTCGGTCTTTCAGCGCCTCATCCTGCGCGTGCAGTTTAGTCTGTGCGGCCTCGGCGCGTTGTGCGTGGATCGCAGCCTGCTCCATCGCGTCCTTGGACTGTTCCTTCCAGCGCTTTTCGGCCGCCGCCAGCCGTGCTGCCTCATTGGACTGCCAGAGGCTCTCGGCCCGAGCCAAGGCCTCGTTCATTTCCCGCTTTCCCTGCGCGCGCGCGTCTTCGATGGCAGATCGGGCACGCTGCAATTCGTTATCCCGCTCCGCCAGGCTGCCCTTCAGCTCGGCGTGGTCCTTACGCAGACGATCGATTTCGGAATCGCCACTACGCAGCGACTCGATCTCAGCGCGCGCGTCCGCGAGCGCTTTTTCCGAATGGCCGAGCTGAGCGGTGACCGCACCGACCGCTTGTGCGAATTGCTCCTGCCAGCGTGCTTCGATGGCGTTCTTCTCGCTCTCCGCCCTGGAAAGCGCCTCCTCCAGCGTGCGCTTGCCCTCGCGGCGCGCATCGTCGGCATTGCCGCGTGCGTCCTTTTCGGCCGCTTCGCGTTCCACAATGGTTGTGTGCGCACGCTCAAGTGCCTTGCGCAGGCGCTTCAGTTCTTCTTCGCGATCCTTCACCTGACCGAGCGTTTCCGCCTGGGCATGGGACGCCTGCTTGTTCCAACGCTTTTCTGCTGCTTCGAGACGCGCCTCTTCTTCCGCTTTCCAGGCCTTCTCGGCCTTGGCCAAGGCGGTTTCGACGTCCTTGTGGCCACGGTTCTCGGCTTCCACGATATCCGCGCGGGCTTGTACCAGTTCCTTGTCGCGGCTTATGAGCGAGGCCTGCAGCCGGGAAACCCGTTCGCGCAAACGCTCGAGATCGGCATCTTTGCCGCGCAGCGCATCGACTTCGGTCCGTGCCTGCTCGATATCCTTTTTGGCGCGCTCCTCGGACTCTGTGAGCTCGGTGCGTAACTTGGCGAAGTCGCTCTCGCGCTTGTCCAGGGACGATTGGAGTGCTTGGACCTTGTCGCGCAGGCGGCCGAGTTCGGCGCTATCGGCGCGCAGCGCATCAGCCTCGGTCCGCGACTGCGCGATGTTCTTGCGGACTCGCTCTTCCGCCGCAGCGGCGTCGGCACGGGCCTTCGCCACCTCGCCCTCGCTTTTGCCCAGCGACGACTGCAGGGCCTCGATCTTCTCGCGGAGCCGGCGCAGCTCTGCATTGTCACTGCGAAGCGCATCCACTTCCGCCCGCGATTGGGCATTGTTCTTGCGCGCACGTTCTTCCGCAGCAGTCGCATCGGCGCGTGCCTTCGCCACTTCCCTTTCGGCTTTGCTGAGAGATGACTGCAGCGCCTCAGTCTTCTCGCGCAGCCGGCCCAGTTCAGCGGTGTCGCTGCGAAGCGAATCCAACTCCGCTCGTGACGGCATGGGACTGTGCGAAGACTTTTCTTTCCAGCGTGCCTCGGCCGCCGCGAGCCGCTCAGCCTCGGCCGCTTTCCATTGCTTTTCTGCCTGCGCCAAGGCCGCTTCGGCTTCGTGCCGCCAGCTATCGTGCTTCTTCTGAAGTTCGTTCGCTGTGTCGTTCGTCAGTGCGGCAAGGCGCGCTTGGAGTTCGACCTCCCAGGCCTCACGCGCCGATGCGAGTTCTTTCTCGACGGGCCGCCCCGGAACCTCGGCCCTGGCCTGCTCAGCCTCCTCACGCGCCTCGGCCAGTTCGGCTTCGCGCAGTGCGAGCCCCGCTTGCGCCTTGGCCAGTTCATTGCGCAGCCGGCGCATTTCGGCGTCGTCGGAAGATTTGCGCGTGAGCCCGCCAGCTGGACCGGTGGTTCCGGCACGCCCGTCGCGCGATGGCGCCGGCAGCGCATAATCCAGAACGGCGAGCGTGGTCATGTCACCCGCCTCAACTCGCAAAATCCGAATGCCAAGAACGGGCGCCTCGGTACTGCCTTCTGGCGGGAGGTATTCGAGATCTTCGAGCTCATCGAGCATCAGCGACCAGGAGCCGTCGCCGTTGTTCTGGCCCTGTGAAAGACGTGCGCGCCGCGGAAGGCGTTCGACGCGAAGTTTGATGCGGCCGCGTTTCTTGTAGGGAGCGATCAGGGGCGCCAGTACGAGCGCAACCGGTTCGGGCGTTGCGTTCTCAGCATCGCCGTCCGGTTCGACCGCAGACAGAGTTTCCTCTACGGTCGGCTTTCTCGCTATTCCCAGTGTCCGTGGCGCCATTGCGCAGCCTCAAGGTTGGCTCGGGTTCTCGATCCCGGGCTCTCCTTCGAGGTGTTTTTACGTGGGAAAGCCTGAAATAGGCTGAAATCGATAGATACAATTTGCGTAAAACTGTCTGCACATTGCTCGTGCGATTGCCGCTCCTACTTCGGAAGCACGTAAAGCGTGATGCTCTGCGCCGGCAGTGTGTCGTTCAGGACGCCGCCGGACCATGAAATGTTGGAGAGGTTTTGAATCGTGTTGGCGGAGGTCAGCCGGTAGACCTTCGCGGACCCCGATTGCGTGAAGTTTGAAAGCGTAAGCGCAAGGGGGGTGGTGCCACTCAGCACCTTGCTGATCACCATGACGGTCATGGCCCCATCCTTGCTGCGCAACGCGGCGAAAGCCGAAAGGTTGTCCGGTTGGGGAGCGGTCGCCAACACGCTCGTATCGCCAAAAGACGCGCCCGCACCGTCGTAGTTGCGATACATCTGCATCGCCTTGTAGGTGGGCGTGCTGGCGTCGGGTGTGGTCCAGCGTGTTGCTATATCCAGGCCCTCACGGCCGAAGATGCCGTAAATGTCGGCCTGTGTGGTCGCGCCGTTGATGTGGTTCTCCGCGCCCCAATTGTATTCGGTGATCGCGACCGGGGTGTTTGCGTAGTAGTTGTCCGAGATCCAGCCCTTCAGGCGTGGGATCAGGTAGACCGGTGCATTGATCCAGCTTTCGGATGTGTAGTTCGGATCCCAGAGCTGTCGTGTCGAGCGGTTTCGCAAGAGCTGCATGGCGCTCGACGTGTCGTTGCCGTACTCGCCGGCCTGCGGATAGAAGTGCACGCTCAGGACATCCACCGGGTGCCCGGCCTTTTTCCATTCGCTCAGCAGCCAGGGGATGTAGTCCATCCCGTGCTGTTCTTTCTTGTGGTCGGGAAATTTGCTGTAGCCGTGCGCAGCCGCATATTGCTGGTCATAGCCGCTGTAGAAATAGGCTTCCCAGCCCCATTCTTCCGGGGCCACGACCTGCGCGTTCGGGTCTAGTCCCTTGATCAGCGCGGATTCGGCGAGGACCTTGTCGCGATATTCGTCGGCGTGGGGACCGATGGGATGCACATCGCGGTGGGTTGAGAACCAGATGCTCGGTTCATTGTCCATCAGGTAGTAGCCGACGCCACCCGTCGACGATTTGCCCCAGGTCTTGACGAGGTGCTTGATCCATTTCTGCTCGATGTTCGGCGAGTCTTTGACATAGGCGTCGTGCGGATCGTTGCCTTTGATTGGCGTGTTGCAGTCGGGCTTAAGCCCATCGCCGGCGTCGTTGTCGTAAGGATCGACATCGCACTGCGCGCCATATTTGGTGACGGAAAAACTCGGCAGGATCGAACGGTTGTGTCCCAGCGTCGCCACCCAGCCGAGCAAGGGCACGGTCAGCATCGGCTGGGCATTGGCGGACTTGCTGGTCGAGACGAACGTATCGGCCTCTTCGCCGGGCGTCGCGCTCTGTTGTGGGTAGCTCTCGAAATACCAATCGGCGTCGAGGTTCTGAGCATTCTCCAGCCAATTGTAGTCGCTCATGTTGTTGCCGCCCATGCGGTTGAGCGGCGCGTTGAGCGCCTGCAGATCGGATTTGGACGCGAAATTGACGCCGTAGATCAGCGGGTTGATCGGGTGACGATTGGCGGTCGCGTCGATGGTGACCGTGACAGTCGGGGTTTTTGCAAGGGCCGAGCCCGAAAGGAGCAAAGCGACAAGAGCGGCTGTTGCGGAGACTGTATTGCGAAGGGGCATTCCAAACTCCTCGGCTGCGTCACGCGACGAGAAGCTTATCCCATGCCGGCTACGAATGGGGATTTACCGGGTCGTGTCGAGATTGATGAAAAGGCCTGAGAATTCGCCTACGGCACTTCCAGCCAATGGAGGCTGAAGAGCTTGTCGGGGTCAGACCACATCACGCGCGGGACGAAACCCGCCGCCATCGCGAGCGTACGGAAGCCGTCCGGCGTGTATTTGTACGAGTTCTCGGTATGAATGGTCTCGCCCTGCAGGAAAGAAATCGTCCGGCCCGCGATTGAGACGCTTTGATCGACGCGGCTGAGCAAATGCATTTCGATTCTCTTGGCGTCGGGGTTGTACGGCGCGTAGTGCGCAAAGGCGTCGAGGTTGAAGTTTGCACCGAGCTCGCGGTTGGCGCGCGCCAGAATGTTCTTGTTGAACAGAGCGGTCACCCCTTCGGAATCATTGTACGCGGCATGCAGGATCGCGGGGTCCTTGATGCGATCCACGCCGATCAGCAGCCCCCCGCCGCGCAGCATTCGTGCCGCCCGCTGCATGAACGCGAGCGCCTCGGCAGCATTGAAATTGCCGATCGTCGAGCCCGGGAAAAATCCGATCCGCCGCGCGCCGGTGGATGGCAGGCGCAAAGGCTGCGTGAAGTCGGCGACCACCGGATTCACGATCAGGCCGGGATGCGCGCGCGTCAGCTTGTCGGCCATCGCGCGCAAATAATCGCCGGATATATCGATGGGGATGTAGGCGCGGGGGCTTTTCAGCGCGGCCAGCAGATAGCCGATCTTCTGCAGCGAGCCCGCGCCGAACTCGATCACCTCGGCATCGGGACCGAGGAACTCCGCAAATTCCGGCGCGTGCTTCCGCAACAATGCGGTCTCCGTGCGCGTCGGATAATATTCGGGGAGCTCGCAGATGCGGTCGAACAGCGCCGAACCCTCCGCATCGTAGAAGAATTTGCACGGCAATTCCTTGGGCACTTTGGCAAGGCCGGACAGAACCGCGTCTTCGAAATCGCCTCTCGGCCGTGAGGCTTGAAGGGCTTTTGCGTAGGCGAGTGTTGCGCTGCTCATGAATCCTCCGCAAGCCGTATGCCGCTGAACTGCCAGCGTGCCGATGGGGGAAAGAAATTGCGGTAGCTCGCACGTATGTGCCCGGGCGGGGTCGCACAAGACCCGCCGCGCAGCACGACCTGGCCCACCATGAATTTGCCGTTGTACTCGACAGCAGCGCCATCGAACGGCTTGAAGCCGGGATAGGGATCGTAGGACGAACGCGTCCAGACCCACACATCGCCGAACAGGCTTTCACCGTTCGCCGTTTGCGGCCGAAGCTGATCGAGATCGAGAAAATTTCCGTCCGGCGAGCGCTGTGCAGCGATGGCTTCCCATTCGAATTCTGTCGGCAGGCGCTTCCCGGCCCAGGCCGCATAGGCGGCCGCCTCATAAAAGCTCACATGCGCCACGGGTTCGCCGGGATTGAGCGGGCGCGCGCCGTGCAAGGTGAAGACCCGCTCGTCGTCCAGCCAGTAGAGCGGCGCCGTCCAGCCTTCGCGTTCTTTCAGCGCCCACCCATCCGACAGCCAGAATTCCGGGCGCACATATCCACCATCTTCGATGAAGGCGCGATATTCCCCGCAGGTCACAGGCCGTGATGCAAGCTTGAACGGATACAGCAAAACGCTATGGCGAGGGCCTTCATTGTCGAATGCAAAGTCGGGTCCCGCATGTCCGATGTCGACTTGTCCGCCGTCATGCTCGATCCAATCGAGCGCCGGAACGGAATCGAGCTGCGACGGCTGGCTGGCGCGCATCGCGGGCAGCAGCGGGTTGCAAAAAAAAGCGTGCTTGATATCGGTCAGCATCAATTCCTGATGCTGCTGTTCGTGATGGAGGCCAAGAACGATCGTCGCCCGGCGTTCCGGACCGGCATCCTGCAGCATTTGCTCCATCGCGCGATCGACATGGTCGCGATAAGCGTAAACGTCCGCGATGCCAGGGCGTGTCAGCAGTCCGCGATTGGCGCGGGTGAAAGGTGTGCCGAGGCCGAGGTAATAGGAGTTGAAGATCGCGTCATAGCGGTCATCGAACGGCTCGTAGTTGGGATCGCACGCCAGAACCATCTTCTCGAAGAACCAGGTGGTGTGGGCGAGATGCCATTTCGTCGGGCTGGCGTCCGGCATGGATTGGATTTGCTGGTCTTCCGCCGACAGCGTCCCGGCGATAGCCGTGCTTAAGTGGCGGATTTCCTTGTAAAATCTGGCCAGTTGGGGTTCAAAAGACGTCGCCGCCTGCGAAGATTGCGGGTGTTGCATGAAGTCGCCTCAGCAGGATCCGACAAAAAGCCTCACGACAACGATTGGGCCTGTCAATGGTTGCGCAACCCCGCCTTGCGAAAGGCGAATTTGACTTTTCAGCCCCGCTTCAGCGGAGCGATCATGATCGTGGCGGTCGCCGTGGCAATAACCTTGCCGTCAGTATTGGCAAGCGTAGCTTCGAGAAAATTGATCTGCCGTCCACGCTTGAGGACGCGGGCTTCCGCGATGTGACGACCCGCGGCACCCTGGCTCAGATAGCTTACCTTCATCTCCAGCGTCGGCGCTATCTCGCCCCATTTCAAGACAAGGCCTGCGGCCACCGCCAGCACATCGTCCATCACGCATGCGATCGCACCGCCGTGCAGCGCACCGAAGCGGTTGAAATGCGGATCGCCAAGCTCATAGGCGATCTTCGCAAAACCGGTTTCGCTGTCGATCTCGAGAATTGATTGATTGAGCCACGCAGAACAGGGCGCCTGACGTTTCAGGATTGCCTGAATATTGGCGGGGTAATCAAGCGCGTTTGCAGAATCGATGCTTTGACGCATGTCAGGCCCAGAACGGTGCCAGGCGTCTGAATTTGTCCCAGCGCTTGAGTGCGTTCTTGCCGATGCGCATGGCGCGCGCGCTGTGCCAGCCATTGACATGGCCGGAAGCGAAATAGAGGTCTGCCTGCGCGCGCGGGCTGGCGGTGCTGTCCGCCGTCAGCTGTGCCAGCGTCGCGCGCACCTGTCCGGTGTCGTTGTAGGAGCCGAGAAGATCCTGAAGCTCCTTGAGCCCCTTGATGTAGCGCTTGACCCTCTTGTGCTTGTAAAGCGGGCCATAGAATTCCGCCGCATAGCGCAGTTTTTTGAGCGAGATGCGCAGCCGGTGGCAATCGCGCTGCTCCAGCGACTTCACCTGACGTCCGCGTTTGCGGGCCCTGACCAGATATTCGTCCAGCATTCGCGCCGCCACGCTCATCACCGGCGCGCGCACAGCCAACCGGTTCTGAAGGTCGGCGCCGGTCGGCAGGCTCCAGCTTCTGGTCTGGGCCGCGACCGCGATATCGTCCAGGAAAATTGCGAACTCGACGCTCGACACGCGCTCGACGGCGCTGTCCCAGGCGTCGGCGCGCGCCCGTTCGAGCCGTTCGCCCAGCAAAGCGAATGCTTCGTCGGCGCCTGCAGCCTCGGCGGGTGGCGCGAACAATTCTTCCGCGAAGACGTCGAGATCGCGCGCCGCTCCGATGGCGCTCGCGAACGCCTTGGTGCGCTGCTGCAATTCGCGCTGGGCCGGTGTGTTGAATTCTTCACCGAAAGCGGAAAAGGCGACTGCCAGCCTCCGCAGTCCCACACGCAATTGATGCAGGCCCTCGACCTCACGCGAGCGTGTTACGGCCGAGACATTGGCGGCGACATGGGACAGACACTCCAGTAGCGTGACGCGAAACGCATCCTCGACGCTCATGCCCTTGCTGATGCGCAGGGGACGTGCGCTGACCGCCAGCGCCTGGAAATCGTGTGGCGCGGGACGGCTTGTGGTGCGGATGGTGGCGGGCCGGGTCTCTTCCATGGAGAATCGCATGTTACCTAAACCGTGCGAACCGGCAATCCTGCTTGCCCCAAGGTTCGCTTCGCGTCGGCAATCGTCGCTTCGCCGAAATGGAAGATCGACGCCGCCAGCACCGCATTGGCGTGCCCGTCGCGCACCCCTTCCACGAGATGTTCCAGCGTTCCCACGCCACCGGATGCGATCACCGGAATTGTGACAGCGTCGGCGACCGCACGCGTGAGCGCGATGTCGAAGCCGTTCCGGGTTCCGTCACGATCCATGGACGTCAGCAGGATTTCGCCTGCGCCTAGCGCCGCGATGTCGCGCGCATACGGAACGGCGTCGATGCCCGTCGGGTTGCGTCCGCCATGGGTGAAGACTTCCCATTTGCCGGGCGCGGTTTGTTTGGCGTCGACGGCGACGACGACGCACTGGCTGCCGAATTTCTCCGCCGCCTCGCGCACGAATTGGCGGTTATGGACGGCGGCCGTCATGATCGAGACCTTGTCGGCGCCGGCCAGCAGCAGGGCGCGGATATCGTCGAGGCACCTGACCCCGCCACCCACCGTGAGCGGCATGAAACAGACATCGGCGGTGCGGCGCACGACATCGAGCAGGATGCCGCGCTTCTCATGACTGGCGGTGATATCGAGAAAGCAAAGCTCGTCCGCCCCCGCCGCGTCATAGAGCATCGCCTGTTCCACCGGATCGCCGGCATCGCGCAGTTGAACGAAATTCACACCCTTGACGACCCGCCCATCCTTCACATCGAGGCACGGAATGACGCGGACTTTGAGCATCAGCGCGCTTTCGCCATGGCGGCGACGCTAAACAAGGCCTTACCGCAGGCAGCTTCGGCCGGCACGGCTGTGGTCTTGCACAGTGCTTCGGTGTCGAGAAGCAGGTCGAGCGCATCGCCGAGCTTTGCTTCGTTCCAGCGTTGCGCCTGATTCTTGAATGAGGTGACGCGCGAGAAGTGCACGGGCGGGCGCAATTTGCGAATCGCGCCGTCGATGGTTTCGCCGCGTTTGGTTTCGACATTGGCGAGCAGCACGCGTTGGAAATGCGACAGGGATTGCCTGACTACCGCGACGGGCGATGTGCCCGCGATCCAGAGACGCTCCAGGGCCAGGTCCAACCGCGGCAGGTCGCCATTGCCCGCGGCATCGATGGCTTCTTCGACGCGCGCCTCGGCCTCGTCGCCCATGACCGCGCGCACGTCTTCGAGCGTGACCTGCTTCCTGCCATGACAGTAGAGCGCAAGCTTTTCGAGTTCGCGCCGCGTCACGCCGCGATCGGAACCAAGGCGCCCGACGGCATCTTCGAGCGCCTCAGGCGCAATCGAAAGCCCCTCGGCTTTCAGCGCGTTGCGGACGACATCGAACAGATCGCGCGCCGTATCGGGGTAGCAAGCGATGGCCGCGGCATTCTCCGCCTCCTCGAACACTTTGCGCAGGCCGGTACCCTTGGCGAGATCGCCACCTTCGACCACGACCAGCGCGTCGCCCTTGGGCTCTTCCAGAAAGGAATCGAACAGTTTGGCAAGCGCGTTGCCCGCACTGCGCACGCGCACCACGCGCCGGCCGCCCAGCATCGAGATCGCGGCCGTCTCGTCGGAGAGCCGTGCCGGGTCGGACGACAGGCCGTCACTGTCGAGATCGGCGACGCGGAAGGCATCATTGATGTCGTCCACCACCGTCTTCATCAGCGTCTCGGCGCGTTCGCGCACGAGGCCCGAATCGGGTCCGAACACCAGCGCCGCAACCAGAGCCTTCGGCGGGTTCGCCGCATAGCGGTCGGCGTCGGAGGATTTGACGATCATCGCTTCGGCGGAGCTTCGGTCGCCGCCTTCTGGAAAAAAACTGCCAGATTGGTGCGGATGCGATAGGCGATGTCGTAGGCCGCGCGCGTATCGGCGTCGCGCTGGGCGATCAACGTCGCGTAAGGCGACGCTACCACGTTGTAGGCCGAGAGCCCGTTCTCGTCGCCCTCGGTGATGAGGTGGCCCGTGCGGTCTGTGAGTTCATAATGGACGCTCAGCGTGTCGTTGTAGCGCGTGATGGCGGCATCGTTCTGTAGCGCCACGCCCTCGGATTTTTCGCCGATGGTGATGCGTAGCCGATAGGAATCGTGCGAAGCGCGGCCCGACGAATCGAACAGGTCGATCAGCTCATTGCGCAATTCGTAGCCGAGCCGGTTGGGAATCGGATCGACATAGATCGCGGCGAGCTTGTCCTTCGTGCCGGCCGTCGCGCCGTTGTCGCCGTAAAGCGGATGAAAGCCGCACCCTCCCGCAAACCCGGCGAGCGCCAGCACAGCGAGGATGCGCGCCTTCATGCGACGATGTTCACAATGCGGCGCGGCACCACGATGATGCGCTTGGGCGCCTTGCCTTCCAGCGAACGCAGAACACCCTCGTCCTTCATGGCCGCTTCCTTCACCGACGCTTCGTCGGCTTCCGCCGCAATCGTGATCTCGCCGCGACGCTTGCCGTTCACCTGCACCGCGATCGTGATCGTATCCGATTTCACCAGCGCGGGCTCGGCTTTCGGCCAGGGCGTATCGACGACCATGGTCTTATGGCCCAGCGCCTGCCAGCAGGTCTCGGCCAGGTGCGGCATCATCGGGCCGATCAGCAGGACCAGCGTCTCCACCGCCTCGCGCAAATCGGCGCCGCCAGCACCGGAGGCCGCTCCGATCGCGTTGGCCAGGGAATAGACCTGCGCCACCGCGCGGTTGAAGCGCAGATTCTCGAGATCGTCCGTGACCGCGGCGATGGCGCGATGGGTCGTGCGGCGGAGCTCGGATGCCCCTTCCGCCTTGGTGCCGACGGCTGGCAGCGCGCCCGCCTCGTCGATCAGGCGCCAGATGCGCTGGACAAAGCGCCAGCTTCCCTCCGCGCCGTCATTCGTCCATTCGATGTCGCGTTCCGGCGGGGTGTCGGACAGCATGAACCAGCGGATCGTGTCGGCGCCATAGACGTCGATGATCGTTTCCGGCGCGATACCGTTCTTCTTCGATTTCGACATCGCCTCGGAGCGGCCGACGATCACCTCGGTGTCGGTGCCCTTGAAATAGGCCTTGCCGCCGCGCTTCTCGACCTCGTCGACCGCGATCCATTCGCCATTGTGGCCCTTATAGGTCTCGTGACAGACCATGCCCTGCGTGAACAGGCCCGCGAATGGCTCCTCGACCGCGACATAGCCCAGCTTGTGGAGGCCGCGGTTGATGAAGCGCGCATAGAGCAAATGCAGGATAGCGTGCTCGACGCCGCCGATATACTGATCGACCGGCAGCCAATAGCCCGCGGCCTTCGGATCGACGGGCTGATCGAATTTCGGATTGCAGAAGCGCACGAAGTACCAGGACGAATCGACGAAGGTGTCGAGCGTGTCGGTGTCGCGCACAGCCGCCGTCCCGCATTTCGGGCAGGTCGTGTGCTTCCAGGTCGGGTGCGCATCCAGCGGATTGCCCGGAACGTCGAAGCGCACATCGGCGGGCAATTCCACCGGCAGCGCTTCCTTCGGCACCGGAACGATGCCGCATGCGGGGCAATGGACCATGGGGATCGGGCAGCCCCAATAGCGCTGCCGCGACACCAGCCAGTCGCGCAGGCGATAGTTCACCGTCCGCGTGCCGTTGCCATCCGCCTCGATCCGTTTCGCGGTTTCGGCTTTCGCCTCGTCGACGCTCAATCCGTCCAGGAAGCGCGAATTGGCAAGCCGGCCCGGCCCGACATAGGCCTCGGTACTGACTTTGAAAGCCTTCGGGTCGTCACCCTCCGGCACGACGACGGGCAGCACCGGCAGCTTGTACTTGTTCGCGAAGTCGAGGTCGCGCTGGTCGTGCGCGGGGCAGCCGAAGATCGCGCCGGTGCCGTAGCCCATCAGCACGAAATTGGCGATCATCACCGGCAGCTTCCAGCCAGCGTCGAAGGGATGTGCCGCGGTGATGCCGGTGTCGAAGCCCATCTTCTCCGCGGTCTCGATCGCGGCCTCGGTCGTGCCGATGCGGCGGCATTCCTCGATGAAGGCCTGCACCTTCGGATCGCTCTTTGCGAGCGCCGCACTCAACGGATGATCGGGCGAGATCGCGACGAAGCTAGCGCCGAACAGCGTGTCAGGCCGCGTCGTGAACACGTCCAGTTTCTCGCCGTTCGACAGATCGAACGCGAAGCGCAGGCCTTCGGAACGCCCGATCCAGTTCTTCTGCATCAGCCGGACCTTTTCCGGCCAGCGCTCCATGTGGTCGAGCGCATCGAGCAGCTCGTCGGCATATTCGGTGATCTTGAAGAACCATTGCGCCAGCTTGCGGCGCTCCACCGGTGCGCCGGAACGCCAGCCGCGGCCGTCGATCACCTGCTCGTTGGCGAGCACGGTCATATCGACCGGGTCCCAGTTCACATCGGCTTCGGCGCGGTAGACGAGGCCGGCGTTGTAGAAATCCACGAACAGCTTCTGCTGCTGCGAGTAATAAGCCACGTCGCAGGTCGCGAACTCGCGCGTCCAGTCGATCGCGAGCCCCATCTGCTTGAGCTGGCCGCGCATCGTGGAGATGTTGTCGTAGGTCCAGTCGCGCGGACTGATGCCCTTGTCGCGCGCGGCGTTCTCGGCCGGCAGACCGAACGCGTCCCATCCCATCGGATGCAGCACATTGTAGCCCTGCGCCCGGCGGAAGCGCGCCAGCACGTCACCCATCGTGTAATTGCGGACGTGGCCCATATGGATGCGTCCCGACGGATAGGGAAACATCTCGAGCACATAGGCCTTGGGCTTGTCGGAATCGTTCGGGGTCACGAAGGTGCCGCGCTCGGCCCATTCGTGCTGCCACTGCTTCTCGGATTCTTTGGCGTTGTAGCGCGCCATAAAACTTTCCTTTCCAGAGCGCACGGCCCCGGTCAGGCAAGGCTTAGCGCGCTCTCAAATCAACTTCCAGAGCCGACGGCCGCAAGTCGAAGCTCGCGTGCCCGCGTAAGGATCGCGTCCTCGAGCTTGTTGGCGGTATCGGCATTGACGGCCGCGTCGACCCAGCCTTCGTTGCTGCGCGTCTGACGGAAGACGGCGATACGGATGCCGTCCGCGCGCAGGCGGCGGTCGAGGATGTAGATCGTGACCTTCATGCGCTCGTTCAGATCGGACGGCGCGGAGTACCAGTCGGTGATGATCACGCCGCCGAACGGATCGGCCGAGGCAAGCGGCATGAACGACAGCGTGTCGAGCGTTGCGTGCCAGAGATAGGAGTTCACGCCGACCGTGCGTGCCGGGCCGCCGGAGATCGCGGTCGTGCCCGTATCGGTATCCGGCATGTCGTTCGAGTCCGAACCGCAGCCGACAAGGACCAAGGCACACAGCGTGACGGTTAACGGGCGCAGCATCTATTCTTCCTGTTTCGGGGCACGAAGAACCTTCGCGCCACAGCGCCGTTCACATCCCCGGTTACGGCATGGCAGGGCTTATACTGGCACAATGGTTTGCGCGCAACGCTGGCTATGGTGTCATGGTTTCGGCCGGTTCGGCTTTTATTATAAGGAGTTAATCCAGACCCGATGGGACCGTTCCGGATGAAAAGGCATCTGCTCGCGGGAGCGGCTTTGCTCGGCCTGACGGCCCCCGCCATGGCACTCGATCTGGGCGACTGGAGTGTTCAGCCCTTTGAGACCGAGATCGGCGATGCCGAGCTTAAGGTGAACGGACAGGCCAATGGCTCGGCCTATACCGCCAACCAGCCGGATGCGCCTGGTCTCGATCAGACCGGTGTCACGGGTGCTGCGTGGGTCGGATTGAGCCTGGAGCGGACCTATGACAGCGGGCTCGCGCTCGCGCTCAAAAGCTCGTTCGAGGTCTATCACGACCGTCTTTCCGGCGACAATTATGGCAGCGATTTCGTGCAGAAGGTCTATGGCCAGATGCAGACGGGGCTCGGCCGTGTCGAGATCGGCAACACGGACGGCGTGGCCTATGCGCTCGCCGTCGTGGGCCCGTCGGTCGAAGGCTACACCTCCATCGACAATCCGAATGCGACGTTCTTTCGCGACCCCACGACCGGCGGCCGCGCCTTCATCAACGTGTTCGCGCTCAACAGCGCGGTCGAGTCGTCGTTGAACTATGCGAAGATTTCCTATTACACGCCGAAAGTCTTTGGCATTCAGCTGGCAGCCTCCTTCACCCCATCGGAAGGCAAGGATGTGGTGCCGTTCCTGTCGAACGGGCCGCACGTGCCGGACCGGCAGAAAAGCATCTGGGAAGCGGCAGCGAGCTACAGCACCGATGTCGGGCCGGTCTCGCTCAGCTTTTCCGGCGGGTGGTCGGTCGGTCACAACGACAACAAGACGCCGGCCCACGCAGGCCTGACCGATTGGGCGTTCGGAACGGAAGCGGACTATACGATCAACGACGACTGGAAGCTCGCGCTGGGCGGCGCCTGGCGCGAGGCCAACTCCTATGCGTTCGATCTGAACAATGTTCTGGGCTCCAGCCAGACCAAAAGCACGCATTTAAGCGGCACGGTGACACATGGTTCGTGGATCGCCGGCGGAGAAATCGGTGACGGCACCGCCGATGGCCGGCTTGGCATGCCGACAATCGGCGTGCGCGGCTACTCGGCGACGGTCGGTTACGTGCTCAATTCCAACCTGCAGCTCAATCTCGGCTGGCAGCACCTGCACTACGACCGCGACATCGGCGCGTTCTATAACGGCGCATCCCGCATCAACATGAGCGCGACCTATCTGCATCTGCAATTCCAGGTCTGATCAGACGGCAAGCGCACCGATGGCTGCGATACCCGTGAATCCGTGCAGAAGTGTCGCGTTGCGCACATCGATTCCGCCAAGCGCATAAAGCGGCTTGCGCATCTGTTTCGCGAGGAGATTCACACGTACCGGCGTGAGCGACGCGCGCTCCGGATGGCTTCGTGTCGAAAACACCGGCGAAAGAAACACGGCATCTATGGGCATTGACTGGGCACGCAGCAAGGCGTGCAGGGAATGCGCGGAGGCCGTGATGAGCAGCGACGAAAAGCGTGTGCGCCAGTGAGCCGATTCGCCTACGCGCGTCTCCGGCAGATGAAATCCATCTGCACCGAGGCGCGACGCAAGCTCGGGATCGCCCGCGATCACGACAGCGAGGCCGGCTGTTCGTGCGACGCGGAGCACTGCGCACGAAAATCTTTCCAGTTGCGCGCGATCCCGCGTGCGCACCACCACCATGCTGCCGCGCGGAAGCGCGCGCGCCGCCGCAAGCGGATCGGGGAGGCGTTCGTCGTCGGTCATCAGCACAAGCGGGGGCAGTTTGCCCCGGGCGCACGCCTTCAGGCGGCCTGCCGCCCTTGCCAATTGCGCGCGTGCGAGGCTATCGCTCACCTCAAATGTCCATGTCTCCGGAAGCCGAAAATCTTTCCGCCATCCTCGCGCGCATCGAGGCCGCGCGGAAGCAGGCACTTGCCCCGGCGCCTTCGACCATGCTCGTAGCCGTCACCAAGACACACGGGCCCGAACGCATCCGCCCGTTGCTCGAAGCGGGCCATCGCGTGTTCGGCGAGAACCGGGTGCAGGAAGCGCTCGGCAAATGGCCTGCTCTGAAAGCGGAATTCCCGGGCATTGAACTGCATCTGATCGGCCCTTTGCAGACCAATAAGGTGAAAGAAGCGGTTGGCCTTTTCGATGCGATCCAGACGCTGGACCGGCCAAGACTCGCGGATGCGCTGGCGAAGGAGATTGTAGGTTCCGGCCGTGCGCCAACCCTCCTCATACAGGTGAACACGGGCGAGGAGCCGCAGAAGGCTGGTGTGGCGCCCAGGGAAGCGCCAGTCCTGATCGCACAGGCGCGCGATCTCGGCTTGCCGGTTAAGGGGCTGATGTGCATCCCGCCAGCCGACGCCGTGGCTGCACCGCATTTCGCGCTGCTGGCCAGGATCGCCAGCGCAAACGATCTTCCGTTGCTGAGCATGGGCATGAGCGCGGATTTCGAGATCGCGGTCCGCTTTGGCGCGACGCATGTCCGGGTGGGAAGCGCGCTGTTCGGCGCGCGCGGTCAGTAGGGCGCGAGCGCCGGCGCAGCGACGAGGTTGGTCGCACGGCGATAGGCGTAAAGCGCGCGTTGCGCGAGTTCGCTGTCGGCACCGGACCGTGCAAGCGAGGCATTAAGCGCCACAACATCCGGCGTTACGGATTGCGCGTCATTTTGCATTTTCGTAGCGGCGACGGCGGTCGGTTTCTGATCGCTTCCGCCCGTGAACAGCGCCAGCACGGTGTCGCCGAAATTCTTGCCCGTGATGGCCTGGAACGCGGTGTCGGCGACGGAGGACACAAACCCCCACAGTCCGCCATAGAGCGTATCGCCTGCGATCTTCTCCGGCGTCTTGATCGTGTCGTGCGTGATGGCGCGGTAGATCGTGCCGACCACAGGCAGATGCTGCAAGGGGTTCACGATATCGATCAGATCGTCGAACGAAAAATCCAGATCACCCGACGTCCCATCGGATGCCTTGGAAGAGGTTCCCTGCGTCTGGGAAGTGCCAGCGCCCGGTGTCTGCGCGGACGGATGAAACAGATGATCGAAGAAGCTGGCGATCGACATGACCGCTGCGTTGCAAATCTGCGGCCAAGGGAAAAGCCTTGATTTTCAGAGGTTCGGTGGGATCCCCCCCGGGCAGGAATTGCCGGTCAGAACAGGTGACCGGCCTTTTCAGCCTTGGCCTTGAGGTAAGCGTGATTGTGCTCGTTTTCCGGAAAGACATGGCGCACCCGGCTCACGATCTTCACACCGGCGGCCTTGAGGCCTGCGACCTTGTCAGGATTGTTGGTGAGCAGCCGGACCGATTTGTAGCCGAGCAGCTTCAGCATCCGTGCCGCGATTCCATAGAGCCGCTCGTCGGCCTCGAAGCCCAGGCGCTCATTCGCCTCGATGGTGTCGAAGCCCTGGTCCTGAAGTCGATAGGCGCGCAGCTTGTTGATCAGGCCGATGCCGCGGCCTTCCTGTGCAAGATAGAGCAGCACGCCGCCGCCGGCCTTCGAGATCGCTTCAATCGCGCCACGCAACTGGGAGCCGCAGTCACACTTAAGTGAACCCAGCAGATCGCCGGTGAAGCATTCCGAATGCATGCGCGTGAGAACCGGCTTTCCTGTCGGCGGCGCGTTGATCACGATCGCGTAGTGCTCCGGCGATCCATCTTCCGCGCGGAACGCGACGAGCTCCGCTTTCTCGGCACCCTCGAGCGGCACGCGCGCCCTTGTCACGATGCTTAGTGTGCGAACGACTTCGTCGTCATAGGCGGCGATATCGGCCGCATTGATCTCAACGGCGCCGGCCTGCGCGCCGCGACGTGCGATTGTGGCGGGAAGAAGGCCCGCAAGCTTCGCAAGCCTGATGCTCCGCGGAAACGTCGCGGGTAACGCCTCTCGCACGGTCTCGAACGGACCCTTGAGCGGGTAGGCAAGGTCTTCTGTCGGATCGGCGATGGCGCGCAGGTCATGCGCCGTCGTGCCCAGCTCTATGGGCAGCGCGACAGCGTCGTTCGTATAAAGCCTGATTTTCAGGGTTCTCGCGCGTGCGTGGGTCAAGAGCAGGAATGTGCGTCCCTTCGTTACAAACTGTTTCAACGCGGCATCCGAAGCCGTTTCGACCGCCAGAATGGTTATCGGCCTGTCGCCGCGAACGACGACCGCCTTGCCGCGGCGCAACGCATCCACGGCGCGCACCACGCGCGCGACCGGCGAGGGCTTGCGTTTGGGCGTGACTTTCCGGGAATTCACTTTTCCGCGCATATCCTTTCCACATACACCGGCGCCCGGATAGACTGTAGTCCCTCAAATTGGAGCCGCCATGCCGACGCCCAAACGCGTGCTTCTGGTGGATGACGATCAGATGCTCCGCAGCTCGCTCGCGGAGCAGCTGGTCGCTGACGGTTCCTATGCGGTCGCGGAAGCAGGGAGTTGTGCCGACGCCCGCGTACTGGCGCGCGACGGGCTCTACGAATTCATGATCCTCGATATCGGTCTGCCCGATGGCGATGGGCGCGTGCTGTGCCGCGAACTCCGCGACGAGGGAATCAGCTGCCCGATCATTCTTCTGACGGCCGCCGACAGCGATGCCGACACGATCGAAGGCCTTGAAGCCGGCGCGAACGATTACGTCACCAAACCATTCCGCTTCGCGGTGCTGATGGCCCGCGTTCATGCCCATCTGCGCAGTCACGGCCATAGCGAGGACGCGCAATACCGCATCGGTCCCTACACCTTCCGCCCAAGCGCCAAGCTCCTGATCGACGAGGCCGCAAAGAAGATCCGCCTCACCGAAAAAGAGACCAATATCCTCAAATTCCTCCACCGCTCGGGGGAGACCGTGCCGCGCGAGACGCTGCTGCACGAGGTCTGGGGCTACAATCCCGCGGTCACCACCCACACGCTGGAAACTCACATCTATAGGCTGCGCCAGAAGATCGAATCCGATCCCGGCCGGGCGCGCCTCCTGGTCACGGAAAGTGGCGGTTACCGGCTGATGCCGTGACTTTTCCCCACTAGGTATGCAATATCTGCATGGCTGGTCTGCGACTCTACTAGTCTGTACATCACTAGTGTGAAGATCATATCTGCTTCTTGAAGTCGAAGAACACGTCGCCCGAGGAGGGCTTTCGGTCATGGCCGGTCAATGGAAATCCGTTCTGGGAGGCGCCTTCGTGGCAGCGCTCCTCATCCTGCCGGCCGCCGCTGGCGACAATGGCTGGATCATGGGGCCGTGGCGCAGCTTCGACGCGAAGGATCTCAAGGTGGACGGCCTCGTCGGCAAGCTCCGCGTCGACGTGAAGCCGCAGTCGCAGATCACTGTCCAGATATCGGGCCAGAAAGCGCGCGTCGACAGTATGTCGGTCCATACGTCCGGCAGTACGGTCGTGATTTCGGGCGACACCGAGGACGGCGTCTGGGACTGGCACAACTGGTTCGATTTCTCCGAGAACCATAGCGACGCCAAAGCGCTCGACGTCCATGTCGTCGTGCCGAAAGGTACCGACGTGCATGTCAGCGACATGGTCGGCGACGCCGCCATCGGCGACATCGAGGGCGACATCCATTTCGAGGCCGCTGCCAGCAACGCCACCATCGGCCGCACGAAAGACGCCCATGTCAGCATGGCGGGCTCGGGCAAGATCGTGATGGCGCCGATTGCGGGCGATCTGCATCTGGAGATCGCTGGCTCCGGCAAGATCAAGGCGGCATCCGCCGGGAACGTGAAGGCCGATGTCGCGGGCTCGGGCACGGCAGAACTCGGCCCGATTAACGGCGGGCTGCATCTCGACATCGCCGGCTCGGGCGATTTCAGCGCGACTAAGGTCAACGGCCCGGTGCATGTCGATATCGTCGGCGCGGGCTCGGTGAACATCCCGCAGGGCCAGGCCAATCCGCTGCATGTCGACATCATGGGCGCCGGCAATTTCACTTTTGGCGGGCTCGCCATCGATCCGCACATCAGCGCTGTGGGTTCAGGGCACGTGAAGCTCCGCTCCTATCAGGGCAGAATGAACTCCGATGGCATGGTCGATGTGCAGGTCGGGCCCGAAGGCTTCCCCGCTCCGCCGGCGCCACCCGCCCCGCCCGCTCCCCCGGCCCCGCCTGCACCGAAAGCGCATTGAAGGAAGTCTGAAGCGATTTGAGTGGATCAGCCCTCACCCAATATTTCGGGTGAGGGCTTTTTGCTGCGTGTGGGCGCCGCATACTCAAATTGTCATCCCGGCGAGCGCAGCGACGGCCGGGACCCATTGTGCCACTGCACCCTGGCTCCCGGCACGGCGCGCTGCTCACGCAGCGCTTGGCCGGGATGACAACTGGGGAAGGGCTATTGCTTGCTCACTCGTGCCGGAGCGCTTCGATGGGATCGAGACGCGCGGCACGTCGGGCAGGAAAGAAGCCAAAGCCGATACCGATAATCGCGGCGAAGCCGACCGCCATGAGCACCACGCCCGGCTGAAACACGAAGGGAATCTTGAGCGCGCCGGCGATGGCTGCCGACCCGCCGAGACCCAATAGCACACCGATCATGCCGCCCAGCGCGCTCATCACAATCGCTTCGATAAGGAACTGCAGAAGCACGTCGCGTTCGCGTGCGCCGATGGCGAGGCGGATACCGATTTCGCGCGTGCGCTCGGTCACCGAGACGAGCATGATGTTCATGATCCCGATACCGCCAACCAGAAGGCTGACGGCTGCGACCGCGGACAGGAATGCCGTCAGGATCGTGGTGACGCTCGTCAAAATCTGCGTGACCTCTTTCAGGTCCTGCACGTCGAAATCGTCCGGTTGTCCCGGAAGGATGTGACGGCGCTCGCGCATCAGCCGCTGGATCCGGTCCTTCGCAACCGGGATGTTCGATTCTTGCGCCACCGAGACGCGGATAACGTTGACTTCGGTGTTGCCGGCGAGCCTGCGCTGCACGGCCTTCAGCGGCATCAGGATGATGTCGTCCATGTCTTGACCGAAGATCGCCTCACCCTTGGGCGACATGAAGCCGATGATCTCGCAGGTCGCCTTGTTGATGCGCAGTCGCGCGCCCAGCGGAATCTGATCGCCATAGAGTTCGCGCCGCACCGTCTGGCCTACGAGGCAGACAGACTTGCCGCCCAGGATCTCCGCCGGCGAGAAATCGCGGCCCTCGCTCAGGTCCCATTTGCGGCTCTTCAGATAGGCGTTGGTCGTGCCGTTGATCTGGGTCGCGTGATTGCGGTTGCCGTTCACGGCGACGCCCTGCACGGCAAGCTCCGGCACCACCTCGGCGAGGCCCGGAACGTCGCGCTGGATCGCATCGACCGTCGACATTTCGAACGGGACAACCGCGGTCGGCGGACCGCGCTGCTGGCCGGGGATGACGAGAAGCATGTTGTCGCCGAGCGAGCCAATGTCGGCGGTCACGCGTTTGGTCGCGCCTGCGCCCAGGGTGACCATCAGGATCACCGCCGCCACGCCAATCACGATACCGAGTGTCGTCAGCCCCGCGCGCAGCAAATTGTTGCGGATCTCGCGCAACGCCAAAAGGAACGCGTTCATGATCATGCGCGTGTTCCCGTATCGGATTCGATCAGGCCATCGCGAAAGCGCACCTGCCGCTGCGCAAAAGCCGCGACGTCTTCCTCGTGCGTCACAAGCACGATGGTCAGTCCGCGGTCGCGATTCAGCGACTGCAGGAGCTGCATGATCTCACGGCTCTTGGCGGTGTCGAGATTGCCGGTCGGCTCGTCTGCGAACACCACGGACGGCGACGACACCAGCGCGCGTGCGATGGCGACGCGCTGCTGCTGTCCGCCCGAGAGTTCCGCCGCGGTATGGTGCCAGCGGTCGCCCAGGCCTACCTGTTCCAGCGTCTCCATGCCCAGCCGCGCGCGCTCCGCGCGCTTGATGCCGCGATAGATGAGCGGCAGCTCGAGATTTTCGAGCGCTGTCGTACGCTTTAGCAGATTGAAGCCCTGAAAAACGAAGCCCAGATAGTTGCGGCGCAGAAGCGCGCGCTGTTCGCGCGACATCACGCCGACATCGGCGCCACGGAAATAATAATGACCGCTCGTCGGTGTATCGAGGCAGCCAAGAATATTCATCGTTGTCGATTTGCCGGAGCCGGACGGACCCATCACCGCAACGAACTCGCCGTCATGGACCGCGAAGTTGATCCCGGCGAGCGCTGCGACCGCGGCCTCGCCCGACCCGTAGATCTTCTTGACCTCACGGAGTTCGATGAGCGGTTGGTCGGCCATCACGAACCGGATTTCTGGTCCGGCTTGTTCGCCAGATCGACGACCACGTCTGTGCCCGGTTTCAGGTCGCCCGTGACGATCTGCGTGGAACGGCCGTCCGTGGGGCCGAGCCTCAAATCGTGCGGCTTCAAGGTCTTGCCGTCCTCGACCCACACGCGTCCGGCGTTGATCCCATTCATGGTGGGTGGCGTGGGCGGCGCACTGTTCTTAACATCATCCGGCGGCACAAACCGCAGAGCGGCATTCGGGATCAGCGTGGCGTCGCGCACATTGGCGGCTTCGATCTCCGCCGTGGCCGTCATGCCGGGCTTGAGCGCGCCGCCTTCGTTCTGCACCAGCAGCACGCCCTGATAGGTCACGACGCCTTGCACAGTCTTCGGCGCGCTATGAACGGAGATCAGTTTGGCCGCGAATTTGCGCGTCGGATAAGCATCGACCGTGAACGTTGCCTTGGCGCCTGGATGGATTTGCCCGACATCGGCCTCGTCGATATCGACGTCCAGCTCCATCTGGTTGAGATCGCTCGCGAGCGTGAACAGCACCGGCGTCGTCATAGCGGCGACGACCGTTTGGCCCGCCGAAACCTTGCGGTCGAGCACCACGCCGTCGATCGGCGAATAAATTGTCGCCTTCGACAGCATCGTGCGATCCTGGTCGACCTGCGCGCGCGCAAGGCCCACGCCGGCTCGCGCACGCGCCAGATCGCCCCGGCTGATGTTGAGCTGTTCCTTGGAAAGCGCGTTGCCCTTTTCCAGCACGATGTAGCGCGTATAGGTCTGGGACATCTGGGAAAGCGTGGCCTGCGCCTGTTGGAGGGTCGCCACGGCTTGTTGCAGCTGCGCTTGCAACTGGTCGGTGTTGATCAGGGCCAGGACCTGGCCCTTCCTCACATGGTCGTTGAAGTCAGCTTCGAGCTTGTCGATCTTGCCGGAGACTTCCGAACCCACGTCGACTTGGTTGCGCGGAGCAAGCGTTCCGGTTGCGCTGACGCTGACCGCCAGCGTTCCGCGGGTCACGGGCTTGGTCACATAAGAGTGCGCCGCGCCACCGCGAAGGAACATGACCGCAATCAGGATCAGAACGACGGCGGCGCCCCCGACGTACCACCAGCGGCGCTTCCGCCGGTAGCGTCCTATGCCTAGTTTGGACACAAGATCATGATCAGGCGTCGGTGCGGCGCGCATATCGTTCACGGCAGGATTTCCGAGCTGTCGAGATTGGCCCAGCACTTAAATTTGACAGCAATCGTCATGTTGGAACGGGGCCTTCGTCCGTCAAGACGACAAAACGACAAAATCAGGGTAATTCTTCGGAAACCTTGTTTAACGCCTGTTAACCCTTCGCGCTTAGAACCGCCGGCTGGAGACAGCGCATGGCCGGCAAGGGAAATTCGAGATCGCGGGGAGCCGCCCAGGCGGGCCGCGGCGAGCCCCCGCCGCCACCGAAGCCGCGCCGCAAGCGCGCATGGCCTTACGTTTTTTTCCTGCTGATGGCGTGGGGCACGATCTTCGGCGCGGTGTTCTTCTCGCGCTTTGTATCGAATCTGCCGGACGTCAACACGCTGCTCGCGCACGAACCGTCCAAGGACATCACGCTGCTCGACGACAAGGGGCGGATGATTGCGCGCCGCGGCCTGACGCAGGGTTCGATGATCCCCGTGGAGCAACTGCCGCATTACGTGCCCGATGCCTTTATTGCGATCGAGGACCGGCGTTTCCGCGATCATATGGGCGTCGATCCTATCGGTCTTGGGCGTGCGGCGGTCCAGAACATGTCGGCGGGTCATGTCGTGCAGGGCGGTTCGACGCTGACCCAGCAGCTTGCGAAAAACCTCTTCCTCGATCCCAAGCGCACGATCGAGCGCAAGACGCAGGAAGCGGCGCTCGCGCTCTATCTGGAGACGCGCTACTCGAAGAACCAGATCCTCACGCTCTATCTCAATCGCGTGTATTTCGGCGCCGGCGCGTTCGGTATCGAGGCGGCGTCGGAACGCTTCTTCGGCAAGCACGCCGTCGAACTCACGCTTCCCGAAGCGGCTATGCTCGCCGGCAGCGTCAAGGCGCCCGGCAGGTACAATCCCCTTAGCGATCCCGATGCGTCGTTCTCCCGTGCGGAGGTCGTGTTGCGCGCGATGCAGGACATGGGCGTGATCGACGAACGCACGCGCCTTGCGGCCGAGGCGACGCGGCCGCACGTCCAGCGCGGCAGCGGACGCACCGGCGGCGGTTATTTCACCGACTGGGTCGTGTCGCGCGTCGAAGGCTATATCGGCGAAACCGACGAACCGGTCATCGTCGAGACGAGCTTCGACCTCGACGTCCAGGCACACGCCGAACGCGCCGTGCAATCGGGGCTCGCCGAGCAGGGCGAGAAGCTCAACGCCGGACAAGCGGTCCTGATCGCCATGACGCCGGATGGCGCGGTGCGCGCGATGGTGGGCGGCCGCTCTTATGAGCAGAGCCCATTCAACCGTGCGACCGATGCACTCCGCCAACCCGGTTCCGCGTTCAAGCCTTTCGTCTATCTCACCGCGTTCGAACACGGCCATACGCCGGAAGATGTGATGAACGACACGCCGATCAACATCCATGGCTGGAAGCCCGACGATTACGAAGGAAAGTACGAGGGCGAGATCACGCTGATGCGCGCTTTCGCCAAATCGTCGAACTCGATCGCGGCACAATTGACTGCGCAGGTCGGTCCAAAGAGGGTCGCGAGCACCGCTCGTCGCTTGGGTATTGCTTCGCCGCTCGACATCAATGCGTCGCTTGCGCTCGGCACGTCGAGCGTCACGCCGCTCGAACTCACCGCTGCCTATGTGCCGTTCGCCAATGGCGGCGAAGGTGTGATCCCGTTCGGGATCGAGCGCATCCGCACGGCGTCCGGAAAGGTGCTCTGGCAGCGCAAAAGCTCCGGTCTCGGAGCCGTGATGTCGCCTGGAAACGCGGCTTCGATGACACGCCTCATGATCGAGACGGTCTCGACCGGCACCGGCAAGGCGGCCCGTCTCGATGACCGTCCGAGTGCAGGCAAGACCGGCACCACGCAGGATTTTCATGACGCCTGGTTCGTCGGATTCAGCGCCGATCTCGTCTGTGGCGTGTGGATCGGCAACGACAACAACGCGCCGATGATCCACGCGACGGGCGGCGGACTACCGGCGCGTATTTTCAAGAATTTCATGGAGAGCGCAGAAGCAGGTCTGCCCGCGAAACCGTTAGCCGGCACAATGGTCGCCGCCGCACAGCAGACGACCGACGCTAAAGCGCCGGATACGGCAGCCGATCAGACCGACGGCTTCTCGCGGTTTCTGGATTCGCTTTTGGGCAAGAGCGGAACCTGAAGATCGCTTGACAGCTGACTGTCGCGCAGCGGCGCGGTACGATTGCGCAGCCACGGATTTTCAGGAGCGATCATGATCAAACAGTTGGGCGTGCTGTCTGTTGCCATCCTCGCCGCGGCGCCGGCTTGGGCGTTTCTATGGCAATACCGTCGTCTCGACTGGGGGCATCGCCGAGGTGCACACGCATTACCGTCCCGACCATAGCTTCGACATGGTGGCGTCGCGCATGGGCTTCAGCCGCACCTTCAAGGGTAGCTGGGCCATCGATGCCAAGAACAACCTTTGCCGCACCTTCGTGGGCGACGCACCGCCCGACACACCGAACCCGCTCTGCCTCCCCTTCACGCCGCATAAGGTTGGCGAATCCTGGACGGTCGATGTGAACGGATCGTCGCGCACGGCCACACTGAAGGCGGGGATCGAGTAGGTCCGGAGCCGCGCGTGAGTCCGGGCGGCGCGCGTGCGTCAGGCTTGGTGCGCCGCCAACGCTTCAGCAGCGGCGATCAGTGCTTTGTCTGAGCCGTCAGCCGTTCGGGGCATAGCGATGCAATGCCGTGCCGTGATCGCGCAGCCAATTCTGCGGGCGGCGGGAGTCGCCGACCAGGTCCTGTACAAGCTTCCAGAAGCGCGGGCCGTGATTCATCTCGCGCATATGGGCGACTTCGTGGGCTACCACGTAGTCGAGCACGAAGGGCGGTGCCATGATCAGCCGCCAGGAAAACGACAGCGACCGCTGCGCCGAACACGAGCCCCAGCGGCTCGCGGTGTCGCGCACGGTCAGCCGCGTGTGCTTCAGGCCGATGCGCGATGCGTAGGCGATGACGCGCGCTTCCAGCTCCTTGCGCGCCTCGCGTTTGAGGAAATCGAGCAGCCGGCGCGGATGGTGTTCCTTCTGTCCCGCCACATGAATGGCGCCGTCGGCGACCCAGACCGGCCCACGGCCGGTTTCGCCCCGGCGCACCTCATGCTCGACACCCCGGAACGGCAGCACAGCACCGACGCCGAGCTTCACCAGCCCCGGCACATGCGACAATTGCCGCGCGATCCAGTCGCTCTGACCGCGTGCGAATTCCATTGCCTTGTCGAGCGCGCGCTGTGACGGCGCGGTGACGGTGACCTCGCCGGTGGTGGGATGAACTTTGACGATCAACCGTCTGGCGCGCGGATTGAGCCGCACGCTCACCTCGACCGCACGTCCTTCGATCTTCAACAATTCTCGCCGCGCCACTTTGCGGGTTGCCTTCATCTTACGCATGGGCTTCCCTTCGACCGCCAACAATTCGAAGAAACGCAGATGACGTCACGCCCGCGTTTCCATCTTGCCTTTCCGGTGAACGATCTCGCCCAAGCGCGCGCGTTCTACACCGGCTTGCTCGGCTGTCCCGAAGGACGCTCGAGCGACGACTGGGTTGATTTTGATTTCTTTGGTCACCAGATCGTAGCCCATTTAAGCCCGAATGAAGCCGGACACAAAGCGCATAATCTTGTTGACGGCGAAGAAGTTCCTGTTCGGCACTTCGGCGCGATTCTCGAAATGGCGCAATGGCGCGTTCTCGCCGCGCGTCTGAAAGAACAGAAAGTGCGCTTTGTGATCGAGCCCGACATCCGATTCGAAGGCGAGCCCGGCGAGCAGGCAACATTCTTTATTCTCGATCCGAGCGGCAATGCGCTCGAATTCAAGGCATTCGACGACGACAGCAGGATTTTCGCACGATGAATCCCAGAACTGTGGCACTCGGTCTCGGGGGCGTGGCGCTCGCGCTTATCCTCGGCGCACTTTGTTTTCAGTATCTCGCGCATTTTGCGCCCTGCGAGATGTGTCACTGGCAACGCTGGCCGCTGTTCGCGGCAATCGCGGTCGCCATCGTCGCAGGTGCCGGCGCAAAAGATGGCGGGATCGCGCCGCTGCTTGCGATTCTTGCAATTCTGCTGGTTGCCGCGTCGGGCGCCGTCGGCGCCTATCAGGCGGGTGTGGAATGGCATTGGTGGCCGGGGCCTGCCGAATGCACCGGCCCGCGGTTCGTTCTCAGCGGACTTCAGGATCTGAACGCGCCGGGCGCCGTACGCTGCGACGTTGCGGCGTGGCGTCTCTTGGGGATTTCGCTTGCGGGCTACAATGCGCTCATCTCGCTCGGCTCCGCCGCATTCGGCGCTGTCATGTTAATGAGAAAGCGTTGATGGCTGCGCGCAAACCTCGCCCGGCCGCACCCGGCACGAAGGCCAGCGACGACGTCGCGGCGATGATCCGTGTCGATCACGCCGGCGAATATGGCGCGGTGCGCATCTATGAAGGCCAGCTCGCGGTGCTGGGACACAAGCCCGCCGGGGAAACGATCCGCCGCATGGCCGCGGAAGAACGGCGTCATCTCGAAACCTTCGACCGGTTGATCGTCGAACGCCGCGTGCGGCCCACGGCACTGGAACCGGTGTGGCGTGTCGCGGGCTTCGCGCTTGGAGCTGCGACCGCACTGATGGGCGAAAAGGCCGCGATGGCCTGCACGGCCGCGGTCGAAGAAGTGATCGACGAACACTATGCCGGCCAGATCGCAAAGCTTGGCGACGGCGACAAGGAACTGAAATCCACGGTCGCCGATTTCCGTGCCGACGAGATCGCCCACCGCGACGAGGCTCTGGCGCAGGGCGCCGAACAGGCGCCGGGCTATCGTTTGCTGAGCGAAACCATCAAGGCCGGGTGCCGCATCGCGATTGCGCTGTCCACGCGGATTTGAGCGATCCCCAAGGACTATTGCTGCTGTTGCTGCTGGTGATGAAGCCGCTCGGCGGCCGTATCGGACGGCGGGGGAGGCTTCATCGGGCGGGCGACGCGCAGGAATTCCTCGTGCCGCACCGGCGCCTGTGTCGGCTCGACCGCGACCGAGATTGCAAGTTCGCTTTCTGCACCACCCTTGAAGGTGCCGCGTGTCGGCGGCACGTCGGCGTAGTCGCGTCCGACCGCGGCGCGGATATGCCGTTCGGCTGCAAGGGTGTTGTTGGTCGGATCGAAGCCGATCCAGCCGAGCGACGGCAGCCACGCCTCGACCCAGGCATGGGTCGCGTCCTCCCCCGAACGGTCGCTGCCGCGGCCGTGTTGCAGATACCCGGAGACATAGCGCGCCGGGATGCCCCAGCTCCGCGCGATCGCGATCATGATGTGCGCGAAATCCTGACAGACGCCGCGGCCCTGGCCCAGCGCCTGCTCGATGGGCGAATGCACTTGGGTAACACCAATCTCGTAGTCGAACGCTTCGAAGATCGCCGTGTTGAGGTGGCGAAGCGCAGTGAGTGGATCGCCGGACGGCCTGGTCAGATGCTTCTCCCCTGCAAACGTCGCCAGCGCCGCCGAAGGCCGCGCGAATTTCGACGGCTCCAGAAGATCGAAATGTATGTCGGTCAGGTTGTAGCGATTGTAACGATCCCATTCGAGCGTATCGCAGGCCTGATGGACCGGCGCGGCCTGCATGACTTCCACCGTCGCCTGCGCCTCGATGCGCAGCTCGCTGTGCGCGCGCAACACATTGAAGTGATAGACGGCGTTGCCGAGATAATCGGTGTAGGCATAAAGCTGGGCGCGCGGATTGGTGACGATCTGGAAACTGCGCAGCGATTGCGGCCCTTCCGAGCGCGGCTGCATGCGAAGCTCCATCACGCTCTCGTGCACCGGCGACGAATAGCGAAAGCGGGTGACGTGGCGGAGGGAATAGAACATCAGGGCCTCGCCGTCACAGCACCGTCTCCGCGCCATAGAGAATGTACGACGCGTAGACCGACTCGTGGATCTGCTCGCACTGACGCGTGATGCCTGCGAGATAAGGCGCGAGTCCACCGCCGATCAGTTCCTCGACTTGGCCGAAATCGACCGACGCCTTGAGCCGTCCTGCCAGACGCTCGACGGCGGCGCGGCGTGCGGCCGGCGCACCGGGCGCGACGCGGGTCAGCGCATCGCAGACGTGATCTATGGAAAAGCGCAAAGAATGCGGAAACTCGGCATCGAATAAAAGAAACTGCGCAATAGTATCGGGGTGCAGAGCTGCGGTGTGCACTTTGCAGTAAGGCTCGAAGGCCGTGCAGAATTTCAGCAGCACCAGCCAGTCGAAATATTTGGGCGCTGGCGTGCCGGGCGTTGCGGCGTTGCCGAAATGCGCATCGAGCGTGCGCCCGATCAACTGGGCGCGTTCGATATGGCGGCCAAGTTCCAGGAAATACCAGCCCTCGCCGTGGCTGAGCGTGGAATAGGTGACTCCTTCGAGCGCATGCATGTCCTCGAGCAGTTCGCGGAACAGACGCGCCGGCTGATGCACCCAGATCGATTCGATGGCAACGGGCTGCAGACGCAAATAGAGTCTGTTCAAATGCTCCCACACTTCGGTCGAAAGCTGCTCGCGGACCTGGCGCGCATTGTCACGCGCGTGACGCAGCGAGAGGAGAAGGGACGATGGGTTGGACCGGTCGAATGCGAGCGTACGCGTGAAGGCGAAGGCGTCGTCATGCGCGGATACATATTCTTCGGCGGAAAGCGCCGCTGCCACACGCTGCCACGAGGCCTGCGATTCGTCCTGCGTCTGCTCGATCATGGATTCGAGCTTTACCGCGATGAGGCGCGCGGTATGTTCCGCACGCTCGATGTAGCGGCTCATCCAGTAGAGGCTGTCGGCGACCCGGCTCAGCATCGGTTCATCCCGCAAGCACCCACGTGTCTTTGGAGCCGCCGCCCTGGGACGAATTGACGACGAGGCTGCCCCGCTTCAGCGCCACGCGTGTCAGCGCGCCGGGTACGATTACGGTCTCCTCGCCCTGAAGGATGAAAGGCCTGAGATCGACATGCCGCGGCTCGACGCCGCCATCGACGAAGCAGGGCGCAGTCGAAAGCTGGATAGTGGGCTGCGCGATGTAGTTCTCCGGATCGGCCTTCACCTTCTCCGCGAAGGCCTCACGCTCGGCCGCGCTCGCATGCGGCCCGACGAGCATGCCGTAACCGCCCGATTCGCCCACCGCCTTCACGACGAGCTTGTCGAGATTGGCCAGCACGTGATTGAGCGACTTCTCCTCGCGGCAGAGATAGGTCTCGACATTGTTGAGGACCGGCTCTTCCGAAAGGTAATAGCGGATCAGCCGCGGCACATAGGCATAGATCGCCTTGTCATCGGCGACGCCTGTGCCCAGCGCATTGGCGATGACGACATTGCCGGCGCGATAGGCGTTGAACAGGCCGGGCACGCCGAGCGAGGAGTCCTCGCGGAAGATCAGCGGGTCGACGAAATCGTCGTCTATGCGGCGATAGATGACGTCGATGCGTTTTAACCCCGAGGTCGTGCGCGTGTAGACGACATTGTCGTTGACAAGAAGGTCTCGGCCCTCGACCAGTTCTACGCCCATCTGCCGTGCGAGAAAGGCGTGCTCGAAATAGGCGGAGTTGAAAACCCCGGGCGTAAGCACCGCGATCGAGACGTCCTCGTGGAACGGCGCCAGCGATTTCAGCGTCGCCAGCAATTCGCGCGGATAATGCTCGATCGCCCTGACACCCATGCGGCGAAAGACGCCGGGAAAGGCCCTGCGCACCACGTCGCGGTTCGCGAGCATGTAGGAGACACCCGACGGGACGCGGAGGTTATCCTCGAGCACAACGAAGTCGCCCGCCTCGTTGCGCACCAGATCGCTGCCGCAGACGTTTACATAGGCGCCGTGCGGAACGGAAAGCTCGCGCATCTCACGGCGATAATGCTTGGAGCCATAGATCATCGAGCGCGGCACCACGCCGTCGCGCAGTACGCGGCCCTCGCTGTAGATGTCGCGCAGGAACAGATTGAGGGCCTGGATGCGCTGTTTCAGCCCGCGTTCGATACGGTCCCATTCCGGCGCGGTCACGATACGCGGCAACAGATCGGTCGGTATGATGCGCTCGGTCGACTGGTTGTCGCTGTAGACCGTGAAGGTGATGCCCTGATGCAGGAACGACAGCTCGCAGGCTTGCTGGCGGCGCTGGAGTTCCTCAGGCGGAAGCTGGGAAAGCCGTGCGTCAAACGCGGCATAGTGCTGGCGCACCAACCCGTCGCGGTCGAACATCTCGTCGTAGGGGGCGCCAAGCGCATAGTGCGGGTAAGGCCCCGCGATCCCCTTCAGCACGTCCCCAGCCGACAGCCCTTGCTGCATGTGCGAAGTATGGGGGGTGTCGCGCCCCTCACGTCAAGCGTTCGCAAGCAATTGGCTACAGCTGTCCCGCCGAAAACGTGTCGCAGTCGTCCATATTGCCGTTCGCAAGGCCGCGCTTGAACCAGCGCATGCGCTGCGCGCTGGTGCCGTGGGTGAAGGAGTCCGGTACCGCATAGCCCTGGCCTTCCTTCTGCAGCGTGTCGTCGCCGACGGCCGCGGCCGCGTGCAGCCCTCCTTCGACATCACCCTGCTGGAGGATGTTGAACTGGGCATTGGCGCGATTTGCCCACACCCCGGCGTAACAATCGGCCTGCAGCTCGACGCGCACGGAATCGCCTTCGGCGCCGGTCGAGCGCTCGCCATGCGCGTTCATCGTGCCGAGCAGGGTCTGGATGTGGTGGCCGTATTCGTGCGCGATGACATAGGCCTGCGCGAACTCGCCCGGCGCGCCGAACCGGTCGGCGAGCTCGTTGAAGAAGGAGAGGTCGAGATAGACGTGGTTGTCGTTAGGGCAATAAAACGGTCCGGCCGACGCCTGCCCCTCGCCGCAGCCGGTCGGCGTTTCGGCATCATAGACGGTGAAGGTCGCCGGGGTGAATGGAACGCCCTTGGCCTGAAGGATCGGTGTCCAGATGTCTTCCGCCGAACCGATAATCTTGCGGGAGAACTGGTAAGCCGCGTCGTCCGCGCGGGGCTGGCCGAGTTCCTGTGCCTGCTGCGCCGCCGGCTGACCGCCGTCGCCGCTCAGCAGCTTTGTCGGGTCCACGCCAAACAGAAGCGAGATGACGACAACCGCCACAAGGCCTAGCCCGCCACCGCCAAACGCAATGTGCGGCCCATAGCCGCCGAAAGCGCCGCGGCGGTCGTCCACATTCTCGGTCGGTCTCAAGTCGTCGATCCGCATGGCGGGCTCCGTTTGTCGAACGATACAATGCCCGCCCGGCGGCGGAAGTTTCATCCCCGGCTGCCTGGGAACCCAGGCTGCGCTTGGAAAGGAAATCTTATAATAAGTCGGCACAGAATGCCCGCTCCCTGGGGTTCGCCATGACGATTGCCGAAAAGCCGCCGCAGATTCCAAGCGCTGCGGAGACCGATCCCGTCAAGCTGGGCTGGATGGTGGGTTCGCCGCCGCCGCCGGACAAGATCGTGCGCTTTGCGGATATGAGCCATTACCGCTTTCCCCAGACGCGCTGGTCGTTCTCCAATTTCCGTCAGCTCATTCCCACCACCAATATCGCGCGCGGTGACGGCCCGGTGTGCGTGCTGCCCCGTGCCGAGCGCAACGACATCGACAGCCTGACGTTCTATCCGAACGGCGCGCGTGAACCGATGGGTTGGGCGCAATCGCTCGAGGAAAGCTACACCGACGCAATCATCGTGCTGCACCGGGGCAGGATCGTCTACGAGCGCTATTTCGGCGTGATGACGCCCAACACGGCGCATATGGCGATGTCGGTGACCAAGTCTTTCTTTGGCCTGCTGGGTGCGATGCTGGTGGAGGAAGGAAGGCTCGATGAGCGCGCCAAGGTGCCGGAATATGTGCCGGAGCTAGCAGGCTCGGCCTATCGCGATGCCACGGTGCGCCAGTTGCTCGATATGCGCATCGGCGTGCGTTATTCCGAAGATTACACCGATCCGAACGCCGAGTTCTGGCAGCATATGCGTGCGAGCGGCATCTTTCCGCAGCCTGATGGCTATGACGGACCGAAGACGACGGCGGAGTTCCTGAAGTCTTTGAAGAAGGAGGGCGAACACGGCGGCGCGTTCTTCTATAAGTCGGTCAACACCGATGTGCTGGGCTGGATCATCCGCCGTGTGACCGGCGAAACCTCGGGCGAAACCCTGAGCCGCCGCATCTGGCAGAAGCTCGGCGTCGAACATGATGGCTACATGGTCGTCGACATCGCGGGTAGCGAACTCGCCGGCGGCGGTCTCAACATCACGCTGCGCGACATGGCGCGCTTCGGCGAGATGATGCGGCTGGACGGGCGCTTCAACGGCAACGACATCGTGCCGAAATCGGTGATCGACGACATCTGCACCAATGGCAGTCGCGAAGCGTTCGCGCGCGGCAACGAATATCCCATCCTCGCCGGCAGTTCCTATCGCAACATGTGGTGGCTTACCAACAATGAGCACGGCGCCTATTCGGCACGCGGTATCCACCGCCAGGTGATCCATATCGATCCGAAGGCGGAGATGACGATCGCGCGCTTTGCATCGCATCCGATCGCATCCGATCCCAATCTCGACACGACTTCGCAGCCGAGTTTCCACGCGCTGGCGCGGCATCTGTTGCGGACGGGCTAGGCGCCGCCGGCTTTACGCTGCCGTTTGAGGAGATTGGCGTCTGCACGGGCCTGCTCGGCAACGGCGCCCCAGTCGACGCCCGGCGATAAGAGCGCTTCAGCGCTGTGGGTCGATAATCCCGGCATTGGCGTGAGCAAGGTTCGCCCAAGCCATTTCGTCAGGAAGGGAAAATTTCTGCGATCCCGTTCGACGTATTTGAAGTACAGATAATCTCTCTTGAATGTGCGTTCCGACATCAGAAACGTCCAGCAGGTGCTCGGAACCGTGCGCCAGTGGTGCGTGCCGGAGAAAAATATTTTCGATCTCAGATTTCGATACAGCGGGGTGTATTTGTCCCCGTGGTCGTAGAAAGAAATATAATCGAAGGGAACGTTGGAGGCGCAAAGACTGAGAAATTCTTCGATCCAGTTGGGTGTGTGCAGATAGTCATTTTCCAGAAAATACAGCATCCGATTCCCATCCGAAGATTGCAGATCTTTCGACGCCTCGGCCATGCATGCGCGCCAAGCTGCGATCTGGTTGCCACCCTTTATCATCCGGACCCTCGCGACCGCAGAGATCCGCTCATGGTTGTCGTTCTCGCTTGAGAAATATGTGCTCAGGAAGTCGTTCTGGAGATCTTCCTGCGTTCCATCGAATAGGGCCTCGAGCCGGATCGCATCCCTGCCTCCATGTTGCAGGATGGATTGCAGAAGATTCGCGAAGCAGATTTCGTGGCTGAACCAGGCCGGTCTCGATTTCCCGAGTGAACGGGAGGCTGATGTGTGCCGATAGTAGATCGTGAGGTTCATGGGTCAGATGCTTTTCGGGTCATGCAAAAACGCTGCGAAACGAACCTTGATCCAGTTCCGGCAAATTTCCGATCCAGCAATCGCGGTGATCAAGAGCGCGGTGCCGATGCATACCAGGGATGACAGTCCCGCCCAGCGCCCATCGGGGATCGCGATCAACTGCTTCAGGATTGTGCCGCAGAGTATTGTAGGAATGACAATCGGGATGACGTTGCGCAGCATCCATTGCCAATGATGCCCCCTGTAAACGCGGCGATGAATCACGGGCACCCAACCGAACGCATAGGTGCCATTGATGATCGCCCAGGCAGCTCCCGTCCCAATGCCCCCGTAACGCGGTGCCAGGATGAGATAAAGTGGAAGCAGAGTAACGACGATCAGCGCATTACCGACGAAATGCAGGAACAGATCGCCGCGAGCATATTGCAGGTAATAGGCAAGGGCACTCAGGGAGATACAACCATTGCCGAGAGCATAGAGCACGAGAAGCGGAGCGGCATGCTGCGCTAGTTCCGGTTTGCCGGTCCAGATAGCCAAGACCGGTTCGGCAAAGAAGCACAGGGTCGCGGCCGCTGGCACGACGACCACACAAACGGCCTGTGTTACTGCGCCATAGAGACGGGCGAGTCCGGCCTCGTCACCCTCTGCAGCAAGCTTCGTGAGCCTTGGCAAAACCGCCTGTCCTAAAGGGCCGCTGACGGCATTGATTCCATTGGCGGCAACCACTGCGATCGCAAACACGCCGTATTCGGCCAGCGGCAGAAGGTTCGAAAGCAGAAGCTTGTCGGTCTGGCTGATGGCAACCCAGGCGGTGGCGGTGAAGGCGATTGTCAGAGAGAAGGTGAGGTTGGCGAGCAAGGGTTTCCATGAAAACGGTTCGCGCGGGCCGTTGCCGCGCCGGCTGATGCGATAGCTCATGGCGGAAAGGCCTGCGAATTCACAGACCGCCACGCCCAACTGATACGCGAAGAAATCGACGGGCGTGGTGCCTATGGCGATAAACACGGCAAGCACGCCGACGAATCGTAGGAATGAGATCAGGATCGTGAAGCCGCTGAGCCAAACCTGACGCTCGAAGCCGTTGACGACGCCACGGTAGAGTCCCGACATCCAGCGCAATGGCACGGCGAGGCCCATAAACATGACTGCTTGAGCCACCTCGGCCACCGGCAGGCGCTGAACCTGAAGCCACTTCGTCGCGATCGTATGCGCCAGGAAGACCAGGATCGCCGCACCGATCAGCGAGACGGATCCGAAGACGATCTCCAACGCACGCAGAAGCGCACGAAGAGTATCGGCACTGATGGCGCCGCCCCGAAAGCGTGCCGCCTCTCGCGCCATCGTGGGGGTCAGACCGATGTCGAGGAGCTGGAACCAGGCCGTCATCATCGTGAAGAAGCCGATCAGGCCATAGGCCTCCGTCCCCATATAAAAAAGGTAGACGGGCGCCATGACGACGCCGGCGATGACGGTGAATATCTGTGCCGCGTAATTGGCAGCGGCGTTGCGCTTCAGCGACGGCCGGTGAGGCTTAGGAGTGCTCATCGTCGAGCGGACATATCTGCTTCGCGTTCGAGCAAGCCGCGCTTGCGATCGCCGATCCGCTTCGCTGGCACGCCCGCGTAGATTCCGAAACCGTCGCAGTCAGATCTGACTAGAGACAACGCGCCGACCGCGGCGCCTGCGTGCAATGTCACCCCCGGAAGGATCACCGAGCCCGAACCAACGATCACGTGACTGCCGATGGTGACAGGCAGCTTGGTCACATGGGTGTATTCGGCGGGCACAGTTGGATTGGTCATATGTTCTCCCGAGTAATCGTCATTCGAGCTGTAGACGCTGACCCTTGAGGACAAGTTCGCGAAGTCCTGAATCTCGATCCGGCCGGCCCCGATAAGGCTTGTATAGACGGCGACGTGCACATGACTGCCGATTGAGATACCGCCCTCGCCCGCCGATAGGACGCAAAAATCGTCAATCCGCGTGTTGTCGCCGATCTCGATGCGCGCGGCGCCATAGACCGAAGCCTTGTCGGACAGTTGAACACCGATACCCAGACGTTTGAACCCGAGGTTACGGAGATCCTGTTGACCGAGATACGCCATCAAGCCGTTCCATTCAGATGCACAGATTTCACACGCATTCCGCCTGCGTCAACGCTGGATCGGCGCGGAAGAAGAGGCGTCCCTGATCTCGGCAATGATCATATCGCAAGCGGAGAAGCTCAGCTCCGGATAGATCGGCAAGCATAGAACCTGGTTGGCCGCGCGTTGCGCGACCGGAAGGTTGGCGGGATCGGCCGATGTCAGCCTGCGATACATCGGCATGTCGCTGATGAGCGGGTAGAAGTATCGCCGGCTGTGGACGCCTTCTTCCTTCAGGGCCGCATACAATCCGTCGCGCGTGAGGGGGTAGGCTTCGTCGACAAGGATCGGAAAATAGGCGTGGTTGGGCGCCGCCCCGGGGCGTTCGGCCAGGCAGGTGATTCCCTTCACGCCGCGAAGCCCTTCAAGATAGCGAAGCGCAATCGTATGGCGCTGTTCGATTGCAGTGTCGGCATATTTGAGCTGGAGCAGTCCGAGCGCCGCCTGGAATTCGTTCATCTTGGCGTTGATGCCGGGCGCGGTCACCGTCACCTCGTCGGCGATCCCGAAATTCTTCAGATAATCGATCCGCTGTTTGGCCTTTGCATCGGGACAGACGATAGCTCCGCCCTCGAATGTGTTGAAGACCTTAGTCGCGTGGAAGCTGAGCACCGACAGGTCGCCCGCGGCGAGAATGCTCCGGTCATCAACCCTGACATTGAACGCATGCGCGGCGTCATAGATCACCTTGAGGCCGTAGACGTCGGCAATGCGCTGGATTTCATCCGTCCGGCACGGCGTACCGTAGCAATGGACCGGCATGATGGCCGACGTGTCCGGCGTGATGGCCGCTTCGATCTTCGCCGGATCCAGGTTCAACGTGTTCGGCTCGATGTCGACGAATACCGGAGAGAGATTGTTCCAGATCAGTGAATGCGCCGTGGCCGCAAACGAGAACGGTGTGGTGATCACTTCACCGGTGATGTGAAGCGCCTGAAGGGCGACGACTAGGCCCAAGGTCCCGTTCGAAACAAGGGCGAGATGCTCGACGCCGAGAAAGCGCGCGAGTTCGGTTTCCAGCCGCTGGTGAAAGGGACCGGCGTTGGTGAGAATCTTGGTGGACCAGATCTCTTCCAGAAATGGCAGGAATTCGTCCAACGGCGGCAGGAAAGGCTTCGTGACGTAGACAGGACCTTCGTTGTTCAATTTCGCCTCTCCGGCAACCTCGTACGCCCTTGCGCGACAGGTCCTGCTTTCGGGCATTTTTATCGGGTTCCAGAGGCTTAAGCTACCCTTGCCGTGGACCGGCCGACTGAAGCAGCTTGCCAATGTCCGCGATTAAATTTTGCGCAATCTGTTCCCATTTGAAGCCGGAAAGAATGGCTGGATCGGGGTATGCGCGCGCGGGCTGACCAAGGGCCGCGGCAATCGCGTGCCGCAAAGCATCGTGATCGGAGCAATCCACAAGCTCTCCGCCGACCAGTCCGCTGAGTTCTCTGAACACCGGCAAGTCGTTGGCGACGACGGGCAGACCACGCGACCGCGCCTCGAGGAACGGCATCCCAAAGCCCTCCAGACGGGAGGGAAAAACCTTGATGGTACTTCGATCGTAAAGACGGATCAGGGACACCTCGTCCAGGTTCGCATAGATGTCAAACCTGCAGGATGATTTGCCGATCAACCGTCGTATTTCTGCTTCGTAACCAAGATCCGAACCCACCAGTGCAATCCGGTATGTCGATCCGGTAGTGGCCTCGATCAGGTCTCTGTGTCCTTTATGGGCAGCGAAGTTCGAGACGTACAGAATATCGTGTTCCCAATTTCCGCCTGGCGACGGAGTGTCGATCCAGGCCGAACTCAGCCCGTTATAGGACACGATGATCGGCGTACCGGCTCCGTAGAGCGCACGGATGTTCGCCGCTTCGGCGTGTGAAACAGTCATCACCGCGTCCGCATTGCGAACGGAAAAACCGTGAAGATGCTTGGCCAAATTGCTCCAGCGCCGGCCGTGTTCACCAGCGAATTTGGTGTCATGGATAACATGCACGACCTTGAAACGGCCGAAGCCGATCGGATCGAGCGGCGCCTCCGAGATCACCACATGCACCGACATCGAATGGAGGATCTTGTTCAGCCGTGCCAGCTTCACCAAGCGCTGAGGCAGTGAGCCTTCCAGATCGAAATCGATGTGGTTTGCGTCCCGCGTCGTGATGAACGGAGCTAGCGTCGTCAGTCTCACGCTTGGGAGTTGCGCCAGCGCTTCGCACAGTTTTTCCGCCCGAACACGCGCACCGGCTCTCGCGCCCGCATGCCGGTAAGGACTCACGACGGCAATGTGAATGCTTCGGCCGCCAGTCGTCACGTCCGTGGTCCGATCGTGCGACGGCGTCCGGTTGCCAGATAGAGCGCGAGGACAGGCGAGAGAAGCCCGGGAAAGTGCGTACGCACGAAACGTAAGTGACCGCTGAAGGAGCGGCGGAGGCGGTGGATTCTCGGTGCGATCCGGCTCGAAGATCGGCCGCCTACATGACGGGCGGTAAGTGCAGCGAGGACAATGAGTTTTCCGCCCAAAGCGGTTGCGCGCCGGCAGAGGTCCAGATCCTCAGCATACAGGAAGATGTCCTCACGAAACCCGCCGAGGCGCATGAAGAAGCTGCGGCGAACACAGAGGCAGGCTCCCGAGATGTACACCGACTTGTGGTGCTCCGCCTCGGACCGTGGAAACGAAAGACGCTCGAGCGGAAGCGGGCCACTTGTCTCGACTAATGCCGAGCACTGGCCGTTGCGATCTTCGATCAGCGGGCTCCAGATCGCATCCGGGTCCGCGGGCGCATCGGTCACCAGACGGCGCAATGTTTCCGAATCGATCTCCAGATCGGGGTTGATGAAAAGCAGAATGGGCTCGTCGCTTGAGCGCACACCAAGATTACAGGCGCGGCCGAATCCGATGTTGGCTGGTGACACGATGACATTCGTGCCTTGCCGTGACGCGCGAAATTCACCGCTGTTGTCGACAACGTAAAGCGTGCATTCGGCGACAGTGGCGAGCCGCTGCTCCAGCCCATGGATCAGCGGGGCCGAATGGTAGTTCACCGTAATTACGGCGGCCTTCGATGCCTGCTCGCAGCGTCCCACAGTTAAACGGTATTCTATCTGATGTGCGGACGCATCCTTACCGGCGCCCAGCTATGAGCGCAAACGGCCGTTGCGGGCAGATGAACTAAGGCACCAGCTTGCGGTAAAGGTGCCAGGTCGAGTGGCCTAGGATCGGGACCACGACCGCGAGCCCGACGAACAGCGGTATCGAGCCGAGTAACAGCGCACCGGCGACGATTATGCCCCACACGGCGATCGGCAATGGGTTTTCGACGATGGCATGCGCGGATGTCCGGATCGCCGTGTCCAGGCCCGTGTCGCGGTCGAGCAATAGCGGAAACGAGACTAGGCTGATCGTCATGGCGAGCAGCGCGAACAGGAAGCCGGTGCCCATGCCGACAATGATGAGCGTTTGCCCCTCCGGCGTGCGGAACACGTCATGCAGGAAAGCGGCGATGGATGATGGCATCGCCGGTCCCAACGTGCGCATATAGAGCGCCCAGGCGGTCCCGACCCACGCCAGGAAAATCACGATCAGCAGCAGACCCAGCACCGAGATGGCGCCGACCGCGGGCGCCTTGAAGACATCGAACGCGTTCACCCAGCGTGCCTCGACGCCCTGCTCGCGCAGACGGCTCATTTCGTAAAGACCGACGGCTGCGAAGGGACCCACGATCGCGAAGCCCGATGCCAGCGGAAACAGAAGCGGAATCATATCCAGGCCCCCGGCGAAGCGCGCGAGGATCAGGCCGATCACCGGATAGATCGTGCAGAGGAACAGGACATCGCTGCGATAGGCGCCGAAATCGTCGATGCCTTTGGCAAGCACATCCCACAGATCGGCGACGCGGATCCGCCGAACGGCCGGCTCGGGCGCGTGGATCGTGTCTTGAACATGATGGATAGAACGGCCGGCGGCCTGAACGAAATGCGCAGCGTCGACAAAGCGGGCGCCGCTCCATTCGATGGGATTCTTGATGGTCATGCACGATCCTCCGCAATGGCGGGAAGGGGATCGCTCGTGTTGCCCCGGTCACGAGACGTCCCGCAACCTCCAAAGGATGGAGTATAGCGCCGGCGGGTGCCGGAGTCAGTATCGAAGGTTAAGCGGCTTGGGCCTGCTGCGCCGCTTCGGCGGCTCGTCGCGCTGCACCCTTCCGGCGCTGGCGCTTGACATAGAGGAAGGTCCAGAGACTCAGCCCGCCCATGGTGCCGTAGCTGACGAACGGATTCACCGCGAGATAGGTCTTGATGGAAAGGATATAGACGAGTGCGATCGAGACCGCCGCGTCCACCAGAAGCCCAAGACCCCAGACGACGGTCAGTACCATCATCGTACGCCGGAAATATTTGTTGGAACGGAGCGCCTCGAATTCCTCGAGTTCGTCCGAGGAATTGCGAACCATCTGGGCGCGTGCGAGTTGGTAGATCAGCGGCTTACCGATCAGCGCCGAGCCCAGGAACAGGAACCCGATGAAGACCGTCACGAGCTTTTCGCGCAGCTGAAGGAAGCGCGCCGATCCACCACCGGCGACGGCCACAAGCGACAGCACGATGCCCAGGAGCACCAGCATCGACAGCGCATCGACGCGCCGGTGCCGCGCAAACTCGACAAGACTCCAGAGGATCGGCGGGATGGAGGAGAGGATCAGCGCCTGCACGTCGCCATAATGCGGCTGGGCCAGAGCGAAGATGACATAGGGCAGGATGAAATTGACTGCCGCTTCGACCGCGATGGTTGGCCCGCTTCCGCGAATGAATTCCAGCACTTTCGCAAGGCGTGTCATGGATTTCCCGGCTCGACGCGCTGGACCTAGGCATTCTCTTCGGCATGTTCAAGCGGCCCTGCCGGCGGGCGAGGACGTCGCCATGTTCCGGAATGGGAACGGAGGGTCTAGCGCTGCAAGGCGCGCCGGATGGCGATGTGCAATTCGCTCACACGAAACGGCTTGCGCAGCACGAGCGCGGTGTCCGTCAGTGTGCTGAGCGCGGAGGTTTCCGCATAGCCGCTGGCGAACAGGATCGGCAGATCGGGCATGCGCGACTTTGCGAGCTTCGCGACTTCGGCGCCGGTCATACCCGGCATCGCATAGTCAACGATCATCGCGTCGGGGCGCGCGATGTCGAGCATCGCCAATCCCGCTTTTCCATCCGCCGCCTGCAGAACGGCGTAACCAAAGGATTCGAGCGAGTCGGCAAGGAACTGGCGCACGCCCGGATCGTCGTCGACGACGAGGATACACGCGGGCTCGGCGATTCCCGCATCGTCGGCCGCCGGCCGCGCCGTATCGCGCGCATCCTCGCCATCGGTCACGCGTAAAAAGATGCTCACGGTGGTGCCCATGCCCGTCGCCGACCGGATGCGTGCGGTGCCACCGGCCTGCCGCGCCATGCCATAGACCTGGCTCAAGCCGAGGCCCGTGCCCTTGCCGACGCCCTTTGTGGTGAAGAACGGATCGAAGGCACGCTGGGCGACGTCTGCCGGCATGCCCGTACCCGTGTCGCTCACCGCGAGTTCAACGTAATCGCCGGCGGCCAGATCGGGATCGTCCACGACGCTGCGCCGTTCGGTGGTGATGATGAGATCCCCACCAAGCGGCATGGCATCGCGAGCATTGATCGCGAGATTGAGCACCGCCATTTCAAGCTGCGTCTCGTCGCAGAGCACCCGCGCGGTCACAGGTTCGAGATCGAGGATGACGCGCACCGACGTTCCGAGCGTGCGCAACAGCAGGTCGCGCATCTCCTCGAGCGATGCGGTCAGGTCGAGCGGCTTCATCTCCAGCTTCTGCGAGCGCGAAAATGCGAGAAGCTGTGCGGTGAGCTTGGCGCCGCGTTCGGCGGCCTGAAGCCCTGCTTCCGCCCATTTCCGCACGCGCTCCACGCTGTCGGGCTTGCGGCGGATCAGATCGAGGCTGCCGGCCACGCCCTGAAGCAGATTGTTGAAGTCGTGCGCGATGCCACCGGTCAGATTGCCGATCGCTTCCATCTTCTGTGCCTGCCGCAGCGCGTCCTGGCTCTTCTCCAGCGCAAGCGTGCGCTCCATCACGCGCCGCTCCAGCGTTTCGTTCATTTCGTGCAGACGCCGTTCGGCGTTGCGGCGTTCGGTGATGTCCTGGAACAACACGGCCACCTGATCGTGGTTTTTCGATTCGACCCGCAGCACGTAAAGTTCGAGCAGCCGCCCGGTGGTCTCCAGCGGGCGCTCGAACCGCAGCGGCTCGCCGGTGGTGAGCACCTTTGCCAGGATCGCGACCCAGGCATCGGCCTCGCTCGGGAGCAGCATCTCGCGGACCGTGCGGCCAAGCACGCCCACGATGCCGCTGCGCGCGGCCAGCGCCGGATTTTCCTCGATGTAGCGGAAATCGCCAATGGTGCCGTCCGCCGCCATGATCGCTTCGATGATGCAGAAGCCCTCGTCGATGCTTTCGAACAGTGTGCGATAACGCGTCTCGCTCTCGCGCGCCTGTTCCTCGATCTCCTTGCGCGCGGTGATGTCCAGGATGACACCCAGCATGCGCACACAGACGCCGTTGTCGTCGAAAATCGCGCGTCCCTTCGCGGCCATCCAGCGTACCGCGCCATCCGCCGGACGGACGATGCGATACTCCGTGTCGTAGAAAGTACGCTTCGCCGGATCGCAGGCTTCGAGAATCTGGCCGATGGTCCTGCGCTTGTCGCCGGGGTGAATGCAGGCACGGAATTGTTTCATCGTGACCTGCGCGTCCGGTGCGAGGCCGAACATCACGTTCACGCGCGGCGGCCAATAGACGATATCGTTGACGAGATCGATATCCCACAGGCCAACATGGGCATATTCGGTGGCGAGGCGGAGTTGTTCCTCGCTGTGCCGAAGCGCGGCATCGGCACGCATGCGATCCGTGGTTTCGATCACGATGGCCATGACGCCAGCGGGTTTGCCGCTCTCGTCGAGGATCGGCGAGTAATCGAGGTTCATCCAGACCGGTTCGGGCAGGCCGCGGCGGTGAAGCGTCAGTTCCTGGTTGCGATAGGCGAGCGTGCCGCCGGCGAGGCCCACCTTCATCACATGGTCGTTGAAATCGGCGACTTCGGGCCAGCCTTCGCGCACTTTCGAGCCCAGCAGTTGCGGGTGGCGCCCGCCCGCGAACACCGAATAGGCGTCGTTGTAGATCATGATGCCGTCTTCACCCCAAAGCATCACAATGGGTACCGGCGATAGGAGAACGATGCCCGCGGCGGTTTTTAGGCTTTGTGGCCAGCCGGAAAGCGGACCCAGCGGCGTCGATGCCCAATCAAAGGAGCGAACGCGCTGCGCCATTTCGCCGGCAATACCGGGGAAGGCAGGTGCGCCGTTTGCGGCCGCGCTCATGCCGTCTCCACGCGACGTGACCTAAGAAATCCGTGCTTCGGCAATACCTTCGGGCCCCAATCCAGCCAAAATGAACAACGCGGGGACCCGGGCCCGGTTCCCGGAAGGAACAATCCCTATTGCGGCGCGGCGCCTGCGACGATGGCTTCGGCTTTGGTAAACAGCGCGGGGTCGATGGCGAAGCCGGAGGCGGCCGCATTCTCGTCGAGTTGCTCGGGCCGGCTGGCACCCACGATTGCCGAGGCGACATTCGGCTCGCGCAATACCCAAGCGAGCGCGAATTGCGTCATCGTGCAGCCCGCTTCCGCGGCCAGCGGCTTCAGCTTCTGCACCGCTTCCAGCACCGGCTTCTCCAGCCAGCGCCCCATCATGGAGCCCATTTTGTCCGATGCCGCGCGTGTATCCGGCGGCGGGGGGCGGTTCGGATCGTATTTGCCAGTGAGCGCGCCTTGGGCGAGCGGCGACCACACGATTTGGGAAATACCGTTCGCGGCCGACAGCGGAATGACCTCCTTCTCCGGCCTGCGCCAGAGCAACGAATATTGCGGCTGGCTGGAGACGAAATGGGCAACGCCCTTCATCGCGATGGAGGCCTTGATCTGGTCGGGCGACCATTCGGAGAATCCGATGTAGCGCGCCTTGCCGCTCTTCACCGCGCCTGTGAGCGCCTCCATCGTTTCCTCGAGCGGCGTCGCCGTGTCGTAGCGGTGGCATTGGTAGAGGTCGACGAAATCGGTGCGCAGGCGTTTCAGCGAGGCGTCGAGCTGCTTTTCGATCTGGGCGCGCGAAAGCCCCTTGTCGGTGTCGCTCATCGGAAAGAACACCTTGGTCGCCAGCACATAGGAAGCGCGCGGCCGTCCGTGCAGCACCTCGCCCAGAACCGTTTCCGCCGCTCCGCGGCCATAGACGTTCGCGGTATCGATGAAATTGATGCCGAGCTCGAACGCGCGGTTCACGCAGGCTGTGGCCTTCTCCTTCTCCACCCCGACGCCATAGGTCAGCCACGAACCGAGCGAGATCTCGGAGACGTTCAGATCGCTTGCGCCAAGCTTGCGGAATTTCATGGGGGCCTCGTTGCGGCGTGGAACAGACGGTCAGGTCAGGTGTGCAGGTCTGAATCTCAGATTGTTTTGCGCCTTCGCTAATCGGGGTTGTATATAGTTATGGGGGCTGGGCATTTCACAACCGTATTCGATATTGCCATGTCTGGATACAAGGACTGGCAGTTCCCGGCGTTCGGACTCATCTTTGTCTTCATCGGCGCGGTCATCTTCTTCGTTCCCACGATCATCAAACGAATGGATTGGCCGTTTCTGGATTTCCCATCCACATCGTTTGTGCTTTTCCGATACGCCTTCCTCGGCTTCGCGCTGCTCTGGACATCGGGCGCTTTCGTGACGACTTATGGAATCTACAGCCGCCATCGTGATCTTGCCGCCCGGAATGCGTGCACGATTGTGGAAGGCCAGGTCACAGACTTCGTCGCCATGCCTTACTCAGGTCATGCAGACGAAAGCTTTTCGGTTTCCGGGGTTCGATTTCGCTATTCCGACTACGGTGTGTCAGATGCGTTCAACAACACGTCTTCTCACGGCGGCCCGCTCGACAAGAATGCGTATGTGAGGATTTGTTACGATCCTTCCGATAACGCCATCCTCAAGTTGGAAATCCGCGATTTCAAAGGGTCGCCAAGAGACTACTCGCGTGGCGATAACCTATTCTCAAACACAGACGACAATGCACAGGAAGAACCTCGCAACCCCCTAAGCGCGAAAGCTGGCGGACAATTCGGCTGGCTATGGCTGGCCGATCTGTGGGTAGTCCTCTATTTCGCGGATATCCTCGCCGTCATCGTCATGTTCGTCCCCTATCTTCGCACCTTCTGGCGGATGAAAACGATACCGTTGGATGGACCAGCCTTACCGCGCTGGCTCGAGCCCAGGCAAAAGACCAAGCTCCGCAACAGCCTGATCTATTGGGACATGGACGGATCGGCTGTGTGGTTGCGGCCAAGAGGCTTCAATTTCTTTCGCGCTGCGGGAGCGATTGTCAAACTGAATGTGAACGAAGCCGGCCGCTCAATCGCAAACGCGGAAATCCGCTATTCGTCAGGACTCGTTCTCGTGCTCATCCTGTTCTTCGTTACGGCCTATCTGATGTTCTCGATGGTTGCGCTTGGAAACAGTTTGGGGCCCGCTATTGCGCTTGGCGTATTCCTTATGATGTTCCTAGTGAGCACGTTCATCCGAAGCGGCTGATCTCGCGCATGGAAATATTTGTGCAAGATGCGCTGGAAGAGTTCGCGCAAAGTTCTGGATCAGGGTCGAACAGGTCTGAGACGTGAAAGCATCAGACTGAAAGGTCAAACTGATTGCCTGCTTCGTAACCGGGCGGCGTGGTCGTGGCGGCGCTATTGCGGGCGTCGCTGCCGGTAGCACCGCTCAAAGCGCCGCTGAAGATCACACTGGATTGGCGCTGCGCGCTCGGGTCAGTTTCGGCGTTGATCCCGTAGGGGCCGGACTTCGGGTGCTGCGGATCGATGTGCTTCTTGGCGTTGTCGACGTCCGTGCAGTTCTTGCACGCAAAGCCGTTCACATAGACCGGCGTCTTGTAGTCGGTACTGATTGCCACCGCAGCCCTCTCCCGGCTCATTTGCCACGGCTCGGCTTAAAGCGCGGTGAAAGAGAGCCGTTTGGGACTGGGTTAAGATTTTCTCTACAACCCGCAATCTGGAGCTTACGGCTCCAACTCGCTGTCCCAATAGAGATAGTCCGCCCAGGAATCGTGCAGGTAGTTGGGCGGGAATTTGCGGCCGTTGTTGCGCAGTTCGATGATCGTGGGCCGGTGCGGGCGGATGCGCGGATGCATCTTGATCTGCTGCGGAAGCTTTCCGCCCTTCATCAGATTGCACGGCGCGCAGGCCGTGACCACGTTCTCCCACGTCGTGCGTCCGCCGCGCGAGCGCGGGATGACGTGATCGAAGGTGAGGTCCTCGTCATAGCCGCAATACTGGCATTCGAAGCGGTCGCGCAGAAACAGGTTGAACCGGGTGAAGGCCGGGTTTCGCGCCGGCCGCACATAGCTCTTGAGCGAAATCACCGAGGGAATCCGCATCTCGAAGCTCGGCGAGTGTATCACCCGCTCATATTCCTCGAGGATGTTCACGCGCTCCAGGAACACGGCCTTGACCGTGTCCTGCCAGGACCAGAGGGAAAGCGGGAAATAGCTGAGCGGCCGGTGATCGGCATTGAGCACCAGCGCCGGGCAATTGTCCGGCGAACGCGCGGCGGCTAACACGACGTGACCCCTTGGAAGACGCTTCTCCTTGTCCTGGCGGGCCGGACTTTAGGGATTGCGGCCGGGCCTGCCAAGCCAAGCTTAAATGATTCGCGATGACGGAAAGACGACAGTCAGCGGAGCGGACAGCTTATTTCGGCGCTGTTGCGGCGAAGCATCCCGCGGAACGCCATGGTCAGATGCAGCCCACCGAGCGCCAGACCGGTCTCGTCGATGGAATGTCCGACCCCGGACGAAATATGCCACTGCACCGCGGCACCCGCCCTGCCGAGCGCGGCCGCAGCCTCGAACAGCGCGGGCGCCGGGATCATGGGGTCCTGGTCACCATGGATCAGAAGGATCGGTGGCGCGTCCTGGCCGAGCGTTGGCGCCGATCCCGCAAGCATGCCGGAGAAGCCGACGATGCAGGCCGGCTTGACCGTGCGCGTAAGCCCGACCTGCAGCGACATCATCGTTCCCTGGCTGAAACCCACCAGCGCCAGCCGGTCGGCGGGAAGTTCGAGCCGCTTGAGTTCGCTGTCCAGAAACGCGTTCAGGGCATCGGCGGCGCTTTCCACACCGCGCCGCATCTCCTGCGGATCGAGGCGTGAGATCGGAAACCATTGATAGCCCGTCGGGGCGCCTGCGCAGGGCTCGGGCGCATTTGGCGCCACGAACGCCACCGTCGGCAGCATCCGTTGCCAGTGTGGCGCAAGGCCGATGAGATCATTGCCGTCCGCGCCATAGCCGTGCAGCAGCACGACCAAATGCGTGGCGCTTCCGCGCGCTGGCGGAAGCCTCGGACCCGAAAGTGGACGCAGCGCCATTATTTTTTCCCTTTAGCGGCTTTCAGCGCCTTCGCTTCCACCTCGGCCCGCTTTTTCTCGCGGCGGATGTTGTCCTCATGCATCCAGAACATCCTGGCCGCGATCGTGCGCCAAGGCCGCCAGGCTTTCGAAAGCTTCTCCATCTGCTTCTCGTTCGGGCGCTTGCGCAGCTTCAGTGCGCGATGGATCGCGGCCTGAAGCCCGACATCGGCCACCGGCCAGACATCGGCGCGCCCCAGCGACGACATCAGATAGATGTCCGCCGTCCACGGCCCGATGCCCTTCACCGCCGTCAGATGCGCACGGGCGTCTTCGTCATGCATCGACCGCACGCGTTTCAGGTCAAGCGAGCCGTCGAGGATCGCCGCGGCGATCGTCTTCATGTGCTTCTGCTTGGGCGCCGAAAGTCCGCAGGCGCGCAAGGTCTCCGCGCTCGCCGCCAGCATCTGTTCCGGCGCGAACGGTACCACCGCTTTCTTAAGCCGCCCGAAGATCGTGTCGGCTGCGGCGACCGAGAGCTGCTGGCTTGTGATGATCGACATCAATGCCTCGAACCCTTCCTCGCGCCGCCTGCGAAAGGGGATCGTACCGGCCTTCGTGGCGATCCCATGAAAGCGCGCGTCCGCTGCCAGCAGACCGGCGACGGCTTCATTCAGATGGGCCTGTGTCGCGATGCGGTGCGGTTTCGCCATGCTTGGAACGGTGTAGGGTCCTTCCCATGATTGTCACGCGTTTTGCGCCAAGTCCAACGGGCTTCCTGCATCTCGGCCATGCCTATGCCGCGATCCGCGCCCATGACGAAGGCGAGCGATTTCTGCTCAGGGTCGAAGACATCGACCGCGGCCGCTGCCGCCCCGAGTTCGAATCTGCGATCTTCGAAGATCTCGCCTGGCTCGGTCTCGATTGGGAAAAGCCTGTGTTACGGCAGTCCGAACGTAGCCCTGCCTACGCCGCGGCGCTTGAGACGCTCACCGGCAAAGGCCTCGTCTATCCGTGCTTCTGCACGCGCAAGGACATCGCCGACGAGATCGCCCGTGCCGGCGCCGCACCCCATGGCGCCGAAGGCCCGCTCTATCCCGGCATCTGCCGCGAACTCTCCGACGATGTGCGCAAGGCAAAAATCGCAGCCGGCGTTCCCTACGCGCTGCGCCTGAACGCGGCGAAGGCGGCTGCACTCACGGGACCGCTATCGTTTGTCGAGCAGGGCTCAGGCCCCGCTGGCGAGCACGGCACGATCACTGTCGATCCGGTGTCGCTCGGTGATGTCGTCCTCGCGCGCAAAGAGATGCCGGCCGCCTATCACCTCGCCGTCGTGGTCGACGATGCGTTCCAGGGCGTTACGCTGGTCACCCGCGGAAACGATCTCTTCGCTGCAATCCATGTGCAGCGCCTTTTGCAGGCCCTGCTCAATCTGCCGGTGCCCATCTGTGCGCATCACAAGCTCATCCTCGACGAGCATGGGCGCAAATTCTCCAAGCGCGACGCCTCAGTGACGCTCCGCGAGTTGCGCGCACACGGTGTCACGCCTGCCAATATCCGCCAGCGCCTGCCTTGACCCGCATCCGGCGTGCTTAGGAAAATGTGCAATCACACCGCAAGTGCAATGACTCTATGCAGGATCGCGTTGAGGTCATAGTCTTTTGGGCTGAAGACGGCGGCGATTCCGGCTTCCTTCAACACGGCTTCGTCTTCCGGCGGAATGATTCCGCCCGCGACCACTTTCACGTCCGACAGACCCGCTGATTTGAGTTTCGACAGGACTTCGCGTGCGAGTTCCACGTGCCCGCCCGACAGGATCGAGAGCCCGATGAGGTGCGGATGGCTCTCGCGCGCCGCGGCCACGATCTCGTCCGGCGACAGGCGAATGCCGTCATAGATCACCGCCATGCCGGCATCGCGCGCGCGAATGGCGATCTGTTCCGCGCCATTGGAATGGCCATCGAGACCGGGCTTCGCCACAAGGAAGGTGAGTTTCCGGCCCAACTGCTTCGACACCGCATCGACCTCGTCGCGCAACGCGCCGATGCGCTCGTCATTGCGGGCGGGACCGGACGCCGCGACACCGGTCGGTGCGCGATATTCGCCAAACACGTTGCGAAGCGACGCGGCCCATTCTCCGGTAGTAACGCCTGCCCGGGCGCACGCAATGGACGGCACCATCAGGTTTATGTCGCCTCTCGCCGCGCGCTCGAGATCGCCCAATGCCTTTGCCACAGCTTCCCTGTCACGGGCCTTGCGCCATTGTTGCAGCCGCGCAATCTGTCCGTCCTCGGCCGACTGGTCGACGGTCATGAAATTCCCCTCACCCGCGGTCAGGGGCGAGGGCTCGGTTTCGGTGTAAGCATTTACGCCCACGCGGATTTCCTCGCCGCGTTCGATGGCTTCCACGCGCGCCGCGTTGGAGGCGACGAGGCGTTCCTTCATGTACTCCAGCGCCGGCTGCGAAGCTGCCCCCCCCATCGTCCCGATACGCGCAATTTCCTCGCGCATCTGGGCCACGAACTGCTCGACTTTTGCTTCGATGACCGCCGATCCGTCAAAGATGTCGCCATATTCCAGCATGTCCGTTTCCAGCGCGCCGATCTGCTGCAGGCGCAACGACCACTGCTGGTCCCATGGTCTGGGCAGGCCCAGGGCTTCGTTCCATGCAGGCAACTGGACTGCACGCGCACGAGCACTCTTCGACAGCGTCACGCCCAGCATGCCGAACAGGATGCGATAGACGTTGTTCTCCGGCTGCTGCTCGGTCAGGCCAAGCGAGTTCACCTGCACGCCATAACGGAACAGGCGAAGCTTGGGATCGGTCACGCCATAGCGCTCGCGGCAGATTTCATCCCAGAGAAACGCCATCGCGCGAAGCTTGCAGATCTCGGTGATGAACTTGACGCCGGAATTGACGAAAAAGGAGATGCGGCCGACCGCATTCGGAAATTCGCGGGGTGGAATTGCACCCCGCGTCTTTGCGGCATCGAGCACGGCGATGGCCGCCGCAAGCGCGAATGCGGCTTCCTCGACGGCGTCGGCGCCGGCTTCCTGCAAATGATAGGAGCAGAGGTTGATTGGATTCCATTTGGGCATTTCCGCCGTCGTGAAGGCGATCGTATCGGTGGTCAGGCGCAGCGCGGGTGCGGGCGGGAAGATGTATGTGCCGCGCGCGAGATACTCCTTGATGATGTCGTTCTGCGTCGTGCCCTGCAGCTTGGCGCGTTCGATGCCCTGTTCGTCGGCCAGCGCGGCATACAGCGCCAGAAGCCACGCTGCCGGTGCGTTGATGGTCATCGAGGTGTTCATGCGGTCGAGCGGCAGGCCCTCGAAAAGCGTTCGCATGTCGCCGATATGCGAGACGGGCACGCCCACCTTGCCCACCTCGCCTTTGGCGAGCGGATGGTCGCTGTCGTAACCGGTCTGGGTCGGCAGATCGAAGGCGACAGACAGGCCCGTCTGCCCCTTCGCGAGGTTGGTGCGATAGAGCGCGTTGGATGCTGCCGCACTCGAATGGCCGGCATAGGTGCGGAAAATCCAGGGCTTGTCACGCGACATGGAGGGAAGGCTACACGCCTTTTGCTGCACTGCAAAACCAGGTGCCTTGCAATGCTTTTCGAGGCAGGATAGTGCGGACACTCACCGGAATTGACCCATGCGTTTCAGCAGATTTGTTCTCGCGGCCTTGCTCGCGCTCCCCGCAGGCGCGGCCACGCTTTCGCCGGAAGCGGCATGGAAAGCGGAGATCGAAGATGCCAACAAGGCTTGGGCTCAGAACCCGTTTGCCATCCTCAAGATCCAGGACGCCGCATATCTGCGCGATGGCGACGTTGCAACGCTCGTCGGTGTGAAAGGAAAGCCAGGCTCCTATCATTGGGCGAAAGGCAAAGCGGCGCACGGCGTGCTGATCGCCGGTGTGAAGGCGAGCCAGCCTTATGTCGTGAAGGACGGCAAAATCTATTCCGCTCCGGCGCTCGCCAAAGGTCTTTCGATCGATACCGACGTGGACATCAGGGGCGCGCAGACGCAGGTGGACGCAGGCGTCATCGGTGCGCGCATCTTCATTTTCAACCAGCAAAATCCAGCCGCAAAGTCGTTCACCGGCGTTTCTTATTTCCCGTATGACCCGTCCTATATTGTGACGGCAAACTTCACGCCCGATCCCAAACGCCCGGCGCGTGTCTTCCGCACCTCGCGCGGCACCGACAAGCAGTTCTATCACGCGGGCGATGCGACATTCACATTGAAGGGTAAGCAATTCACGCTGCCGCTCTTTTCCGACAGCAACGACCCGAAAAGCATGACCTCGCTGTCGGCCTTCTTCACCGACGGACTGACGGGGAAGGTGACCTATGGCGCGGGGCGTTATGTGGATGTCGACGGCTTTGGGGCCTATCCGCCGAAAAGCCTCAAAATCGATTTCAACTACGCCTACAATCCAAACTGCGCACGCTCGGCGTTCTTCACCTGCCCGGTCGCGCTCGACAATCTGGCGATGGACATCACCGCCGGCGAGAAAGACCCGCACAAGGCCCATGGATGAAGACGCGGATTCCCACCGCGAAGGAACGCCGCGAGGCTGAGAACGCGCGGGCCAAGCGCTCGGCGCTGAAGGCCTTGCGGCGCGCGCGCAAAGCGGCGGAGATCGCCAGCGTCAAGCTTTCGGACTGGGAAGGGGAGTTTCTGGGCTCGGTCGAAACGCGCGTCGAACGCTACGGCCGCGCCTTTCGGGACCCGGAAAAGGGCGGACCGGGCGCGGCGTTATCCATGTTGCAGTCGCAAAAGTTGAAGGAGATTGCCGGCAAGGCTAATGGGCGAAAGTCCGGCCTCAGCCCAAAACCTTTTGGCAATAAAAGATAATTTCCTTTTTCCGCTGGGGAAGGCTTTGCCTTTCTGCCTTCAAATTTCTGTTGCAATGCAACAGAACCCTGATGCCTACTTTGCGCGTTAGCTAGAGGCGTAAGAGCGGGGATCGTCATGACTGCATCGGCCGAAGCAAAGCCACAGCTCACCGTCTACAAAGATCTCTACGAGATCGGCGAAATCCCGCCGCTCGGTCATGTGCCGTCCAAGATGTACGCCTGGGCCATCCGCAAAGAGCGGCATGGTGCGCCGGAAGACTCCATGAAGATCGAAGTCGTGCCCACCTGGGAGCTCGACAGCCACGATGTGCTGATCCTCGTGATGGCGGCGGGCGTCAATTACAACGGCGTGTGGGCGGGTCTCGGCACGCCGCTCTCGCCGATCGACGGTCACAAGAACCCCTATCACATCGCGGGCAGCGATGCGTCCGGTATCGTCTGGGCGGTGGGCTCGAAGGTCACGCGCTGGAAGGTCGGCGACGAGGTCGTCGTCCATTGCAATCAGGACGACGGCGACGACGAAGAATGCAACGGCGGCGATCCGATGTTCTCGCCGTCACAGCGCATCTGGGGTTACGAGACACCCGATGGCTCATTCGCACAGTTCGCGCGCGTGCAGGATCGCCAGCTCATGCCCAGACCGCAGCATCTCACTTGGGAAGAAGCTGCCTGCTACACGCTGACCCTGGCCACCACCTATCGGATGTTCTTCGGCCACCGCCCGCACATTCTGCGCCCGGGTCATAATGTGTTGATCTGGGGTGCCAGCGGCGGGCTTGGATCTTTCGCGGTTCAGCTCTGTGCGGTCAGCGGCGCGAACGCGATCGGCGTAATCAGCGACGAGACCAAGCGCGAGTTCGTGCTTTCGCTCGGCGCGAAGGGCGTCATCAACCGCAAGGATTTCAATTGCTGGGGCCAGATGCCCAAGGTCGGAACGCCGGAGTACGATGCGTGGACCAAGGAAGCACGCAAATTCGGCAAGGCGATCTGGGACATCACCGGCAAGGGCAACGATGTCGATATGGTGTTCGAGCACCCGGGCGAGTCGACATTCCCGGTTTCGTGCCTTGTCGTGAAGCGTGGTGGTATGGTCGTGTTCTGCGCGGGTACGACCGGCTACAACATCACCTTCGATGCGCGTTACGTGTGGATGCGCCAGAAACGCATCCAGGGCTCACATTTCGCCAATCTGAAACAGGCGAGTCAGGCCAACCGGCTGATGCTTGAGCGCCGCCTTGATCCCTGCATGTCGGAAGTGTTCTCATGGGCCGACATTCCGCGCGCGCATACCAAGATGTGGAAGAACGAACATCTACCGGGCAACATGGCCGTGCTCGTCAACGCACAACGCCCTGGCATGCGGACGTTCGAAGACGTGCTGGAAGCGAGTGGCGTTTAGAGCGTTTTCAGTTTAGACGCATTCACTCACAACGTCTTGGCCGGGCTTGTCCCGGCCACCCATGATCACCCATACCGCAGCGAGATCATGGATGGCCGCCACGAGAGGGCGGCCATGACGGGTTGGAATTGATTTCGATAAACTCTAAGCCTCTCCAAGCAAACGATTAATGGCGCCGTTTCCGGGCGCGGCGGCTCCGCGAAATTCGATCGCTTATTCGGAGCCGGACAGCCAGGCCACCTTTTTCAGCTCGGCCTGATGCTGCTTGTAGAACGCGATCTGCGCCGGCGACACGCGGTCGGAAAGCTTTGGCGCCGCACTCGGATAGGTCACGCACATGCCTGCGTCCATCAACGCGAGCGGCATGACGACGACGTCGTGCGCGCTCAACCCGTGCTTGGAAAAAATCGCCATCGCACCCGGCATCGCCTTCATATTGGCTTCCATCTGAGCCAGCGACTGTGCGTTGTCGTTGGAACTGGTCATCTTCTTGTCCATGCCGCTCTTCTTCGCGTCGTCCATCGCCGCCTGCATCGCGGTGATCTTGTCCATGGAGAGCGTGTAGCTCTTGAGTTGCGCCAGATCGGCGGGCGAGATATCGGCGCCTTTCGCCAAAAGGGCTGTAGATACAGACAAAACAAGAGCGGCCGCGAGCGCGGCACCGGGAAGCAGACGCATCGATTTTACCCCAAGGCAGATTGGTCGAAGCCGCGTGCATGGCCGATCCGGCAAAATCGTGCAAGGGGCCCGCCGGGGATGGTGCAGTGCGGAATAAGTCCGCTAGACTTTCACCAGCGAAATTCTTCCGGCTTAAGACATGACCTCTGCGACCGTTCCTCATTTGCTGGCCCATTGCGAGGAGGCGCTCCTCTCCGCCGAAGGTTTTCTGGCCGCGGCCAAAGATAGCGTGGCGCGGATGGTGGCGCCCGACGGTAAGGTCTCGCGCTCGGCACTCGACCGGCATCAGCGCGCGGCGCATGCGCTCGCCTGGTTCGCGACGAATGTCGAGGCCCTGCGCCAGATGGTGCGCTGGGCGCGCAGGCTGGAACATGAAAAGCGTCTGGGCGACATCGAAAGACTGATCCTGCAGGCCGCGTTCGGTGAATATCTGGTCCAGATCGTCGGCGGCATCCCGATGAGCCAGAACGAGATTGCCCGCCCATACGACATGGGACTGGACGATGCGTCCTCGGGTGAATTCTGGACGCCGACAGTGCGCGCGCTCGTGGCGATCGGAACTGCGCGCGAAACCCGCGAAGCGATCGCCGATCATCTGGCGGCCCATCCGGGTGCGATGGTCATCGGCAATCCCGGCCTCGACGAGACCATGGACATGGTGCGCGAGCAGTTCTTCCGTTTCGCACAGGAAAAGGTCACGCCGTTTGCGCATCAATGGCACCTGAAGGATGAGCTGATCCCGCTCGATGTGATCGTGCAGATGAGCGAGCTCGGCGTTTTCGGCCTGACCATTCCCGAACAATATGGCGGCGCGGGTCTGTCCAAGACCGCGATGTGCGTGGTGTCGGAAGAGCTGAGCCGCGGTTATATCGGCGTTGGTTCGCTCGGAACGCGGTCCGAAATCGCGGCCGAACTGATCCTGACCGGCGGAACGAAAGACCAGCGTGACCATTGGCTGCCGCTGATCGCCAGCGGCGCGAAGCTGCCGACGGCGGTATTCACGGAACCCAATGTCGGGTCCGACCTGGGATCGCTCCGGACACGCGCGCAATGCGATGGCGATGTCTACAAGATTTATGGCAACAAGACCTGGATAACCCACGCCGCCCGTGCGGATGTCATGACGCTACTGGTGCGCACCGATCCGAATACCAGCGATTATCGTGGCCTTTCGATGTTCATCGCCGAAAAGCCGCGCGGCGTTGACGGAGATTCATTTCCCGCGAAAGGCATGAGTGGTGGCGAGATCGGTGTGCTCGGCTATCGCGGCATGAAGGAATATGAGATCGGCTTCGATGGCTTCGAAGTGCCTGCTGCCAATCTTCTCGGCCGCGAGGAAGGCCAGGGCTTCAAGCAACTGATGCAGACTTTCGAGAGTGCCCGCATCCAGACGGCGGCGCGGGCTGTCGGCGTTGCTTTGTCGGCGCTGGATGCCGGCCTGCGTTATGCCCTGGATCGCCAGCAGGGCGGCCAGAGAATCTTCGAGTATCCGCGCGTGCGCGATAAGCTCGCGATGATGGCGGTGGAGATCACGGTCGCGCGCCAGATCGCCTACTATGCCGCGCGCGAGAAGGACGAAGGCCGGCGCTGCGATCTCGAGGCCGGCATGGCGAAGCTGCTCGCGGCACGCGTCGCCTGGGCCGCGGCGGACAATGCCCTGCAGATTCACGGCGGCAACGGCTTTGCGCTCGAATATCCGATCAGCCGCATCCTCTGCGATGCGCGCATCCTGAATATTTTCGAAGGTGCGGCGGAAATTCAGGCGCAGGTCATTGCGCGTCGCCTGCTGGAAGACAGAGCAAACTGATGAACGAACACCCGATCGACCAGCTCTATGCAACCATTATCGCGCGCAAGAGCGCGCGCGCATCGAAATCCTATACCGCGCAATTGCTCCGGCGGGGCGTGGCGCAATGCGCCAAGAAGCTCGGTGAAGAAGGTGTCGAGGCCGCGCTCGCCGCCGTCAGTGGAAAGAAAAAAGATATCGTCGCCGAATCCGCCGACGTTCTCTATCACCTGCTCGTGGTGTGGGCTGCCACCGGCGTTAAGCCAAAGGCTGTCTATGACGCACTGGAGGCGCGCCGGGCGCAATCGGGTCTCGCGGAAAAGAAATTGCGAAAGGGGCGCTAATCGCCGTTCTTGTCCTCGGCCAGGCTTTTCACCAGATCGAGCACGCGCTTGCGCACTTTGGGTTCCTTGATGCTCGTGAAGGCGAGCGCAAGCTGCAGTCCTTCGGAACTCGACATGAACTCGACGATCGGCGGCGAAGCGTCGCTTTCGGAGAAGCCGCGATTCGACCCGCCAGCGAGTCCTTCATAAAAATAGTCGATCGGCACCCCGAGGATGCGCGCGATGTCGAACAATCTCCCCGCGCCGATGCGGTTCAATCCCTTCTCATATTTCTGCACCTGCTGAAACGTCAGGCCCAGCAGTTCGCCGAGCCGTTCCTGACTCATGCCGATAAGCATGCGTCGCAAACGGACACGGCTGCCGACCTGTGCGTCGACCGGATTGGTGTTCTTTTTTGGCAAGGCCCCCCGCCATATGCCGGATTCTGCGCGTGACCATAACCACACGACGGCGATTTGCAAAAGGTCAAATCGGCGATTTTTCAAATCAAGGAGTGGCCGTTCGCCTCATGAAATAAGACGCAGCGCAGCAAAGCAGCAGCAAAAACCAGAACGAATATTTACCCGCGCGTGCATAAAGGGTGGGCTCAATTCGGACTGGCAGTGACGCGTCAATCGTCCCCATCCTGTCGAGTTCAAGTTCTGTGCGGACGCGTCCAAACGGATCGATGACAGCCGAAATTCCGCTATTGGTTGCACGAACGATGGGAAGACCTTCTTCGATTGCGCGCGTCTGCGCGATCAGCAAGTGCTGCAACGGTCCGGCCCAAGGTCCGAACCAGGAATCGTCGGAGACATTGACGATCCAGCCGGGACGCCGCGCCTCTACAACTTCGTCAGGAAACAGGATCTCGTAACAAATCAGCGGTCCGACCGGCGGTGCTGCAGGTAAATCGATCGTGTGCGGGCCATCGCCGGTGGAAAAACTGCCTTCGATGCCGACCAGCTTCGAGAGCCCAAGACTCTTCATCGTGCTCTCGAGCGGCAGATATTCCCCGAATGGCACAAGATGGAATTTGTCGTACACGGCGAGCAGCCGCCCGCCATGTCCGAAAACATAGAAGCTGTTGTAGTAGTTTAGCCGTTTTCCGTTTCGCAGCCCACGCAACGCGCCGGTCATCAGAACCTTGTCGCTTCCCGTGAGAAGCGCGATCTCATCGAGCGCTTCCGGTGAGCGCGTCAGAACGAAGGGCGGCGCAGCTTCCGGCCAGATGATGTGCGTCGGCGGCTGCTTTGCAGGAGCGCGGCTGAGCGCGATCAGTCGATCCCAGTTTCGCTCGACGAGTTCGGGCCGGTATTTGTCGGCCTGTGCGATGTTGGGCTGGACGATCCGCAGCCGCACGCCCGGAACGGTCTGGTCGGGCGCGCTCATTAGCCGGAATGCGCCGAACACGAACAACGCGACAAAAATCCCCGCCATCGCGCCAGGCACTAACCATCGCGGCTTCTGTCCGAACAACTCGGCCAGCGACGCTCCGAAGAGAATAGTCAGAACCGTCAAGCCATACACGCCGATCAGCGCCACGCTCTGCGTGACGGCGAGCGACGCGCCCCAGCCATAGCCGGCGATGTTCCAGGGAAAGCCCGTGAGCACATGTCCGCGGAGCCATTCCACAAGCGAATAGGCGATGGCGAATACGAATACGCGTGCTGTTCCGGATCGCCAGAAGCACATTGCGACCGCCATCGCAGCCAAGATGAAAAGGGCGAGGCCGCCGGGAAACAGAATTGCGACAAACGGAAGCTGCCACTCATGCGCCGACGCATCGACCAGGAATGCAAACCCGATCCAGTGCAGGCCGACAAGAAACTGACCGAAGCCGAAAGCCCAGCCTAGCCACGCCGCATTGCGAATAGGCCGCTGGCGTGTGGCGGCACCGTCAGTCAAGAGAACGAGCGCTGCAAATCCCAGGAGCAGCAGCGGAAAGATTTCAAAGGGTGGAAAGCCGAGTGCGGAGATCGCGCCCGCGAGAAACGCAGCCAAACGGGCGCGCCATCCGGCCAGGCCGCGGAAAAAGTCTCCGATCCGGACGAGGATGCTCACGCCGGCGTAGGTGCGGCAGCAGCAGCCAGGTTGCGGACGCGCAGTTTCCGGATCCGGCGTGGATCGGCGTCCAGCACTTCGAACTCGAAGCCGCCCGGATGCGAAACGATCTCGCCGCGCTGCGGCACGCGGCCGAGCAACGAAATGACGAGGCCGCCCACCGTGTCGATGTCCTGTTCCGCTTCGTCGTCGATCGCGAGATTAAGACCTGTTTCTTTCTGAAAGTCGTCGAGATCCGCACGGGCATCGACAATGAATCCGTCCGCCTCGCGGCGAACGGGAACGGCGTCTTCGTCGTGTTCGTCGGCGATGTCGCCGACGATTTCCTCGATCAGATCTTCAATGGAAACGAGGCCATCGGTGCCGCCATATTCGTCGATCACCAGCCCGAGCTGAATGTGGGTGGTCTGCATCTTGAGCAGAAGATCGAGCACGGGCATGGATGGCGGCACGAACAGGATCGGGCGGCGGATGTTGGTTATGGTCGCGCTGCTCCAGCGGAACGATCCCTCGCCATTGGGTTCGATTTGCGCAAGCGCATCTTTGATGTGCACAAGGCCGGTCGGGTTGTCGAGCGTCTCGTGATAGACCGGAAGACGCGAATGCTGTGCTTCCCCGAACAGGGCGACCAGCTCGGCCAGGGGTGTGGATTCCTCAACGGCAATAATTTCCGCGCGGGGCACCATCACGTCTTCGACCCGCAGCTCGCCCACCTTGAGCAGGTTGGAGAGCATGGTGCGCTCCTGCGCCGAAAGCGCCGGGCTCTGACGCTCGCTCTCCTCAATGACCTCTTCGAGGCTTTCGCGCATGGCGGTGGCTGCACCGCCGCCGCGAATAAGCTGTGACAGCCGCCGCATCAGCGACGGAGTCTTGTCGTCATCGTTCGATGTGGCGTCGGCCATTGGCGCGTCACGCGGCCTTGCGCGCATAGGGATCGCCGATCCCAAGTTCGCTTAAGATTTCCACTTCAAGCGGCTCCATGATTTTCGCCGCTTTTGCGGTTTCGTGATCGTAGCCGAGCAGATGAAGCACCCCGTGCACCGTCAGATGGGTGGCGTGGTCGGAAAACGACTTCTTCTGCTCGCGCGCTTCCTTGCGTGTCACGCCATAGGCCATCGCGACATCGCCAAGATAGCCTTCCCTGTCCGCAGGAAATGACAGCACGTTGGTGGGCTTGTCCTTGGCCCGGAAGGTCATGTTCAAGCTCTGCAGTTTCGCGTCGTCGGCCAGCAGAAGCGTGAAAGTGCCATGGCTGCATCCGCCCCGTTCCAGCGCGAGCTTCGCGGCTTTCTTCAATCGGCCGTTCAATCCCCTGACTCGCCGCCAGCCCGGATCGGCGACAAGAAGCGTGACCGTCACGCCCGATCCTTCCCGCGCTGTAAAGTTCGCTCAATGCCCGCATCATTATCGGCGGCATTATAAGCAGTGACGATGCGGGTGACGAGAGCGTGGCGCACGACGTCTTTCTCGCCGAATCGCGCGATTGCCGCCCCTTCCACGCCGTGAAGGATATCAAGCGCCTGGTTCAGGCCGATCGCGGCACCACCGGGCAGGTCGCTCTGGCTCGGATCGCCGGTCACGACCATGCGCGAATCTTCGCCAAGACGCGTCAGGAACATCTTCATTTGGGCCGGTGTCGTGTTCTGCGCTTCGTCCAGAATGACAAAGGCGCGTGCCAGCGTCCGGCCGCGCATGAATGCAAGCGGCGCCACCTCGATGGTGCCCTGCTCCATCAGTTTCAGCGCCTGGTCGCCCATGACATCGAACAGCGCGTCGTACAGCGGGCGCAGATAGGGATCGATCTTCTCTTTAAGGTCTCCGGGCAGGAAGCCGAGCCGTTCGCCGGCCTCGAGCGCCGGCCGTGACAGGATCAGCCGCTCTACGCGCCGCTCATAAAGCAGATGCGCGCCAAAGGCCGCCGCCAGATACGTCTTGCCTGTCCCGGCTGGGCCGACGCCGAACACAAGCGGATGCGTCCGCATGAGGTCGAGATAGGCAAGCTGGTTCTGCGTCCGCGCCCGCGTCGTGCGCGATGCCCAGGTCTTGACGGCCGGCGATCCGAAGCCGTGGCCCGCACCGCGTGCCGGTCCTTCCATCGCGAAGTGGATTTCCGCATCGACGTCGGTGACATTCACGGCCTCACCCGTTTCGGCTCGCGCATAGAGCGCGCGCAGGACATTGGCCGCGCGCTCGCGATCCTCGGAGGCGCCTTCCACGGCAACCAGATTGCCGCGCATGGCGACGCGCACGCCAAGCTTCTGTTCCAGCCGTGCGAAGTTCTTCTGGTGCGTGCCTTCCAGAACGGCCAGCAGCGCATTGTTCGGAAACTCCAGCGTCACCTGTTCGCGGGGTGCCGCTTTCTTCTTCGCGGTCGTACTCACGTTGCGAGCGCCATTTCCCGCGGCTTCGCATGCGCAAGCGCGCCCTTGAGGCTGTTGGACTGTGCTTCGAGAATGGCCACATCGCGAATCTCGCCGATGAGGTCGGCGGCGCTATCGACATGTACCGGCTGGAGAAACGGGCTGCGCCCGACGGCCTGCCCGGCCCTGCGGCCCGGCTTCTCGAACAACACCGGCAAGGTCCGGCCGGCGCAGCTGCTGTTGAACCCATTCTGCTGTTCCGTCAGCAACGCCTGCAATTCCTGCAGCCGCGCCGACTTCACATCTTCTGGAATCTGCTTGCGTGCCGCCGACGCCGGTGTGCCGGGACGCTTGCTGTATTTGAAGGAGTACGCCTGCGCGTAGCCGATGTCGCGAACCAGCGCCATCGTGTCTTCAAAGTCCGCGTCGCTTTCACCTGGAAAGCCGACAATGAAATCGGACGACAGCGCGATGTCCAGCCGCGCATTGCGGATGCGCTCCACGATGCGGCGATAATCGTCGCGTGTGTGCTGGCGGTTCATAGCGTCGAGCACCGTGTCCGAACCCGACTGCACCGGCAGATGAAGATAAGGCATCAGGCTTTCAATATCGCGATGCGCGGCAATCAGATCGTCGCTCATGTCGCGCGGGTGACTGGTCGTGTAGCGCAATCGCGCCAGGCCCTCGATGCCTGAGAGGATGTGCAACAGCTTCGCCAAACTCCACGCGCTGCCATCAGGCCCCGTCCCGCTATAGGCATTCACGTTCTGGCCGAGAAGCGTGATCTCGCGCGCGCCCAACTCGACCAGCCGGCGCGCTTCGGAGACGATCTGTTCGACAGGCCGCGAGAATTCGTTCCCGCGCGTATAGGGCACGACGCAGAAGGTACAAAACTTGTCGCAACCCTCCTGCACGGTCAGGAACGCCGATGTGCCCGTGACGGAGGTTTGGGCTGGCAGCGAGTCGAACTTGTCGTCGGCCGGAAAATCGGTCTCCAGCACATGGCCGCCGGCGCGGGCGACACGGGCGATCATCTCCGGCAGGCGATGATAGGATTGCGGCCCCACCACGATATCGACCGCGCCCTGACGGCGGGTGATCTCTTCGCCTTCCGCCTGCGCCACGCAGCCCGCAACGGCGATGGTCATGCGTTCGCCGGCACGTGCCTTGGCCTCTTTCAATTTCCGGAGCTTGCCCAGTTCGGAATAGACCTTTTCGGCGGCTTTTTCGCGGATATGACAGGTGTTCAGGATCACCATGTCCGCGTTGTCCGGCTCTTCGGCTGTGACATAGCCGAGCGGCGCCAACAGATCCGCCATACGGGCGGAATCATAGGCGTTCATCTGGCAGCCATAGGTCTTGACGAAAAGCGTCTTCATGGGGCGGGGTTTATGCGCCAACTCGCCTTTTGCCTCAAGCGACGGCTTCCGCCAGCTCATCGGGTGCTGGCGAGGCTGGAACCTCCGGCGTCCTTGCCAATCCGGCGAGCGCCCGCGCCTGACCGCGCCGGATGACCGCCTCTGCCCGCGCCGCCAATTGCTTACGGCCACCTTCGCCGTCCACCGTCATGGGCGGGTGAAACTCGACCACCACATCGACCGGCCCTGCGGTCACGGCTTCCCAGAGATGGGGGACCAGCTCCATGTCGCCGTACCAGGCAAACAAGGGCCGGTTCTCGCGCCCCATTGGCATTCCCTGGAAGCCGGTATAGGCGACCGAGACGGGCTGCACCGGCACATGCTGCACCTTCCCGTGTGCATCGGTTCCGACTTCAGCTTCCGCCGCTCCCATCAAAGCACTCTTGAAGGGGAGCACATGGTTGCCATCGTTGGACGTGCCCTCCGGAAACAGCACCAGGGCATCTCCGGCCAGAAGCCGCTCGCGCAATTGATCGCGCGATTCCCCGACCTTGCTCCGGCGCGTGCGTTCGACAAAGACGCTTTCGTGCAGCCGCGCCATCAATCCGAAGAACGGCCAGTCATTGACCTCGCTCTTCGCCACGAAGGATGCGCGCGCCGTGCCCCCAAGCACCAGGATGTCGAGATAGGAGGTATGGTTGGCGACCAGCAGCACGCCGCGGCCGCGCACCGGCGTTCCGATCACCGTGATGCGGATGCCGAACAATCTGCAGAGAAAGCGATCATAGCTATGGGGATAGGTTTTGCGGCGCGGCAATCCACGCCGTATCGCCCAGGCTTGCCAGGGGATGGTTACAAACGCGGTAACGATAAAAATAACAAGAATCGCGATGCCACGCAGGGTCTGCATCACCGTCAACGCGGCTTCTTCGCGCCTTTGGGCACGCCGTAGAGCTCGAGGCGGTGATCGACAAGTTCGAAACCGAGTTCCTCGGCGACGCGCTTTTGCAGAATTTCGATTTCCTCATTGCGGAATTCGATCACACTTCCGCTCTGCACGTCGATGAGATGATCGTGGTGCGACTCGGGAATTTCCTCGTACCGCGAGCGGCCATCGCGGAAGTCGTGACGTTCGAGGATGCCCGCATCCTCGAACAGCTTGACGGTGCGATAAACGGTGGCGATCGAAATGTGCGGGTCGATGGCCGAAGCGCGCTTGTAGAGTTCCTCCGCATCCGGATGATCTTCCGCTTCCGAAAGGACACGCGCGATCACCCTGCGCTGCTCGGTCATGCGCAAGCCCTTGTCGACGCAGAGCTGTTCAATCCGCGTCACGGTCGTTCCCTCGCGGTTTCGCAGCGACTGTAATCGAAGCTTTTGAATTTCCCAATGGGATGATTGGCAAATCCACACGCAGAATCAGCGCGTCTTCATTGCCGCCGTAGTAAGCTTTGCGCATCCCCACCTCACCGAACCCGAAGCGCTTATAGAGCGCACGCGCTGGAACGTTGGAAGCCCCAACTTCCAGAAACATCGCTCGGGCGCCCTCACGATGCGCGTGCTCGACGGCGACAGAAAGCAGAACTGTACCCAGGCCTCTGCCCCTGGCGTCAGGCGCGACCGCGAGCGTGAGTATCTCCGCTTCATCGGCAGCCACGCGCGTGATGATAAACCCGTCGGGTATCGAAAACGCCCATGTTCCGGCGGTTTTAAGCATGTTCCGGAGTCCGGCTTCGGTCCAGGCTTCGGTGAAACTCGCGGCGTGAACGCGCGCGAGCGCGGACAGGTCGCTGTCCGCCGTGACCGGAAGCGGCGCGTCGTTCATGTCTTTGCTGCAGGAAGTTTGGCGTCGGGCGCGCGCAGATAGAGCGGGCGCGGCGCGCCGTCAGGCGCCTCGGCAGTCATTGCAAGGCGGGCGACCCAGAGCGCGTCGGGCTGGCGCACAGATGACAACAAGAATTGATTTGCGAGTGCATCGCATACGCGGGAGGCTGCTGTACCCGCGAGTGTGACTTTATCATCGGCGAGGCCGCGTAGCAGCGCGATCACCTCTTCGAATGGCAGCACCGAAGGCGGCATCCGGTTTTCGATCTCGAGGTAGATTTCATCGCGCCGCGCATCATGCAAGGGAATCGCGAACGCGGCACCAGTCTCGGCTTTGGCCTGTGCCGCCATGGCTGCGAGTGTCGTGATCCCGATGAGTGGTCGATGCAGCGCCACGCGCAATCCGCGCATGAAGGCGAGGCCGACGCGTTGTCCGGTGAACGTGCCTGGCCCGGTCGTGACGGCGAGACGGTCCAGTGAATCGAAGTCGACATTTGCCTCGCGCACGATCTCTTCAACCATCGGCGCCAGCCGTTCCGCATGGCCGCGGTCCATCGGTTCGAAACGATGTGCCAAGATGCGCTCATCATCGAGCAGCGCCGCGGAGCAGGCGCCCAGAGCGGTGTCGACGGCGAGGATCTTCATCCTCTCATCTCACAGGATCTTGCAGGCCTCATCGAAGCTGAGCCTCGGATTGCGCTCGAACAGCCCCGAAGGATCGCCATAGCCCAGGCCGCAGACGAAGTTCGACTTTATGTTGGTTCCCGCAAAAAATTCGCGGTCGACACCGTCATTGCTGAAGCCCGACATCGGCCCGCAATCGAGCCCCAGCGCGCGGGCCGCGATGATGAGATAGCCTCCCTGCAGCGAGCCATTACGGAATGCGGTCGTCTGGCGAAGCGCCGGATCGTTGAACCAGTCCTTGGCACCGGGATTGTGCGGGAACAGTCGTGGCAGATGGTTCGGAAAGTCGAGGTCGTATCCGACGATCGCAACGGCCGGTGCGGTCATTGTCTTTTCGATATTGGTGGGAGAAAGAAACGGCTTCAGCCGCGCCTTTGCCTCCTCCGACACGAGAAAAACAATCCTTGCCGGCGAACAATTGGCGGAGGTCGGCCCGAAGCGCATCAGATCGTAAACCGCCATCAGCAGCGCGGCGCTGACGGGCTTGTCCAGCCATCTGTTCTGGCTGCGCGCGCCACGGAAAATCGTATCGAGCGCCTCGTCATTGACGGCGTGAGTCATCGCGGTATCCGAAAATCGAATCGAAGCTATTGTAGAGCGAAAGCGGGCGTCACACCGCTTCGACGGCGTTTACCTCGGGCACATAGTGCCTGAGCATGTTCTCGATTCCGTTCTTGAGCGTCATGGTCGAAGACGGGCATCCCGCGCACGATCCCTGCAGGTGCAGGAACACGATCCCTGAGCCGCCATCGAACCCCTTATAGATGATGTCGCCGCCGTCCTGTGCCACGGCGGGACGGACGCGGGTGTCGATCAGTTCCCTGATCTGCGCAACGACCTCAGGGTCGGCCTCGCCATAGGCGGCCGAATCGTCTGTCTCTTCGCTCGAGCCTTCCATCACCGGCAGGCCACGCGTGAAATGATCCATGATCGCCGCCAGCACCGGCACCTTCAGATGCTTCCAGTCCCCATCGCCCTTCGTGACCGAAATGAAGTCGGAGCCGAAGAACACGCGGGCGACATCGGGGACGCCGAACAACGCGCGCGCCAGCGGCGAGCGTGCCGCCGATTCCGCCGTCGGGAAATCGGCAACCGAGCCCTCGCCCATGACCTCGCGGCCGGGAAGGAATTTCAGCGTCGCCGGGTTGGGCGTGGATTCGGTCTGGATGAACATCGGCGTGCTTTCTGGAACGGTTCCAAGTCACGCCTTACATGGACCTTGACCTTGGCGGGATCAAGGCTCGGAAGGCCTTACTTAAAAGTCGGAAATCAGGCCGTTTTTCTCCCAGTCGCCATATCGCGTGGGTTCCGGCCCCTTTTGCCCGCCCAGCTCTTCGGGCCGTGAGACGGCCTTCTCCGCCTTGCGACGGGCATCGGCTTCTTCCCGCGCCCGTTTTCCGGCCTCTTTGATACGGTCGGCGATCTCTCGTTTGGTCTGGGCAGCCATGGCGTTTGCTTGACGGTTCAGGCCGCGAGCATACATCACGTCTCTTCCTCTGTTGAGGACGGAAAGGGCTTTGAATGAACACCTTACGTACCGGACTCCTGATGGCGGGGCTGACCGGGCTGTTCCTGGCCGTCGGCTTTCTGATCGGTGGGGGACCGGGGATGATGATCGCGTTCCTGTTTGCGGCCGGCACCAATCTTTTCGCCTACTGGAACTCGGACAAAATGCTGCTGTCGATGTACGGCGCACGCGAGGTCGATGAATCGAGCGCACCGGACGTCGTTCATCTGGTCCGGCAGTTGAGCCAGAAGGCCGGGCTCCCGATGCCGAAGGTTTACGTCGTCGAGAACGAACAGCCGAACGCGTTTGCGACCGGCCGCAATCCCGAACATGCCGCGATCTGCGTGACCAGCGGATTGCTTCAGCGCGTGAGCCATGAGGAGTTGGCCGGCGTGCTCGCCCACGAGCTCGGCCATGTGAAACATCGCGATACGCTGACGATGACGATCACCGCCACCATCGCGGGCGCGGTGTCGATGCTGGCCAATTTCGCGTTCTTCCTCGGCGGCGACCGGCGCAACAATCCGCTCGGGTTGGTGGGCATGGTGCTGGTGATGCTGCTGGCGCCCATCGCGGCTGTGCTGGTCCAGATGGCGGTCAGCCGCTCGCGGGAATTCGAGGCCGACAAGGCTGGCGCGGAAATTTCCGGCCGTCCGCTCTGGCTTGCCTCGGCCTTGGAACATATCGACTCCGCCGCGCGGCGCATCGACAATGTCGAGGCTGAACAGAATCCGGCGACTGCACACATGTTCATCGTCAATCCGCTGCACGGCGGGCTTTCGGGCCTCTTCGCCAGCCATCCTTCGACCCAAGAGCGCGTCGCAAAGCTTCGCGCGCTCGCGGGACAGCCAGCCACGACGCCCGGTCCCTGGGGGTGAGCGAACCGCAGGGGTTGAAAGCAAGGCAGGCAGCGCAGGACGTTCTGTCCGAAGTGCTGCGCAAGCGGCGCCCGCTCGATGTCGCGCTCGAACGCATCGGCGATCTGGATCCGCGGGACGCCGGATTTGCGCGCACCATCGCCGCCGAAACCTTGCGCCGCTTCGGTCAGCTCGATGCGTTGATCCGTTCCTTCATGCAGAAGCCTCCATCGCCCCACCGCGCGGGCCCGGCGCTGGAAATCATGCTGGCGGGTACCTGCGAGTTGCTGTTTCTCGATGTGGCACCCCATGCGGCGGTCGATGGCGCCAACCGCCTCGCGCAGGCCGATGACAAAGCCGTCCACTTCAAGCCGCTGATCAACGCCGTCCTGCGCCGGGTTACGCGTGAGGGCAAAGACGCGCTGGCGGCGCAGGATCCGGCGCGCCTTAACGTACCGGACTGGCTTTGGCCGCGGTGGGTGGAAACCTATGGCGAAGACACGACGCGGGCCATTGCCGCGGCGCATCTTGCCCGGCCGCCGCTCGACATCGTCTCAAAGAGCGATGCGATTCCGGATGCCGTCAATCTGTTTGGAAATGTCTGGCGGTTTGCGGAAACGCGGCGTGTGGACGGCCTACCCGGATTCGAGGAAGGAGTATTCTGGGTCCAAGACGTGGCGGCGACCTTGCCTGCAACCCTTCTTGGCGACGTGCGCGGAAAACGCGTGATCGATCTTTGTGCCGCGCCGGGCGGCAAGACCGCACAGCTCGCCGCTGCCGGCGCGCAGGTGGTTGCGGTCGAGCGCGAAGCCACCCGTCTTGCGCGTCTGAAGGAAAATCTCGACCGGCTGAAACTGGAGGCGACGCTCATCAACGAAGATGTCCGCGATGTGCGTGTCGAGCCGGCGCCCTTTGTTCTGCTGGATGCCCCCTGCACGGCGACCGGCACGATCCGCCGCCATCCGGAGCTGCCCTGGATCAAGAGCGCATCCGACGTGACGCTGGTGTCGGCGGCAAGCGCAGAACTTCTCGATAGTGCGGCGGACATGGTGGCGCCGGGTGGCCTTCTGGTCTTCGCAGTGTGTTCACTGGAGCCCGAAGAAGGCAGCGAACAGGTCGCGCGTTTTCTGGATCGACGAAGCGCATTCGTGCGCGTGCCAGTCATCGAAGCCGAACTGTTCGGTCATGCGGAATGGATCGACGCAAACGACGACCTACGCACGCTGCCCTGTCATCTCAGCGAATTGGGCGGGATGGACGGGTTTTATGCGGCGCGGCTCAGGCGCCTTTCATAACCGTCCCAGCGCGTAGGCAACCGCCAGATAGATCTTTCCGGTATCCGCAGAGAGGATCGTGGGCGTCAGTAACCCACCGCCGTCACCTTCGCGGGCCCGTGCCAGCAGCATTTCGAACTCGCTGATATAGAGATCGGCGGCATCGCGGAACTTGCTGTCTTCGCGATAAAGCTCCGCGATGCGGTCGACCGTGTTGGCGTCGATTGCGGAGGCGAACCGGCGGGCAAAGATACCGCGGTCGCCGGCGAGATAGGACCGCCAATCCTCATTGCTCGGGCCTTCGTCGCCGGCGATTCCATTGAGATCGACCGCCATGTCGGCCAGTGCCGTTTCCAGAGCGCCCAGCGCTGCCGCGGTCGATGGCTTGAATTCCTTGGCGCGGGTCTCGCTGGTTTCGACCGCGGCCAAAAGCTTGCTCATCTCCCACGCCTTGGGCTCTTCGCTTCCGGCGCGCGATTTCGGCTTCTGCCGACCCGTCAGCTTGCGTGCGAGGCCGAACAGGCTTTCGCGCTCGCGCTCCTCTACGGTCTGTTCTTCGGGCAGGACTTCGCTCACTGGCTTGGCCATGGTGCGCGCCCGGATCGTGGCGAGCGTGCGCGCGGAGATATCGAGCATCTCTTCGGTTTCGTTGCGCACCATCTGGCGGATACGCTGGGCTTCCTGCTGGGCGATGCCAGGGAGCGTCGACAAGTGACGCTGCGCTTCTTCCGCAACGCTCGCGAGCGCCGCACGGGTTTCATGCGCGCGCGCCGACAATTCTCCCGAAGTCCGGAGCAATTTCTCGCACTCGGCCATCGCCTCGCCGACCAGCGCATGCGCGTCGTTCTTGGCCTGGTTGGCTGTCTCCCCGATCAGCGTGCGCGCGCCGGCGCTCGCGTCGCGCAGCGAGTCCGCAAGACGCGCAAGCGTTGCATTTGCGGCGTCGCTTGCCTCCTTCAGGCGTTCGGCCTCGCGCATGATGCTCTGGGTCAGCTGGCTCGCCTGCGTCGAGGTCTTGTCCACGAGTTGTTCCAGATGACGTTCGGTGCTGCCGGTAATGGTTTCGAACTTCTGCGCCTCGCCACCCAGCGTGTCGATCGCGCGTCCCATGGCGGCGCATTCTCGCCCCACCATGTTTTCGAACGACGCGCTTTCTTCCTTCAGTTTGACGAGCAGATCGTTCATCGACGCGCGATGGCGCTCATGCCGGCCGAGAATGAATTCGGCGCGCGCCATGGTCGCTTCGGAAACGGACTCGATCGACTTGGCCTGGCGATCCAGCTCTACAGCTGCCAGCCTCGGCGCTTCGGCAGCCGCACTTGCCGCCGCACGGAAATCGGCGGCCTGAGCATCCAGGGTTTGTCCCGCGGCCTTGAGCGATGTTTCGGCCGTTTCCAGCGAGGCTTTGAGTTGTGCCGCGCGGCCCGCCACCGTCTCGCTCGCGCGCGCGGCGGCATCGGTGAGTGTTTCCGCCACAGCACCGAGGCGCTCGCGTTCCTGCGTCAGACGCGACACGACCGTTTCGCCCGCACGCGCCGCGGCATCGGACAGCGATCCGGTCGCGATGTCGATGCGCTCGCGCTCCTTCGTCAGACGCGAGGCAACCGACTCGCCACGCACTTCGGCACGGGCGCTGACTTCATCGAGTGCCGCGATCTGGTTTTCCATCGCCGATTCCAGCGCACGCATGCGGGAAAAGGCACCGTCGAGACCAGCGTTGAACGCGTCGAGTTCGCGTCGCACGGCGCGGCCGAGACGCTGCGCTGTGCGCGAGGCGGTTTCGTCGGCCGTGAACAGGCGATCGGTCGCATCCACGAGTGCTTCGGTCGCCAGTCCCATCGCGTGGCTGCGCGCGATCGTCCACGCCACGGCGAGAAATAGAACCGGCGGCAGGAAGGTGGCCACGCTGAAAAGCGCGATCTGCTGGATATCGAGCGCCAGCAACCCCTTCGGTCCGAAATATCCCCAGAACCAGGCCGCCGCGCCGCCGATCCACAGAGCCGCGATCACGGTTGCGATCAACGTGGCTGTGAAGCCGAACCAGCTTTCGCGTGGACGGGGCGGCTCTATACTTGGATTCGCGTCGGGAGCACCCTGCAAAAGGACGGGTTGATTGCGCTCGAAAACTGGCGTCGCCATGGTGCCCCCAGAAGCGGCGGAAAACCGAATTGCGCCCGGAGCTTAACCAACTAAGCCTTTGAAAGCGAGTAGGTTGGTGTTCGCGAGGGGCTTGTGGATTTAACGCTTACGGTGTAAATTGAAACAAAGAGGAGGCGTATCGTGACGATGTTGATCGCTGCTTCCTGTGTTTTTCTCGGCATCCATCTTTTGATCTCGGGTACGCGGTTGCGGGACGCGATTACGGGCGTCATCGGCGAAAATCCCTATCTCGGAGTTTTCTCGCTGGCCTCGCTCGGCGCCATCGTATGGCTCGTGATCTCCTACAACGGGGCACAGGCCGGCGACGATCCGATGCTCTATGTGTCGTGGATCGGCGCGCGCCATCTCGCCATTCCGGTCGTGCTGATCGCGTTCCTCTTGGCCGTGCCGGGCCTCTTGTTGCCAAATCCGACGTCGCTGAAACAGGAAAGCGCGGCCGCGAAAGAAGGCACCGTGAAGGGCGTTTTGCGCATCACGCGTCATCCGTTCTTGTGGGGCGTCGCGATCTGGTCGGCCTTTCATCTGAGTGCCAATGGCGATGAAGCGTCGGTGATTTTCTTCGGCACCTTCTTCTTAATTTCATTCCTCGGCACGTTCTCGATCGACGCCAAGCGCCGCCGCAAGATGGGAGATGCCTGGAGCGCCTTTGCGCGTCAGACCTCGAACGTGCCTTTCGCTGCGATTGCTGCCGGCCGCAACAGGCTGAACGTCGGCGAGTTGCTGGATTGGCGCCTGCTCGTGGCCGTGCTGGTTTTTCTGGCAATCCTGTTTTCGCATGCGCGACTGTTCGGCGTGTCGCCCTTTCCAGGCGGTTGGGTCCCTTTCTAAAAGTCCCATTAACGTCGCTTTGACCCCTCCTGGGCAGAATGGCCCATGCAAGAGGGGTCTTGGTCCATGTCTGCCGCTGCCGTCGATTTGAACCATCTCGCCCGCTACACCGGCGGCGACATGTCGCTGAACGCGGAAATCCTGCGGCTTTTCGACAGCCAGGCCAGCGAACTGGTGCAGCAGCTCCAAAACATCCTCGACGCCCGCGACGCGAAGTCGTGGAAGGTGGCCTTGCACACGCTCAAAGGCGCCGCGCGCGGAATTGGCGCTTTCACGCTGGGCGATGCTGCAGCGGCCGCTGAGCCCATCGATCCGGCCTCCGATAGCAGGACAGCCTCCGCCGCGGTCCGCGACCTTCAGACCAAGGCCGGCGCGGTCCGGGTCTTCATCAAGGCCTATTTGGGCGCTTGACCCCATAAAGCTTTTTTCCTACCTGCCCCTCGCCGCGACACATGTGCCCCTTGCGCCCGCTGCGGCTTGAAGTGGTTGCCGCCGCCTCCATTTCTACATATAGAGCACGTGGCTTAAAATTTCTCACACTAGAAGAATGTGAAATCTATGAACACCCCCATCGAAACCGATGTCGCCATTATCGGAGCAGGCCCCATCGGGTTGTTCGCGGTATTCGAACTTGGTCTGCTGGACCTCAAATGCCATCTGATCGACATCCTCGACCGGCCGGGCGGGCAGTGCACTGAGCTCTATCCGGAGAAGCCGATCTACGACATTCCGGGTCTGCCGATCGTCACCGGTCAGGAGCTGACTGATCGTCTTCTGGAACAAGCCAAGCCCTTCAAGCCGACCTTCCACCTCTCACAAATGGCGAGCGCGCTTACGAAGCTCGACGACGGCCGCTGGAAGCTCACGACCGATGGGGGCACCGAGATCGTTGCGCCGGTCGTCGTGGTCGCAGCCGGTGGCGGAAGCTTCGTGCCGAAGCGTCCCCCGATCGCCGGGATCGAAGCTTACGAAGGCAAGTCGGTCCACTACGCCGTGCGCAAGATGGAAGCGTTCCGCGGCAAGAACGTCCTGATCGCGGGTGGCGGCGACTCCGCACTCGACTGGACCATCAATCTGGCCCCTGTCGCCGCGAAACTCACGCTCGTGCATCACCGCGATGGTTTCCGCGCGGCGCAGCATAGCGTCAATCAGATGCGCGAGCTGGCTGCGCACGGGAAGATCAATTTCGAAGTCGCGAGTGTGAAAGCGCTGCACGGCAGCGACGGTCAGCTGCTTGCGGTGACGCTTGCGAACGCCGAAAAAAAGGAATGGGAGCACGCCTGCGACACCTTCATTCCGTTCTTCGGGCTGACCATCAAGCTCGGTCCCATCGCGGATTTCGGCCTGAACCTCACCGAGAACCTGATCGCCGTGGATACCGCGAAGTTCGAAAGCACGACGCCGGGCATCTTCGCCATCGGCGATATCAATACGTATTCCGGCAAGCTGAAGCTCATTCTCTCCGGCTTCCACGAGGCGGCGCTGATGGCGCAGGCCGCCTTCCATATCGTCAGGCCAAATGAGAAGCTGCGTTTCCAGTACACGACCTCGTCATCGAGCCTGCAGAAGAAACTTGGAGTCGCCTGATGAAGATCGTTGGCACCGACCGCAAAGGTGTGACGCGCGAAGTCGAAGGCCGCGACGGCTGGAGTGTGATGGAAATCCTGCGCGATGCCGGTTTCGATATCGCGGCGGAATGCGGCGGCGCCTGTGCCTGCGCAACCTGCCACGTCTATGTGACGGACGGCTGGTTCGAGAAGCTTCCGGCGCGCTCCGATGCCGAACTCGACATGCTCGACATGGCGCTCGCGGTCGAACCGAACTCCAGGCTCTCCTGCCAGATCACTTGCGGACCGGAGCTGGACGGCATCGCGGTCACGGTCGCGCCAGAATAGAATTATCGTTTTACAACTGCTGATGTATGTAACGATACCTGCGCTCAATGCGTGGAGATATCGATGGCCATTGCCGATCCCGTTTCGGACAAGCTGGCGCGATTCAGCCGCGCCGCGTCGCGAAGTTCCGGAACATAGGCTGGCGACGAGATAGGCATGATCGCGATGCCGGGACTGCCATGGCGCAAACTCTTCGGCGCCGTAGCAGTGGTCGTCCTGCACGTTGCGATCATTGTGGTCCTGCTGCGCGCAACGATCGTACGGGGTGGTTTTCGGCCGGCGCCGCATGAAACGATCCTGCTCCTCCGGCCTCCACCGCCGAAGCCAGAGGTCAAACGCGTCGAACCGCCGGTACGGCAGATCGCTCCCATCATAAAGCTTCCGGACTATCGTGGCCTGACATTCCCCGCTCACAAAGGATGACAATGCCAAAACAGGTTCCGGCCCGGGTTTTCAGCTTTTCGATTGCCGGATCGAAAATCTATCCAAACTGACCGACGAACAGCTGGCGCAATGTGCGAAGTCCTCGACGGGACCGAAGCCGGACGACTCCGTGGACTTCGCCGATCACACCAACCACGCGCGCGATGCCACGCGCTGGGCGCGAGAAAAGGAGCGCAAGAACCTGCCCGGCCTTCTGCCCTGCGCCAGCTCGCAATCGATCCTCGCCACGCTCAGCACTAGCGTCATTCTCTGCCTTGCGCATGGTGCGATCAGCGGCTTCGACCTCGACGCTCGGCCCCTCTATAACGAGAGGCCGGAAGAGACCCACATTCCCAACCGAGGCGAGGTACCTCCGGCCTATGTCGATCCCGATCATTGACTTGTTTATACATTCGTTATAACCTCACGTTATAACGGATGTTGTAACGACCGCTATGTACAAGCTCAAAATCATCCAGATCGGCAATTCACTGGGCGTCACCCTGCCAAAGGAGATGCTCGCTGGAATGAACGTGGACAAAGGCGCGACTCTAACGGCCACGCCTGGACCGGATGGCTATCGCCTGACACCGTACGACCCTGAGATCGAGAGGCAGATCGAGGCTGGCCGCGAATTTATGCGCGACTATCGCGATACGCTTCGCGCTCTCGCAAAATGACCACGCCGGTCTGGGTCGCTCGGCAGGCGCTCGAGTTGCTACATAGTGAAAGCATCGCCGAACATGGAGGCGCCGACGGCTTGCGCGATGAGGGTCTTTTGGAATCAGCGCTAGCGCGGCCGCAAAATCTTCACGCTTATGAAGGAGTGACCGATGTGGCGCGCCTCGCGGCGTCTTATTGCTTTGGCCTCGCTAAAAATCACGCATTTGTCGACGGCAACAAGCGTGCAGCTTTCATCGCAGCCGGTCTCTTTCTGCGTCTGAACGGTTGGCGCCTCAAAGCTGATCAGGCACAGGCGACTTTGATCATCCTCTCTGTTGCATCCGGTGCGATGGACGAGGAGGAGTTGGCTGCGTGGATCAGGCAGCATAGCGTACAAGCCTGAAGGGGGGCAGCTATGGGCTTTTACGACCACTTCATTCTGCCGCGGCTGTTGAATGCCGCCATGGGCACGAAGCCCATCCGTTATCAGCGCAAGAAGGTCGTACCGCGCGCCGAAGGCCGCGTGCTCGAGGTCGGCTTTGGCGCCGGTCACAATCTTCCCTATTACGACGCTTCCAAGGTCAGCCATATCTGGGCGCTCGAGCCTGCGAAAGAAATGCGCGCGCGGGCGGCGGAGCGCGTTGCCGCGTCACCGATCCCGCTCGAATTCCTCGATCTGCCGGGCGAACAGATTCCGCTCGACAACGAATCCGCCGACACGATCCTCATCACCTACACGCTCTGCACCATCCCGGACGTCATGGCGGCGCTGGGCCAGATGCGGCGGGTGCTGAAAGGGGGTGGCCGCATGATCTTCTGCGAGCACGGGGAGGCGCCGGACGAAAACGTCCGCAAATGGCAGCGCCGCCTCACGCCAGCCTGGAAAGTGATCGGTGGCGGCTGCCATGTCGGCCGCCCCATCCCGAAGCTGATCCAGGACGGCGGCTTTCACGTAGAGGATATGCAGACCATGTATCTGCCCGGCACGCCGCGCTTCGCCGGGTTCAATTACTGGGGGTCGGCAACAAAGGGGTAGGCAATGGTGATCCATGCGGGGCGATTCACAGCACGGACCGACAAGCCGGTCGTGCTGTTCCTGATCGGCATGCGCATCAACAATTTCCTGGCGCTCGGCGACATCTTTTTCATGTCGAAGGCCATGCCTGCGATGCTGAAAGAATTGTCGGCGAACAAGGACAGCGGCCTGCTCTGGTACCGTCAGCATATTTCGCCACCCTATATCAGCGTTCAGCAATACTGGGACTCGTTCGACAAGCTGCTGGCTTATGCCCACGACAAGGACGGGCACCATTTTCCGATGTGGGCGCAGTTCAACAGACGCATCATGAACTCACGCAATATTGGCATCTGGCACGAGACTTATCTGGTCGAGCCGGGGAAATACGAATGCGTCTATGGCAACATGCCGCTGTTTGGTCTTGCCGCCGCGACATCGCATGTGCCCGCGGAAGGCCGGCTGGCGGGCGCCAAAGACCGCTTTTCAGCTCCCGCCGTGGAATAGCGACGCTTCAGTTCGCCTCGGCGGACGTCGCATAAAGCATCTGTTCCTTATAGGCGATGTAGAGACGGAGCTGTCTCAAGACATTGATGCCGATGATGAGTTGCGGATTGTGCGCTCCATATGTCTCAGTGGGAAGGATATCGATGTCGGGGCTTTGCACGGTGACCCCTTCCAGTGCCAGCGTGCCGAAGGGATAGCGATACATCGTCGTTCTGGCCGTGCCGTTGATCGTGCCGGTGCCGATCTGCTTGAGAGCCGGGTTCTTTTCGTCAATTCCGAAAAGATCCTTCAGCGTGTCCAGACTCATCGTCGAACGATCCGCCCCGCTGTCGATAACGGCCGTCAGAGATTTGCCGTTGAGCGTGACCGGAACCGAGATATGCCAGGATTCGTCCACGTGCATCGGCACCTGCGCGTAATTGCCTTTTGTCCAATAGACCACGGCATGCGGACAATGGTCCTGCGAGAAAATGTTGAACTTGGCGTGGGCAAAATCGAATTCGACATCGAACCCCTTCATCACATTCGGTCCCAAGAGACCGTCGATATTCGGGCGCATCATCTGGCTCGGCACGACGAGAAGGCGCAGGTCGGATGCCGACATCGGCCCGAGTTTGAACGAATGGGCCTCGACATACTGATAAGCCGGTACATTGCCCAGAAAGGTGAACATCTGGCCGGTGATTCCGCGCTTCAGATGGAGCGCGTCGGCGCTTTCCTCGCCGATGCCCGAATAGATATCGCCGGTATCGACAATGAGTTTCATGTCCTGGTCGTTGACGGTGACAGGGATCGCAATTTCGCCGTCCGGCAACATCGTCATATCGAGGGAGGCGATGCGGCCCAATTTGCAAACGGCGAGGGCAGGCGAAGCTGTAGGCGGAGCATCTGCCGCCCGGCTTGCCGAAACCAGGAGCATCGCCAACACGACGGAAAGTGGGAGCTTCATCGCAGACGCTTCAATTCCGCCGCGGCGGCGGTGCGTTCGATAAAATAGACCGGGCACGCTTTGGCAGCGGTGTTCAGCATTGCTTTGGCTGCGGCGGTCTCGCGATGCATGTCCTGCCATACGCCGCCGTAGAAATTGGCCTCGCAGGTTTTCTCGGCCTGCTTTTTGGCGTCGTTGTCGGCGGCGGCTTTCAACATGGCTTCAACGCTGCCTGTCCCGGAATAGAGATCGACGATGGGACGTGGCCAATCGGCGCCGCTGTAGCGGCCAGCCGCCGCTTTGAATGCACCGTCGCCGTCGCCGCCATTTTTGGCCGTGGACAGCCACATCCAGAGTGCGGCATAGGGCACGAACTCCGGCTTGGCGGCATCCTTTATGACATCGAAGGTCTTCAACGCATCGTCGAAACGGCCTGCCTCCCAGGTGGAAAGGCCCAAATGCAGGCGAACGTTGTCATCCTTTGGCGCGATATCGGACGCCGATTCGAAGTCCCGCGCCGCATGGCGGTAATCGCCTTTCGCTTCGTAGACGAGACCGCGTTCGAAATAATTGTCTGCGCGCTTCGCGCCGAGATCGATCGCCTTGTCGTCGTCGTCCATCGCGTGGTCGTAATCGCCTTTGGCGCGGTACACGGCGCCGCGAGCCTCATATCCCGCCGATTCCTTGGGCGTCATGCCGATGACGGTCGAAAAATCCGCGATGGCGGCGTCGTAATTGTGCTGGTCGGTATAGAGCGCCCCCCGCGCACCGTAGCCGTCGACCAGGAAGGGTTTGCGTGCAATCAGCGTCGTGATGTCGGCGATGGCAAGGTCGACTTGCTTGTTTGCCACATAGGCCGCGGCCCTGAATTGATAGGCCTCAAGATAGGAGGGATCGTTCTTCAGGGCCTCGGTGAAGTCCAAAATCGCAAGATCCCATTGTTTCTTGTGCTGGTGTGCGAGGCCGCGACCGACATAGGCGGTGGTACGGTATGCGGGAACAAGGTCAGATGCCGCCAGCGCCGTCGTGAAATGCGCGATGGCGCTATCCCAATCGTCATGGCTGTGCGCGACGATCCCGGCATTGAACTCGCTGTAGGTGCTGGCGCGTGCGGCCGCGCTGCACAGCGCCACGCACAGAATCGCCAGGAAACGCCGCATCGCCATCACCTCGACGCGCGATCCTAGCAAACGTCTCGGAATCACGCGATGGGCGCGACACCTTTGAATGGCTCGTCAAGGCTGAAGGACGGTTCGGTAAACCAGCGTGAACCATCTTCGGTCATGTAGAAATGGTCTTCCAGGCGGATCCCGAATTTGCCAGGTACCACGATCATTGGCTCGTTGGAGAAGCACATCCCGGCTTCGAGCGGCGTGCGGTCACCCCGGACCAGATTGGGCGCCTCGTGCACTTCCAGCCCGATGCCGTGACCGGTGCGGTGTGGAAGGCCCGGCAGGTGATAGTCCGGCCCGAAGCCTTCCTCCCTCATGGAGGCTCGCGCCGCATCATCCACGGTCTCGCAGGGGGCGCCCGGTTTCGCCGCGTCAAAGGCCGCCGCTTGGGCACGTTTCTCCGCGTCCCACACCTGGCGCATCTCTTTCGTGGGCTCGCCAAAGACGTAAGAGCGCGTGATGTCCGAATTGTAGCCGTCAACGTTCGTGCCGGTATCGATCAGCACCACGTCGCCGTCCTGCAGCGCACGATCGGTTTCGCCGCCATGCGGCAGTGCCGTGTCCTCTCCGAAGGAGACGATGCAGAACGTGTTGCCGCTGCCGCCCAACGCGCGATGCTCATGGTCGATGAACGCCTCGACCTCGCTTGCGCGCACGCCCGCCGACAGGCTCTTCCACGCGCGGCGCTGAACCTCCAGCGTTATGTCCTTGGCGTACTGCATCAGCGCCAGTTCCGCCGCAGTCTTGCGCCGCCGCAGGCGATTGATAATCGAACCGCCGCCCAAGAGCCGCGCGTCGTCCAGCACGCCGCGCAGCCCGAGCCAGGTGAACAGCGCCACCGATTCGTCGACCGCCATTCGCGCCTTGTTGCCCAGCCTGTTTGCGATCAGGCGATAGGGGCTTTCTTCCTCCTGCCAGGTGCAGATGTCGCCTTCGACGCCGATGACCGCGGCCACCTTGTCGCGCTCGAAGGCCGGGGTGATGTATTCGACCGTGCCGTCGGCACGGATCAGCGCGCCGGTGAAGCGCTCGGACGGATGCCAGTTGACGCCGGTGAAATAGCGCAAACTTGCGGTCGGACCGATCAGCACCGCGCCGACGCCCTCCTTGTCCATCTCGCCACAGAGCTTTTCGATCCGCGCGTGGCGTTCGTCTTTTCCGATCTTCGGCGGAGCGATCAATGTCATCTTACCGGCTCATCAGCTGATAGGGCCCGCCCTTTTCGATGCCGCGTTTGTAGGCAGGGCGGTCCTGCATGCGCGCGCGATATTTGACGAGGTTGGGATAGGGGTCGAGCCGCGCGCCTGCTGCTTCCAGCACGAACAGGAGCTGGATATCGGCACCCGTGAGATCGTTGCCAACGAAGAAGTCCCTACTGCCAAGCCTGTCTGCCATGTAGGAGAGGTGATTGGCGATCTCGCCGTCGACGCGCGGCTTCAGCGGCGCGGCGCCCTCGCCAAGCATCCCAGTGTACAGCGCGAGCAGCAGCGGCAGCATCGCCGATCCCTCGCCATAGTGAATCCATTCGACATACTGCCAGTATTTATCCGTGCCGGGCTCCGGCTTGAAACGGCCGTTGCCATACGTGTCGATCAGATATTCGATCTCGGCGCCGGACTCGGCGATGATCGTGCCGTTGTCCTCTAGCACCGGCGACTTGCCGAGCGGATGGATCTGTTTCAGCTCGGGCGGCGCCAGCGGAATGGGCTGCATGCGCTGATAGAACACGATCTCGTATGGCGTCCCCAATTCCTCCAGCAGCCACAGAATGCGCTGCGAGCGCGAATTGTTGAGGTGATGGATCTTCAGCATGGCGCGGCTCCCGATGTTCTGCCGCCATGAGAACAGGTGCGGCACGGGGCAGCAAGCCGCACGTCAGGGAAGCTTCGCGGCACCGGCCGTGCCAACTGCCTCGCCGAGCTTTTGCCCGAAATAGACCGCTTCGATCTTGTTGCCGTCGGCGTCGAAAATGAAGGCCCCGAAATAGGTCGTGAACGCCGCCTGCCGCGGACCCGGATCGCCGGCCGTCTTTCCGCCTTGCGACAGCGCGGCCGCATGGAATTGCCGGACCGCCTCTTCCGAGGGCGCGCGCAGGCAGATGTGAATGCCGGTCGTCTCCGGTTGCGGCGCGAGGTCTTCCCGCAGGTTCAGCCAGAACTCGGGATATTTCTTTCCGAACCCGACGCGTGCCGGCGCAAACTCCACGAGTTTGACGAGGCCGAGCGGTGCTAGAACGGCTTCATAGAACGCAGCACTTCGTGCGAGGTTCGATACCGCGATGGAAACGTGGTCGATCATTTGACCTCGACCGTAACGACGTCATGAACGCCGCGCGCGGCATGCGCATCGCCTGGCACGACAAGCCGCGGACGATCGAGTGCCGCGCCGTCCTTCTGATATGCGAGGATCACCTGCTTGCCTTCGAGCTTGGGGTCGATCTCGCCTTCGCTGAGCGCGGCTGCATAGCCGTCACTTCCGCTCACGAGAAGGATGTGGCGCAAATAGGCGTTCTTCCCCGCGCCGTTAAGCAGGCCCGCCTTGTCGACCACCGACCACAGCAACGCTCCGCGGAATTTGCCTTGCGATGGACCGCGATCCGTCTGCTGCGAAACGGCGACGTCGATGGCCGGCATGGCTTTCAGATCTGAGAGCGTAAGCGTGAGGGGATGCTGTACCGCGCCGCTCACGGTGACCGTCGCTGGTTCCTGTGCCGAAGCTGCAGCCACGAAGAGGCCCATCGTCGCGGCAAGAAGTGCGCGCTTCATTTGCCGACCATCACATCCGAGGCCTTGATCACGGCGTAGGCTGCGTCACCGGCTTTGAGCGCGAGATCGTCCACCGCCTTGTTGGTGATCGAGGAGACAACGACCACGCCGTTGCCGATATCGATGCGCACATGGGAGGTCGTCGCTCCCTTTTTCACATCGATCACCGTGCCCTTGATCTGATTGCGCGCGCTGAGTTTCATGTTCGCCAGTCCCATTTCATTCACGACAGCCCGTCCATGCATTGCGCCAAAGCAGCAGCACTAAGGGCAGGGCGTACGTTTAAGCTCGGCCGATATTATGTTAAACTCCCGTAATGGAGTTGCAATCGGGCAATTCCTTCAAGGTGATGGGAGCTCTTTTATGCGGTTGATCAAATCAGTGGTACTTGCATCTGTCGCGCTCGCATTGGCTGTTCCAACCGCGGCATCGGCCGCGAAGATCAGGCCGGGCCAATACAATATGGCTAGCATCATCGATGTATGCCTCAAATCGGATGGCACCTGGTACTACACGACCTTCGCCGGAAATATCGGTGGCTGGGAAACCATGAGCCTGCCCGACGCGCAGATCATCATGTGGGGAAGCTACAATTCCGGCGTGGGGCAGGATTCCATGACCGTGAGCAAGAAGGGAAACGTCAACTGGATGGAATTCCACAATGATGGGTCGCTGGTCGCCTATTTCGACCAGCAGCCCTTCACGTTCGTGAAGAAGGATTGCGATGGGCCGCCGGCCAGCCGCAACCCCAAGACAAATCCGGCAGATTGAGATCGTCGGATTGAACAGGAGCACCGTCCCGCGCGGCGGGACGGTGCTTTTTTGTCCTCAGGCCCGCGCGTCGCGCCACATCGGCCAGATTTTCGGGCCATCCGGCACCTGCATCTCACCAGTCAGCCGGAAACCAAAGCTCTGATAGATCGGGATGTTGGTTTCCTTGCTCGATTCCAGATAGCAGGGCTGGTGTGCGGCATCGACGGCCGCGAGCCGGTCGCGCATGATGACGCCGCCATAGCCCTTGCCCTGGAATTTCGGATCGGTGCCGATGGTCTGGAGATACCAGTGCGGCTCGTGCGGATGGACTTTCTCCATCATGTCCATGGTGGAGAGCACGCGAAAAATCCCGCCCCCGAACGCGGAAAGCAGTGCCGGCCCGTTGGTGATGTAAGCCGAGAACGGTACGTGCCAGCCATTCGGCGGCCGCCACAGTGTGATCGATTCATAGTTGCCGGTCGTGTAGCAAGCGCCATGCGGCAGCCCGAGCTTGAATAGGACGCGCATGACGCTTTCGAGCTTCTTCAGCCGTGTCGCATCGTCGGGCAGGAAATGGGTAAACACCGGATCGTCGTAGAACGCGCGCGCCAGGGATTCCGACAGCGGCTTCGTATCTGCAGGCGTCGCGTTGCGCACCGTTACGGCGGGTCTTTCGCTCATCTGCTTATGGCCCCAAATTCACGTGATCGCGCACTATAAAGATGCGCGTCGGCTTGTCATCCCGCGAGACGGAATGCGAGGCTGGCGTCAACCGCGGGAAGGCGTCATGCGTCTCAAATCCATCAGCATTCTGGCGTTCTGCTCGACAGCGCTTTTGACCGTGGGGGCTGATGCAGCGCCTTCCGCAGCGACAACGGCCTACAACACGATCGTGCAGTACTACTTCAACGCCCAATGGAAAGCGCATCCCGCGTCGGCCACCACGACTGGCGTGCACACCTACGATGCCGAGCTGGACGATGTTTCCGCAGCGGGTGTGGCGAAAGAGATTGCGCGGCTAAAGGATACGACAGCGAAGCTTCGCGCCATCGACGGCACAAAACTCCCGGCGGCGGACCGTGACGACCGCGATGTGCTCCTCGGCGCGATCGACGGCCAGCTTTTGCAGGAAGAGACTATCCAGACGTGGCGGCACGACCCCGGCAACTACGTGAACCTGCTCACCTATGCAATCTACGGACTGATCGAGCGCGATTTCGCCGCCCTCGACACGCGCATGAAGGATGTCATCACGCGCGAGAACGCGATACCTGCCATGCTGGCGCACGCGAAGAAAAACCTCGGCGATATGCCGCCCGTATTCGTGGATGTCGCACTAGAGAACCTCGACGGCGGCCTATCTTTCCTGAGCAGCGATGCGCCGGCCGCGTTCAAGGATGTGAAGGATCCGGGCTTGCAGAAGCATCTCGCGGATTCCACCAAAGCCGCTGTCGGGGCAGCAAAGGATTTCAAGGCGTGGCTCACCGCGCAGAAGCCCAACGCGCACGGCTCTTTCGTTCTGGGCCGCGCCAATTTGCAACGCCTCCTCGGGAGCGATCTGGTGGACGTCCCGGTGGAGAAGGTGCTCGCGGCCGGCGAGGCGCAGTTCGCGAAGGACCACGCAGCCTATCTTGAGGCGGAAAAGCTGATCGATCCCAAGAACCCGTCGAAGGCGTTGTCGGGGGTCGAGGCCGATCACCCCGATGCCGCGCATCTTATCTCCACCGCGCGCGACGGACTCGCGAAACTGCAGACCTTCATCGGACAGCATCGCATCGTCGATCTGCCGTCGCAGGTTTTGCCGACGGTGGCGGAAACACCTGCTTTCGCGCGCGCGGTGATTTTCGGGCAGCTTGATCCGCCGGGCGCGCTCGAGACGCACGCAACCAAAGCCTATTACTACATCACCCCGCCCGATCCGAAATCCTCGCCGGAGAAACAGGCCGGGCTGCTCGCCTACTGGAACCGGCCGATGCTGCAGAACCTGACGGTGCACGAAGCGCTGCCGGGACACTTCACGCAGTATCTGTTCCAGCATGCCAATCCGGGCTGGTCGCTGGCACGCAAACTGGCCGGCTCCTACACCACCACGGAAGGCTGGGCCCATTACAGCGAGCAGATGATGCTGGAGCAGGGACTGAGCAAGGGCGATCCGCGGTATCATCTCACACAATTGCAGGATGCGCTGCTGCGCGATTGCCGCCTCATCGCCTCGATCAAGATGCACACAGGCGTGATGACGCTTCAGCAGGCGACCGACGTGATGCAGAAGAAATGCTTCCAGTCGCCCGCCGTGGCGCCGGGCGAAGCCAAGCGCGGCACCAACGATCCCGGCTACTACTCCTACACGCTCGGCAAGCTGGAGATCCTGAAGCTGCGTGCGGACGCGCAAAAGAAGGAGGGCACGGCCTTCAATCTCACCAAATTCCACGACCGGTTCATGAATTCGGGTCTGGTGCCGGTCTCCGTCATCCGCCGTGAGATGGGCCTGGAGGGATCGGCGCTTTAGGAATTTACCTGTTCAATTCCCGCATCGCGCCGTCGAGGCCCTGAAGCGTCAGCGGGTACATGCGGTCGTTCATGATTTGTGAGATGAGCCCGATGGACGGTGTGTATTCCCAGTGCTTCCGCGCCACAGGATTGAGCCATACGCAGTGCTCGTAGATCTGCACGACACGGTCGAGCCAGACGGCACCCGCTTCCTCGTTCCAGTGCTCGACGCTGCCGCCTGGATAGGTGATCTCGTAGGGGCTCATCGTGGCGTCGCCGACGAACACGATCTTGTAGTCGTGCGGATATTTGTGCAGCACGTCCCAGGTCTGCATCTTCTCGTTATGGCGGCGGCGGTTGTCCTTCCACACGCTCTCATAAAGGCAGTTGTGGAAGTAATAGAAATCCATGTGCTTGAACTCGGTCTTGGCCGCGCTGAACAGCTCCTCGCAAAGCTTGATATGCGCATCCATCGAACCGCCGATGTCGAAGAACAGCAGCACCTTCACGGTGTTGTGGCGTTCGGGGATAAGCGAGAGATCGAGATAGCCCTTGCTTGCCGTGTTCTTGATCGTGCCCGGCAGGTCGAGTTCGGTTTCCGCGCCTTCGCGCGCCCATTTGCGCAGACGCCTGAGCGCCACCTTGATGTTGCGCGTACCGAGTTCGACGGAATCGTCGAGGTTCTTGTACTCGCGCTTGTCCCACACTTTGACCGCCTTGCCAGGGCGGCCCTTGTCCTGGCCGATGCGCACGCCTTCCGGGTTGTAGCCGGAATTGCCGAACGGGGAGGTCCCGCCCGAGCCGATCATCTTCGATCCGCCCTCGTGGCGCTTCTTCTGCTCTTCGAGTCGCTGCTTCAGCGTCTCCATCAGCTTTTCCCAGCCGCCGAGCGCCTCGATCTGCTTCTTCTCTTCTTCGGTCAGATATTTCTCGGTCAGCGCCCTCAGCCACTCCTCCGGTATCTGCGCGAGCAGCGAGGCATCGAGCCCTTCGAGGCCCTTGAATACATGACCAAACACGCGGTCGAATTTGTCGAGGTTGCGCTCGTCCTTCACCAGCGCGGTGCGCGAGAGATAGTAGAACTCGTCCACTTTCATCTCGATCACGTCGTGGGAGAGCGCATCCATGAGCGCAAGATATTCCTTCAGCGTCACCGGAATGCGCGCGGCGCGAAGCTCGTCGAAGAACTGGAAGAACATGATCTGACCTAGTGGTTCTGCGGCAAACCTAGCGTGGATGGCTGGGAGGGGCCAGCGCTCCGCGCGGCTTCCTCCAGGGAAGTGACTGCTGCCATGAACGAGAGGTAGGGGCTCTCGATGTCGAAAAGCTGGTTCTTCAGGTCGGTTTTATCGTTCGCATCCTTGACGACGATTCCGGCATGCGGATAGGACGCGCGCACCTCGATCGTCCAGCCATTTGTCAGGCCGACGATGAGTTCCTCATGGCGGCTGCCGCCATCGACGGCGACGGTATAGCCTTGGGCGCGATAGACCATCTTGGAATTCATCTGAAGCGCAGGCGCCATCGCCACCGCAGCCGGATAAGTGCGTTCGACCTCCTGCTTGTAGTGAGCAAACACGTTGTCGAGCGTCGCCCCCTCGGGCGATTTCACGGCAAAGATCGTGAGCTTGGAGATCCATTTTCCGTCGGCGCCATTGCGGCCATAGTCGCAACCGACGTCGAGCCCCTTGCCGTCGTCGAACACCTCAGCATGCCAGAAATTCACGTTGGTAAAATTCGCTGTACATACCATTCCGCTCTGCACATGTTTGATTGTGCCGTCGCCCTGCACGACGAACACGCCGTCTGCATGGGGCGAGCGCGCAACAATGTCCTCGTTGTGAGCCTTGAAAGCCGCGATTTCTTGCGGCGTCGGCGGCGCGGGGCCGGCGTGCGAGGTCGCCGCAAACAGTGTCAAGGTCAATGCTGTTACGATCGCGCGGATGCTCTTCTCCCAGGCTAGCTTAGCGGCCGAGGTTACGATCAATCGGACGAATGGACCAGTTCCGACCGGTATTCGAAGTGCATGGTGTCGTAGTGATACCAGCGCCCGCCCCAGACAAAGCTGCGGCGCTCCGCGGCATGGCGTTCCGGCAGGGAATGTTCGCTGCGCTCTTGGCCTCCTACAGCCAGTAATTCGAAAATTTCAGGTCCAGGTCGATGGCCGCGCCATAGGCATGCATGGAAGCCGGCCGGTATCCTTGACCGGGCGGCAGACATAGGTGCCAGCAGCGCGGCGAACATGTTATTTCGCAGCAAGCGTCTTGAGCGCGCCGGTATAGACCGCATTCAGAAATTCCTGCTTCACGGCATCGTCGCGTGGACTGGCATATTCCAATGTCACCTGAACGGCCCAGTTTCCCACGGCGCTGGCCGAGAACAGCGTGCGGTAATGTAGGTCTTCCAGGCTCGTGGTCTCATAGGTGCGCGCATAGACGCTGGCGCCGCCGACTTTGAGCGTTCCCTCGCCGATCCGTTTGCCGCCGATATCTTCCTCCTCGACGAATTCCGGGGCGAGGGCGGCCTTGGGATCGTAGGGCCCCGAAAGAGGGACGAGCGTGATCATTCCGTAGACGCCATCGAGCGCGGAATAGGCGCAGAAAGCAGTATTCGTGGACGGATCGCGCTCACCCGCAGCGTCGCGCTCGAACAATCCGATCTTGCCCGGGCATGCGAAGCCCGATGCCGTGTGAACTTTGGCATTGGCGGGACCGTCCGAAAACACGTCTACGTTTGTCTGAGCGAGTGCCGGCGCCGCGGCCGCGAGCACGGTAAGACAGATTGCGAAGAACTGGCGCATGGCGGGATATCGGTCCAACAGACACCGCGCTTATAGTACCGTTCGGGCAAGGAGCAAAAATGACCATTCCAGGCGGCGCCGAGGCCGCAAGACCGTTCCTGCCGACGCGGGATTTCGAACAGAGCAAGGCCTTCTATGAAGCGCTCGGCTTCAGGAAGCTGCTGGACAGCGATGTCGCGATCTTCGCCATCGGGGCCACGTCGTTCATCCTCCATCGCCCGCTTGAAGAGGAATTGGATAATAACTGGATGATGCAGCTCATGGTCGACGATCTCGACGGCTGGTGGGCGCATATCGAAAAGTTGGACCTGCCGGCCAGGTTCGATGTCGCGCAGCCGATTCCACCGGCCATGCAGCCCTGGGGCCTGCGTGTCGCGTACCTTGTCGATCCGGCAGGCGTGCTTTGGCACATCGCCCAGCGCCGCCCCGACAAGCCGCACGACTAAGGCTCACTTTGGGTCATGTTGAAATCCAAAGATTGCCCACGCAAGTGGGATCAAAACTGCCGGGAGAAGCGTCAATCCGACGGAAAACAGTAGCCCGATTCTGAAAACGCGCGGCCGCACCTGCTCGGTCCTGGACGTATCTCCGCCTGACCAAAGGAGTTCACTAATCCAGCCAATTGTGTAGGCGACATTCGCGCCTATGCCATAGGCGATAACGCCAAAGATTATGGCCACTGGTTCTTCGACATCTTCGCCCGGATGAGCGTAATGATCGCCGATGAGCTCTATGACGATGATGGTGACGATGCCCGCAACAAGAACCGCTGCGTTGAACACGATCCGCCGAGCTTCCCACCACGCCACCGCATCCCACGGACGTTTCGGACCTGAAGAAATGCTCATGCGGCTCGCTTAGTTCCTGCTCTCCCGTCGCGCAAGGAACGCCAGCCGCTCGAACAGGTGCACGTCCTGCTCGTTCTTTAGCAGTGCGCCGTGCAGCGGCGGGATCAGCTTGGTCGGGTCCTTCTCGCGCAGGGCTTCGGGCGGCACGTCCTCGTTCAACAAGAGCTTCAGCCAGTCGAGAAGCTCGCTGGTCGAGGGCTTCTTCTTCAGTCCGGGCACGTCGCGGATCTGGTAGAAAACGTTGAGCGCCTCGCTCACCAGCTTCTGCTTGATGTCCGGATAGTGCACGTCGACGATCTTCTGCATCGTCTCGCGCTCCGGGAATTTGATGTAGTGGAAGAAGCAGCGGCGCAGGAACGCGTCCGGCAATTCTTTTTCGTTGTTCGACGTGATCATCACGATCGGCCGCCGTGCCGCCTTGATCGTCTCACCGGTCTCGTAGACGAAGAATTCCATGCGGTCGAGTTCGAGCAGAAGGTCGTTCGGGAATTCGATGTCGGCCTTGTCGATCTCGTCGATAAGCAGCACCGGGCGCTGGTCCATCACGAACGCTTCCCAGAGCTTGCCCTGCTTGATGTAGTTCTTGACGTCCTTCACGCGCACATCGCCGAGTTGGCTGTCGCGCAGGCGCGTCACGGCGTCGTATTCGTAGAGGCCCTGCTGCGCCTTGGTCGTGGATTTCACATGCCAGGTGATGAGCGGAGCGCCGAGCGCATCCGAGACCTCGTAGGCGAGCTGGGTCTTGCCGGTGCCGGGCTCGCCCTTGATGAGGAGCGGACGCTCGAGCGTGATTGACGCGTTGACCGCGATGCGCAGATCGTCGGTTGCGACATAGCGGTCGGTACCCTGGAAACGCTTGTTGGACATGGGTTCTCTTCAGTTTTGAATAGCGATGCCAAACCCTATGGCGCGCCCCGCGCCTTCGCAAGCCGCCATCGCTTCCGCACCGAAGTGGGAGTAGTTTACGCTGCTGCACCAAAGGGGAAGCCAATGTCGTGGATCATTGTCGCCGCGGTGTTTGCCGCGGGTACCATCGCCAGTTTCACCGACTGGTATTTCATGGGCGTGCTGTTTCACGACCGCTACCAAGCCTACCCGGAAACCTGGTGGCCGCGGCAGCAGAGCGACACCAAGCCGATCCTCTATTCGACGGCGCTCGGCTACGTGACGGCGGCTGCGGTCATCGCGCTTTGCGCCATGGCCGGCGTCGATAGCGTGTGGAGCGGGATCAAGGTCGGGTTCATCGCGTGGCTCGCCGGATCGTTCGTCCAGGTTGCGACGACACATATCTGGGTGCGGATCGATCCGAAGGTCAGCATCGCCCACGCGCTCGGCTATCTCGCCCGGTTCCTTATCGCGGGTATCGCGGCGGGCATCGCATTGCCGCTTCTATAGCGGGCGTTGCATCGGAAGCGAAAACTCCCGCAAATAGCGGCGGGAGGGGCGATCCGTGACTGTCGCACATGTCTACACTGTTGCTTTTCAGGGCATCGAGGCGCGCGAAGTCGATGTGCAGGTGCACATCGGCGAAGGCGCCGGCGGCGTGTTCAATATCGTGGGTCTGGCCGACAAGGCGGTCGGCGAGAGCAAGGAGCGCGTGCGCGCGGCGCTCGCCGCGATCGGGCTTGCGCTTCCCTACAAGCGGCTCACGGTCAATCTCGCGCCGGCCGATCTGCCGAAAGAAGGAAGCCATTACGATCTTCCCATCGCGCTCGGCCTGCTCGCCGCCATGGGCGTGCTGCCGGCGAGCGAGATTGCGAACTATGTCGCCATGGGCGAGCTGTCGCTGGATGCACAGATCACCGCCGTTGCGGGTGTTCTTCCTGCCGCGATTGCAGCGTCGGCACAGCAACGCGGTCTTATCTGTCCGGCCGCCTGCGGACCGGAAGCGGCCTGGGCGGGCGGTCTTGAGATCATCGCGGCGCCATCGCTGATCGCGCTCGTCAATCACATGAAGGGCACCCAGGTGCTGAATACGCCGGTCGCGAAACTGGCGCAGGATCAGCGCAGCGTTCCCGATCTGAAAGACGTGAAAGGACAGGAGACCGCGAAGCGCGCGCTCGAGATCGCAGCCGCGGGCGGACACAATCTTCTGATGATCGGCCCACCCGGCGCGGGCAAATCGATGTTGGCGCAGCGCCTCCCCGGACTTCTCCCGCCGCTTGACGCGCGCGAGGCGCTGGAAATCTCCATGGTACAATCGCTCGCGGGCGAATTGCCGGGCGGCGCGATCTCGCGGCGCCGGCCGTTCCGCAATCCGCATCACTCCGCGTCGATGCCCTCTCTGATCGGCGGCGGGCTGAAGGTCAAACCGGGAGAGGTGTCGCTTGCCCACCTTGGCGTCTTATTTTTGGACGAACTCCCGGAGTTCCACGCCATTATGGCGCAAACACACCTAGCGGCTATTAGGGCGTTTTAGCTGGCGTTTGTTGTTCATAAAGGCGGCTCAGACCTTCAATCCGTGTCAAATGCCTGTCCGCGAACTTTACCAATCCCGAAAAGGTCTTATCGCTCGTGAGGCTCGCTTCCAAGAAAGGTCGAAGTCCGGCTTGTGACCTCAGATAGGCATAGGTTTCGACCAAGAAATTCTCGGTTACTTCTCGCGTCGATGGCCCCGTGCGCTTGGTATTCTCCAAGTGAGCCAGTGCCTCCATGAGATTCAACAATTCACGAAACTCAAAATCACGTTCCGCTGAACCGGGTGCCGCATCACGCACGCGACGTTGTGCATCAGCAAGCTTTGTCACCACATCGAGGCAGCTATCAAAATCGCTGGCCCTTGCTTCATTACGGGCTACGCTATAATTGGCCCACGCGATCACCAACGTAATCAGGGCTGTGACGGCAGCCGCCATTGCAGCGACCGCCGCCGAAAATATCTCCATTACTTCTTACTGATCTGCGAACCTGCCGGAACTGCGGTTGCCGTGGTAGCGGAAGTCGTTGCGGGTGCCGGAGCCTTCGGCTGGGCTATGGTTTGAAAGTTGGACGTAGTCATCGAATCTTGCGCAATGCCCTGAAAGTTGGACGTGGATAGGGATTTCTGTGTCGGGGTTGCCCCAACAACGCGACGTTCAGTCATTTTCTGCCCTTTCGACAGTTGTTGCTCGCTTTTATCGCGACTCGTTGGAGCTTATCACATGGCAGCCTGTTCGTAGAGCCTGCGCATTACGAAATGCAGTGGTGAGGGCAGGATTTAATTCGACGTGCGGAATCCGCGCAACTGATTCAATCAGTCTAGGATCAATCTTTATTGCTGCCCACGTCTCTAACGCCGCTTTCATCTCTGGGCGTTTTACGAAAAATGCCATCGCTTCGTGCACTTCTCGGATTGTTGGTCCGAGTTGCTCGTGGATCAAACGCATCTGCTCGTGGATCGTCATCATAGCGGTTCGTAGATGGTCCCCAAACAGTGCAGCCCCTTCGAGGCAATCTTTTGTCCCCCTTAGGAATTGCTCCTCCCTTTGACGGGCGTTTTCTGCCCTAACTTCCGCGAGAAATTTCTCATTTTCGACACGCCACTTCCTGTGGAGGCGACGAACAATTGAACTTCGCTGCACATTCATTTTTTGCATCATTGCCGGGTCCGTGCTGACAGTCCTATTTATGGCTGCCCATCCGGTTTTCTCCTTCCCATCTAGGAGCAGTGTCGCCACGTGTCGTAGTGCGTCTGAGTCATCTTTCCCGGTGCCGCACGGGCGTCCGCGACGCCGGACAGTCAAATAGTTGGACATGGACACCTCCTGATTCGTAACCCTATTCAAGGTTCGATGCTTCCTTAGCCGTTGGCAACGTTAGAAAAATTGACTAAGGCGCGACATCGGCACTGACATTAATTCAATGGGCGACGGATAATAAATATGGGGATCGGGCTGCTGGGAGTGGGGCCGATGAAAGCTCTCGTCCCACAACGATTAGCAGTTGTTAGCCATTTCATCGGTATCATCGGCAGATGGTTGGAAGAAAATGAGCGATGGCTGACGAATTTCCAGAAGCAACGACATTGAAGGTTCTGTCTGATCCCGAAGGGGGCCAAATTGGATTGATGGCGGAAACTCAATCGGGCCAAACCGTTCGCTTGGCTTTGTCCGCAAAACTGGCGTCCGATTTGGTTGCGAAGGTGTTTTACGTTGCCGCTCAGCAGCCTCGGAAGGATCAAGCGAAGAAATTTCTGCCAGACGATCTGATGCCGGTGGCGATTGACCAGCTTGAGGCTGAGGACGGGAGAACTTCGCACGAAGTTCTGCTGCGACTTTCCGCAGGTCAGATTGGGATGGTTGTGGCGGTTGATACCACGTCATTGGTGGGCCTCGGTTCTTGGTTGATAGAAAAAATCCAACGTGGTGGCGGTAAATCGACCACGCACTAGGTGAGATCGCATGGCAAAACCGGGCGACGTAAATCGGAACGGACAAACTCTGATCCGCAAGACTGAGGAACGGGGCAATCACCCTGCCTCGACGGTGTGGGTTCTTCGCTGCGAGGAGGATCGGCACGAATACGGGGCCAATAGTTGTGATTTCCACATCCGGAAATGTCCCGCCCATCAAAATGGAAAGCCCGGATTACCTATTCCCTGACGCCACTACATTTTGATCGACCGGAATAAGCCTTATAAATATAACCTAGCATTAAGCGCGCCGTGTCCCAATGCTGCTCGCATGGCTGGCACCAACCTCATCAAAACCCTCACCCGCAAACACGCCCAGCTCCAAGGCGAATACGAATTCGCCGAACGCATGGTCGAGGACGCTTACGGTCTCGACGCCATCACCGAAGCAACCAACCGATGCGACCAGCGAAAGACCGAGATCAACGAACTCCTCGCGGCAATCGAGACAGTGATCTGGCTATATGATCCGGATTGGGACCCCGCCAAAGTCCGCCCGAACTATCCCCGCAACAAACATCTCAAACCGGGCGCCATCGCCCGCACCGCGTATTCAGTTCTACGAGACGCCAAATTCCCTATGACATCGCGAGAGATTGCCCGGGTCGTCGCCGGGCGGCTCGGCTATGGAAAGTTGGAAGAAAGGGAAATGATGCGCATCGACAGCGCGGTTTACTCGGCGCTCGATGGACGTGTAGGGAAAATCACGATGATCGTCAGCAATAATCCGAGGCGATGGGCTATCATCCCGCGAGATCGGAATCAGATTCGAGCGATACGCCGTCCTCATACTCGCGATGCCGTTGTGGAGGAAAATGCAACAGCAAAGCCTTCGGAGCTCGGGTTACGTGCTTCGCGATGAGTACACGCGCCGCGACGTGCGCTCGCGGCCCGGTTACGGACCTCTTTCCATTGATGTAGCCGACGAAGAGATACGAGCCGCGCACAAACTCGCGTTTGATCTCGAAGTGCTTCTTCCCGTGTGAGAACTTTACGCTCATGTGTCGTTCGCCGGTCGAGCCGACCCCTCCCGTTTCTGCCAATATCCGGGCCACACACGCGATTGCGGCTGACGCGCGACAGCTTTCGTGACTATCGCGAACTGCGTTCCATTGGCGACCCGGCGATGATCCTCACGCCATGCGAATTCGTCCGCATAATTCTTAAGATGGGCGCCTGTGATACGAGAGTGGACGCCCTTGATTGCGCGCCGGATGCGGCCGTTGTAGCTCTCGACCCAGTTGGTATGAATGCCGTTGACCGAAAAGCCGTCCTTGTCATGATTGACGGTTTTCACGTCGGCAAAGTATGCGTTCAATTGAATCCAGTGGGCCGCGTCGTCTGTCCTGACCTTTGCGGACCCATGCACGTGCGCAATGATGGTCGCGATAGATTCGGCCTCGTGTCGGAAAACGAACGATAGGCTGCGACCACCAGGACGGCGCTCACGCATGGTCACAATGCTTTGGCGCCTCGGATTGGATTTGCGCCCGTCTTTGCGGTTTTTGACTAAGTTGGATTTCTTGATGTGGCCGCCGGTCCAGAGACCGTCGATCTCCACTATGCCGGTGAGCTTGCGAGGGGCTTGGAGTGAGCCAAGGGTTTCACGCAACTTGTGCGCCAGCACGAATGCGGTCTTGTAGGAGCACTTGAATTCGCGTCTCAAGTGGAGCGCAGCGTGGCCATTTACGCCATTGACGAAGATCGCAATCGCCAAAAGCAGGTCGCGGATCGGCATCTTGCGGCCGTGAAAGATCGTGCCGGAGGTGATCGAGAACTGCTTCAGGCAACCTTTGCACTTGAAGATTTTCCGGCATTTGAACTCGTTGACGCCGAACGAGCCGCAATACGGGCAGAACGGCTCTCCGCCGTTATCCGCAAAGCGGACCGCCCGGAAGCGGGAGTAAGCCTCGTCGTCCGTCATCCGGGCGACCTCAGAGAGGCTTAGCGTCACCGCTTTGGCGGAAAGGAGAAAGTGCTGTGCCAATCCCGTTCCGTACGTTAGTATCGATTATGATACTCTAGTGTCGGAACCGTTGATATGCAAGCGCTTAAGTATCGAATACGATACATCCGCATTGAGATGGTTACTAATGTCTAAAGCAAATGCCGACGACGCCGCAGCCCATGAATGGGTCAAGCGGTCCCTCCGTAGCGAGATGGTCATGCACGGTGTGACGTATGCTGAGCTGTCGGCGCGCCTCACGCGCGTGGGTGTGGTCGAAGAGGAAGTGGCGCTGCGCAACCGCGTGTCACGAGGCGCCTTTAGCGCGGCGTTCTATTTTCAATGCCTAGCGGTGATCGGGACCAAGACTGTGTATGTCGAGCTGTTGGACTACATCGAGAACCAGAAGTCGTCGAAGAAGAACTGACACCCTGTTTCGATGAACCAAGCTAGACTGCAAGTGATGTGGCTGCGGCACTCGGAGCGATCTATGTCAACTCAAGAAATATCACAATTGGCCAAGCTGCGTGATTATTGGCTTAATCCAAGTCGTCTGCGAGCCCTGACCCACGTTGACGAATGTGTGACCACCGTCCGCGAGCGAGCGAATTTGGATCACCATGTCTTCCTCGGGAAAGATTCGTTTGGACAGTGCAATCACTGCATCGAGCAGTGCTGTCAGAATGTCGCGCTCGGTTGGGAAGTTTGAATTCATTTTCTTTGCCTGGCTAACCTCAGGTGCACAGCAGCGCGGAGAGCCGCATCTGCCATCATCCGGATAGGTAAGGAATGTTTACCTAGTTTTCGCTGCAATGTCAAGATTTTTGACGGGGTCGGGGACCTTCAACTCATCGATACCACCGCTGGCACACATTGGGCGCGAACGCTTGCCTGCGCCATTGTGCCAATCGGCGAGGATATCCGGTACGGCGGCGCTGAGCGATATTCAGAGGACTGGCTGTCGTCTCGATTAGCTTTCGCTCAACGTCGAACGGCGCTCGTGTGGGGATGACGGCGACGCGTAAATTATCGCGGAGCCAAGCCGTCAGCGACGACTCGCCGACAACCTTCGAACTTGGAGTGCGAGTCTTGGAGATCGCGTGTCGGGCGTATTGCGTGGCGAGCAGCGTCTTGCGGAAACTCGAACTGCGCCAATCCCTACGCAAGTGCTGCTCAAGCCGGTCGCGCAAATTGTGCGCGGCTCCCGTGTAAACGTGCTGCGCATTCTGCACGCTGATCACGCGGCGCGGCTCGATCTGAAAGTAGCCAGTTGCCCGAAGCAGACGCATACCTCCATTCAGAAACAGTAGGTAGACGCCGGCTCTCTGAGGGACTGCTGCAAGGCTGGCCAAGAGATCATGCGCATTGAGAAGCTTGAGGCTCTGATAGTCGAAGATCATTGGTCTTCCCCGTCGATTGCACGCAGGAAGTAGATGGCGTATAATCGGCCATATTACCACTACTGAGCCAAAGTATGGTTAGTAAACCTTTACCACGCCTGACGGGCCCGCAACTTCGCGCGGCCCGTGCTCTGCTTGGGATATCTGCCGGTGAGCTCGCGGAGGAGACGAAGATTGGGTTGCGGACGATCGGCCGGGCTGAGAAGCAAAACGGTTCGGTCGGTCTCACCGAGGCAAACGAGCGGTCGCTGATCAACGCGCTTCAAGCGCGTGGAGTCGTTTTTCTATTTGACGATCAAGAAGGCCCCGGTGTCCGATTGCGCCGAGACGCACGGCTACTATAAGGAGAGCCAGTTCATAAGCCCTTATCACCTGTACACTGATCAATCCGCCGGGGGGAATATCTTGCATCTAATCGTTGATCCGTCGGGCGGCATTTCGATTGACACCATATTGGCAATCTTGGGCGTTGCCGTGGGTCTGGTTGGCGGGGTGTATGGATATCTAGGCTATCGGCAATCGCGCCGCATAAAGCAATTATCTTATGACACCTGGACGCGGAATTTGGTCACTTCCGAAACAGAACAGATTGATGAATTGATCATCCAATATGGCGCAAGTCGTCTTAAGGGGTTGAATGAATCGTATGTATTGCTTTGGAATCACGGAAACACGGCGATCACAGAAGCCGACATCGGAAACGCCTCGCCCATCAAACTTGAATGCGATTCTTCACAAACAATATTGAAGATTTCTCCATGGTTCACCGATCCGGGAAACGTTGAAGTTGATCTACCTGCGGATTTTGGGGGCACCTCAGCATCGCTCAGAGTGCGTTGCATTGAGCGTCGCAAAGGTATCATATTTCACGTGCTGCACGGCGGGCCAGATAACTCGAAACCATTTTTTGTTGGAAACCTGATTGACTATGGACCTCCTCAAAAACGTCGAAGTCCGGTTCCATGGAGCCTAGAGGCTGCGCATGGCGATGGTATTGCTTGGTACGCGGCTATTTTGGCTGCTACGATTCTAATTCTTTCCTTTGAATTTATAAGGCCGCTTACCGGGCTCTACTTTTTTATGCCCAACGTTGTTATTTTATCCGCGCTAATAGTAATGATGTATATCGCCTTCGGGGGACTCCTTTCTCGCAAAAAGGGGAGAGACATCGAGCGCTGGATGAATGGTCTGTACAAAGCCCTCGGCTACAGCGAGGCATGTGTTCGTTTTGGGAGAAAATTTCCTACAGACACGTGATGTAATCGTGAAAGCGTCGCCATTCTGCGATAAAGGCGTGGCTATTGTCGCCCTCCGCAGGCCTCGTCCCACGCATCATCTGACGGATTGCTATTTTCAATTACCTGCATGCCGTTTTGCACCTGCTCATTCGTTGGCATCGTGACGAATCCTCGCGATGATCCAGACCTGAAACAAGCGACCTTCACACCATCAAAGTTTGAGTGCCATTTAACGAGTGGGGAGACTGCGGGCTGCTCTGGATCGTGAGCGGTTGGATTCGCACTCGCTCCCGGTCCGTCTGGATTCATGATGACGGTGCCGACCGCCGCACATAGGACCAGCCCGACGATGATCGCGCCTCCCGCTTTCATCACTTCCGCCGAGCTTTTAGTTCTTCTTCGATTCGCTTCAACGAGGCGGCAGATCGCGCAGGCGCGGTGACCGTTTTGAACAGCCATCCGAGGAACAGGAAGATGCCGCCGAAGATCAGAAACCCGTCCATGGGCCTTCAACTCCGAGATAATCACTATAGTGACTGGCCCCAAGTTAACGAATCGTTCCGCCTTGACGGATGCGATTGGCCCGCATCCTCGGCACGAATGTTCGACGGTTCCGGAAGGAACGCGGCCTAAGTCAGGAAGCGTTAGCCGACGAGGTCGGACTTGCCGTCACTTACGTCGGACAGATTGAACGCGGTGCGCGTAACCCGACACTGGATGTGGTTGAGAGGTTTGCGAAGGTTCTCGGCGTGAAGCCGCTGGAACTGCTTCAATAGCAGACACTACTGCCCAGCCTTAAACAGGCTCCCTGCGAAATCGCCCAACTCGCTCTCCAACCCGCCACCGTGATTTAGAATTTCTTGAATTGTGTCGACCGAAACGCCGTGCAGCGCGGCGGTCGCTTCAAGCGCCGCTGCGGGATTTCCTTCGCTGCTCGTCAGATTCGCCTGGACAGAATTTGTGATCGCTTTCACTTGCTCCGGTGCTATTCCGACCTTGTCCGCGATGGCTTCCAGATTGCCTTCGATGTTGTCGAACAAACCCATGTTTGGCTCTGCGCGAAAGTCGATATCGGCCTTAACACAGGCGACGTCGCGGCGAAATTCGGACGGCTCTTGTCTAATTGGTGATCGAGGCCCAAATTTCCCGCCCCAGAGAGGAGCATTCCATGCGCTATTTTCTCACCACCCTCGCTCTTACAGGACTGCTTGCAGCATCAGCCGCACACGCCGACACCATGGCGAATTGTTCTTCCGCTTGGAAAGCAAAGGCCCCTGCCGCGACTGCTGCGGGTACTTATCAGGCGTGGTCGAAACAATGCCTCGCTAAGAGCTATGCGGTTCCGTCTGCTACGCCTGCTGCATCGGCCGCGCCCGCTGGTGCGACCGGGCAATGCAAAGACGGCACCTACACATTGAGCAAGACGCATCAAGGCGCTTGTTCGAGTCACGGTGGCGTCGCGAAGTGGCTGTGAACTGAATCAGCAGCTAGGCTCACGACAGTCGCTTTCAAGAATGCGCGTCGAGGCTGACTAGGCGGGGATCAACTCCACCGAGATGTTCGCCGGGTCCGACGTAAACGAGGCAGCGTCTCGTGGGTATGAGTCATACGGTCGTTGCAAACGGCCCCTATCTCTTCGATGCAGAAAGTCGAAGTTTTTCTGAATAGGGAATGGTGCGATGGAGATGAACAGCGGCTGCCTCTCCATGTACCGGACTAGCTCTTTGCATGCGGGACGCATCAGCGGCACAACCGATTCCGCTTTGGCTGAGCTGTGCTGACGATAAACACAGCCGACGTAAAGGCTTTGGTTTCGGTTACGGACGCGAACAATCGATTTCTCGCCGTCGAAGTTGCGATCAGTCATCAAATCGACGTACGACGTTGGACAAAGGCTCGGATACCCAATTGTGTCTCGTGTGCACTCCCTGAAATAAAGTGTCTCCTCTGTCCCCTTGTCCTTAAAGCCCCAGGGCACGAGATCGGCAATGATAATGCCACCACGAACGTAGATCAGCGGAATGGCATCACCTGGCTTCAAATGAGAGGGCACGCTCAAGTTCAAGTCACGGAAGGGCTTGACGGGCGGCATGTGGAGGGGCGCCTGCCCAGGAATGAAAAAGTTCTTTGAAAATTCGGAGATGGGTTTTTCGATGTGGAAACAAATTGGATCGGGAGAAATGTAGCTTTTCACTGGTCCTCGGTTCGGACAAAAGTGGACGCGCTCGGTCCATAACTTGGACGAGTCCGGCCATCGATGAGTGGGATACGTGAACGCCGTCGCGAGGTAGTTTCATCTCACGAGGGTAAAGATAAGTCAAGAATTACAGCTGGTTAGCGTCGAGAAGCGCCCGGCCTATCCGTTCGTGCTCTTCAAAAGTGTTCGACGGGGCTAGACTCCCAACCAATTATGTTCTTGTATTGTTCTCATGTTCAAAGCATCCAAAAGCACCCCCGGTTGGGCCGTATTCGAGGATGAGCCTCTAAATGGGCGCGAGTTCGGTTTGAGCCTGAGAGAAGCCTTCCATTCGATCATGTCTCACTGCGCATACGCGCCTCTCTGGGACCAAGACGAAAGCCGCGTGCGCCTTCGCTTCCGCTATCTCGACGGTCCCTTTGTTGGAAAGCTTGTTGGCGACACGCATCCTGGCCCGGATACCGTGACATACGAAGAGCCGCTTACGTTCGGAGTCTTCGTTGCGCGCGACCAAGTCATGAAGCGCGTTTTGGATGCGGGAATGCGTGGATGGTACGGCGCGCGTATGGGAGAGTTCACGGTGGATCGCATGCGGGCAGAGAAAGACGCCCGCGATGAAGCTCACAGACATGGAGTCGTCTAATGGGACCGACACGTGCAACCATAGCCACGATTGCAGACATGCAATTCCGCTTCGACAAAGGCGCAGATGGCTTCCAACTAACGATAATCGGAAACGACCCTTCCGGCGCTCCCGTTGAAGTCGTGCTTCGCGATGACATTGCAATCGGGATTGCAGACAGCATCTATTATGCGATTGAGCAAAACGAAGCGCGCTCGGCTGCTATCGCGGCGGGCGGGAGAGTAATCGACGAACCGGAAGTCCGAACCTATCCGGGCTCGGAGTCGTCGCACTAATCAAGAACTCAATCATGCGCATGACATGCTATGGGTTATCGACCCTATCGCGGACCCGTCCGCACGCTTGGGCAAGCGTCATTCGCTGACTTGCCCGTGCAAGTCGTCTGCAATGAATGCAAACACTTTAAACAGCTTCACGCCTTCACACTGATTCAGCAAATCGACAAACGAGCGGATGCACGCGCGTTGCCGCTCGACACCCCAATCAAGGGACTCTTCCGTTGCCGGAGTTGCCGCAAGCGCGTTAGTGCGACGATCCTTGCGCCGCTGGATAGCGTTTGAGCGGTATTGGCGTAGTACGTAGGCGGAATGTAGACTGCTGAGGTTTTGAGGGAGGGGCGAACATGATTATTAGAAATAGATTTGCAATACCGCTTCTTGTCGGCGGAATAATAGCCGCCGTCTTACCGAGCACTGCAATGTCGCGGTGCTATGATGTGGACAAAGGACAGCCTGCAGCGCTTACAGGAACTCTCGACTATATCCTTTTCGCAGGGCCTCCGAATTTTGAGGACGTTCAAAAGGGTGACACTCCGGAGCCGAGCTTTGTACTTCGGCTTGCGCAGCCCATCTGCTTGAGCGGGAGTGACGGATTCGCCGATCCCAAGCACCTGTTTCGGGATGTCCAACTTGTGGAAACCAAGCAGACCAGCGGCCAGTTAAAGCCATTCCTACATAGGCAAGTAACTGTCAGACTAAAGGACCCTATGGCGGCTGAAACCGGACATCACCATGAACCGCTTGTCGCTTGGGTGATCAGCATTGCATCGGCGAGTCGCCCTATGGAATTCATCGAAGAATACGGAACTCCGGCGACAACAATTAGGGCCTTTTATGCGGCACTGTCGGACGGCCAAGGGGATATAGCGTCACGAATGGTTGTGGCGGAGAAACGCTCACACGGCCCGTTTTCAGCAAACGAGCTTAGCAGGTTCTATGGGCATCTTCGGCAACCGGTTCGTCTAGAAGAGATATCGTCAAATAGCCCAACGGAATTCATCGTGCGATACCGATACGCTGCTACAACACACGAATGCAATGGACGTGCAGTTGTCACTACCGAAGAGCGTGGAGGAAAAAACTATATCAAGCGCATCGCCGCATTAGACGGTTGCTAGGTACCGAGGTATGTGCGGCAAGTTCACAGCAATGGGACGTTGGCGAAAGGTCTGGAATTTTTCCCAGCCGCTAACGGTCACGCCCGGCGATCCACCCGACGAAGGAGTGACCTACGGCGTGGCGCAGCCGCTTCCCGTGATCGTGTGGGATCGCGAGACGAAGGAGCGCCGCGTTGTTCCGATGCGTTGGGGGTTTCCTCACGCCAAGGATTGGCGAAGGCCGCAACCGATTCACGCGCGCAGTGAAACGATAGAGACGACGAAAACATTCGCCGAAGCATTCGCGAACGGACAGCGCGGTATCGTCGTATTCAAGACGTTCAATGAGGGCAAAGAGCTTAGCGCGACCAAAACCGAACAATGGACAATCGACCCGCAAGACGGCGTGCCACGCGGCTTCGCCTTTGTATGGCGGCGCTTCGAGATTCCCGGATTGCCTCAACCGATACTCGCTTGCGTCATGGCGACGGTCCCGGCGAACAAATTGCTTCGCGATACGATCCTTGAACACGACCCCGACCCGCGCATGCCCGCGATATTGGAAGATGCAGATTGGCGGACATGGCTTGGCGAGAATGACGCCACGCCAGAGCAAGCGAAGGCCGTGATGCGCACTATGGAGGGCGTGAATTGGAAGATTGCTCCGGAGCCGAAGAAGGTGAAGGTGAAGGAGCGTAACGCAACGGGCGCGCGCGCGGCGAAGCCGGAGCCGAGTCTATTTTGAAAACAGCGCCGAATGGAAGCGACGCACTAACAACCTCGCAAATCAGACGCCCTTATGAGAAGGCCTCCATCATATCCTTTTCCAACCCATCGACCTCGTAGCTAATGCTCTCTTGGAATAGGTCGTCCAACTCCGCCGGCGAGAGCGCGTCGAGAGTTGATGCTTTTTTGGGCCTGAGTATTGCGATATGTTCTTTCTTTTCGTCGTCGGTCAATTCGTCGAAATTCGGGATGTATTTTGTTTTGTCCAGGTTGAACTTGATTTCGTGATAGGCCTTCACAAATCGCTTTATGCTTTCGATTTCTTCCGGTTGCACGACCTTCGCTATCTGCTTTGCCAGAAACGCATCCAGATGTTTCAGTTGCTTGAGATTCTTTGACTGAGAAAAGAAAAACAGCCAACCAATCCGGCGAGCTTTAAGCTGACACCCGGTGATGCGGAGATTCAATCTCCAAATGGACTTTCCAGATGACTGCTTTTTGTACTTGAAGCCAGTCACATTCTTCATCAGGTTCGCGAACATCTTCTTCAAAGAAGAGGCACGGACCTCGATCACGTTCCCGCAAAATCTGTAACCGAGGTATTCGATGCCCTCGGACAAAGGCACTTTGACACTTTTGCCGCCGGTTCCCACCTTATGGCATTCTAGTTTGCGCTTCTGGCGCAACAGCCGCGGGACCGATTTCTCCAACTCCTCTATCTCGCTTGGCGTGGCAGCGAACAAAATGTCATCGACATACCGAAAGTAATCTATCCCGCCATGCGTAGCGAGGAGGTCATCTACATCAGTCAAGTAGATCGCGGAGAGGATATTGGATATGCTTAGGCCTTGTGGAACGCCTTTTGCGTTTAGAGAAGCGGATGACTTCTTTTTGCCGGTGGGCGTTTGAATTGCATTTGTGAGGAGGTGGATTAGCTGTCTGTTGCGAATTTTTCGGCGCAACAGCTTCAAGAGAATCTTGTGATTGATCGAAGGATAGTAGTGCTGAATATCCAGCCTGAGATAAAAGTCTGTGGCGGGGCGCACTCGCGATGCTTCATGTACCCGTTTAATGGTTGAGTGCGGCAGTCCCGCGACTTGAGCGGGGAATATTTCAGCGAGCGCCCGCGCTAATGATTTCAAAACTAACTTGTCGCGTACCGTTGGTATGGAGAGCTGTCTTGGCGATTTGCCCGCGCCTTTCGAGACCAATTTTTCTTTGTAGCTAGTGAACTGGTAGGTGCGGGCCTTGACCTTGCGAAGAATTAGGTCGATTTCTTGGCCGAGCCTTTTTTCGAATTCCTTGAGCCGAACTCCGTCGCGCCCGACGCTCGCACCTTCCGCGATTGTGGACTTATAAAGAGCAAAGAGTTCTGCTTTGCTGAAATGAGCCTTGAACACCTTTGTCGCAGAATTCGTCTGGCTCATACGTGCATCAGTATTTCATAATAAGGCACAAGCCCCAGCGCGAAGACCACGATGGTAGCAAGCCAAAAAACCACGAAGCGGGTCAGATACTTGGCAAGCATCCATCCGGTCCACACAACGTTCTTGCCGTCGCCACCCCGGATTTCTCGTTTCGTAAGAAGAGTCCGCTGAATAACCAGTGCATCAAAATCTCTGTCGTGATGATTGGCATATCCGCCAAGGATTTCGTGATACTGACACTTGAGCCTTTCAGCATCATTCTCGCAATCCTGAAGCTTTTGCAGTTTCAGATAGCATTCGCGAAATAACACCGAGATTTCGCCAAATCGAAATCCGAAAGTGATGATTGAAAAGGCAAAGACGAATACGGAAATCAGCGCGGTATATGTGTCGAGAAATGCGTTCGCTCCTTTTGTGGTATGAACCACACCCCACGCCAAGACGCTGAGCGATAGCCAACTAAGCAGGAAGCTGGATACGTTGTCGTAGTTGCGGTATCGCTTTTCCGCCACCATTCTGCAGTGGCTGGTAATCCAAATAGAATTTTTGATCCGCTCTATTTCAGTAGTAGTCATTTGCCCCCCGAATAAGTGTGTGCGGAGCAAACGTCTGAGCATCATTTATCCTCCGAAGAAGATAGCAAGCTCCGGTGTTACCCGCGCTATTGAGTGAAGTCCCGCTAGGAACTAGCGATTTGCATCGCTCCCCCGCACACGGACTCACTATAGCACAGCCTTCGGTTGCTGCACGTCTCTTTTTTCAACGTCTTTAGATGCGGTCTGAAAAGCGATTAAAAGGGTCAATTCTTTTTACGAGTAAGTCGACCTCTCGCTGATATATCTCCGACCTTAAAAAATTGAGCTCCAATGCTTTCGCGCTGTCATCGACGTCTACGTACCAAGCTCTAGGCGACGCGGAGCCGTCCCCGTTCCAGCGGTAGCCACGGGTTTTCAATATGTCTTTGAACTCAAATGGCGAGTTTTCCGCCCAGATACGCCAGCTAGTTTTTCTCGCATTTTCCAAGAGTTTCGCCAGACCAGTAACCCGGCTCATCGGAAGTGGCGAAGCCAGCAGCTCTATTGCTGCGAGGCAGTCGTTCACTGCGCGATGCTTTTCATAAAAATAACCGGCGGCCGCGACGAGGTAGGGTAGTCGCGTGCCTTCAATTCCTTCGTGTGCCCATTCGATTTGCGATTGTGAGCAAGCCCACGCTTTGAGAGCGAAAGATGGCGCAAGCCGTTCGACAAAGCGCCGATCAAACCCGGCATTATGGGCGATGACAAGTACCGCGTCTCTCGCGAAAGTCTCTATCCGTGCTGGGTCGGCTACAGCGCCCAACACCATTTCATTGGTGATGCCAGTGAGGTCAGTGATCTCAGCAGAAATTGATTTTTGTGGTTGGTTGAAGCTTTGAAAGGCCTCACCAACCTCATATATTTCGCCATCCGCGCCATAACGAAATGGCACCATCGCCAATTCGATAATTTCATCAGTCTCGGGGTCTAGGCCTGTCGTTTCGACATCCACAAAAAGTGCGAGCCTAAGATTTGCACCTGGCTCTGGGTCCTTCTTCGCTCGGGGGGTTAGACGACGTTGAACGCGGTAGCGTCCGCTTGCCGCGAGCGTTTCAGCCATCGCGGCGAGTTCTTCTTCGCTATAGGACCGCTCGGAAGCCAATGCGCTGCCTCGATGTGTTTCACGGTGACGAGGAGACAGCGCAGACCGCACTCCGTGGCGTCGGCTGTCTCCAATCGCAGCAATTATAGCACAGGCCGCGCCGCCCCAGACCGAGGGAGTCATCCATTGAAAAATTCAAGCGCCGCCTTTCGAGTTACTCGTTTAGGACACCCTTTAGCCTCTGCTAAGTCTTTAACGATCATGTTTTTGAAGGCTCGCACGCCGTTGCAAGTGTAATCGACGTGGGCAATAGCACTGTCAAACGAAGTGAAAATATCCAATTTTCCTGCACTCGCTCCCTGGCTATAGGGATCACATTCATTACACCACAACATCAGTCGCGGGCTACCGCGATAGGCTGATACTCTGGTTGCTGTCTCTCCACATCGGTAACAATCAGACACGAAGGGTTTTGCATCAAATATTTTCCGCAGCCGTCGATACTCCTTTCCAATTACCCCATCTGGATGCTGATCAATTATGTAACTGGCGTCATTTGCACAGACCAAGATCACATACTCTGTGGTTTTTCCGGGATGCCGTCCGCTCTTTAAAAGCATAATACCACCTCGCTCATTTTCCTTGGTGACAATGCGCTTTCATCAATTTAGTGAGGGGACGCGCCGGGGGAATGGTGCGCTTGCAGACGTATTCCTTGTAAGCGGTTATCCAGTCGCCTGCGACGATCTTTCGAGCCTGCGCAAGTGTGAGGAAATTTGTGTCGCCACGGTGCAGACAAATCCTTCTCCCTAATTCCAATTCGAGAGTGTCTTTTGTCTTGGCACCCCAGGTACCCGCGTAGGGCTGCGGCCATAGATTTCGCTCGTCGGAGTCGTCGCCGCCAAGCTCAAGAGAGATCAAATGATCTTCTTCATAGTGTCCCTTGACCTTATCCGTGTAGCCCCACGCCTTTAACTGCTTGACCTTGACGCCGGTCGTGTACGCGGTGGTTGGTCGCTTCTCATCAGTCGTATGAATCTTGTTGCCGTTCTCGTCAGCGCAAAGAACCGTCCGATAGTTCTTCTCTGTAATGGCCTTGTCTGCGATGCCTGGCGTCCGATCTGGATCGGGTCGGATCGGTACGGCTGCGGCTGTTGATAGAAGGCCGATACACAATGCCGCCGTTAAAATCGCCCGCATCGCATTGCCCTCAATTGAAGCCAAGACTAGCCGATCAATGTTAGAAGCCACCGGATAGGATGTATGCTGATTCTCTGTCGAGTTGTACGCTCTGTTTCTCTCGCAGGTGCGAAATGAGAATCCGATTTTTACTACTTTTGCCCATTTTCCTGGTCAATTCCGCCGCGCAATCGACAGCTCAACCGTTGTCAGACGCTCAAATCAAACGGCACGTCATTCAGGATTCCGTGGCCAGCTATCCAGGCAATTGCCCATGTCCCTACACCACTGATCGTAGAGGCCGGTCGTGTGGGCGCAGAAGTGCCTATAGTCGGCCGGGTGGTTATGCGCCGATTTGTTATGAGAGTGATGTGACTGAGGGGATGATGCGAGAGTATCGCGGCAGTCACCGCCGATAAAATTGTGGAAATCGAAAACTAGCTGTTGGGGACTGTAGTCATCTGGCCCGCTACTGATTGAGCCGACGCGCATAATTCAACACTGGTTGAAATAAACCGTTACCGCGCCTAACAGTTGCCGACTTGAACTAGGACATTCTGTGACTAGTTTTTATGGTGCAACACACAGGCACAACGCCGCCGGTTCGACGGTCGTTTTCAGTTGTGCCCCGAACTGAACGAAAGGAGAAACAGTCACGTTCGTTGGCCGAAACGAACCGGTTAACTGGAGATCACAACATGAAAAATGTGACCTCGAATACCCGGTAGGCAGCAATGCATACCGGGACGCTAATCGACAATGGTTCCTTTCTACTTCTGATCGGAATCATCTTTCGTGTAGTGGTCCTAATCCTCATGAGTCGATTGCGTGCCGATAGCACGCCTTCGACGTGGAGTTTCCGCATAGACCGAGAGAAACAAGACGGAAGCCGGACCCGCATATCGATTTCGTCCCATACAGGGAGCACTGTGGAGAGTCGCAGTCCGAGACAACGCAGTGTAATGAAAACATGCCGGACGACGGTAGCCAGCGAACAAAAGCTGAGGCTGCCTCGTTCGAAGTAGGGAGCCGGTTCTAGCTAGACCGAGCAGACCTAGTACGGGCAATGTAGACGCGTCATGTAGGGGATCAGGTCGCACCTGATCCCCTTGTGCTTTTGGCCACATGGACGACCCAGAAAACGGGCTCACCTGCCTTTCGCGGTGAAGTCTTCCAATTCCCACATCAACATCTGCCCCATTCCCGGCAACGACCTCACCAGCCCCTTCTTCCGCTTCAAGCTGTTCAGACTCGATCCCACTCGCTCCAGCATCGTCTTCCGTAACTTCCGGTCCTCGACCGGCAGGCCTCGCGCTCGCATCAGCACCTCCGTTAGATGGGCTGTGCTAAGCGGGCCAGCCGCTTCCCGAAGCGTCGTCAGTAGTATCCGCATCACCTCCCCTTTGAACGCATTGTGAGCGGGCGGCACCGGACGAGTGGACAAGTCCCCAAAATCCATGTCCGGCTTGAAGATACGGATCGTTGCTTCCACGCGGTCGAACTGCCCAACCGCCGCCTTAACCTGCCGCTGTAACGCTTCGATTTGCGCGGCGATCTCGGTTCGCTTCGCAATCAGACCGGCGACCATCTGGTCCAGCGTTGGAGCCTTCATGCGGCCTTCGCCGGGTTGATCGTCCAAAGGTGCTGCTGAGCTGGTCCCGGCATGGATTTGAGGATGCCTCGCTCATTCTTGGCAGTCCGGAGACATGCGCCAACTCGTTTGGACATCGTGCGGAACAGCTTAGCGTTGTCGATCTCCAATCCCCGTGCCTTCATCACGGCCTCGGTCAACTCATTTGTGGTGAGAGGACGGGCGGCTTCACGAAGGGCAACAAGGATGACGCGCAGATGATCGCCGCGTTCAGCGGGGTTGGCTTGCGGAACATTGCGTGGTGCCAAATCGGGAATTTCGGCGTCAGGTACGAAAATCCTTAACGTGGCTTCGACATTGTCGAGATCAACAACGGCCTGCCGGAGTTCGGATTGGAGATGATCGATCCTGCCTGATAACTCGCCACGCTTTTGGATCAAGGCGGTTACGACGTGAGGGAGGGCTTTCTGAGGATGGGGATTGATGCGCTTGTAAGTCATGGCCGAAGAATAGGCCGGGAGTCGATTTAGAACGAAATGGGTTTAGGTGTGTTTGCGCCATAATGGCGGAGTTCCAGCGAGCCGTGCTGGATTCGCTTCGGCAGCCGATTGAAACCGGTGAAGCGGTGGTTGCGCGCGTGAATGCGCATGTGCGCTATCCGGCGCGCTTTCAGCTCGTTGCTGCGATGAATCCCTGCCGCTGTGGATATTTGAGCGAACCGGCGCAGGCCTGCGGACGCGCGCCCAAATGCGCCATGGATTATCAGAGCCGGTTGTCGGGGCCGCTGCTCGACCGCATCGATCTGCATGTCGAGGTCGCGGGCGTCTCCGCCGCCGATCTGACCTTGCCGCCGCCGGCCGAGGGTAGCGACGAGGTCGCGGCGCGGGTCGCGAACGCACGGGATATCCAACGCCGCCGCTATGATGGCCGCAACATCCGCACCAATGCGGAAGCCGAGGGCGAGATTTTGGATCAGGTCGCGTCGCCCGATGCGGCGGGTGCAAAGCTCCTCACCGAAGCCGCGGACACCATGCGCCTCACCGCGCGTGGCTATCATCGCGTGCTGCGCGTCGCGCGCACGATCGCCGATCTTGGAGGTGTGTCCGGCGTGCAGCGCGCACATGTGGCCGAAGCCCTTTCCTACCGCCGCCTCGCGCACCTGCATTAGAGCGGCGGAACTTTCGTCACACGATCGCGTTCCATTCGGCGAGGGTTCGTCAACGCGGGAAGATTTCGATGCTTCGACTGATAATTCTGATCGTCCTGATATTGGCGATTCTGGGCTCCGTTCCCATGTGGGGTTACAACGCCGGCTGGGGCTATGGCCCGAGCGGCGGCCTAGGCCTCGTTCTGGTGATCGTGCTGATCCTCGTCCTGATGGGACGGCTCTAGAGCCGAGAACGGTACACACCCATGCGCAATCTCACTTTGCTTGGCGTCGTGCTGATCATCATCGGTGTGGGCGCACTCTTGTTCGGGCACTTCTCCTATACGCAAACCAAGCCGGTGGCCGACATCGGCCCCCTGCACATCAATGCGCAGGAAGAACATCAGGTCTCGATCCCGACGATCGCCGGTATCGTCGTCGTCATTGCGGGGCTCGGCCTCGTGGTGGTGGGACGACGCGCCGCCTGACGCACGATCCATTCTCTATCGCGGGACAACCTCGTCTCGACTCGTGATATCCGTTCGGATATTACGGTTTTGTACTTACGACGGGGGATTCATGTCTGTTTTCCGGCTTGTCCGCGCCGCTCTGGCTGCGCTCGTGTTTGCTGCCGCGCCGTTGGCTGCTTCGGCCGCCGATCTCACGGTTTTTGCAGCCGCCTCGTTGACGGATGCGCTGCAGAAGGTGTCGGATTCCTACAGGGCGAAGACGGGCCAGACGGTGGCGCTCTCCTTCGCCGCGTCGTCCGTGCTCGCCAAGCAGATCGAGGCGTCCGCCGGCGCGGATATGTTCGTCTCTGCCGACAAGGATTGGATGGACTATCTCGACAACAAGGGATTGGTCTCGCACGCCTCGCGTAAGAATCTGCTCGGCAGCCATCTGGTGCTGATCGCGCCGGCGGCATCCACGGTGAAAGTGACAATCGCCCCACATTTCGATCTTGCCGGTGCGCTTGGTGGCGGCAGGCTTTCGGTTGCCGATCCCAATTCCGTGCCGGCAGGCAAATACGGCAAGACCGCGCTCACCGCGCTGGGCGTCTGGAGCACGGTCGCCGATCATCTCGTGATCGCAGAGAATGTGCGCGTGGCGCTCGCCTATGTCGCACGCGGAGAAGCTCCGCTCGGCATCGTCTACGCGACGGATGCCATGGCGGAGCCTAAAGTGCGGATCGTCGATACCTTTCCCGACAACACGCATCAGCCGATCGTGTATCCTGTCGCCCTGACGAACGATGCGAAGCCGACTGCGAAAGCCTTTCTCGATTACCTGAATGGGCCGGAAGCCGCCGCGATATTCTCCAAGGCCGGATTCGACGTTCTCAAATAACGGTCGCAGATTTCGTTCTGATACTTACGCCGTCCTGGGTCTGACAATCGCTGCGATCGCGAGACCGGCAACGAGCCCGCTCACGACCTCAATGAATATCTGAACTTCGGTGTAGTTCAGCGGGAAGCCGTACCAGTTCCAGTACGACAGGTTGGTGGCGATGCCCGCCGATACGCCGATCAGGGTCACGACGATCACGCGCGTCATAAATCCCGCCGCAAGCATGGATACGATCCACGCCGCGATCAGCGCCTGCACGAGCTGTTTGAGGAATTCCTTGATCAGCATTGGCGCCATGTCGGAATCGGTGTTCTGGCCGGGCCCGTGATAGAGGAGAAGACCGTGGCCATGCACCTTTTCCGCTGCAGCGACCTTTTCCATCGCCTTAGGATCGTTCGGGGCGACCCATGGAAAGAAATAGAGGCCGGGCGTCGCCCCGATAGCGCTATCCATCGCCTGCAGCACAGCCGGTTCATTCGGAATTTGACTGAAGCCGATGCTGCCCAGAGGCGTCGCTACATGCGCGATCGACGTCCATATGAACATCGCCACCGCACCGGCCAGTCCTGCCAACAGAACACGCATGACCTCCCCCCGGACAGAATGCGACGGCGACTATAGCCGAAAGGGGGTTGCGCCGCTATTCCGCAGGCGATTGTGCAGTGCGAAAAGCGGCCCAGCGGGCCTTGATTGTGTCGCTGGTATCGCGGCTACCGTCGGGCGACCAGCCCGGGGGGCCAAGCAGATAAAGTGCTGCCTCGCGCGGTGAACGCGCGCCTGCCAGATCGCCTACGAGCGAGATCCAGCCATGAAGCGCGACTTTCAGCGGATTGTAGCTGGCCAAATTGCCGACGATGCCATAGCGCGGCGGATCGTTTTTCGTCTCGGCCACGAAGCTTCCGAACATCCGGTCCCAGACGATGAACACGCCGGCGTAATTGGCATCGAGATAGCGCGCGTTCACGGCGTGATGGACGCGATGATGCGACGGCGTGTTCATCACCGCCTCGAACCAGCGCGGGAAGCGATCGATCGCTTCGGTGTGGATCCAGAACTGATAGACGAGGTTGACCCCGTGCACGAACACGATCATCGGCAACGGGAATCCAATCAGGAACAACGGGGCGCGGAACACGAGGCCTGGTGTCAAGAAGCCGGTCCAGGGCTGGCGCAGCGCTGTCGACAGATTGTAGTGCTGACTCGAATGATGCTGCACATGATCGGCCCACAGCCAGCGCACGCGATGGCTGGCGCGATGCCACCAGTAATAGGCAAGATCGTCCAGCACAAAGCAAACCGCCAGCGCCGCCCATGACCAGCCGATGGTCGTCAGCCGGAATTTCCAGACCAAACCCGCGAAGGCGATGAACACGAACGCGAACAGCGCGCCGAAGATCGCGCTGCCGAAGCCCATCATCAGACTGGCCGCGGTGTCGCGTGCTTCGTATTCGCCGCGGTGGAGATAACGCGCCGCCAGCATCTCGACGATCACGAGAACGATGAAGGCCGGTGTCGCGAGTTCGGTGGGATTGGGCCAATGCATCGTCTTACACCGCGAGCTTTCTCAGCCGCGCTTCCCAATCTCGCGCGGTGATTTCGCTGTCCAATGCGATCCGAGCCTTTGGCAAGGTGAAGTCTTTGAGCCGAAGCGACAGCGTCGAACCGTCCGCGCTCACCGCTCGAAGCATGCCGCGCGAAAGCTTGCGCGTCACGACACGGTCGCCGAACGCTTTGATCAGAAAGATCGTGCTGTCCGCACCATCTGTGACGAGCGCCACAGAGCCGTCGTTTCCAACGATTCCGGATCCGGCACGAAAGCCCGGAATGTCAGCCGCGATCCGTGCGCCGAGGTCCTGGATATTGCCCAGAGCTGACTTGGCGCGTCCGAACAGGACGAGATTGAGCCCCACGATCATGGCCACGCCGATCAGGGAGCCCGCGAGGTAGATGAGATTCATCGAAGCACGGTTTTCGCAGCGCTGGATTTATGCAGCATCGCTTTTGCCGACGCAAAACCCGCGATGTTCGCGGCGTTGCGAAGGCGCCCCCGATGCCGTAACCATTTTGAACACGGGTTTCGGGGGACGTATGGACAAGCCGGCACGCAAACGACCGTTTCGCCCGGTCTATCTTCTCCTGTTGCTGCCATTCGTCGCGGCGTTGTCGGTGCCGTTCTACAACCGCGTCGATCCTGAGATCGCAGGCATCCCGTTCTTCTACTGGTATCAGCTTCTCTGGATCGTGCTCGGGGCGGCCATCCTGATCCCGATCTATTTCTGGGAAACGCGCGGGAGCGACCGCGGATGACGATGGACCCGGTTGCGATTGCGGTTTTCCTCACGCTGTTCGTGTTCGTTACGCTTCTAGGTTTCGGCGCCGCGCGCTGGCGCAGGGGCGATCTCAACCAGCTCCACGAATGGGGTCTTGGCGGGCGCCGGTTCGGCACCATCGTGACCTGGTTTCTGCTGGGCGGCGACCTCTATACGGCCTACACCTTCATCGCCGTCCCCGCGCTGATGTTCGGTGTTGGCGCGATGGGGTTCTTCGCGGTTCCCTACACGATCCTCGTCTATCCGATCATGTTCCTTGTGTTTCCGCGGCTATGGTCGGTCGCGCACGCGAAGGGCTACGTCACAGCGGCCGATTTCGTACGTGGCCGGTTCGGCAGCCACACGCTCGCGCTCGCTGTCGCCGTGACCGGCATTGTCGCGACGATGCCCTATATCGCGCTCCAGCTTGTCGGTATGGAAGTCGTGATCGCGGCACTCGGCATTCCCATGAGCATCGCCGTTCCGGGACTGGGACACATTCCCGACGCACCGTTGCTGGTCGCCTTCGTGGTGCTGGCCGCCTACACCTATTCGAGCGGACTGCGCGCACCGGCCATGATTGCGGTGGTGAAGGATGCCCTCCTTTACATCACCGTACTCGCCGCCGTGATCGTCATTCCAGCGGAGCTTGGCGGATACGCGAAGATCTTCGCGAGCATCGATCCCAAGGCGCTGCTGTTGCCCCCCGCGCAGCCGGGCAATCTTGGGCCGCAATCGGCTTATGCCACGCTTGGCTTCGGATCGGCGCTGGCGCTGCTGCTCTATCCGCACTCCGTGACCGGGTTGCTGAGTTCGTCCAGCCGGCGCGCGATCAAACGCAATGCCGTGATCCTGCCGGCCTATTCTTTTGCGCTCGGTCTCATCGCGCTTCTGGGCTTCATGGTGGTCGCCGCCGGGGTCAAGACCCTCCCGCAATTCGGATCGGGCTTTGCGGCCTTTGGCAACAATTTCGCCGTGCCCGCCCTCTTCCTCAAGATGTTTCCGTCGTGGTTTGTGGGCATAGCGTTCGCGGCCATCGCCATCGGTGCGCTGGTTCCGGCCGCGATCATGTCGATCGCCTGCGCCAATCTCTTCACCCGCAACATCTACAAGGAATATATTAGCCCGGACGCGTCCCTCGAACGCGAATGCCAGGTCGCCAAGATCGTTTCGCTGGTGGTCAAGCTCGGCGCGCTGTTCTTCATCATCGAGCTTCCGACCCAATATGCGATCCAGCTCCAGCTTCTGGGCGGCATCTGGATCATTCAGACCCTGCCGTCGGTGATCCTTGGGCTCTACACGCGCAGGCTCCATCCGCTCGCGCTCCTGATCGGCTGGGCTTTGGGCATCGGCGCTGGAACATGGATGGCGGCGCAGTCGTCGTTCAAGACCTCGACCTACGTGCTGCATATTTTCGGAACTGCCGTGCCCTGTTACGCGGCGCTGAGCTCGCTTGCCCTCAACATCGCGATCGCCGCTATTCTGAGTCTTGTCTTCAACGCACTCTCCCGCACGCCGCAGATCGATGCGACGCTGGCAGAAGATTACGGCTGATCTGCTTAGCCGAACCGTCCCGTGATGTACTGCTCGGTGCGCTTGTTTTCGGGCGCGGTGAAGATCTTTTCCGTCGGGCCGTATTCGACGAGCTCGCCCAAATACATGAACGCTGTGTAGTCCGACGCGCGTGAAGCCTGCTGCATATTGTGCGTCACGATCACGATCGTGTACTCGGCCGAGAGTTCGTCGATCAGTTCCTCGATCTTCGCGGTCGAGATCGGATCGAGCGCCGAGCACGGCTCGTCGAGCAGGATGATCTCGGGCTTGGTCGCCACGGTGCGCGCGATGCAGAGGCGCTGCTGCTGGCCGCCGGAAAGGCTGAGGCCCGAATCCCGGAGCTTGTCCTTGACCTCGGTCCACAGCGCGGCGCGCTGCAGGGCGGATTCGATGCGGCCGTCGAGCTCGGAGCGCGGCATCCGCTCATACAGCTTTATGCCAAACGCGATGTTGTCATAGATCGTCATCGGGAACGGCGTCGGCTTCTGGAACACCATGCCGACACGCGAACGCAGAAGATTGATGTCGACACCCGAATTCAGGATGTTCTCGCCGTCGAGGATGACTTCGCCTTCGGCGCGCTGCCGGGGATAGAGCTCATAGATGCGGTTGAGCACGCGCAACAGCGTGGATTTTCCGCAACCGGATGGTCCAATGAACGCGGTGACCTGACGGTCGATCAGCGGAAGCGAAATCTCCTTCAGGGCCTTGTTCGCTCCGTAATAGAACGACAGGTTCTTGATATCGACCTTCGCCTTGCTCTGGACGGCGGCATCCATGCGTCAACTCCGCTTCGAGGATTCGAGTACGCGCGCCACGATGCTTAAGGTCAGCACGGTCGCGGTGATGAGGAGCGCGCCGGCCCAAGCGAGCTGGTGCCAGCCCTCGTCCGCCGACATCGCGTATTCGAAGATGACATAGGGCAGGCTCGCGATCGGCGCGTTGAGATCGTGGCTCCAGAAATTGTTGCCGAGCGAGGTAAAAAGCAGCGGCGCGGTTTCACCTGAGATGCGGGCAATAGCGAGCAGTACGCCGGTCACGATACCGGCGCGGGCCGCACGCCAGGTGACGATGCGGATCACCGTGCTACGCGGCGCGCCGAGCGCGGCTGCCGCTTCGCGCAGACCATTGGGCACCAGGAGCAGCATGTTCTCGGTCGTGCGCACGACCACCGGAATTACGATGACGGTCAGCGCAGCAGCGCCGGCCCAGCCGGAGAAATGCCCCATCGACACCACCACCACCTCATAGATGAATAGGCCGACAACAATGGAGGGCGCGCTCAAGAGAATGTCGTTGATGAAGCGAACGGTGAATGCCAGCCGCGAATGCCGTCCGTATTCGGCGAGATAGGTTCCGGCCAGCAGGCCTATCGGTGTGCCCGCAATCACGGCGATCGCGCTCATCACGACGCTGCCGAAGATGGCGTTGGCCAGACCGCCTTCGGACGCGGGCGGCGGCGTCATCTCGGTGAAGAGTTTGAGATTGAGGCTGCCGAAACCCTTATAGCAGAGATCGCCCAGGATCAGCGCAAGCCAGACAAGGCCAAACAACGCGGCGAACACCGACAACGAAAGAAATATGCTGTTGCGGATCTTCCGGCCCGCATAAAGGGAGCGGTTCATGACGCGCCTCCCGCGCGGCGCTCGAGCGTTCGCAGCATGAGTTGCGCGCCCGCGAGCACCACGAAGGTGATGAAGAACAGGATCAGACCCAGCTCGATCACGGACGCCTTGTAGAGTTCGGTGGTCGCTTCGCTGAACTCGTTGGCGATGGTGGCCGAGATTGTCGTTCCCGGCGCGAACAGCGATTCATGGATGTGGTGCGCATTGCCGATCACGAAGGTCACGGCCATCGTCTCGCCGAGCGCGCGGCCGAGCGCGAGCATGGCGCCGCCCACGACGCCCGCGCGGGCAAACGGCAGAACCACACGCCACATCACTTCCCACGTCGTGCAGCCGAGCCCGTAAGCGGCTTCCTTGAGCATCGGCGGCACGGTCTCGAACACGTCGCGCGTTACCGCCGAAATGAAAGGCAGGATCATGATCGAAAGGATGAGCGCCGCGGTGAACGTGCCAATGCCGTAGGGCGGCCCGGCGAACAGGTCCTGAAAGAACGGCGCATGGCCGAAGACATCGATCAGCCAGGGCTGGAGGGTCTGCTGGAATTCCGGCGCAAAGACGAAAAGGCCCCAGATGCCATAGATGATGCTGGGAATGCCCGCGAGCAGTTCGATCGCGATGCCGATCGGACGGCGCAGCGGACGGGGGCAGATCTCCGTCAGGAAGAACGCGATCCCGATTCCGACCGGAACGGCGATGAGCATCGCGAGCGCGGACGTGACAACCGTTCCGTAGATCGAAGCCAGGGCGCCGAATTTCTCGGAAACTGGATTCCAGGCTTCGGAGGTGAGGAAGCTGAAGCCGAAGGCTTTGACGGCCGGGATAGCGCCGATGACCAGAGATGCGATGACACCGCCGAAGATGGCGACGACAAGCAGTGCTGCCAGTCCCGTCAGTCCGTGGAAGCGCGCGTCGCGCATCCCGAAGCGGCGGACGACCTGGGCCCGGTCTGTGGCGGCAAACTGCTCGTTCAAGGCCATATCCGTCATGAAAAGATCGCCAATCTCTTAGCCTGAAACCTGTGGCGCGCCGAGACGCGCAGCGCGCGTTCCCGCAGGTTTGCCGATTTCCGCTTTCGCGGCCGGCCCGGTTTCCGGTTGCTTCATGAATACACCTTGCAAAACAGGCATGTAGAAACGCGTGCGCGCCCTGTGCCCCCAGTGAAACCCATCACGGCGAGCTTTGGTGCAACGTGCATCACAATCTGATGAAGCTTTTGTGACAGCGAAGAATGAACAGCGGATAGTGAGTGAAGAATGTCCGATAATCATCTGATATTAATAACGAAATATCCATACACGACACTTCGTTCAAGTCGCTTCCGAACACTGTTCAGAACGTTCACAACGCGCAAATCGTGGAAGCCTTGCGCTCCGGTGTTCCCATCTGGGCCAGTGCCTATTGGCGAACCCTAGCGAGGTTAAGCGTTTTTCAAGCAGAGCGGCGGCTAAGTGTGGGGCTTCGGAGGGCTTGGTACTGGCGCGCAGTCTTCGGATTATCTTCGGACTGATCGCCTCCGTCATGCTCGTGGCGGGACTTGGCGACGTGCTTCTGCACGGCCAACTGACGCTGCTTCCCCGTGCCGTACTCGCGGCGCTGATCGTTGTCGTAGTCTCGTTCGTTCTGCACAGCTTTCTTCAGGCTCGCCGCCGTGAAGGACTGCTCGACCGGCAGGCGGCGCAATTGCAGACGGTTGCCCAGCGACTGGAAAATTCCCTCGCTGCCGCGGCAGCTGCGAACGCACAGCTCAATCAAAGTGAGACCCGTTACAAGGGCCTTGTCGACGCGCAAGGCGATGCGATCTTCCGCCGTTCGGCCGACAGCCGGCTCACCTACGGCAACGACGCGTTTTTCAAACTTTTCGGGCTAGGTCCGCGGCAGGCGTTGGGCCGCCCCTTTGCGCCCGATCCGCATCCCGACAGCCGTGGACCATTGTTTGGCGTGTTCGCGGGACTGGAGACCGGCCGGGCGCGCGTGCGCTATGACCAGCATGTCCGTACCGCCTACGGCTGGCGCTGGCTTGCCTGGGAAGATTACGCCGTGCGCGACAACCTGGGCCGCCTGGTCGAGGTTCAAAGCGTCGGGCGCGATATCACCGAGCGCAAAGCGCTTGAAGATGCGCTGACCGATGCACGCGATCGCGCCGAAGCCGCTTCCCGGGCCAAATCCGGCTTTCTGGCGACGATGAGCCATGAAATCCGCACGCCGATGAACGGTGTTCTGGGAATGGCGCGGTTGCTTCTCGAAACCGACCTCCGCCCTGAGCAGCACACCTATGTGGAGGCGATCTCGCGCTCGGGCGAGGCGCTGCTCGCACTGATCGGCGACATTCTCGACTTCTCCAAGATCGAGTCGGGAACGATGAGTTTCGACGAGGATGAAGTGGAAATTCGCTCCGTCGTCGAGAGCGTCAGCGAACTCCTGGCGCCGCGAGCCCATGCCAAGAACGTGGAACTTGTCGCGATTGTGGCTGACGACGTCCCCATATCGGTTCGCACCGACCGGGTCCGTTTGCTGCAGGTGCTGAACAATCTCGTCGGCAATGCCGTCAAATTCACCGAGAAGGGTGGCGTCCGTATCGAGGTCGGTACGGTCGAAGGCCGTGAGCGCCGGTTCCTGCGCTTTGAAGTGCGCGATACAGGCGTCGGTGTGCCGACCGAAAAGCGCGCCGAGATCTTCGAGGAATTCGTACAGGCCGATTCCAGTCACGCGCGCAAATTCGGCGGAACAGGCCTCGGGCTTGCGATCTGCAAGCGGCTGGTCGTGGCCATGGGCGGCGAGATCGGCATCGAACCCGCAGCCGAAGGGGGAAGCAGCTTCTGGTTCACGCTTCCGGCCGTGGTGGTCGCGCCGGCGCAAGAACCTGACGCGTCCTCCCTCGCGAATGTCCGTGTCGCCATCGTCACGCGCAATCCGGTCCTGCGTGAAGGGTTGATGACTCAGATCCGCTCCGCCGGCGCCGAGGTCGCACCACTGGACGGACACGGCGGCCCCCGGCCGGATTGCGTCATCGTCGACGCGGGGACATCCGCCGTCCCGGATGCGCGGGCATTGCCGGATTTGCTGCTTCCTTCGCTCGTCCTGGTGACGTCGACGTCGCGCAGCAAGCTGGCGGAGCTGAAGGCGCTGGGCTTTGTCGGCTATCTCATAAAGCCGGTCCGCCAGTCGTCTCTTGTGAAACGGCTGGAAATCGCGACGCAACAAAATGTTGTAAGCGATATGCTGGAGCCCGAAACGCCTCAGCCGCCGGACACCGGCGCCGCTTCGCCGCCCGACGCCGTTTCCGTGCATCGCAGTTTCAAGGTGCTGCTCGCGGAGGACAATCCGATCAACGCGCTGCTGACCCGGGAACTCCTGCGGCGCCGTGGCCATAGCGTCGTGGAAGTCACGACCGGCGACGCCGCGGTCAGGGCCATGCGCGAGGACACATTCGATCTCGTGCTCACCGACATCCACATGCCCGGCATGGACGGGATCGAGGCGACGAAGGCAATCCGTGCCGAGGAGGTGGCGTTAGGGCGTCCCCGCACGCCGATCATTGCACTCACGGCCGATGCGCTTGAAACCGGCAAACGGGCTTGCAGGGAGGCCGGTATGGATGGTTTTCTCACCAAGCCTGTCGATCCCAATTTGCTGGACCAGATGTTCGAATCCTTCTTTCCGTCCGGCGCACAATCCGTCGCCGCATGAGCGACCTCCAACGTTCTGCTACGCCGGTCGAGCGGAACCGAACGCGCGCCGCTATCGAGTCTTACTTGAAGCCTCGCACTGCGACGATGCTTGTGCTTGGCAGCGCTTGCGGACTGCCGCTTCTCACGATTTCGAACACGCTGGGCCTTTGGCTGACAGATTCCAAAGTCTCTATGACCGACATCGGGCTATTCGCCTATACGCTGCTTCCCTATTCGTTCAAGTTCGCTTGGGCTCCTATTCTCGACCAGGTGCAATTGCCGCTTCTCAGTCCGCTTCTCGGCAAACGTCGGGCTTGGATGCTGGTGGCGCAGCTCGGAATACTCATCGCTTTCGTCGGGTTGTGGTTCTCCGATCCGCGCACAGAACTCGTTCAGGTCGCCTTGTTCGCGTTACTGCTCGGCTTCTCTGGCGCGAGCCAGGATATCTCTGTCGATGCCTGGCGCATCGAGGTGGCGCCAGCAGAAGAACAAGGTACGATGCTCGGTGCCTATCAACTCGGATACCGGATAACCGCACTCGCGACTGCAGCATTGGCGCCTTACCTCGCGCAAACAATGTCGTGGCGCGCAGGGCTCATTTTCCTTGGCTGCCTCACCTTCTTGGGGATTGCAGCAACTTTTGCGGCCCGCAGACCCCCAGAGCAGGACGCGAGCGGAGCCGCGCAAGGAATCGAAGAGAAACTCAATGTGCAGGGGAAGATAGGCAACGCCATCGGATGGTTCTACGGCGCGGTGATCGCACCCTTTGTTGATTTCTTTCGTCACCACGGTTGGGCAGGATTGCTGATATTGGCGATGATTGGGCTGTATCGCCTTCCCGATTTTGTGATGGGTACCATGGCCCGCCCGATGTATCGCCAATCATTCTCTCTCGTTGAGATTGGAACGATGTCGGGACTGGTTGGCGTGTGGGTAACTATCGTGGGTGCGCTGATGGGCGGCTTTTTCGTTTTCCGCTTCGGCATCATGCGCTCGCTTTTCGTTGGTCTCATCGCAGTGATTGCTGGCAATCTCATGTATGCGCTGCTAGCAGCAAGCGGGCATAACATTGTGGTCTTCGCAGCGTCGATCGGTATAGAGAATATCGCGGCTGGCTTTGCGGGCACGGCGCTTTTAGCCTACATGTCGAGCCTGACGAACAGGGCATTCACGGCGACTCAATACGCTCTGTTCAGCTCTTTCTATGCGTTGCCCGGAAAGTTGCTCGGCGGTATGTCCGGGATTCTGGTCGATTGGTTCGCCCATGAGCGTCACACATTTGAGTCTTTCCTTCCGACACTCGGGGCGTTACCCGATAAGGTCGTGGGTTTTGTTCCTTTCTTTGTTGCCACGGCGCTGGCGGGCCTGCCGGCTCTCCTCCTGCTGATCATCGTTCGCCGGCGTGAAGGTGCGACCATCTCATCCGAGATGGCCTGATCGGGCTGCCGCGATTGCAATGTTCATCATTTTGGACCGCCGCCAGCGCACGATTCGCCCGGAAGCTGCCGCTTAGGCCCGTTTGTCTAAAAATCTGCGGTCGGATAAAATCGCACACGTTCAGTCGGTTGAACGCCGGCTGTGCGGTTGAGGAAACGAAACCTTGGTCAACATTCACGAGCACGGACTTCTGGAAGGCCGCGCCGAGCGATGGCCTGTTCTGGCCGTCAATGGCGCGCTCGAAGTGCGCATGGCCGAGACCGAGCACGAAGTCGAGGCGGCGCAGCGTCTGCGCTACCGGGTGTTCTACGAAGAAATGGCGGCGGTTCCCACGCCGGAAATGCGCGCGGAGCGGCGCGATTTCGACAAATACGACCCCTGTTGCGATCACATGCTGGTGATCGATCGCTCGCTTTTCGACGAAGACGGCCAGCCCACGGTGATCGGAACCTATCGCATGATCCGCGAAAACTATGCGCAGAAGGTCGGCGGCTTCTATACCGCGGGCGAATACGACCTCGTGCCCATGATAGCCGCGTGGCCGAAAGGCACGCGCTATCTCGAACTCGGCCGCTCCTGCATTCTAAAGGCCTATCGCGCGCGCACCACAACCATGCAGCTTCTGTGGCGCGGATTGATGACCTATGTCGCGCATTTTTCGAGCGACCTGATGTTCGGATGCGCCTCCTTCGCCGGCACCGATCCGCAAGTGCTCGCCCTGCCGCTATCGTATCTGCACCATTATTGCCCCATGCCCCCGGCATTGCGCGTGCGCGCGCGCCCCGAGCTGTACGTCGAAATGAATCTCATTCCGAAAGATTCCATCGACACGAAACAGGCATTGCGGGCCCTGCCGCCCATCATCAAGGGCTACCTGCGCGCTGGCTGTCTGATCGGCGAGGGCGCAGTCATCGATCAACAATTCGGGACGACGGATGTGTTTATCTATCTGCCGGTCAAGGATATGGACCCGCGCTACATGAGCCGGTTCGGCGCAGGGAATTAACTGCTCTTCCGCTTCTTCTCGATCGCGTCCCAGATCAACACCGCGATATCGGCGCCGCCAAACCGTTTGACTTCCTGGATGCCGGTCGGCGACGTCACGTTGATCTCGGTCAGGTAGTTTCCGATCACGTCGATGCCGGTGAAGATCAGACCGCGCCGCTTCAGTTCCGGACCGAGCGCCGTACAGATGTCCTTCTCGCGCTGGGTCAACGTCGTGGCTTCGGGTCTGCCGCCGACATGCATGTTGGAGCGCGCTTCGCCGGCCGCAGGCACGCGGTTGATGGCGCCGGCGAATTCGCCATCGACGAGGATAATGCGCTTATCGCCCTGGCGGACCTCAGGCACGTAGCGCTGCACGATCACCGGCTCGCGATAGAAGAGCGTGAACATCTCGAGCAGCGCCCCGAGATTTTCATCGTCGTGTTTGACGCGGAACACGCCCGCACCGCCATTGCCGTAGAGCGGCTTTAAGATGATGTCCTTATGCTCGGCGCGGAATGACGCGATCTCCGCTCGGTCCGAGGTGATTAACGTTGGCGGCATGAGGTCCTTGAACTCAGTGACGAAGAGCTTCTCGGGCGCGTTGCGCACGTGAGCAGGATCGTTCACCACCAGCGTTTTGGGATACAGCCGCTCCAGCACATGCGTCGCGGTGATGTAGGCCATGTCGAACGGCGGATCCTGCCGCATCAGGACGACATCGGTCTTTGAAAGATCGAGGCGCTCAGGCTCTCCGAGCGAGAAATGATCGCCTTTGGTTGCGCGTACCTGAAGCGCCCGCACGATCGCGCTCACCACACCGTCGCGAAAGGTCAGATCGCGCGGCCCATAATAGAGGAGGGCATGTCCGCGTGCCTGCGCCTCCAGCGCCAATGCAAAGGTCGAATCCCCACCGATATCGATCTTCTCGATCGGGTCCATCTGTATCGCGACAATCAATGCCATGATGCGTTCCTAATTGATCCGCCGCTTGAGTCCGGTAAGCCCAAGTGCCGCCTCGTTATGCAATGGCTGGCCGGGACGCGCGATCTCGAGACACGATTCATAGGCCCGGCGTGCATCGCCCATCGCGCCAACGCTTTCGTTCAGCCGGGCAAGGTCGAGCCACAATTCGGGTTTGCGCGGTCCGATCAGAACCATCCGCTTGGCGATTTCGAGCGTGCGACCATGGTTTCCGGCCTCCAGCGCGCGGACCTTGAGGTTGTTCTGCAGCCTCAGCAATACATCGGTGTCGCTGACCGGCTCGGCAAGATGCGTGCTTTCCGGGCCGCCCATGCGCGGCGGGCCTGCCACCCGTTCCGGGTCGAGCATCGCCCCGCCATTGAATGGGTCCACCATCACTTCCGCGCCACCCTTCTTCAGCAGGACGAGAAAATGCGCCGGTGTGTTGAGACCGCACGCTTCGATTCCGGCCGCGCGCGCCGCGTGGATGTAGAGGATGCCGAGCGCCACCGGCATTCCGCGCCTTCGCGCGATGACATGGATCAGATCGGCGTTCTTGGGATCGTCATAGGTCAGCCGGTCGCCCTCATAGCCGAAATGCAGGGCCATGAGATTGGAGAGGATGCGCGCGCCGTCTTCCACGTCGCTGACCAGTGGGGCTTCAGCATCGGCGAGTTCGGAAATCTCGCGAAGATGCGTGCGATGCCGATCGAGCGTTTCGCCGGGATGATCGAGGCTAGCCAGCATCAATCCGGCGGTCGCCAGATCGTGCGGTCCCTCGCCCCCATGACCGAGGCGGCGCAGGTAATCGACCGGGGTTTCGCTGTCGCCCATGGCCTGCGTTTTACCACTGCGTCTTGGGTTCTCAATCGTTTGGGCGCCACGCGTCACGCAAATGTCGCGGAAAAGAACCCGGGCTGACGGTGACCACATCGAAACGTGCCCCTTTTCGCGCCAATTCGGGACGGCTCGCGAGATAAAGGGCTGCGGCGCGTGCGATCCGTCCCTGTTGCCTGAAGCCTACGGAATCGACGGCGATTGCTTCATCGGCGCGTGCCTTCACCTCGATGAAACAGACGAGCCCAGACGGTGCGCGTGCGATCAGATCGATCTCACCTGCATGGGTGCGAACGCGGCGGCCGAGGATCCGATAGCCTTTCAATCGCAGAAGCAGAGCCGCGAAGGTTTCACTGCGGCGTCCGCGTTTCTCCGCTGCTTGGCGTCGCACTTCAGTCATCGTTCTTCTTCGCGAGCGCGCGGTCATAGACGGCGCGTCGCGGAGCCTCGAGCATTTCGGATACGAGGTCGACGGCGGCACGCAAGGGCATGAAGGCGAGCGCCTTGTCGAGCGCGGAATCGACGCGCGTCATATCGATTGCTGCCGCGTGCGGCGGCGAGACGATGAGCGTCACCTCACCCTTCGGTGCCCCGGTTCGTTCGTAATGCTCCTTGAGTTCCGCAAGGACGCCGCGCCGCACTTCTTCATGGAGCTTGGTCAGCTCACGCGCGACCGCTGCTGTCCGCACGCCCAGAATATCCGCCATGTCGGCCAAGCTTTCGCCGAGGCGCTGGGCAGATTCGAAAAACACCAGCGTCGCCCGGACCGCCTTCAGTTCCGCCAGCAAGGTTTTGCGTTCGCCGGACCTGGCAGGCAGGAAGCCGGCAAAGACGAACCGGTCGGTCGGAAGCCCAGCTAGGGCCAACCCCGTCAGCACCGCCGACGCGCCGGGAATGGCATGGACCGGCAGCCCTTCCTGGATCGCCTCGCGCACCAGCTTGAAGCCGGGATCGGAAATAAGCGGCGTTCCGGCATCGCTGACGAGCGCGATCCGCGCACCCTGACGCAGTTTGGCGATCAGCTTGGGCCGCTCGCGGACGGCGTTGTGATCGTTATAGGCCGTCAGTGGCTTGGCGATGCCGTGGATGGCCAGAAGCTTCGCGGTGACCCGTGTGTCCTCCGCCGCGATCAGGTCGCAATCCTTGAGCACGCCGAGCGCGCGCAGCGTGACGTCGGCGGCATTGCCGATGGGTGTTGCCGTGACATAAAGGCCAGCCGGCAAATCATTTTCCGGCGATTTACCCGCGCCGTGTGAAGCCTTAGGTTTGCCGTTCAAAGGAGCATTCCATGTCCTGGGCCGGTCGTCTTTGTGCCATCACCGCCTTGATTTCGATAGCTGCGCTTGCGGGCTGTGTGAACACGCCCCCGCCGCCACCCAAGGCCGCCCTGGTACCGCCGCCCCCGCCGAAAGCAGCCGCGCCGCACCAGCTAAGCGCCGATGAGCCGGGCTTCCTGCGCCTGCCCAACATGGCGAAGGACAAGACGCCTGTGCGCGTCGGCGTGATTCTCCCATTCTCCAATTCATCGCCAGCCACACGGGCGCTGGCCGGCGCGATGCTGAAAGCGGCGGAACTCGCGCTTTACGACAGCGACAACCGGGACGTCGTGTTGATGACTGCCGACGATTCCGCCAATCCGTCCGAAGCGGCAAGCGCGGCGAACCGGCTTTTGAAACAGGGTGCCGAGGTCATCATCGGTCCACTCTTCGCGGGTTCGGTGAAAGCGGTCGCGCCGCTTGCGCAAGACCGAGGCGTGCCGGTGCTCGCGTTCTCGACCGACCGCACCGTCGCGGGCAAAGGCGTCTATCTGTTGAGCTTCCAGCCGCAGAATGAAGTGACACGCGTGGTCGCCTATGCGGCCGCGCAGGGCCACAAGAATTTCGCGGCGCTGATCCCGCGCACGAGCTATGGCGACGTGACGGAGCGTGCGTTCCGGGATGCGGTGACCACCAACGGCGGCACGATCACGGCGGTCGAGAAATTCAGTCCCGGTTCCGGTGCTGCGATGGACCAGACCAGCGCCATTGCGAAATCGAACGCCGACGCGGTCTTCATTGCGCAGGGCGGGGCCATGCTGCGCACCATCGCGCCGACGCTGACCTATAACGGTGTCGATCCCGGCAAGGTGAAGCTGCTCGGGACGGGATTGTGGGACGATTTCGCGATCACCAAGGAACCTGCGCTCAAGGATGGCTGGTTCGCTGCACCGGCACCCAATGCCGATTCGCGGTTCATCAACCGCTATCGCCAGACCTTCGGCGGTACGCCGCCGCAGCTTGCGACGTTGGCTTATGACGCGGTTTCGCTGGTGGCGCTGCTCGCATCCGGTCCGGCCTATCACCGGTTTACCGACGCGGCATTGACCGACCCGAACGGGTTCTCCGGGATCGACGGCATCTTCCGGTTCAGCGCCGACGGCTCTTTGGACCGCGGCCTCGCCATCCTCGCGGTTCGGCCGGGCGGGTTCGATGTAATCAACCCCGCGCCGACCACATTCCAGAACAAGGGCTCCTAATCCGCCAGCGCCGCAATCACGCTGTTGAGCACCAGTCGGCCGCGCGGAGTCGCGGTCAGCCGTTCGTCTTCAAGCGTGAGCAATCCTTCGCTGACAAGGGAGACGATCCTCGCGGCATCGAGCGCTCTGTTCCAGCGGGCACGATAGGCGGCCAGATCGATGCCCTCCGCAAGGCGCAGGTTCATCAGCAGATGTTCGCGGGCCGCGTCATCCAGCGCGATCTCGGTCATCTCGACCAGCCCATGCCCCTTTTGCTGGACGCTCTCGCGCCAGCGTTCCGGTAGCCGCTCCGTCGCGGTGGCGAAACGTTTGCCGTCGAGGTCAAGCCGCCCATGTGCGCCGGGACCGACTCCGGCATAAGCGCCATAGCGCCAATAGAGCAGATTGTGACGCGCTTCGGCGCCCACGCGCGCATGGTTGGAGATTTCATAGGCGGGAACGCCGGCGGCCTCCGTCATCTCCTGCGTCGTCTCGTAGAGCGCGGCCGCGCGGTCGTCATCGGGGATTTTGAGCGCGCCGGTACGATGCAGCGTCGCGAACGGCGTCGCGGGCTCGATGGTGAGCTGATAGAGCGACAAATGTTCGGTGCCGAAAGACAGCGCTTCTTTCAGTTCTTCCCGCCATGCCGCTACAGACTGGTCCGGACGCGCATAGATCAGATCAAGCGATACGCGATCGAAATTTGCCTGCGCCATATCCAGCGCGCGTTTTGCTTCGGCGACGTCGTGCAGGCGGCCGAGCATTTTCAGGTCCGTATCGTTCAGCGCCTGCACGCCGAGCGACAGCCGGTTGACGCCAGCCGCACGATAGTCGGCAAACCGCGCCGCATCGGCGCTCGCGGGATTGGATTCGAGCGTGACCTCGATGTCGTTCGCCATCGGCCACAGCCGCGCAATCGCGGTCAGCACCGTATCGACGGCGCGACCGCTCATGAGCGATGGTGTACCGCCGCCGAAGAAGATCGTCCGTACGAATGGCCGCGCATCGCCCTGAAGGCTGGCCGTGTGTTCCAGTTCGCGCGCGATGCCGCCGGTCCACGCGCTCTCGTCGATGCTGGAGCGGACATGGCTGTTGAAATCGCAATAGGGGCACTTGGCCGCACAGAACGGCCAGTGGACATAGATGCCGAAAGGTTCCGTCATCGCGCGAGGATGGTGCTGCCGATCAGCTTTTCAAAGGCGCGGGCGCGGTGGCTCATGCCGTGTTTTACCTCCGGCTCGATCTCGCCGAAGGTCTGGCTCATGCCATCTGCGACGAAGATCGGATCATAGCCGAAGCCCTTGGCTCCGCGCGGCGGGAATACGAGCTGGCCGTGAACCTCGCCACGGAACGTCACCGTTGTCTCGCTGCGCCCCGCGAGCGCGAGCACGCACACGAATTTCGCGGAGAAGTCTGTGGTGCCGGTATCTTTAAGCGACCGCGCGACGCGCTCCATTGCCACGCCAAAGTCTTTCTTATCTCCTGCCCAGCGCGCCGAATAAATTCCCGGCGCGCCACCGAGCGCGGTGACCGCCAGTCCCGAATCGTCGGCAAGCGCGATAAGCCCGCTCGCCTTCGCGGCAGCTTCGGCCTTCAGGATCGCGTTGTCCTCAAACGTCAAGCCGGTTTCTTCCGGCTCGTCGAGATGCAGTTCCGCCGCGCCGTGCACTTTGAAGCCGAAGGGCGCAAGCAGTTCCTCGATCTCGCGCACCTTGCCCGGATTGTGGCTCGCCACCACCAGCGAATCGCCAGCGTGGAGTTTCATATGCCGGTCAAACCCCTCTGCAGCGCGACCAGTTCGCCGATACCTTTGCGCGCGAGCTTCAGCATCGTCGCGAACTCCTCGTCGGAGAACGGCGCCCCCTCGGCGGTACCCTGAATCTCCACGAGCCCACCGGCGCCGGTGAGCACGAAGTTCGCGTCGGTCTCCGCGGTCGAATCTTCCGGATAGTCGAGATCGAGCAGCGCTTCGCCCTTGACGATGCCACACGACACCGCTGCGACATGGTCTTTGAGCGCGGGCTTCGTGACCATGCCGGTCTTCTTCATGAAGGCGATGCATTGCGCGAGCGCGACATAGCCGCCGGTGATGGACGCGGTGCGTGTGCCCCCATCGGCCTGCAGCACGTCGCAGTCGATGACGATCTGGCGTTCGCCAAGCGCGGTGAGGTCGGTGATCGCACGCAGGCTCCGGCCGACCAGGCGCTGGATCTCCTGTGTGCGGCCCGATTGCTTGCCCGCCGCCGCCTCGCGCCGCATGCGCTCATGCGTCGACCGCGGTAGCATGCCATATTCGGCCGTGACCCAGCCCTTGCCGGTGCCTTTCAGGAAGGGCGGCGCCTTTTCCTCCAGGCTGGCGGTGACCAGCACATGGGTGTCGCCGAAGCGCACAAGGCAGGAACCCTCGGCATGCTTGGTGAAGCTGGGTTCCAGGCTGACGGGGCGCATCTGATCGGTCGCGCGGCTTTGATGGCGAAGTGGCATGATCTCTTGATGTTTGGCTGTTGCGCCGTTACCTAGCGGGATTGCCCATGCCGGTGCAATCGGCCGGGCTGAAAAGACAAAGACGTAACCGGATCAAAGGCTTGGACGCACCTTACCAAAGACAGCAGAGCGCCATACTGGGTGAGCGGCCGCGGGAAGTCTTCCGCCATCTGGTGGAAGCCTTTCTCACGTCGGGCGAACCGGTGGGTTCGCGCACGCTGTCGCAGCGTCTGCCGCTGTCGCTGTCGCCGGCCTCGATCCGCAACGTCATGGCCGATCTGGAGGCAATGGGGCTGCTCTACGCGCCGCACACCAGTGCCGGCCGGGTTCCGACCGAGCGGGGACTGCGTCTGTTCGTCGACGGTCTTCTGGAGATCGGAGAGCTGGCACCGGACGAACGCGTCGCCATCGAAGCGCGCATCAACGGCAGCGGCCGCGGCATCGAGGATGTGCTGACCCAGGCCACGACCATGCTGTCGGGTCTGTCGCGTTGCGCCGGTCTGGTCATTTCTGCCAAGCAGGACTCCGTCCTCAAGCATGTCGAATTCGTCGCGGTGGCGCCCGGCAAGGCGCTGGTTGTCATCGTGAGCGAGGACGGTCAGGTCGAAAACCGTCTGATCGATACGCCGCTCGGCCTGCCGGTCTCCGCGCTCTCCGAAGCCTCGAATTATCTGAGCGCGCGATTGCGCGGGCGCACGTTGGACGTCGCGCGCACCGAGATTTTGCAGGACCTCGAATCCGAACGCGCTGAACTCGATACGTTGACCGCCAAGATCGTGGCGGAGGGACTTGCGACCTTGGGCGGTCCGGACGAGTCGGTGCTGATCGTGCGCGGCACCTCGCATCTGCTCGACAGCGTCGAGGCACAAACCGATCTGGAACGTGTGCGCACGCTGTTCGAGGACATCGAGCGCAAGAACGACCTCATCAGCCTTCTGGAACTGGCGAAGCAGGGCGATGGCGTGCGCATCTTCATCGGTTCCGAAAACCGGCTGTTCAGCCTCTCCGGTTCGTCGATCGTCGCAGCCCCCTATGCCAATGCACAGGGCAAGATCGTCGGCGTGATCGGCGTTCTCGGTCCCACGCGGCTTAATTACGGCCGCATCATTCCCATGGTCGATCACACCGCCAAAGTGATCGGCCGCCTGTTAGGATAGAACAATGAGTGACGAAGCAAGCAATCCCTCTCCCGAAGCCGCACCCGTGGACGAAGTCGACGCCCTGCGCGCCGAGGTCGCCGACATGCGCGACCGCATGCTGCGCGCGCTTGCCGATGCGGAGAACACCCGCCGCCGCGCCGAGCGCGAAAAGCAGGATGCCTCGCAATACGCTGTGACGAAATTCGCACGCGACATGCTGCAGATCGGGGACAATTTCGCTCGAGCGCTGGCCGCCGCCCCACAGGCGCTGCGCGACGCCGCCGACCCGCAGCTCAAGGCGGTACTGGACGGCGTGGAAGTGACCGAGCGGCAATTGCTTGCGAGCCTGGAACGCCACGGCGTGAAGCCCATCGATACGGCGGACGGCAAATTCGATCCCAATCTGCATCAGGCGATTGCCGAGGTTCCGGGTGGCGACAAGCCACCGGGCAGCATCGTCGATGTGGTTCAGGCCGGTTACACGATCGGCGAACGGCTGCTGCGTCCGGCCATGGTAACGGTTGCCAGGCGCGGCGATGGGCCAGTCGCCTCCAGCAACGGCGTCGACACCAAGGCCTGAGCCAACTTTACAGCCCGGCGGTGGCGCGCGAAGCTCGCGCTATGAGCGATTCCGTGCCCTTCGATGTCGTGCAGGAAATGGCGCGCACCGATCGCAAAGCCTATCTCGAGCAGCGCCTGTTCGTCTTTTCGCCGCTCAATACGTTCTGGACCACCGTCGCGATTTTTATGCTGCTGTTCGGCGCCTATGTTGTCGCGGCCTATCTCTCGGGCGCTCCGCTGCTGGTTCCGCATGGCATCGGCAACGGTCTGCGCTTCGCCTTGCTGTTCTCGCTTCTGATCGCGACCGTGCTCGGCATGCAGCGCTTCTCGCGCGTGCGCGAGCGCGCCGATTTCGCAGCCCATGCCGCCATCCTGTCGGGTGGCATCGAAGATGCGGTACGCACCACCGCGCTGACACCCGGTACCGCGCGGCTCGCGCGCGCCACCACCATCGGCGTGATCATGGGCGGGCTGTTATGCTGGACAATCTTGCCGGTTTCGCCGCCGCTGCAGACGTGGCCGACCTACATATGGTTCTGCGCCGTGACGATCCTGATCTCGGTGCTGTTCGCGCGCGGCGTGACGCTGACGCGCGGCGCCGCGCGCGGGATGCGCGAGATGATCGGTGGTCATCTGGTCGTCGATCTGCTGCGCATCGACAGGCTTTCGGTGATCGGGCGCTCGGCTGCGCGCGGCGCATTGGTCTGGTTTGTGATCTGCGCGGTCGTCTGCCTGTTTTTTATCGGCGGACGCATCGACAGCTTCACGCTCATACTGCTGTTCGGTTGTGCCGCGATGGGAGTGTGGATCTTCGTCGCGACGATGGAGACGGTGCGGCGCAAGATCCGCGCCGCGAAGGCGGTAGAACTCGAACGCCTCCGGCGCGAGATCGATGTCGCGCGTGCCGCACCGGGCGAGGCGTTGCAGGGGCTGCTCGCCTACGAAGCGCGTATCATGGCGGTGCATGAATGGCCGTTCGACCAGACGACCTTGATGCGGGTGGGCGCCTCGGCGCTGATCCTCACGGTGCCGTGGTTCGGACAGGCGGTCGCGGCGTTCGTGGTAGAACGCTTCGCGGAGATCCCGAAATAGCCTTATGGTGGCGGGCATGAGCGATGTGCGAATCGTCATTGCCGGCAAATCCGGCCGCATGAGCGAGGTTCTGGCGCGAGCGGTTTCGGAGGCCGAAGGCTGCACCTTGCTGGGCAGCTTCGGCCGCAACGATGATCCCTTGCCGCTGATCGCCAAGGCGCAGGCGCTGATCGATTTCACGACGCCGAAAGCCTCGGTCGAGCTGGCTGCGCTTGCGGCACAGGCCCGCATCGTTCACGTCATCGGCACGACGGGATTCTCGGCGGATGACGAAGCGAAGATCCGCGCGGCGGCGCGTCATGCCGTGATCGTCAAATCCGGTAATATGAGCATGGGCGTGAACCTGCTCGCCTCGCTCGTGAAGCAAGCGGCCAAGGCGCTGCCGGGTTTCGATCTGCAGATTTTCGAGATGCATCATCGCAAGAAGGTGGATGCGCCATCCGGCACTGCGCTGCTGCTGGGCGAAGCCAGCGGGCGAAACGATGTCGGCTATGCCTCACTGCGTGGCGGCACGGTGGTGGGTGAGCATGAAGTCATCCTGGCTGGTCCGGGAGAGCGCGTCGTGCTCGGCCACTCCGCCGAAGACCGCATGATCTTCGCGCGCGGCGCCACCGCGGCGGCACTCTGGGGACAAGGCAAGAAGCCCGGTCTCTATGCGATGGCGGACGTGTTGGGACTTTCCTGAAGGCGCGCGGCTTCCAGCGCCAGCATCGAGCGCTTGCGTGTAAGCCCCCAATGATAGCCGGTGAGCGCGCCGTCGCTGCCGAGCACGCGGTGGCACGGGATCAACCAGGAGATCGGATTGCGCCCGACCGCGGTACCGACCGCACGGCTTGCTTTGCCGTTGCCAAGCTTCTCCGCCACGGTGCGATAGGTCGTCATCTTGCCCGATGGAATCGCCAGCAGCGCTTCCCACACCTTGATCTGCCAAGGTGTGCCGAGCAGATGCAGCGGAACATCGCCACCCGTTTGCTCGAAGATTTGCTTCGCGATCCGTTCCGTGCGCGCGCGGTTCTCGCGATAGGCAGCGTTGGGCCAGCGCGTCCGCATGTCGTCCATCATCGTGGCTTCTCCGCCGTCATCGCCGAAGGCGAGGCCACACACGCCCTTTTCCGTCGCCATTACCAGTGCGATCCCGAATGGGCAGTCATGAAAGCCATAGTCGATGATGAGATCGCGTCCGCCGCGCGCATAATCGCCCGGTGTCATCGCTTCGATCTTCAGACAGAGATCGTGCAGCCGCGACGAACCCGAAAGGCCCGAATCCAGCGCCGCGCCGAGTACGCTCGCGCCGCCGGCCAGCTCCTGCTTGGCATGATCGAGCGTGAGATGGCCCACGAACGATTTCGGACTTACGCCGACATAGCGTGTGAACAGGCGCTGGAAATGGAACGGCGAGAGGCCCACCGTCGCCGCAGCATCGTCGAGCGAGGGCTGGCTCAGATAGTTCTCGGTAAGATACCGGATCGCGCGGCCCATGCGCTTCCAATCCGGCCCGCCTTCGTAAGGGTTCAAGGAGATGACTTCGCTCATGGGTGCAATATGGGCCGGGCCGCCCACCGTTTCGACCCGAATCTTGCGAGGATCAGAGCGCTGTTCGGGCGCGATGGAGCGCGGCTTTCAGCCGTTCTCCGAAGGAGAGGCGCTCCAGCGGCGGCAAGAACGAACCAATCCGCACGCTCTTGCCGTGACTCCAGAGCGTGAGTTGGCTGGCACGGCCCGCGGGCTCCTCCAACTGTACCCGCACCCAATAGGGATTGAGCGCCACTTCGTTGACGGCGCCTTCCGGCGATTTGCGCGTGATGTTCAGAAGCGAGGGGGTGAGCACGACGTGCTCTTCGCGCTTCGCGGCGCGGGTGCTGGCGCGGAAGGCCCAGGCAAGTAGCGCGATATCGATGCCCATGAAGGGCATCATTGGCCACGCGCCACGCGATACGAAATAGATGGCAAAGGCTGCGTTCATTGCGATGACGATGCCGAGGATGGTCGAAAGCGCGCGGGGGCTCATCGGTGGCGCGGGCTTCAGGACGGCATCGAGCAGAACGGTCTCGGACATCGCGGTAATGATGGAATGAGGCGTGTTCCGACGCAAGCAAGCAAACGACTCAGGCCCGCGTCTGGGGCGGGCCTGAGTCCTTAAGCGGACCAGAGTGCGTCAGCCAGGAGGGGGGTGCCCGCAACGCTTCTCATAGCCCGCACGTCCACCGTGCTCTCTCCAGAACGGCTTGCCGAGATCGAGGTCACAAGGATCCGTGGCGGCGCCCACCAGGGCGCCTGCGGCTGCACCGATCGCGGCGCCAGTCGCCGGCGTACCGGTCGCGGCACCGATGATGGCGCCGGCGCCCGCACCGATCATGCCGCCCGAAGCAGCGCGGTCGCCTGGGCTGGTTCCGCAACCCGCAAGCGCGATCGCCGAGGCGAGCACACCGCCCATAAGCAAATTGTTCAAGCGCATCGTCGTCTCCGTAGTCAGTCGACTCGATAACGGGCAAAACGCGGCGATTGTTCCGCGCGTGAAGTCCATGCAGTGTGGCGATTTCTGGGCAGGGCTAAGAAATGGCGCGGAAATTTTCAGCATCCGAAGCGGCCGAATTCTTCGCGCGGCTGAAGAAAGTTCTGCCCGATCCCAAGACCGAACTTGAATATGTGAACCCCTATACGCTGCTGGTCGCGGTCGTGCTGTCCGCGCAGGCAACCGACAAAGGCGTGAACCGCGCGACCGAAGAGCTGTTCAAACGCGCGGATACGCCAGAGCAGATGGTGAAGCTCGGTGTCGCGGGGCTGACGAAATACATCAAGACCATCGGTCTCTATCGCGGCAAGGCGAAGAACGTCATCGCGCTCTCGAAGCTTCTGATCGAGAAGCATGAGGGCAAGGTCCCGCACGATCGCGATGCGCTCGAAGAGCTTCCCGGCGTCGGACGCAAAACGGCCAATGTCGTGCTGAACGTCGCGTTCGGCGAAAAGACCATTGCCGTCGACACGCACATCTTCCGTGTCGCCAACCGCACCGGTCTTGCGCCTGGCAAGAACCCGCGCGAAGTCGAAGACGGCCTCGTGAAGATCGTGCCGGACGAATACGCGCTTCACGCGCATCACTGGCTGATCCTGCACGGTCGCTACACCTGCGTCGCGCGCAAGCCCCATTGTCCGGAATGCGTCGTGCGCGATCTCTGCCGTTACAAGGACAAGACGAAGCTGGAGGAAGAACTTACGAAACCGGCGCGGGCGAAGCGGGATGCAGGCGCAGCGCGTCGAGGCACTTAGGATCGGCGGCCATATCGGTGCCGTGTGGTGTGGTCTCGACATGGCGCACGTTCAGTGCGCTGTTGGCGGGATAGAGGAAAAAGAACGCTTTGCAGGTCGCGCCGTCGTAGCGCCAGAGCTGCGCGGTTCCTTCCTTGCGCGTAAAGGCGGGTGCGCCGAACTGCACGCGCAAATCCACATCGGTGAGTCCGATCGTGCTCACCGGTTCGCCGCGTGGCGGTGCGGACGGCAATGCTATGCGATCCGGTGCGGCCTGCTTGGTTGCACAGGCCGCAAGCAGCGCACAGCAGGCAAGAACGCATATCCGTCGGATCATGGCGGTGTTTCCCTGGCCATCCGCTTGTAGAGATGCACCATCAGCGCCGCGCCAAACAAGGGGGCAAACAGATTGACGACAGGAACAAAGGTCAGAAGCGAAAGAATAAGACCCGCGCCAAAGACGCTTGCGCCGTTACGTTTGCGTAATGCATCGGCGGCTTTCAGCGAGATATGGCGCAGGGCCGCAAGCTCGAAATATTCCCGCCCGAGCAGAAAGCCATTCACCACGATGGTCGCGATCTCGCCAAAGCCCGGCGCAACCACGTCGGCTGGAAGCAAAACCACGTTTGCCAGCAGCACGAGTGCTGCGAGCCGCAAACCCGCGCCGATGCCGGTTCGCGTTGAGACGCCCCGCGCCTCCGGATCGGACGCATACCAGCGCTTTTCGACGGCCTCCGCGATGCGGTCGAGGTAAAGCGAGCCGAACAGCGCGGCGACCGGGCCGCCGAGCACGAAGAATGCCGTGAGCAGGAAAACCGGCGCCAGGATCTCCAGCACCCGATTCACCCCAGGGGAACCGAGTGTCGGGAGGAAATGCAGGGCATATTCGATGCCCACCAGCAGCACGACGAACAGCAGGATCGTCAGAAGCAGCGCCTTCGCTACCACGCCGAACAGGGCGGGGTCGAAGATCACCGATAGCGCGCGGCCGATGCTTGCGAACATGGATGGCGTCCTTTAACTCCGTTCCCGCATACCGGCCGAACCCCAAGGAGAAATGGCATGTCGAAGACCTATCACGTGACGGCGCTGGGCAGCGCCATCGTGGACGTGATCGCGGCGGTCGATGATGAATTCCTCCTCACCCACAATATCGCCAAGGGCGTGATGACCCTGATCGACGAATATCGGGCCGATCAACTCTATACGGCTTTCGGCGTGACGCGCGAAGTCGCCGGCGGTTCTGCTGCGAACACGATGGCGGGTCTGGCGTCGCTCGGCGCCAAGGGCGTGTTCGCCGGCAAGATCAGGCGCGACCGGCTGGGCAGCGCGTTCGTCTCCAGCATGCGCGATACCGGCGTTCACTACACGACCGAACCCGCGGAAGGCGGGCCGCAAACGGCATGCTGCCTGATCGCGGTGACGGGCGACGGCCAGCGCAGCATGAACACCTATCTCGGGGCGGCGCGGGAATTCGCGGTCGGCGATCTCAAGGAAAGCGAGATCGCGGGATCGGATGTGCTCTATATCGAAGGCTATCTCTGGGATGCGCCGTCGGCGAAGGCGGCGTCCTTGAGAGCCATCGACATCGCGAAGCAGAACGACACCAAGGTCGCTTTTTCGCTGTCCGATCCGTTCCTGATGGGACGTTATCGCGGCGAGTTCCTGGAACTGCTGTCGAGGCTCGACATCCTTTTCGCCAATGAGGACGAGGCCAAAGCGCTCTTCGCAGTCGATACGTTCGATGAAGCATTGCAGGCGCTGAAACCCTTTCCACTCGTCGCCGCGCTGACGCGGTCCGAAAAAGGCTGTGTCGCGGCGCACGGTGCGGAAGTCCATGTCGTCGATGCGGCGCCGATCGCGCGCGTGGTCGATACCACAGGCGCGGGCGATCAGTTCGCGGCGGGATTCCTATATGGGCTCACACACGGACGAGGGCTTGCGGATTGCGGGCGCCTCGGTGCGCTCGCGGCGGCGGAAGTGATCTCGCATTACGGCGCGCGTCCGGAAGTGCCGCTGCGCGAACTCGCCGGACGGGCAGGGTTGATCTAGGCGCTCAGGGTCTCTTGCGCAGATAAACATAGAGCGCGCCCGTTCCGCCGTGACGGCGATGGGCTGTGCGCGTATCCGCGATCAGTGCCGCGAACGAGGGCTCAGTCAGCCAGCGCGGCACCATCGCGTTCAACACGCCGCGGGCACGCGCTTCCTTTTCCGTGTCGAACGGCTCGTGCGGATCGGCGCCGCGTTTTCCCTTGCCCGTGATGACGAGCGCGAGCTTCGCCCCGTTCCTCTGCGCGCCGCGCAGGAAGGAAAGCAGCGTGCGGTGCGCCACGCTTTCGGTGAAGCCATGCAGATCGATGCGTGCGTCCGGGATCATTTCGCCCTTGCTGAGCCGTTTGGCGGTGTTGCCATCGACACCGCTCGGCTTGTCTTTTTTCTTCGGTCCGGCCGGTTTGGCAGCGGTCTTCGCCGTCGACCGGGGTTCTTTTCGGATCGGCCGCGCTTCCTTCAACGCAGCTTCGAATTCCGCCCGCTCGTCTTCGCTGGTCTGGCGCCGCCTCATAAGCCTTTGACCGATTTCGATATTAACACGTACATCCGCCCGCTTTGCTTCATTTCCCCCGCCAGGGTTTCGGCGTGGTTACCAAAGCCGAAAAATATGTCGGAGCGGACGACCCCGCGGATCGCCCCGCCGATATCCTGCGCGATGGCGAGCAGGTTGAGCGGCTTTCCATCCGGCGTCGCGGTGGCGATGAAGAACGGAACGCCGAGCGGGTGAATTTTGGCATCGACGGCGATGCTGGCGCCAGGCGTTAGCGGAACGTCTTCGGCGCCGGGACTTCCGAGTGCGGGATCGCCAAGCGGCGTTTCCTTGAAGAACACGAACGACGCGTCGCTTTCCATAATCGCGCGGGCTCTTTCGGGATGCGATTTCAGCCACGCGCGGATCGACCGCAGCGAAACTTTGCCGCGCTCCAGTTCGCCTTGCGCAATCAGCGTGCGGCCAATGGCGGTGTAGGGCCTGCCGTTCGTTCCCGCATAGGCCACGCGCGCGACCGTGCCGTCATCGAACACCACGCGTCCCGAACCCTGGATATGCAGAAAGAACACCGCGACCGGATCGTCGGCATAGAACAGCACCGGCGCGGTTCTCAGACCGTTGGTGTCGATGTTGGCGCGTGTGTCGTAGGGGACAAGTTTGTGGCCCGTCACGCGTCCGGCGATGTGTTCGCCCGACAGGTTGTCGCGGAATGCGCCGAGATCGACGGTCACCAGATCGAGCGGTAGACCGTAGACCGGCGTGTGATAAGCGCCGTGCTGCGACCGGCTGCCATGCAATTGCGGCTCGTAATAGCCGGTGAACAACCCATCCCGAACCTCACCGGCACTCACGGCATAGGGCGCGAAGTCCCGTTCGAAGAATTGGCGTGCGTCGTCGGCAAGGCTCCCGGTCGCCAATGCATCGCGGCATGGCCTCCGCCAGTCTGCCACTGTGCCGGCATAGCTTCCCATCCGCGCCGATGTCGGTCTGGACATCAGGACGCCGCATGAGCGCCGAAAGGCGGCAAGCGCGCCGCGCATGTCGCCGCTCTTCCAGTCTGGCAGGTCTGCAAAGGCGGCGGGTGTGAGTTTTAGCGGCCCCGTGACCGCAGGGCGGGTGAGCCACCACACCAGCCCTGCCGCGACGGGCACAACGACAAAAAGAAACAGGATTGCGGGATAGCGCGGCCAGCGCACCTAGGGCAGGTCGCCGGAGGTCGAGATCAGCGTCCAGTTGGGATCGCGGGCACGGCTGTCGCGCGAGAAGGTCCACACATCGGTCACGTCGCGTACGGATTTGGCGTCACCCTCGACCACGGCGCCATTCGCGTCGCTGGTTGCCGAAATGAACTGCGCACCGAAGGCGAGCGTGATCTCGGCCGCACGGCCCTTGAGCACCGCTTCGACGATCTTCACGTCCTTGAAGCCGACAAAGGTGAACGCGATCGTCTCGTGCTTCGCCTCGCGCGCCGCGATGGCGTGATCGAAGGCAGTGTAGACCTCGTCATTCAGAAGCGGGCGCAGTGTTGCGCGGTCGCCCTTGGCGAACGCGGTGATGATCAGTTCATAGGCCGAGCGCGCGCCGCTGACGAAATGCTCGGTCTCGAAATTGCGATCGGCGAGCTTGATGTCCAGAAGGCCGCGCGCCACCGGATCCGACGGCTTGTCGCTCACGGCTTCACTGCGGGGCACGGTTCGGTCGGGCACTGCCGCAGCCGCGTCATCGGCGGGTGGCGCTGCATCCGGATTGCGCGAGAACCGATAATTCTCCTGCGGCGGACGCTCATGGCCTGTACGCCGCCCCAGCACGGTGTAAAGGCGGAACAGGATGATGCCTGCCACCATGGCGATCAGAAAAATGTCGAGAAGCTGGGAATTCGCCATAATGCGACAACCTTGCGCAGTTTTGCGCCCTCACCACAAGCCTAGCCCCGGCAACGCCGCCGGTCTAGCGCACAGGCTTAATATGGTGTTGCGGCGCCAATATGACCAGCCATTGCTTGTAACCGTCACGTGATCCGTGGTAGCGGCACCGGCGCTTTTTTTGGGGTTTTCGATGAGTGGAACATTCGGGTCCGGTGTGGAAGATGGCAACGGCGTGGGTGCGCCGCTGCCTGTGCCGCGTCTTCAGGTCGTGGGCCAGTACGTCAAGGATCTGTCGTTTGAAAACCCCGGCATGCCCTCCAATCCAGGCGGCCGGCCGCAGATCGAGCTCGGCGTCGATCTCCAGGCGCGGCAGATGGATGCCGATGCGTACGAGGTTGAACTCAAGATGCGCGTATCGGCGCAAAGCGAGGGCCGCACGCTGTTCTTGCTCGAGCTTGTCTATGCCGGTGTATTCCAGCTCATGAGCGTGCCGGAAGAGATGCGCCAGCCGATCCTTCTGATTGACGCGCCACACATCCTCTTCCCGTTCGCGCGTCGCATCGTGGCCGATGTCGTGCGCGACGGCGGCATGCCGCCGCTGCTGGTCGAGCCGATCGATTTCGCCGCACTCTATCGCGCTCGCGCCGGCGAGATGCAGCAGCCCCAGGGCGTCGCCTGAGGCTGCCGACTGCCAGCGTGGGCTCGACCGGCGCGTACAGAGGAAATCGCCGCCGGTCATCGTGCCGGTGTAGCCGGCGATGTCGAACGCCTCACATCGCCGGATGATCGTCGGCGTAATCGCTCACCTGCTCATAGGCCGCGCCGGCCGAAAGCAATCGGGTTTCGCCGAGTTCCGGTCCGATGAGCTGGAAGCCCAGCGGCACGCCGGCTTCCGTTTTGTCCATCGGCAGGGTGAGTGTTGGAATGCCCGCGGCGTTGAACGGGATCGTGTACAGCATAAGCGACACGACCGCTTCGGGCGGCGCAGCGGCGACCGCATCGAAGGCTTCGAGCGTCGGCGGTTCGACCGGCATGGTCGGCGCGACAAGCATGTCGACGGTCTTGAACAGCTGCGCGAGTTGCCCGCGAAATTCGCGGCGCCATATCGCGGTCGCTGCATAATCCACCGCCGACGCTGAACGTCCGAGATCCAGGAAGCTGCGGTAGCTTGCGCTGTAGCTCTCTGCTTCGGCAGGGTAGGTCGCTTCATGCGAAAGGACGGCCTCGACGGCGGCGGATGTGTAGAGGCGCAACAGATGTTCGCGCATATCCGGCAACCGGATATCGACGATCGTTGCACCGGCTGACTCCAGCGCGGCAATGGCGCGTTTGAGCGACGCGGCAATAGCGGGTTCGACGACGTCCAGGGCATAAGCGGCATCAAGCCCGATGCGCACGCCTTTGAGGGTTCCGTTGCGCGCCGCCTGCGCGCTGTCGGCCGGTGGCACGTCGAGCGCGGTGGGATCGGCTGCATCTGGGCCCGCGATGGCGTCGAACATCAGCGCCGCGTCCAGAACGCTGCGCGTCATAGGGCCGACATGATCGAGCGTGTCCGACAACCGGAACACACCATGACGGCTGACACGCCCCCAGCTCGGCTTGAGACCCACTAGGCGATTCGCGCCGCTGGGAAAGCGGATCGAGCCCGCGGTGTCGGTTCCAATCGCGCCATAAGCGAGCCCCGCAGCCACAGCCACGCCCGAACCGCTCGACGACGCGCCTGACCAGCGATCCGGCGCCCAGGGATTGACGGGCGGCGGCACGTCGGGATGGTGCGCGCCCCACGCGCCTTCGGTGAGCTGTGCCTTTCCGACGATGATCGCGCCCGCGTCCTGAAGCCGGCGCACGACAGTGGCGGTATCGGTCGCCTGAAACCCTGTCCGGAAGAAACCGCCCGCGCAGGTCGCGGTGCCTTCCATCGCGCAGAGATCCTTCACGGCCAGCGGAACGCCATCCAGTGGACCCGTGGTGTCGCCACGCGCGCGCCTTGCATCGGCTTCGCGCGCTTCCGCCATCGCGGCCTCCGCCCGCACCGCTGCGAACGCATGCAGGCGCGGCTCCAGTTCGCCGATCCGGTCGAGCGTGTGCTGCGTCACCGCTTCCGACGACAGCCGGCCTGCGCGGATATCCGCCGCAGTCTCGGCAAGCGTGCGGTAGTGAAGAGCCTCCCCGTGCGGCATCGCCATGCTTTAAATGAAATCGCTCCCGGTCATCGTGCCGCTATAGCCGGTGATGTCGATGGCGAGGTCGCTTGCGCCGCTGTACTGGCCGTCGCCGTTGAAATCGAGCAGCAGGATCGAGTGCCCCGCCAGCGCGCCGGTGCTCACGAGGAACACCGCCGCGTCGTTTTCGCCGGGACTGAAGAAGCTGTTTGCGAGGGCGCCGATGTCGCTGAAATCGTCGGCGGCGATCACGGGTATGACGCCGGGAAGGAAGGTGACGGCGAAGGGCAGGTCGAAGTGATCGGCGGACGCGTCGAAGCCGCTGATCGTATCGGCATGGATTTTGGTATCGGCCGCGGAATCCGCCGCCGACGCATAGACGAAAATATCCGCCCCGGTGCCCGCCGTCAGGGCATCCGCGCCGCCGCCGCCGGTGATGGTGCTGCCGTCGTCGCCGGTGACGATCGTGTCGTTGCCGGCGCTGCCGGTGACGGTGTAGGCCGTGGCCGTCGCGCCGCTGGCGTCGAAGGTGAGGCTGGAAGCGGCGCTGGCGTCGACGGTGAGCGTGCTTCCGCCCGTGATGCCATCGGAGACGGCGAGGTTGTAGCTGTTCGCTGCGCCCAAAAGTTGCAGCGTTTCGATGTTCCCGACGTTGGACAGCGTCATCGCCGTCAGCGTGGAATAGTCGCCGTTCAGCGAAAGCGTGTCGCTGCCCCCGCCGCCGTCCACGAAATCGCTCGCGTCGAAGGTGCCGCCGAAGGAGAAGGTGTCATTGCCGCCGCCGCCAAACCCCGTGTCCGCGCCACCATACGTGAAATCGAAGGTGTCGGATTGCGCGCCACCATGGAAATCGTCGTTGCCTGCGCCGCCGGTGAAAGCGAAGTGGCCGTCGGTCTCCGCAAACCCGTTGAAGATGAGCGCATTGGTGCCGGTGAGCGCGCTCCCATCGACCGTCAAGGTATCGCCAGAGCTGACATTGTTGTCGTTCGAGATGAGCTGGTAACTGTGGCCGTCGGCGACCGTGATGGTCTCGATGCTGGTGATGGTCGCGGCTCCGAAGCCCACGCTGCCCGAATAGTCGCCGTTCAGCACCAGCGTGTCGTTGCCCGCCCCGCCGGTCAGGTTGTCGCTCGCCGTGAAACCGCCAGCGAATTTGAAGACGAAATTGCCGTCGCTCTCGTCCGAGCCATTGAAGGTCAGGCTGTGGCTGGCCGTCAGCGCGCTCGCATCGACCGTGAGCGTGGCGCCCGCGGCGACCGAGTCATCGAGCTCGGTGACGTTGTAGTTGCTGTCGTCGAGCTTCACCGTCTCGACGCTCGTCATGTGGAGCGTATCGGCCCCGCCGCCGGTGAGTGCCATCGTGTCGTTGCCGGAGCCGCCGTCAAAATAAACGAACACACCTCCAAACGCCGTGAACGTGAGGGTATCGTCGCCCCCGCCGCCAAGGATCTGGTTATCCGGCGTGTCGTCATTGCCCAGGGTGAAGGTGTCGGACAGCGCGCCTCCCGTGAAGCGGACGAATTCCGCATCCGCTGGCCCAATGATGGCGAAATGGCCGTCGGTTTCGGCGCTGCCGTCGAACGCATAGTCTCCCAGGATACCCGCCGAGGCCGAGAAATCGACGGTCAGCGTCGCCCCGGACGCCACATTGGCGTCGTTGGTGAAGATGTGGATTTGGTGGTCGGAGGTGATCGTCAGGTTCTCGACATTCGTCAGCGTCGTTGCCGTGAAGGTGATGTTGTTGATGCCGCCTGTTGGGCTGATGTTCACTGTATCGTTGCCGGCACCGCCGTCGATGGTGTCTGCGGCGGTGAACGCGGCACCGAGATTGAACGTGTCGTTGCCTTTGCCGCCGTGGGCCGTGTCGTTGCCGCCATGGCTGAGATCCAACACGTCGTGCTTCGCGCCGCCGGTGAGCACGTCGTTGCCGGCGCCGGCGATGATGTAGAACTTGCCGTCGGTCTCCGCCGAGCCGTCGAAGGTCAGCGTGTTGCCGCTGCCGAGCGCGCTGGCCTTGACCAGCACCATCTCGCCAGCCGCCACGTTGCCGTCATTTGTGGTCAGCTTGTAGCTGTGGCCGGCTGCCAGCGCGATCACCTCGATATTGGTGATGGTATCCGCATTGAAGACGACGCCCGCGGAATAGTCGCCGTTGAGGAGCACGTAGTCCTTGCCGATGCCGCCATCGAGCTTGTCGCCGGCATCGAGTGCGGCCCCCATGCGGAAGACGTCGTTGCCGCCCCCACCATCGACCGTGTCGCTGCCGCCCTGCCAGAGCGCGAACGTGTCGTTGCTGCCCGTGCCCGATAGATTGTCGTCGCCCGCCGTGCCGCGGATCACCGATGCCGTCAACGATGCCCCCTAAACGTGATGCCCGACGGCAATTTGCCATGAGCGTGGGACGCTTGCAAAGCGGGTGTTAAATCGCGAGTTCCACGATCACGGGCACGTGGTCGGACGCCTTGGCCCAGCCGCGCATCTTGCGCTCAATGCGCTGGGTGCGCAGCGTGTTCTTCAGCGCCGGGCTGACCCAGATGTGGTCGAGCCTGCGGCCGCGATCCGATGCCGCCCAGTCGGCCGCGCGATAGCTCCACCACGAATAGATCTTCTCCTCGGGCGGAATGAATGCGCGCGTCACGTCGGTCCAGTCGAAGGACCGGCGAACGTCTTCGAGCAATCCGGTTTCGACCGGCGTGTGGCTGACGACGTCGAGAAGCTGCTTGTGACTCCAGACATCGTTTTCGAGCGGCGCCACGTTCAGATCGCCTACCAGCACGAGGGGATCGCCCCGGCCCGCGCGGCTCGCGAAGAACTCCGCCATTTCGCGCAGGAAGGAAAGCTTGTGCGCGAATTTCGGATTGACGACGGGATCGGGAATATCGCCGCCCGCGGGCACGTAGAAATCGTGCAGCTCGATGCCGTTCTCGAACGTCACCTGGACGTGGCGGCAATCGCTGTTCGAGCAGAACTCGCGGCTGAACTTCTCCCGGAACGGCATGCGCGAGAGCACGGCGACGCCGTGATAGCCCTTCTGGCCATGGATCGCGTGATGGATATAGCCAAGCTTCTCGAACGCCTTCGCCGGAAACAGGTCGTTGATGACCTTGGTCTCCTGCAGCGCGATGGCATCGGGTTGGTGCTCGCGCAGGAAGCGCGTGACCAGATTGATGCGCAGGCGCACCGAATTGATGTTCCAGGTGGCGATCTTCACGGAAGACCCTGAGGGAGCTTGGGAACAGCCAAATTGCCGGTTCGCGCGTTACATAGCGGCAATTTGAGGGAATAGACGATGTCACTGCTCCTTATCATCATTGTTCTTGTCGTGCTTTTCGGTGGCGGCGGCGGATATTACGGCTACCGCAACTACGGCGGAGCGGGCCTCGGCGGCGTACTCGGCACCGTTCTCGTCATCCTCCTGATCCTTTGGCTACTGGGCGGTCTCCACGCCTAGCCAGCCTCTAACCGGCCGGGAGGGTCTTGCGGGAGGCCCTTCCGGTCCTATCTGTTTTGCGCTGAAACGGCAGATGCTGCAGCGCAATATCGCGTGTTTCGCGACCCCTTCGAATCGTGCAGATCGACCATGCATTGGATGCGCAACTATCCTTTAAAATAAGAAGTTTAAGGAAATTCAAATGCTTACGTTGAAATTAAGTTTCGTAAACATTGAATAATTCATAAATGGTTCACTTGTATCAGTCTAAAGCCCTCCCTATCTCATGCTCATCCGGCAATGACGCTGGAGCAGATTTGAGACGGCACGGAGGGGCCTCCCCGGCGCCGTGAAGTGCGAAGGAGAGATCGCCATGACAACTAATTTTACCAACCGTGTACCTGCCAGCCTTTCTTCGGATGATGGCTTCGTCGGTTACATGACCGGCGCGGTGATCGCGCTGGCCGGTGTGTTGCTCGTCGCCGTGCAGTTCGCGCTGGTTTAAGACCCAACCGTTTCTGGACGCGCCAACCTCCCCCCAACGTGTGCGTCCAGCGGCCAGCGGGCCTTCGGTGCGGTGCCCAGCCCATCGAACAAGCCTAGCTGGCCACGTTCAACCCCCGCCCAGGCCACCATCGCCGCGTTGTCGGTGCAAAGCCCGGGCGGGGGTATTTTTGTCTGAAAGCCCTCGCGCGACCCGAGCTCTGTGAGCGCAGCCCGAATGGCGTGGTTCGAAGCGACGCCGCCCGCCAGCACGAAATCCGGGTTCGCCGTGTCCGGGAAGTCATCACGAAACATTGCCATCGCGGCACGCGTGCGATCGCTCAGGATGTCGAGCACGGCGGCCTGAAACGCCGCGGCGACATCGGCGGTGTTCACGTTGCCCGCCTGCACGATCTGGCGCACCGCGGTCTTCAATCCCGAAAACGAAAAGTCAGCGCCAGCGCGTCCGCGCATCGGACGCGGCAGCTTATAGCGCTTCAAATCCCCACCGGATGCGGTTTTCTCGACACTCGGTCCACCGGGATAGGGAAGGCCCAGGAGCTTCGCCGTCTTGTCGAATGCCTCGCCGACCGCGTCGTCGATGGTCGTGCCGTAAAGCCGGAACTGCCCGACACCGGCGACACCGAGCAACTGGCAATGGCCGCCGGAAATCAGCAGCAGCAGAAATGGAAACGCCGCGCCGTCCGTCAGACGCGCCGTGAGTGCATGGGCTTCGAGGTGATTGACGGCGACGAGCGGCTTGCCAGTCGCCAGCGCCAGCGCCTTCGCGGTCGTGAGCCCGACCATCACGCCGCCGATCAGTCCGGGTCCCGCCGTCGCCGCCACCGCATCGAGATCGGCAAGCGTCACGTTCGCCTGGCTGAGCGCTTCCTCGACGATGCCGTCCAGCCGCTCGACGTGCGCGCGGGCGGCGATTTCCGGCACCACACCGCCATAGGGCCGGTGCGCGTCGAGTTGGGAAAAGACGATGTTGGAGAGGATCGTCCCCGGCCCGGGCGCGCGGCCGCGCACCACCGCGGCGGCGGTTTCGTCGCAGCTCGTTTCAATTCCGAGAACGGTCCAGTCACGCAACGGCGCGTTTCCTTGTGATAGACAGGGGGCGTCCTAGCCCGAACACGGTCATGCCGCAAAACGAATTATCCCATAAGACTGGGCCTCTCCGCATCGGCACGCGCGGATCGAAACTCGCCCTGGTGCAGGCAAACCTGGTGGCGGGCCTGCTGCGCGCGAGGGGTGCCGCGTGCGAGATCGTGACGGTGAAGACCACCGGCGACCGCATCCAGGACCGCCCGCTCGCCGATGCCGGCGGCAAGGGCCTGTTCGTCAAGGAACTCGAGGACGCGCTCCTGGACGAGCGCATCGACCTTGCGGTGCATTCCATGAAGGACGTGCCGGTCGATCTGCCCGCAGGGCTCGCGATCACGGCGCTTCTGCCGCGCGAAGACCCGCGCGATGTGTTCGTTTCCAACAAAGCGTCCGCGCTGATGGGTTTGCAGAAAGGCGCGCGCATCGGCACCAGTTCCGTGCGCCGCCATGCGCAGGTCGCACGCGTCCGGCCGGATCTGGAGATCGTGCTTCTGCGCGGCAATGTTGATACGCGGCTCGCCAAGCTCGATCTCGGCGAGATCGACGGCATGCTGCTAGCCTTGGCGGGTTTGAAACGCCTGGGCCTCGAAGGCCGCGCCACGCAGATGCTCGACGATTTCCTGCCGGCGCTGGCACAGGGCGCCATCGGCATCGAGATCCGCGAAACCGATACGAACGCGCGCGAGATCGTCGCCCAGCTTAACGATGAGAAGACTGAGATCGCGCTCACCTGCGAACGTGCGTTCCAGCAGGCGCTCGGCGGATCGTGCCGCTCGCCGATGGCGGGGCTCGCGACGATTGCGAACGGCGAGCTCGTCTTTCGCGGCGAGGTGCTTGCGCCCGACGGAAGCGACTTCGTCGAAACCGCGGTCCAGTTCCCGCTCACCGCGAATGCGCGCGCAGAAGCCGAACGCGCCGGATGCGAAGCCGGTGAGCACATCCGTCCGCGCGCACAAGCCTGGCTCGACCTCTGACATGCGCGTGCTCATCACACGGCCGGAGGAAGACGCGGGCAAGATCGCCGCACTTCTGAAGGAACGCGGACACGAATCCGTCATCGCGCCGCTGCTCGCGGTCCGGTTTCACGATGGCCCAGAGATTTCGATCGCTGGCGTGCAGGCGGTGCTCGCGACCAGCGCCAATGGCGTGCGTGCGCTGGCAGGGCGCACGACGCATCGCGAGGTACCGGTGTATGCCGTCGGGCCGCAGACGGAAGAAGAAGCGCGCGCGCTCGGGTTTCGCAATGTGCGCAACGCGGGCGGCGATTCCAGAACACTCGCCGCCGCAGCCGCGCAATGGGCTTCGCCGGAGAGGGGTACGTTGCTGCATGTCAAAGGCGCGGAAGCGGACGGCACACTCGCGACGCTTCTCAAAGTGCAAGGCTTCGATGTGCGGACCAGCGTGCTCTACGAGGTCGCCGCCACGGATGCGTTGCCGGAAGATATCCGCACGATGTTCACAAGCCACGAAATCAATGCAGCACTGTTCTTCTCAGCGCGCAGTGCGGAGGTGTTCAGGGCTTGCGCTCAAGGCCTCGATCTATCCCCGGTGATCGCCCTCTGCATCAGCGAATCCACGGCTTCTGCGCTCGCATCACTTTCCTTCCGCGAAGTCCGCATTGCATCTGCACCCAATCAAAGTGCGCTGCTCGCCTGTCTCGATTGAGCCTGCCGGTGTATAAGACCCGCACCAAGCGAGAGGGTGCTCGCATGCGCGCATTGCTGATCGGTCTTCTTGTTATCGTCGTTCTGATCGCGGGCGGGCTCTGGTATGCGAGCACGCCGGATATTCCGCGTGCCATGCTGGAAGCCAAATACGACGCGCCTCCTGCGGAGTTCGTCACCCTGGCGGATGGGACCCGCGCGCATTACCGCGGCCGCGGCGCCACCAACGCGCCGGTGCTCCTGCTCCTGCACGGTTCGAACTCGTCCTTCCTCACCTGGGAGCCGTGGTCCAAGAAGCTCTCGGATTCCTTCCACGTGATCGCCGTCGATCTGCCGGGGCATGGGCTCACCGGCGCAGTGCCGGGCGGCGACTACAGCGCGGCCGGCATGGTGAAATTCGTCGGCGAATTCGCCGACGCCCTGGACCTAAAAACCTTCGCGCTGGCCGGCAATTCGATGGGCGGCGGCGTGGCTGCATACTTCGCGGAAGAACATCCCGCCCGCGTAACGAAGCTCATTCTCGTCGATGCCGGCGGCCTGCCGTTCAAAGCCACGGAGGGCACGCCGCTCGCGTTCCGGCTGGCGCGTATTCCCGTCCTCAATCTCGTACTGCTGCACGTTACCCCACGCGCGATCGTGACCGAAGGACTGAACAAGGCGATCGTTCACAAGGCGATCATCAACGACGCGATGATCGACTGGTACTGGGATTTCGCGCGCATGGAAGGCACACGGCGGGCAACGATGGAGCGGTTTCAGCTTCCGTTCGACACCTATGTCGCCAGCCACACCTCAGCTCTCAAGATGCCGACACTGATATTGTGGGGCGAGCAGGATCGGCTGATCCCGGTTTCGGTCGCGCATGACTGGCACAAGGCGGTGCCGCGCTCGACGCTGATCATCTATCCCGCCACCGGCCACATCCCGATGGAAGAAGTCGCCGACCAATCCGCCGCAGATGTGCGGAAGTTCTTGGGCGGGCGCTGAGCTCAGCGCGTTGCCAAAGCCTCGCCGACGCGCGGGATGAGTTCGTTCCAGTCGCCGAATTTCGCGGGGCTGAAGACTTTCGTCTTGCGGTACCAGGGATATTCGTCGGTGCCGAGCTGCGGCCAGGTGCGGCCGGCGGTGAGGAACCAAACCTCCGTGCCCACGCTCGCAGCGGTGGCGGCGGCAGCCGTTGGTGCGGAAACGACAAGATCGAGCGCTGCCGATAGCGCGGCCGCGCCGTCGATATCGTTCTTGAGGTCGAGGCCGTCAATCACCTTGATATCGACGCCATGGCGCTCCATCGCGCGTGCGAGCTCTTCGGTGCAATCGCCATACTGGAGGTTGACGAAGGTGACACCGGGTGTTTTCAGGATCGGACCCCAGGCATCGAGCGCGCTGTAATATTTCGCACGCTTGGCCCCCAGCATCATCGAACGCCAGCAGATGCCGATTTTCGGGCCCGGACCGAAGTCATCTAAGACCTGCTTATATTCGGCGACACGCTCCGCATCGGGCACGAGAAACGCCTCGCGCCGGAAATCCGAAAGCTGCTTGCGGAAGATGTGCAGCGGCGTGCCCATCGGCGCCCAGTAATCTGGCTCGCCCTTCGCAAGGGAGAACGGCACGAAGCGCAGTGATTTGTTGCCGTCCTTGTCGATCAGGGTGCGATCGTCATAGGCCCCGACATCGGCTTTCGGGAACGAGCGCTGGAAGAGGGGGATCAACCGGTCATCAACGGCGATATCGAGCTGGCCGGTTTCGCCGACCGCGTCCTGCAGGTCGGGAAGAATGTTGGCAAACATGAATTCGTCGCCCAGGCCCTGTTCGGCCACGATCAGGATGCGCTTTCCGTCGAGCGGCTCGCCGTTCCAGAGCGGGGCCTTGATCATATGATGCACATAGGCGCGGAAACGTTCGTCGTTGCGGATCTCGAATTCGCGGAAACCTTCCTCGATCCGGCCCATGCCGATCAGGCAGATGCTGCGCGAATGCCGGCCTTCCATCTTCTCGGTGAACTCGACCGCGCGCGACAGCGCCTCGTCATAGGCTTCCAGTGCGTGATCGAGCATGCCCAGATGCGAGAACGCGTAGCCGATATTGTGATAGAGCCGCGCGAAATTGGGATCGAGCTTGATGGCCTCCTGATAGAAGACGAGGCTCTCTTCGGCGCGGCCGTTCTCGGCCAGCACGGTCGCGAGTGCGTTCCACAACACCGCTTCCCTCGGCATGCGGTAAATCGCGGCGCGCAGAGTTTCGATCGCGGTCTCGACGTCGCCCTGATCGCTCTGGATCGTGCCCAGATTGTTGTAGCCGAGCGGCGAGTCCGGGCAGGCGCCGATGTAGAGATTGAACATCTTCGCCGCGCCGTCGATGAGCTTCATGTTCCAGGCGGCGAGTCCGAGATTGATCAGAAGCTCCGGATCGTTGGGGTCCAGCTCGAAGGCGCGCTCATAGGTAATGAGGGCTTTGTGCTGATGGCCCATGCGCTGCAGCGACATCGCGAGCACGTGGAAGGCTTTCGGATTCTGGTCGTCTTCGCTGGTGGCTTCGAACGAAAGCTGCGCGGCGCGCGCGACGTCGCCTTTCTGCCAGGCGCGGATCGCGCGCTTCAGAACAAGGTTAGAGCGGCGGCGCGATTCGATCGCCTCCATGTCTTCGCTCAGCTTCTCAAGCTTTGCGATCGCGGCCATCCGTGCATCGATTCCGGCGAGCGAATTGAGGCCGGGTGCGGTCGCGAGCTGCGCCATGGGCGGAAAATCCCTTCGTGTCCAACCGCGATAAGACCTTGTTATACTTAAGCTGGAGTGAATTTGATTCTTTGAGACGCAAGGCTTTTGTTAACCGTCTCCGGCTTAGGGTCCTCACGTTCGCGTCTCGCCGAAGGGGATTTCATGCCGCTCAAACTGTCGCTCAAACCCGGCGAGAAATTCGTGCTCAACGGTGCCGTGCTCGCCAATGGCGACAAGCGCACGAGCCTGATTTTACAGAACAAAGCCTGTGTGCTGCGCGAGAAGGACATCATGCAGCCAGGCGAGGCGTCGACGCCGGCCAGGCGCATCTACCTGCCGATCATGATGATGTACCTCGATGCCGACGGCATTGAGGATTATTACAACGAATTCGCGCTGCGCATGACCGAGTTCATGGGCGCGGTGCAGACGCGTGCGGTTCTGGCCTCGTGCATCGAGATCAGTCGCGATGTGACCACCGGGGCTTACTACAAGGCGCTGATGACGTGCCGCAAACTCTTCGAGTTCGAACAGGAACGGTTGGATTATGACCCTGCAGGCATACAAGAATACGCAGCGCATTACTGAAGAGCCGCGCACCACGGAATACCGGCTGTTCGGCCAGGTCACAGGTGCGCTGATCGACGTTCAGAAGGCCGGGCATGACAGCAGCCCGCTGCTGGTCGATGCGATCGACTGGAACAAGCGGCTGTGGCGCACGCTCGCGGCCGACTGCATGGACGACCGCAATCAGCTTCCGCAGGAAGTCCGCGCCAAGATCGTCTCGCTGTCGCTGTGGATCGCGAAATATTCGCGCAAGGTCACACGCGAAGGTGCTTCGCTGGATCCGCTGATCCAGGTCAACCGCACCATCATGCAGGGGCTTCGGGGCGCGGCCTAAAGGCGATTCCTTTTTGCAAAAGTTGGAGGCCGGCTTCTCGCGAAGCCGGCCTTTTTGTTCCGGCAGAACTGCCCATCGGCAAGTTCTGCCCATGGTTAGCCGCCGGTTAACATCAGAAAAATCAAACAAAAACAACATATTACAGGATTATAAAAGCGCTAATCCGCTGGCACGGTGGTTGCGAAACCCATTGCGGAGCTTTGTGCCCCGAAGGCGTGACGAGCGCCTCCGATGGACCAGAATGGAAATGGAGACCGCGTCATGCTCAGCGTGAACACCAATACCGGCGCAATGATTGCGCTGCAGTATCTCAATCAGACAGAAGCGCAGATGGAGAAGACCCAGAACGCCGTCAACACCGGCTTGAAGGTCGCCTCCGCCAAGGACGATGGCGCGACCTTCGCCATGGCGCAGAACATGCGCGGCGATATCGCCGGCTATAGCGCCGTGACGGACAGCATCAATCGCGGCATGTCCGTGATCGATGTCGCGATGTCTGCCGGCCAGTCAATCTCCGACCTGCTCATCGAGATGAAGCAGAAGGCGCTCGCCGCCTCCGACACCTCGCTCGACACGACCAGCCGACAGGCGATCAACGAGGACTTTACCGCCTTGCGCGATCAGATTGCGTCGATCGTCAAGAACGCGGTCTTCAACGGCGTCAACCTGGTGGACGGCTCGACGAGCCAGATCACGGCACTCGCGTCTACGGACGGCTCACGCCGCATCACGGCAAGCGCGGAGAACATGAGCCTGTCCGGCTCGATCGTGACCATGTCGACCGGCGCCTCGGTTTCCACGCAGACAAGCGCCTCGGTGATGGTTGCGACCATCCAGACCTCGCTCACCAATGTCGACTCCGCCCTGGCGAAACTGTCCTCGGACTCCAAAAAGTTCTCGGTGCAGCTGGGCTTCACCTCGAAACTCTCCGACTCGCTGACAGCGGGCGTGGGCAATTTGGTCGATGCCAACATGGCCACCGAGAGCGCGCTGCTCCAGTCCTTGCAGGTCAAGCAGCAGCTGGGCGTTCAGGCCCTGTCGATCGCCAACCAGGCGCCGCAGTTCATTCTCTCGTTGTTCAAGTAACAGCGGGTCCGAATCCCGGCGGCGTCGTAAACGGCGCCGCCGGTTTTGCCTAAAATAAAAGGCAAATTCTGCCGACTCGGTCGGCAAGTCTTGCCCTGTTAGGGTAAATTCTGCCGCGTTGTTTCTGCCGGCAGCAAAATCTTCTCAGCACGAATTTTCCGGGCTGCTTCGAAATCGAAGGTTAGCCAATCGTAAATCCGTTGCGGCACGGCGATTGCCAGAGCTGTGCACGGAGCAAAACGCTCCTTGAGCAAAACGCTCGTCACAACGGAGGCAAGAATGCTTAGCGTCAATACTAATACCGGCGCACTGGTTGCGCTGCAGTACCTCAACCAGACCCAGTCTCAGCTCAGCTCGACCCAGAGTGCCATCAACAGCGGCATGAAGGTAGCGAATGCGAAAGACGACGGCGCGGTCTTCGCGCAGGCGCAGAACATGCGCGGCACCGTCGCAGCCTATCAGTCCGTGCAGGACAGCCTCAGCCGCGGTATGTCGACGGTTGATGTTGCCATGTCGGCCGGTCAGTCCATCTCCGACCTGCTCATCGAGATGAAGGCGAAGGCCCTTTCCGCCTCCGACACTTCGCTCGACACGGCGAGCCGTTCGGCCATGAACCAGGACTTCATCGCGTTGCGCGACCAGATCTCGACGATCGTCACCAACGCCCAGTTCAATGGCTACAACCTGGTCGACGGTTCGACGACCCAGGTGACGTCGCTGGCGTCCACGGACGGTACGCGCCGCATCACGGTTGCCGCCGAGAACATGAGCCTGTCCGGTACGATCGTCACGGTGTCGACGGGTGCGTCCATCTCGACGCAGGCCGGCGCCTCGACGATGGTGGCTGCCATCCAGGCGTCTCTGGTCAATGTCGACGCGGCTCTCGGCAAGCTGTCGGCCGGTTCGAAGAAGCTTTCGATCCAGGTCGATTTCTCGCAGAAGCTGTCCGACGCTCTGACCAGCGGCATCGGAAACCTTGTCGACGCCAACATGGCGACGGAGAGCGCGCAGTTGCAGGCCTTGCAGGTCAAGCAGCAGCTGGGCGTTCAGGCTCTGTCGATCGCCAACCAGGCGCCGCAGACCATTCTCTCGCTCTTCCGCTAAGCGCAAGAACGGCGGGGTCCGCAACAGGATCCCGCCGTCGCTTTCTGGAAGGCGTGAGCTGGTCAACCAGCCACGCCCCAGGGCGAGGGGATAAACTCGGTGGGATAAGACGTCGCGGGCGAAGGAAACTTCGCCCGCGATGCTTTTTAGAGGTTGAGGCGGTGGATTAGCGCGGCGACGACGCGTTCCACATCGTCGTCATCCATGGCCGCGGAGAGCGGGAGGCTCAGGGCCTGCGCATAATACTGGTCCGCTCCCGGCAACTCGGCGCCAAAGCGCTTTGCATAATAGGGTTGGCGGTGGACCGGGAAGTAATGAACCTGGGTGCCGATACCGTCGCTGGCGAGTGCCCGCATGAGCGAGGCCCGGGTAATGCCGATAGCTTCGAAATCTATCCGCGCAACGTACAGGTGCCATGCCGGAAGGCAGGTACGCGTGCGCGCCAGCGGCCGCAGAACCGGCGCATAAGGCGCCAGAAGCGCGTCATAGGCCGCAACGATGCTTCGCCGCCGCGCCAGGAAGCGATCGAGCTTGCGCAATTGCGACAGGCCCAGCGCGCATTGGATATCATTGGCCCGCCAGTTGAACTCCGGCTCGACGAGTTCGTAGTACCAGGGATTGGCGCGACAATCTTCGTCGAAGGCAGCGTCGCGATTGGTGAAGTCGTCCGCATCACGCGTCATGCCGTGGTTGCGCGCGAGTACGAGGCGCTTTGCGATGGCGGCGTCGTTGGTGGTCACCGCGCCGCCTTCACCCATCGCGATGGCCTTCACGGGATGGAAGGAAAAAACGCTCAGATCGCAATGGGCATTCTCGCCGATAGGGCTCACCCCGCTATTGTTTCCGACATAGGCGGCGCCCAGCGTATGACAGGCGTCGTCGACGATCTTTATGCCATTGGCGCGCGCAATTGCGGCGATCTCTTCAAGCGCGCCGCATTGGCCATTCAGATGAACGTTGAAAACCGCATCGGCTTTGCCTGCCCGGGCGAGCGCCTGGTGGAAGGTTTCGGGCGTCATCAGGCCCGTCGCCGGGTCGACATCGGCGAAGACGATCTCGGCGTCGTTCATGTGCGGCGCACTGGCGGTGGCGAGAAACGTGATCGCCGGGACGACGATCTTTGTTCCATGTCCAAGGTCCAGCGCCCGTGCAGCCATGTGCAGCGCGGCCGTACCGTTCGCGCACACGACGGCGTGTTTTGCGCCGACTGAGATTGCGAGCGCCTTCTCGAAGTGCGCGACCGCGGGACCGGTCGTCAGGTAGTCGCCGCGCAAAACCTCTGTAACCGCAGCGATATCGTCATCCTCGATGACCTGACGGCCATAGGGGAGGAAGGAGGGTGCTTGCTTCTCCGCCGGCACAGCCCGCTTGAGGGCAGCCGAACTCATGCGTAGGCCTGTGCCAGAAGAGCCTGCAGCCCACGCACATCGAGCTGCTCGGGATTGCAGTCGCTGGAATAGGCAAAGCCTTCTGCGACCGGCTTGGCGCCGCGGTTGAGATAGGCTTCGCGTGCCGCTGCGGCAAAGCTCGCCAGAATGACAAAGCGGTCGTCGAGTTCGACGGTCCAGCGGGAGTCGTCGGCCGGGATCATGGTCTCATGCAGCTTTTCGCCGGGGCGAACGCCTACGATCTTCTGGCCCAGGCTCGGGCAGATCGTGGTTGCGAGATCGGTCACCGTCGTCGACGGGATCTTCGGCACGAAAATCTCGCCGCCGCGCGACATCTCCATGCTCGAGAGCACGAAATTCACGCCTTGCGTCAGCGTGATCCAGAAGCGCGTCATGCGCGGGTCGGTGATCGGCAGCTCGTCGACGCCTTCGGCCGCGAGCTTCCGGAAGAAGGGCACGACGCTGCCGCGCGATCCGAACACATTGCCGTAGCGCACCACGGCGAAGCGTGTGCCGTCCGCGCCGGCGAGGTTGTTCGCAGCCACGAAGATCTTGTCGGAGGCAAGCTTGGAGGCGCCGTACAGGTTGACGGGATTGGCGGCCTTGTCGGTGGAAAGCGCGATCACTTTGCGCACATTGCGGCGGAGCGCGGCATAAACCAGGTTCTCCGCGCCGAACACGTTGGTGCGGATGCATTCGAACGGATTGTATTCGGCCGTCGGCACCTGCTTCAGCGCGGCCGCGTGCACCACAAAATCGATATTGTTCAGCGCCAGTTCGAGACGGTCCCGGTCGCGCACGTCGCCGATGAAATAGCGCATGAAGGGATGCTGATCCATCGGGAACAGCTGCTGCATCTCGTACTGCTTAAGCTCATCGCGCGAATAGATGACAAGCCTGCGCGGCTTGTAGTTTTCGATGACGGTCTTGACGAAGTGCTTGCCGAACGAACCAGTGCCGCCGGTCACGAGCACCGATTTGTCGTTCAGATCGAGCCAGGGCTGGGTGAAGTCCCGCAGACCGGTGGGAGGTGGCGGCACCGCCTCCTCGTCACGCCTCGCAGCCAGATAGATTTTCTTCGCCCGCTGCGCCATGGATGCCATCCGTTTTGTGCCCGAACATGGTTGCAGAACAGGGTTAATAAGCGGCTACCGGCAATACTCCATTCACGCTGAAACGGTAGCGGCGCGGTCCCTTGCGGTAGGAGGTGGGTTTGCTGGTGTCGTCCATCTCGAGCGCCGAAAGCACGAACTGGCAGAACAGGCTCCCGCCGACGCGGCGATGGGTGAGAAGGCCCATGAGCGGTGCCGTTTCTCGATCGATCTCGATCCGCAACCGGTTTTTGCTATCGCCGATCTCCGCCCAGCCTTCGGTCATGCCGAGGCCATGCGATGCCGACACAAGGAACGAGACCGGCGCGCCATGCTCGATCTCGCAGCCGTCGAGCGCAAACGTTTCCGGGTTCTTACCGCCATTGTGAGTCGTTAAGGAGAGCTTCGTCCAATCGAAGGCGTCGGGCAGCAGTGTGAAATGGCCGAGGCGCAGGCTGCCTTTGCCGATATCGGCCCAATGAAAAATCAGGTCGAAATCGACGCGCGGCTCAGCGCCATGAAAACGCATGTGCTTCTCTATCGGGCCTTTTGGCGTATCGATGCGCGCGAAAGCATGCGTGTCAGGGCCGTCGTTCCACATCCGCGCTTCGCAGGTTTCGAGATCGGTGATCTTGTGCTCGCCGGGTGTCTCGAACACGCAATCGCCCGTGTACCAGTCCGCCTGCATGTGGATGTCGTCGAAATGCCCATGCGGCAGGCCGCCGAGCACAGGCTTTCCAGTGCCGGAAAAGCGAAGAGACGAAATCGCAAGGCCGCGCCTGCGATCAAGCCGCGCCGACACAGTGGCTGTTTGAATGTCGACATGGCGTTCCACGATAGGATTGCCCAGCGGTTCGATTTTCGGCGCCGTTGGGCGTGACCAGTGCGCTTCCGCTTCTTCAAGCCGGGCGCAAAACGCAGCCCAACGCTTGTCAGTGATATGCGTGCGGAAATCGCTGGACCACAAATAACAGAGTTCCTTCCAGGCGGAGCGATCGGCATTTGTGTCGGTCAGTCCGCGATAGATTCGCTGGCAGGCAGCATTGATCCCGACATCGTCGCGTCCGGTCACGGCCCAGCGGGACAGATTGTATTTGCGCTGCTTCTTGACGGGGATCGGACAGGCGGCGCTTTCGAGCCGCAATGGCTGGCGATCGAAGGTTGCGCGCTCCAGAATGTCGGATGGCGCTACAAGTTCGAAACCGGGCTCGTCGCCCATGCGCGCGAACGCCGTCTCGAGCTTTTGCCACTCGCTCCCGCCACCGAGCTTTTCTTCCGTGCGATACCGGCCGGGACGGAAATCGAAGATCTCCGCATCGCTGGCATAGCAACACAGAGCGCGCCCGTTCCGCCCCTGCTGGCCACGCAGATAATCGAGATACGATTCGATCCCGATATCACCATGTGCGAAGCGCTGCAGCTTTTGGAAGGCCACGGTGTTGGTCCATAGAAGTGCAATGGTCCGGCCATCGTTTCCGAGCGCGCGTTCCGGGCGATAGCGCGTCTCCGCCGGCCATTCCGGGTGATGCGCGGCGGGATTGTCCCAATCCATCAGGACGCCGCGATACCCGGCATCGAGATAAAGCCCGACCAGACCGCCCGACCATGCCTGCTCGTTGATCAGGGCAAGAGCCGGCTTCCTGCCCAGGATGCGCTCATAGCATTCGTTGCCGATGGCAAGATTTTCTTCTGTCACGCGTGCCGGAACGAGCGGCGCGATCATCTGGGCATAGCCGGAGCCGATGAGTTCGATGCGGCCGCGTAGAATGAGTTCGCGTGCTTCGATTATCCACGCGGGATCGCGCTTTGCAATTTCCTCGAGGGTGAAGCCGGTGGCTTCGATCCCGATGGGGCCATGTGCGCGCGCGAGATGCAGCAAAGACCAATAGCAGCGCGCGATAACTTCGCCACGCCGGTCGTCCTCGATGGACGAGAATGCGAGATTGAGGTGGAAAACCGCGAACAGCCGCAGCGTGCCGGTCGTGGCTTGAAAATCGCGCGCTGCAAAAGGCGCATTCATGCCGTGACGATCCGAAGACACGACAGGGCTTCGTTTGCGGCGGCAAGTGCGCTTTCGCGCGAAGGCCCTGTCGTCAGCACCATCGCCGCGGATGGCCGCTTGTCTCCCGCGGGCGGAATCACGTCGCCCGGCTTTGCGGTCACGACGATTTCCTCAACGCCGGCGATCTGACGGGCCTCTTCCGCGCCGGCGATCGAAACCACGCGGCCGGGTGCAGGGAACGCATAGCGCTGGATCACGGGAACGAAGTGCCGTGGCTGCAATTCTTCGGCTGTAACCGCTTCGCCAAGTGCCACCTTGATCGCGCAACCGATGAAGTCGACGCCGGTATTCAGCGGGATTTCGCGCGTGCAGAAGAACCCACCGGACAGTCGTGCCGCCAGCTCGATGACATAAGGCTCGCCATTGTGCACGACGATGTCGCCTTTGACCGTGCCGTTCGCGACGCCTAGGGCACTCGCCGCGTCGGCCACCAGCGCTTTCACCTTCGCCTGGATATCCTCAGCCAGATGACTTGGCAGATCGCCGCCGTTCTCGATAAAGAACGGCGCGTAGGTATCGAGATATTCGTAATTCCGGTCGGAAAAGCCCGGGGTGTGGCAAACGCCGCCGACCACAACCGATTCCGTGGAGACCTGTGGGCCGTCCAGATATTCCTCGACCATCACGCGCTGCGTTGGCGAATGGCTTCGCGCGAGCGTGAAAGCCTTGGTCAGGTCCTTCACTTGCGCGACGCGCTGCACACCCCGCGAGCCGCGGCTGTCGACGGGCTTGATGACCAGATTGTTTCCACGTTCGATGGCGATGCGCTGCAGCGCCCGCAGTGTCTGAACTTCCGAAAACCACGGCACGCGCACGCCGCGCTCAACGAAGCGCTGCTTCATCGCGAGCTTGTCGCAGGCAAGCTCGGCGGTTTCGACGGAAATTCCAGGGAGGCCGAGTTTCTTCGCAACCGCCGCCGCCGTTACCGGCGCGTCTGCGGCCACACAGATCACGCCATCGATCTTGCGGATCTTGCGGTTGTAGCGTTCCGCCGCTGCGGCCGTCTCGTCGGCGCCGTAAACGTCGGCGATGAGGCAGGAATCGGCAAACGCAAAACCGGGGGCTGCCGGATCGCGGTCGGATACGACGACGGTCAACCCCATTTCCTTGGCGCGCTTAGCGGCTTCGGCCGCCTCGATCCCGCCGGACACGATCAGCAGTGTCTTGCCCATCAGAAATACAATCCGCCGTTCACATTGATCGTCTGTGCCGTGATGTAGGAGGCGGCATCGCTCGCCAGGAACACGACGGTATCCGAGACTTCGCGCGCAGACCCAAGACGTTTAAGCAGGATGTTTTCGGCCGCTTTCTGCACACTTGCGGCGGCAAGGCCGGCCTGCCCCATATCCGACGCGATGATGCCGGCTGCAACCGTGTTGGAGCGCACGCCATACTGCGCGCCGAACCGGGCGATCACCTGTGCCAGCGAAATGAGACCGGCCTTCGACGCTGCATAATGCGCCGTGCGCGGTCCGCCATATTGTCCGCTGACCGAACCGATATGAACGATGCTGCCATTGCCGGCCTGTGCGAGCAGGGGCAGGAAGACCTGCGCGCAGATGAAGGGGCCTTTCAGATTGACGTCGACAATCGAATCCCAGTCCGCGTCGGTCACCTTGTCGAAATCGGTTGGCTTGTTGACGCCGGCATTGTTGATGAGGATCGAGATCGGGCCCAGCGCGTGCGAATCTTTTGCGGCGGCTTCCACGCTCGCCCGGTCGGTCACATCCATCTGCAGTGCGACCGCGCGGCGGCCGGACTTTTCGATCTCTTTGACGACTTCATCGGCTTCGTCGCGGCGCTCGCGATAGGTGAGGGCGACGTCGGCGCCCGCTTCCGCAAGGCCGAGCGCAATCGCACGACCGATGCCCCGGCTGCCGCCGGTCACGATCGCGCTTCTGCCGGCAAGCGAGAAACGGGACATCACGATTTCCTTTTGCGCGCGATGACTTTCTTCGCCGCCTTGGCGATCGTGCCCGCGCCGAGCCCGAATGCTTCGGCCAGTTCTTCGGGCTCACCCGAAGCCCCGAACACGTCCTTGACGCCGATGAATTCGATCGGGCACGGCCGCGTCTGCGCCAGAGCTTCCGCCACAGCACCACCGAGACCGCCATGGATATTGTGATCCTCGGCCGTCACGAAGGCGCCGGTTTCCTTTGCGCAACGCTTCAGCAGAGCCGTATCGATCGGTTTGATCGTCGCCATGTTCACGACGCGGGCGCCGATACCTTCTGCGGCAAGCAGCTCTGCGGCTTCCAGCGCGCGTGCAACTTCAACACCGCAGGCCACGATGGTGACATCCCTGCCGTCCCGGATGATCTGGCCTTTGCCGATCTCGAAACGGTAATCATTGCCAAACAGGCGCCGGGCCGGGCTGCGGCCGGTGCGCATGTACACCGGACCGTCGAATTCCAGAATCGCGCGCGTCGCGAGCGCCGTTTCCGTCGGATCGGCGGGAGAGATCACGGTCATGCCGGGAATGGCGCGAAAGGCTGCGAGATCCTCGAGAGCTTGTGCGGATCCGCCGTCGGGCCCGACGTCGAGGCCGGGATGGCTCGCCACGATCTTTGCGTTGCGTCTGGTATAGGCGAGCGAGAGGCGTGCCTGTTCGATCGCTCGCAGGCAGAACACGGCAAACGTGGTGACCACAGGCAGAAGGCCCACGGCCGCCAGACCGCCGGCCGCCGCCATCATGTTCTGTTCGGCGATTCCGAACTGCAGGAAGCGCGCAGGATGGCTCTTGCGGAAATGATGGACGCCCGTGCCGCCGGCGATATCGGCATCCAGCACGACCAGTTTCGGAAATTCGTTGGCAAGCCCCGACAACGCTTTGCCGAAGGCCTCGCGCAGGGAATCGCCGCTGGTACCGATGAGCGCGGGCGCTTCAGCCGACAGGGTCATCCAGATACTCCTTGATCTGCCGGCGCGGCATCTCGAGCGCCAGCAAGGCCTCTTCGGTCTGTTCACGGGTGAGCTTCACGCTGCCATGCCAGGCCGGGATGTTTTCCATGTAGGGAACGCCCTTGCCCTTGATGGTATGGGCGATGATCACACTGGGGCGATCGCGTGTCGCGCCGGCGCGGCGTAGCGTTGTGAGCAGCGCACGGATGTCGTGGCCATCGATCTCCGCCACGGCCCAGTCGAAAGCGCGCCATTTGGCCGCCAGCGGTTCGAGCCGCATGATCGCGTCGTTGCGGGCATCGCTCTGCAGTTTGTTGTAGTCGATGATCGCGCAAAGATTGTCGAGCTTGTGGTGGGCGGCGCACATCGCGGCTTCCCACACCTCGCCTTCCTGGAGCTCGCCATCGCCGAGCAGCGCATACACCCGCGCCGGGCTGTTCTGGAGCTTCAGACCCATGGCCATGCCCAGGGCGACGGAAAATCCTTGTCCAAGTGAGCCTGTGCTGGTTTCCACCCATGGCAGATCGCCGATGTGCGGGTGACCCTGAAAGCGGCTTCCGAGCTTGCGCAACGCCAATGCCGCTTTCCCATCGCAAAATCCGTGGTGCGCGGCGATGGCGTAAAGCGCGGGCGCAGCATGACCCTTGGAAAGCACAAAGCGGTCGCGCGCCGGATCGTCCGCGGAAGACGGCCACACATTCAGCTCCGAGCCGAACAGCACAGCCAGAATGTCGGCACACGAAAGCGAACCGCCGGGATGCCCGGAACCCGCGTGATGGATGGAGGCGATGACGTGCTGGCGAACGAAGCGCGCGGCGGCCGCGATCTCGTTCTCCAGGCCCGGCGCCGGTTTGAGGGGCGACGCCGCAGTCGCTTCTTTTGGAACCGCTTTGAGCATGCTTGTCCTATGCTGCAAGGCGCGTGGAGGCGCGCGTCAGAAGATCGCTGTAGAGAAGAATTTCCGCGTGCGGGGCGAGCGTTTTTGCGTGCGCCGCAATTTCACCGGCAAAATCGCGCGACATCACGACGATCACGGTCGCATCGGATTCGCTCAAGGCTTCCGGAGCCGCGAGCGTACAGCCGTGGCGTTGGCCGACGAGCGGCTTCAGATGCGTGTCGATCAGAAGCGTGAGGTCGCGCGCATCGAGATGGCCATGCACCACGAGGCTGTCGAACAGGCGTCCCGCACCCCAAATCGCCACGCCGCGCGGCGCGAGTTCCGCGATCTCGGCGGCCACTTCCGTCAGCGCCACGAGATTGCGCGCACGGGTCAACGCGTATTTCGCGACGAGCGCTTGCGCGCGGTTTGCTTCAAGGTTGTCGCTTGCGATCCGGTGGCGCGCTGTACGCGATTTGCGCGCCACGAAAAAGAGATTGGAACGGTCGCCCGTATCCGGCCCTTCGACGATTTCGAACCCCGCTTCCTCGATCATCCGCTCGAGCGTGTGCGCGGAGAAATGATAGAGATGCTTGTCGATGAACCATTCTTCCACGATGTCTGGCGAACCGAGGATCGCGGTGTTCGGTGCGTCGAGGATCAGGAGGCCGTCGTCTTTCAAGACGCGCCAGTGATCGGCCAGCACATGCGCGGGATGCGCCAGGTGTTCAATCGTATGGCAGGAGTGGACGATGTCGAACCGGCCTGTCTCGAGCGGCACGTTCTCGATGCGGGCAGTGATCAGATCGGTGCGCGGGAGGTCGTGCGCGCAATGCGCGACACGTTCGTCCGGTTCGACGGCGACGATGGTGGCGTTCGGCGCGGCTTCCAGAAATTTGCGCGCGAAGCTGGCGCGATTGGATCCAACATCCAACAACGCGATGTCGCTGTTCAGGTCGGCGTGGCGGGCGACTGCATCAAGGGACACCTGCGTGCGGAAGCCTTTGCCATAGCGCACATTTCCCCAATCCGCGCCGCTCGATACCGCAGCCATGGCGCGCTCGGCACGATCGATGCGCGGCAGGCTCTGCAGCAATCCGCAATTATCGCAGAGAAAAATACCGATGCCGCGTGTCGATCGCTCGGGCGTGTAAACCGCTCGAAGCGTATCGTGACGGCACAATTCGCACACATCGCGCATGAAGGCCCCCGGAATAATCCGGTAACCATCTTTCGCCGTTCAGCGTTAATAATTCACTACGTACGCGTCGCGTTCGGCATAACCGAGACGTTCCATCATCGGCGATGCGATCGCAGAAAATGTTTCGAGCTGCTGTTCGGTCAGCGGGCGGTCTTCGGGTCGGTTCACATTGTGTGGCCGTGCGAAGATCTCAAAATGTTCGCGGCGGTAGGAAAGGTTAAGAAAGTCTAAAAGCCCATTTACACGACGCGGCGACGCCACGAGGTCTTCGAGTCTGACGAAGAACTGACGGTGCTTCGGCAGCGCATCCAGCGACTCCAGAATCCGCGTGTTGATCTCCGCCCAATGCCAGGCGATGCGGGCAAGCTGATCGTAGCGCCGAAATTCCATGGAGCGCGCGTCGTCGTGGCGCGGCAGCGGCCACCAATATTTTTTTTCGGGCGGTGGTGCGGCCAGCGTCTGGTCATCGAAATAGGCCTGTAAAACCGACGTGGAACGATCGTCGTAACACTCGGCGCCGAGCTTGTGAAAATAGGAACTCGTCACCTTCCGGCCGTCGCGCACGAGGTGCACGAACTTCGCCTCGGGCATCAACTCCGCGAGTTCGGGGATTAGCCACGACAGCTTGTTGGAGGAATCGCCCCAATGCGCCGCCTCGCTGTAGCGCACCGCCGCTGCATGCGTTCCCGCAAGCGCATGCCTGGCTTCGGCGGCATCGGCGAGTCCCATGGTGCGGCGCACCGCCAGCGGCTGCACGATATGCACCATGTACTCGTGATGCATTTCGATATCGCCAGCCAGAGACAGCGCCTTGTGGAGCATGGCGGTGCCGGACCGGCCACTCGAAACGACAAAAAATGCCTTGGTCTCAGCGCTCACGGACAGATTTGGTTAGAAGCGGATAGAACTCGTTAACTCTCTCTTAGCCATAGCGCATTTAGAAAGCGTTAAAGCGGAAGGGAATCACGCGTGCCGGAAGCGCCGATCTTCATTGCCGAAGCGTCCAGCAATCATGGCCGCGATCTGGCCCGGGCGCTGTCCTTCGTCGATGCCGCAGCCGATGCGGGCTGCGATGCCGTCAAATTCCAGCTGTTCAAGATCGATCGCATGTTTGCGCCGGAAATCCTGGCGCGGAGCGCCAAGCACCGCGCCCGCCGCGAATGGGAATTGCCGCGAGCGCATCTCGCGCCGCTTGCCGAACGCTGTTTGAAACGCGGCATCCAGTTTTCCTGCACACCGTTCTATATCGAAGCCGTCGAGGAGCTTCGGCCGTTCGTCGCGTTCTACAAGGTCGCGTCTTACGAGCTTCTGGTGAGCGATCTCCTCAAGGCCTGTGCGCACGCCGGTAAGCCGGTCGTGCTCTCGACCGGCATGGCGACGATGGAGGAGATCGAAAGCGCTGCGCATACGCTCAAATCCGCCGGTGCGTCCGACGTCACGCTTCTGCATTGCGTGTCGGCCTATCCGACCCCGGCCGCCGAGGCCAATCTCTCTGCCATCGCGAGCATTCGCGAGGCCACCGGCTGCGCCGTTGGGTGGTCGGATCACACCAGACGTCCGGCCGTGATCGAACGTGCGGTCCATCATTGGGGCGCGCGTGCGGTCGAATTTCACCTCGACCTTGACGGCGAAGGCGCGGAATACGCTGCCGGGCATTGCTGGCTTCCGGAGGAGATTGCGCCGGTCATTGCCCGTATCCGCGAAAGTCTTGTGGCCGATGGCGCCGGATTTAAGGAGCCTCAACCGTCCGAACTCGCCGATCGCGAATGGCGCGCCGATCCGTCCGACGGCATGCGTCCGTTGCGCGCCGTGCGCGCGGTCTGGGAACCCGCGGCATGAGCACGCGCGAGCATCTGCGCATCGTCGCCGTCATCCAGGCGCGCATGGGCTCGACCCGCCTTCCGGGCAAGGTGCTGAAGCCCGTTGCCGGCCAACCGCTGCTCTGGCACATCATTCATCGCCTCAAAGACTCGCATCTGATCGAGGAAATCGCGGTCGCGACCACCACGCATGCGCGCGACGACGCCATCGTGCAATTCGGGCAGACCCACGGGATAGCGGTTGTCCGCGGGCCGGAAGACAATGTTCTGTCGCGGTTTGCGCTCGCCGCCGAAACGCTCGATGCCGATATCATCGTGCGCGTATCGTCGGATGCGCCGTTCATTGACGCGGGTTTTGTCGATCATCTGATCGCGTCGATGATCGAGCAGGGCGGCGATTACGTCCTTTTGGAAGAGAGTGCCGTCACGGCGCATGAAGGCGTCGATCCCATGACACGCCGCGCGCTCGACAAGCTGATGATGGATGCCCATGACGATCCCGTGGCGCGTGAGCACGTCACCGGCTATTTCAAACTCCATCCCGAATTCGTGCCGATTGCGCGCGCCAAGCCGTTTCCACCCCTGGCACGCGAGGGCGGCCGTCTTACGATCGATACGCCGGACGATCTGGCGTTCGTCGAAGCCGTGCATGCGCGCATGGATGCCCGTGCCGGAGAAGCGTCTCTCGCCGATCTGCTGTTGCTGCTGGAACGGGAGCCAGTGCTGCGTTCGCTCAACGATCATGTTCAGCAGAAGAAACTCGGTGTCGCGAGCGGTCTCGCGTTTATTCGTTGCGATGGCGGCGGCGCTTTCGGATACGGTCACGTCAAGCGAATGGTTGCGCTGGCGCGGGCGTTGCGGGACCGGGAAGGCATTGGATCGGTCTTTGCCGTCAATGGAACCGAAGACGCCCTCGCGCCGATCCGCAGTGCTGGCTTCGAAGCGGAATTGACAGGCGCGGATATCGCCGCGCTTCAACAAGCCCTGAATGCGAAAAAGCCGGATTTCCTGCTTCTGGATTGCCGCGAAGGCCCGTCCCGGGCTGAGGTTGAAGACCTAAAGAAATCCGCCGGTCTTACCGTCGTGATCGACGATGGATCGGACCGCCGCCTTGCTGCTGATCTGGCTTATTATCCTCCCGTGCCGCAGGCGGAGCATCTCGACTGGAAAGGCTCGCACTGCGTCGCGCAGATCGGATGGGAGTGGGCTCTGCTGGGGCTTTCCCAAATCGCACCCCGGTCCAAACCAGCCTCGCCCAGACCGACCCTGCTGGTAGCGATGGGTGGCAGCGATCCTTACGGCCTTACGCTCCGCACCGCGCGCGCGCTTGCCCGGCTTGATCCCATTTTCCGCGCACGCTTCGTCATCGGGCCGGGGATGGACGATCGTGAGAAGGTCGCGAGCACCATCGCAAAGCTCCGCTCGAATTTCGAAACGATCGAGGGTGCCGACGATCTCGCGGTCGAATATGCGTCTGCCGATTTCGCGATAGCCGCGTTCGGCGTCACGGCCTATGAGCTTGCCGCCTTCGGCGTGCCGGCGCTGTATCTCTGTCTTACCGAGGACCATGCATTGTCGGCGTCCGCCTTCGAATATGGCGGGATGGGCATTTCGCTCGGCCTGGCCGATGGCGTATCCGATGAGCGGATCGCCAAATCGGTCTGGTCGCTACTCGGAAACACGATCCGGCAACGTGAGATGCGTGCGGCGGGACTGATGACGATCGACGGTCAGGGCGCGTCGCGCATCGCGGCCGATCTGGCGGACGCGCTGAACGCGCGCCGCGCTGCTAAGCCCAGGAAAGCCGCGCGCTGAGCGCAGCCCTGGCTTTCGCGAACGCCTGATCCCAGTTGCCGATATTGTCTGGCATCATGCACTGGCACACGGGCGCGAATGGCTCGAAGCTTGTCCCGAAGCTTGTCCAGCTAGTGCCGTAGAGAATCTTGTAGCTCGGAACGCCGGCGGCTGCCGAAAACCATGAAACGGCCGTGGGCGCGCTGACGACGGCGTCGAGTGCCGACAGCAAGGCGCATGTGCGATCGAGTTCGTTCTTCTGATCAATCTTTTCCGGCACGAGAATCTTGCGGCCGCTCAGTTCCTCCAGCTTTGCGACTTCTTCCGCGCTGGCGTCGTATTGAACGGAGACGATTGTCCCTTTCCAGTCACGAATGAAGTCGGCCCACTTCTCCAATGGTGCATATTGTTTGGCGCGATGTCCGCCGGTCTTGCCGCTTCGCCAGCAGATGCCGATCGCTTGGCCGCCGCCGAAGGTGGATCGCCAACGCGCGGCTTCGTCCGCGTCGGGGACGAGATAGGTATTGGGAATCGGAAAGGATTCGATCCGCGAGCGCAGGTAGCGCGGCACGCTGCCCATTTCGATGGCGCAGGTGGCACCCCCGACCGATTTGAGCCAGCCGTAACGCGTATTTGTCGTATCGCCGCGCGTTTCTGCGTCCCACGCTCTTACGGTGGTCGCGGGAAAGGATCGCGCAAAGAGCGTGACGAGACGCGGCTCGCATTCGAGGATCACACTTCCCCCGTCGCGTTGCGCGCGTTCCTGAAGGTGAGGGATCACGCTTGCAAACATGATCTGGTCGCCCACACCCTGCTCGGCCGTCACTAGCAGCCGTTCACGTTTCAGGACCGAGCCGGTCCAGCGCGGCAGGTTGTGATCGGGCTTCGGAACCTTGCCGCCCAGGTTTAGGCGTGCCGCATAATCCCGCCAGCCGTCCTTCAGGTTGCCGTGCAGCAGATGAAGCACAGCGCGGTTGACGCGCGCCTGTGCATTGTCCGGTTCTGCGCGTAGCGCGCGGTCGTAAAGTGCGAGCGCCCCGTTGAGGTCGCCGTCATCCGCCAGAAGATCGGCGAGATTGCCAAGCGCCGGTGCGTAGTTCGGCCGAAGCGCAAGGGCGTTTCGATAGTGCTCGGCGGCCCGCGCCAGATCGCCGGTTTCGCCATACAGCGATCCGAGCGTCAGCCAGATCTCTGCCGCGTCGGGATTGCGCGCGAGCGCGGGCAGAAGAAGCGTCTCCGCCGCCGCAAAATTTCCATGGGAGCGCAAGAGGTTGGCGAGATTGACAAGGGCCTCGACGCGACTGGGCTCCAGGGTCAGCACGCGGCGGAAAAACTCTTCTGCCGGCCGCGCAAGACCGAGCGCCCGCGCCGTGTTCCCCAAGGCAAACAGCACCCTCGTATCGTCCGGGGTTTGCGCCAGCGCCTGCTCAAACCGCTCGATCGCGCGCGCATGCTGGCCGCTTGCGGAAAATCGCAAGCCTTCGGCATAGGGATCGGTGCGCGCCGCCGTCGTCATGCGCGTCTGTTACCCGTTTCATGTTAAGGTCGTGTTAAGCACGATTTCGCTGTGTTTAGCGGCGCGTTAACGGCTGCGAAGCGATAGTCCCGCGCGTAGGCGGGCGGTCTCATGAGCACGGGTGTTTCCCTTTTCGGCTTCGATTCCTCGACGCTGATCAGCTATTATCAGGCGAGGCTGCCGCTCGCGACGGCGGCAACGTCTACCGCAAGCACAACTACCACGCAGAAGACCGCGACGGCGGATGACAAACCGCCTTGGGAAATCACAGCGCCCGCTCAGCAAGCGCGCGATGCAAAAATCCTGTCGACGACGAATTTCGTCGACACGACCAACGTCCCGCACACGACGAATGGCGCCGACGCCAAGACCGAACAGGACAACCAGAAGCTCTTCTCGCTCTACACCGCGGTGAGCAACCTTGCCTATCTCGCGGGCATGTCCAATCGCTCGGGCATGACGGCCGGTCAGATGGCCGGCTTCAACACGCGATTCCAGGACGGCCTGCAGCAGATCCGGTCCTACATCTCGTCGGCCGATTTCAACAATTTCACCCTGCAGGCCGCAGCGCAGAGTTCCTCCGTCACCAGCACGGCGGGCATTACCCTGCCGTCCTTCAGCTACAACACGCGCACGCTGACAACCAATGACAATATCGACAAGGCGTTGCCTGGCCTGAGCACGAGTCAGAGCTTCACAGTCACGGTCAAGAAGAATGGCGTTTCCACGGACGTTCCGATCGATCTTTCGCAGGTCAACGGACCGCTGACGCTCAACAACGTCATCTCCTACGTCAACCAGGAGCTTTCCGACGCCGGATTCAAATCGCGCTTCCAACGAACGATTACCAAAGGCGCGATCGACGATCCCAAGAACGCGTCCTACGGGCTTTCTCTGGCGCCATCCGGGAGTGAAACCGTTTCGCTGTCTGCGGCGGCATCGAGCCCATCGCTTTACGTTGCCGGTAACAGCGGCCTTGCGTCCGCGACGACCCAGAAAAGCAACAGCGGCAACGTCACCACCACCGCCGCCGATCAGCAGGGCCGTCTGATCAAGCTGACCGATCTTACCGGCACACAGCAGAGCGCGTTCAGTGCGACCGCGGCGCCGGATACCGGACTCACGACGGCACAATCCACCGTCGTGGACTCCAGCGGCAACGTTTATGTGGTCGGCAATGCTACGGGCAATTTCGGCGATCAGCTCAATCAGGGCACGCAGGACACCTATCTCACCAAGTACGATTCGGCAGGCAATGTGCAATGGACGCGCCTTTTGGGTGCGGCAGGCACATCGTCAGCCTACGGCCTCGCGCTCAATCCGAACGGCGGCGTCGTGGTCGTCGGCTCGACCACCGGCACCGTCATGGATACCGCCGTGTCGGACGGCAACACCGACAGCTATGTCGCGAAATACGATTCGAGCGGCAACCAGACCTGGACCAAGCAGATACAGACCTTGGCGAACAACCAGGCCGCTTCAGTCAGCGTGGATTCGTCGGGAAGCGTATACATCGGCGGCCAGGTCCAAGGCGTGATCGGCAAGGGCCAGACCAACAATGGCGGCACCGATGCCTATGTCGCCAAGCTCGATAGCAAAGGCAATCTCGTTTACGAGAAGCAATCCGGTACGTCGGGCAACGACAGCGTGGCCGCGACCGCGACCACATCCGACGGCGGACTCGTGGTCGCGAGCGTGGTCAACGGGCACGCGATCGTTTCCAAATATGCCAACGGTGACGCCACCACCACACCGGTTTGGCAGGAAGATCTCGGCGCCTTGCAAGCTGGCGGCACGATCGGCGGCATGACCGTCTCCAGCAGCGGCCAGATCTACGTGACAGGAACGACCTCCAACACCAGCCTCACAGCCGGCGGCGCGGCTTCGGTCGCGCATGCGAGCTCGGGTGGAACCGACGCGTTCGTGTTCAACATCACCGACCAGGGTTCATCCGACACCGCGAATTATGTGAGCTATGTCGGTACGGGCGCCGCCGACAAGGGCAACGCGGTCACCGTCGGACAGGACGGAACGGTCTATCTCGTAGGCACGACCAGCGGCACGTTCTCAGGCCAGGTCCGCCAGACGCCGAATGTGGACAATATGTTTGTCAGCGCGCTCAACAGCAACGGTTCCATCGGCTGGACCCGGCAATATGGCGGTGCCGACGGCACATCCACCGGTCAGGGCGTCGCCATCGACACGCAGGGTTCAAGCGTGCTCGACGCACTTGGTCTTCCGCGCGGTACGATCTCCTTCAATCAGACCGTCGATCTGACGGCGGCAACAACGCTGCGCGCGGGCGATTCGTTCAGCATAAAACTCGATACGTCGACGACGCGCACGGCCAAGATCACGATCGGCAAGGGCGAGACGCTGTCGTCGCTCGCAAACAAGATCAACATCGAGCTGCAGAACGCCGGTAAGGCTTCGGTGTCTTATGGCTCCGGCGGCGAGACGCTGAAGATCGCCGTCAATGCCGGCGTCACTGCGACGCTGATCGCAGGTCCTACGAACTCCGACGCGCTCGCGCGTCTCGGCCTGACGCCACAGACCCTGACCAATACCTCGAGTTCCGGTGGAAGCTCGACCCCCGCAGTTTCGTCCACCTCAAGCACGTCGACCGCGTATGGACTGGGTCTCGCAAACCACATGGACATCTCGACGGCTGCGGGCGGTGGTGCGGCGCGCGCACAGCTTTTGAGCGTGCTGACAAACATTCAGAAGATCTATCAGACCGAAAACATGCCAGCGCCCACCGCATCACACGTGGGTACAGCAAGTTCCCCGATCGCGAATGCGCCGCCCTCCGCTTATGCCACCGCGCAACTCGCGAACTATACGCTCGCGCTCAATATGTTTGGCGGAAGCTAACCCAACATCCTTTGTTACAAGCTCTGCATTGGATGCATTGCCGTATCCACGCGCCGCGCATGGGCCAAAATCAGTCCTTTGGCAATTGCTCTCAGAATTGTGTCGGCCCCGGCAAATTTCTCACACAAGTGTGAGCTACGAAGCGTGATGGTGCGTGAGACACTACATCCGGGCTTCGGCCGTTTTCTGCTTTGAGGATTCGCGTGGGTCGCGCTGCGTTGCTTGTGAAGTCTTATGCCGACGAGGGGACAGCCTTTGTGAGCTCCGGCGTGCGCGAAGAACAGTTCAGCGACGCATATGATCTGATCGGCCGCGCCGCAACCTTCCGGATCGAAGCCGATCAGCTGCGCGCGCGTGCGCGAGAGACAGATGAACCTGCGATCCGCGAAGAATATCTCGCGCTGGCAAACCGCTGGGCGAGTTTCGCGGCCGGTCTCGAAGCCCAGCTGTTCGCGCGGCTGGCTTAAACCACTTTGTTATAGATGATCGCGCCGCTGGGACGCGACGTTGTCGATGCCGGCCCATAGGTGCGCACAAGCGCACGCTGGCGTTCGATCTCGTCAGCAACGGCGCGCACCATGCCCTCGCTGGCGCCGCGGATGCGCGTGAGCAGGCGCGTCTGCGACGCCAGCGTGTCGCGAAACTTCGCCGTCGCGGCAAACAGGCGTTTGCGCAATTCCGCAGGCGCGCTTTTGGCGGCGTCCGAACTAAGGCCGGCGGCTTCGCGGCTGTAGAGTGCGGAGAGCTTCAGGATCTCTGGTTCGATGGTGCGCAGGTTGCGGGCGTTGCCGGCTTTGAGTGCGGCGATATCGCCCTCCAGCGCCTCCACCAGGCGTTCCGCCATGGTGATCAGTCGTTCGATGCGCATCTCGTTGGCTTCGGTCGTCACTGGATCGTCTCCTGGCGCTTCAGAAGCTCGCGTGTCACGACATCGGCGAGGCCGAGGCCTCCGCCTTGCGTGGTGATCTGCTTGGCGTATTCGTCGACCATGAGCGAGCGGAACATCTCCTCGCCTTCGCCGCCGCCGAACATGCCGTCGGTCTTCACGCCGGCGAACATGTCGTTGAGCATCTGGGACATCAGCACGCCTTCGAACTGCTGACCGACCTTCTTCGCCGCGGCCGCGTCGGCGGTCGCTTTCGGCGTCATGACCGGACGGCTCTGCGCGAGCGCGACGGCGCCTTCGATCTCCGCGTTCATCCGATCACCTGTATCTCGGCCTGCAGCGCGCCGGCCGCCTTGATCGCCTGCAGGATGGAGATGATGTCGCGCGGCCCGACGCCCAGCGCATTCAGCCCATCGACCAGGCTCTGCAGGCTCACGCCATCCTTCAGCACGGCCATCTTGTTGCCCTTGCTGTCGTCGACCTGGATCGAGGTGCGCGGCACTTCGGTCGTTTTGCCCTTCGAGAATGGAGCGGGCTGGCTGACCTCCGGCGTCTCGGTCACGCGAATGGTGAGATTGCCCTGTGCGATGGCGATGGTGGAGATGCGCACATCCGATCCCATCACGATCACGCCGGATTGCTCATCGATGATGACTTTCGCGCCCTGATCGGGATTGACTTTCACCTGTTCGACGTCGGTCAGAAGTCCCACGACGCCGTGCGGATAGGCCTGCGGCACGCTGATATGCACCGTCGCCGGATCGCTGACATCGGCGAGGCTTGCGCCGAGAAAACTGTTCACCGCGGACGCGATGCGCGACGCGGTCGTGAGATCGGGGTTGTGCAGCGACAGGCGCAGATTGCTTTGGCTGGCGAGCGCGAACGGCACCTCGCGTTCCACGATCGCGCCATTGGCAATGCGTCCCGCTGTCGGTACACCGCGCGTGACGCTCGCGGCCTCGCCCGACGCCGTGAAGCCGCCGATCGTGACCGGGCCCTGGCCGAGCGCATAGGTCTGCCCGTCGGCGCCGAACAGCGGCGTCACCAGAAGCGTTCCGCCCTGAAGGCTCTTGGCGTCGCCCATCGCGCTCACCGAGATGTCGATGCGCGTACCCTGCGCCGCGAAGGCCGGCAGGTTCGCCGTCACCATCACGGCGGCGGTGTTCTTGGTCTGCATCGTCTCGCCGCGCGTGTTGACGCCGAGGCGTTCGAGCATGGTCTGGATGCTCTGCTGGGTGAACGGCGCGTTCTTGAGCGAATCGCCCGAGCCGTTCAGGCCGACCACGAGGCCGTAACCGACCAGCATGTTGTCGCGCACGCCCTCGACATCGACGAGATCCTTGACGCGGGAATAGCCCTCGGCCTGGGGCGCAAACGCCAGCAGGGCGAAGGCTGCGAGAGCGGACAGGCGGGTCAGGAAAGCGCGCGGCTTCAGCATGAGCGGGTTCTGCTCTTCTTTGTGGCTGCCCCGCCCCTTGCCAGTTCTGTGCCTGACTGATTTCAGAAATATATTATTTGATTCAATGGCTTATGTCGGGCGGCCCAAGCCCTATTCCGCTCCCCGGCAATTTCTTCCCGGCAGTACCGGCCGCCCAACCATTCGAACCGCGATTTCGCGACTCCGGATTACGGGGGGCTGAAGTGGGTTCAGGCCATACCTTGGGAACGGAATTGGCCAAGACGAGATTGAAACTCCTCGGTCGTATTGGTGTGCGGAAATGGTGTGTCGGGCACATCGACACCCAGGAAGCGGCAGAGCGGCCCCCAGCCATCCCTGATGTCATAGACCAGCAATCGTTCCGGCGCGATCGAGCGGCTCACCTCGTCATTGTGGAGCTGCAAAAACGCGGACGCGGCCGTGAAATCGGTCGGGAGGTCGCGCACAACACCGCGCCGCGCTTGATACGCTTTCGCTTTGGCCATCATCTTTTCAAGTGGCGTATCCCGCGGGGCCTGCCCGGTTGTGCGATGGACCGACATGATGGTTGCCGATGCAGAACGCCACCAGCTTTCCGGATCGCGTGTCGTGAGTATCACCTTGGCATCCGGATAGTGCTCAGCCAACTCCCGATAGACGAAGGCACTGGGCGCGTCGCAGGACGATCGATATCCGGCAAAGACATCTTCCCAGTCGGGGGGCCGTCGCTCGTCGAACACCTGTTCCCAAAGCGCAAACTGCTCCGGATGCCGGAAAACCTCGATCATATGGTGACACGGTCCAACGCCCAGCTGTTCGAGCGCAAATTTGAGCGACTGCGTGCCCGTGCGCCCTATGCCCGCTCCAATAACGCTCAGGGGCATTGTCCGTCCCTCCGCCGCTGCCCCGGACAGGATGGCACCAAGCGCTTGCAGATACCACTCGCGGCAGTCCGATCGCTCACAGCAGCGAGACAGTTGCCTCGTCGTAGCGGTGGGCGCCCAGATTGTTGTCCTCGAAAATGCCGTGGGCGGCGATCCAGTTGCGCGATTCCTCGAACACCGCTTCGGTATAGGGCTCGAACACCAGCCGCTCGCCGGGTCCCCAGCGCCGCGTATCCATCCGGTCATGGAAGCGTTCGGGGAATTCCTTGCGGTAGTAATGGGTGTAGAGCTCGGGCCTCAAATCGATATCGCGTTGCGCGCGGCGCAGCGCGCGGAAGAATTTGCGCAGGTCTTCCGGGTCCGGATTGCCATGGATCATGGTGGCGATCATGAAGGTGGTGTCGATCACCTTCCGGAATCCGAGTTGCTCCGCAAAGTAATAGGGCCCGCTGAACAGGTTGACCGCGGGCGCGATGCCATCGATCAGCTTCTCCATGCGCGCAAACAACATGCCGTCGGCGTAGGTGAGGTTGATCTCTCCCGGTTTTAGGAACTGGTCGAGCGCCTGCACCGTGGCGTAGTGGCTGCCCGACTGGTAGCCGACCGACACCGGCACGCCGGCAAGATCGGCCGGCGTTTTGATCGCCGAATCGGCGGCGACGAAGATGCCGCCCGGTGCGATCGAATAGAGATCGCCGTACAGCTTGCCGTGGCCTTTGGATGCCGCGACATTGACGGTCCAGTGGCAGGCGCATGACACGTCCGATGCGCGGCCGGCCTCGAACGACTGCATGGCGCCGACCTTGTCGCCCTTGTCGTGGACCTTGCCGTCGGATGCCCGCACGGTCTCGCGGAATTCGTAGTCGAGCCCTTCGTCCCGGAAGTAGCCCTTCTCGTCCGCCACCCATTCCTGCAGGCGGAAATGCGGTTCGATGACGAACTTGCCCAAGGTGTCCCTCTCCGGTGCGCTTGCTTCGGTGGGTTCGACAGTGACTGCGCCTCGCTCCGCCACTATCGCCGATGCCTCAAGGACTCTACGCTTTCGGGTCGAGGCAACAAAGTGTGGCGGCATGGCGGAATTCGAAGAGATCGACATGTCCGAAGCGGCACACGTCGCTTGGGTGAAGTCGCGGCACGATCCGGCCCTTTGGCACGAGGCGGCACAGGCGACGCTCGCCTATCGCGGCGACCATCATGGGTTCCTGCCCTGGCTTCTTGAGCAGGCGGATATGGATCGTGCGACCGCGGGATGGATTTTCCTTTGGGCCGAGGGATCGCGATATCTCCGCGGTCTGACGGACTTCTATCTCAATCATCTTTCCAGCCGGGGGATGGTCGAGCTGTTCCAGTTGCTCTGTGCACGTAGTGAGAGCGTCGGCTTTCGCGAGGATCGCCTCGGACTCGATCCCGATTTCGAGCCGGAGCGGAGGGCCTGCCTCGATATTGTCACGCGCGGCGAGGTCGCGGACAGCATCGTCGTGCCGCACGCGATCATCGCCAAACCCTTCGATCCGCCGCCGAAGGGCGGCCGCTATACGCTCGACGATGGGATTATTCTGCTGTGAAAACGCAGCGGCGGTATCGCTGCCGCTACCGCCCGTTGCTCGTCCTGGGCGTCGCCGTCAATTGCGCGAGATATTCACGGGGTGCTTGTAGTAATTGATGATCTTGCCGGCCAGCCAGCCATCGGCATTGCTGAAATTCTTGATGATGTTGGTGGTGGTGCCGCCGCCCCAGAGGCCGCCGACGGCGCCCATGGCGAGATACAATGGCCAGCCCGGAACGGTCCCGGCCGCAAGCGATGAAGAAACGGCCCCGCTGACGCAAGCAAGTGTCGCGCTGCACAAAAGCGCAGCAGCCTTTAGGCGTTTCATGTCCATTGGCCCCTTGAGAACATCCCGCCGGCGCGGGCGATAACCCACGCACGTGCGATCCCTGTCGAAGGCGGTTACCCGCTCAAGAAGGGACTTTGCACGATTGCCAACAAATCGTTGTGCCGAAGTTTGTCGGAAAGCCCGATCAACCCAGGCACAAACCTACGCTGCCGCACCCAAAGCCTGTGTCAGATCGGCGATCAGATCGTCCGCATCCTCGATGCCAACGGAAAGGCGGATCGTGGTCTCCAATATCCCGATGCGCGCGCGCACCGCGGCCTGAATGCCGGAATGCGTCATCGCTGCGGGATGGCTCGCGAGCGACTCCGTGCCGCCAAGACTGACGGCAAGCTTGAAGATCTGAAGCGCGTCGAGGAACGCGAACGCCTCCTTCTCACCGCCCTTGATGTCGAAGGAGAACGTCGAACCCGCGCCGGTGCTCTGCCGCGTGAAAACCTCGTGTGCCGGCGAGCCTTTTTCCAGGAACGGCAGGTAATGCACCTTCGAGACTTTCGGATGATCGCGCAGGAATTCCGCAATCTTCTTAGCGTTGTCGTTGGCGCGTTCCATGCGCAGCCCGAGCGTTTCGAGCGAACGTCCGAGCATCCAGCACGTGTGTGGATCGAGCTGCGTACCGATGCCGCCGCGCAGCGACTCGATCGGCTCGATGATCGCCTTGCTGCCGAGCGCGGCGCCTGCGATGAGATCCGAATGCCCGCCGACATATTTCGTCAGCGAATAGACCGAGACATCCGCGCCATGCTCGATCGGCCGCTGGAACACGGGGCCGAGCAGCGTGTTGTCGCAGACGATGATCGGGCGATGGCCTTGTTCGCTCGCGATCTCGTCGGCCAGGCGCCGCATCAGCGCGATATCGACCAGCGAATTGGTCGGGTTCGACGGGGTTTCGATCAGGATGATGGAGATGCGGCCTTTCTTGCGCGCCTGCGCAGCCGCCTCGCGCACGGCGACCTCGTTGATGCCGTCGACAAACCCGACCGAACCGATGCCGAAGCCCGAAAGCGTCTTCGTCATCAGCGTCTCGGTGCCGCCATAGAGTGGCTGCGAATGCAGGATCACATCGCCCGGCCGCGCATAGGCGAGGATCGTGGTCGAGATTGCCGACATGCCCGAGGAGAACAGGATACAGGTCTCCGTGCCTTCGTAGGCCGCGAGCCGGTCCTCCACGATCTCGCTGTTGGGATGGTTGAAGCGCGAATAGACGAGCCCGGCAGGCGTGCCTTCCGGCGGCTGCTTCCGCCCCGAGACGTAGTCGAAGAAGTCGCGGCCTTCCTCGGCGGATTTGAAGACGAAGGTCGAGGTCAGAAATATCGGCGGCTTGACCGCGCCTTCCGACAGCGACGGGTCATAGCCATAGCTGAGCATCAGGGTTTCGGGCTTCAGCACATGGTTGCCGATCATGGTTTTCGACGGTCGTGGCGCGGGCATAAGGGTTCCAAAGGAGGGATTTGCGGAGGCCAATATAGAAGGTCTCGCGCGAACTTACCGCGCCGTGGCACAGCGATTTTGGGCACGATTGTTATGGCGTGACAGGGCCTGCCCGAACGCGTATTTCTCAGACGGTACGCAGCGAAGCGGGCATCCTTTGAACAAACCCTCAGGATATCAGTTGGTTCTCGTCCGCCATGGCGAGAGCGAATGGAACAAGCTCAACCTCTTCACCGGCTGGCGCGACGTGCGGCTGACCGAACTCGGCGAGCGCGAGGCACGCGAGGCCGGCCGCACGCTGGCCGAAGCCGGGATCGATTTCGACATCGCATTCACCTCGCTGCTCAGCCGCGCGATCAAGACGCTGTGGCTCGCGCTCGATGAAATGGACCGGATGTGGCTCCCCGTCATCAAGCACTGGCGGCTGAACGAGCGGCACTACGGGGCGCTGCAGGGCAAGGACAAACGTCAGTCGGTGGAGGCCTTCGGTGCGGAACAGGTCCATATCTGGCGCCGTTCCTATGCCACCCCGCCGCCGCCGGTCGATCTCGACTCGCCGGAATATCCGCGCAGCGACCGCCGCTATAACAGCGTTTCCGATGCCGACCTGCCGCGCAGCGAGAGCCTTAAAGATGTGCTCGCGCGCGTCATGCCATATTGGGACAAGACGGTCCTGCCGGAACTCCAGGCGGGAAAGCGCGTGCTGATCGCGGCCCATGGCAACTCGTTGCGCGCGTTGATGAAACATCTGGAAAACATCAGCGATGACGCCATTGCGGGCATCGACGTCCCGACAGGAATCCCCCGTGCCTACCGGCTCAACGATTCCTTTAAAGCTGAGGAGGCACGCTATCTCGGCGACCCGAAGGTCCTGGAAGCGCGCATCGGCGCGGTGAAGGCACAAACACAAAAAGCATGATGCGCCGGTTCTTTCGTGTGCTTCCCGTGCTCGCCTTGTTGGGCGCGCCTGTGATCGTCTTCGCGAAGACGCATCCGGTTCCCACACCCAAACCGCAGGCGAATTGTGCGCGCGTGCAGGTGCCTCGGCACGGCACAAAAAAGGCGCACACGATTCTGAAATGCGAGGCGAAGGCGCCGAAACCGCAACAACAAGCTGTTGCCACGCCTGAACCCGCCCCCAATCTCAGTCATGCGCTGCCTGCGAAGGAAGTCCTCAAGGGTCCATCCACGAAAGAACAGTTCAAAGCGCTCAGGAATCAGATCATCCACGATCGCCCAGCCGTCACCGAGGCGAAGCAGAAGAGCGACACGCTGAAGGCGCAGGCCGTCGAATTGCAGCGCAAGCTGATCGCGACGGCGGCGCGCGTCGTCGATCTCGAAACCGAGAAGCTTCAACTCGATGCCGATATCGTCCGTCTCGCGGCGGAAAACGAGAAGCTCTCCGCGAGTTTCGCGCGCGACCGCGTGTCGGTGACCAGGCTGCTGGCGATCCTCGAAAGGCTGCAGCACGACATGCCGCCGGCGCTGGCGCTCAGGCCCGACGACGCGCTGGGCGCCGCGCGCAGCGCGATGCTGGTGGGTGCTTCGTTGCCGAATGTTTATGGTCAGGCGGCCGGGCTGGCGCGGCGCATCGCCACATTAAAGAAGACGCGCGAGCAATTAATTCAGCGTCGCGCCGATGGCGTGCGCAACGCGGCGAAGCTCGCCACGGCCCGCGACCAGCTGGATCAACTTCTCGCGATGAAACAAACAGAAGCCGATGCCGCAGCCAGCCACTACGGCGATCTCGAAGGAAGGCTCGCGAAAGCCGCGCTCGCCGCGGCGGACCTCAAGGCTTTGCTGGAAAAAGTGGCCCAACTCCGGTCCCGGCCGGAGCAGACGGACATCACGCTCGTGGCCGCACAAGCGGCCGGTCCGGGCGCGGTTCTGCGTCCGCGTTCACTGCTGATGCCGGTCGTCGGCCACGAAGTTCCGGGCGGTATGGAAGGTGTCGGCGGCGCGCGGGCGCCCGGCCTGACCTTCGCTGTGGAACCGGGGGCGCGGGTGATTGCGCCAGCCGACTCCGAAGTTCTTTTCGCTGGTCCTTACCATAAGACGGGACAAGTCTTGATCTTGGAGTTAACCACTGGATACGATCTGGTCCTGGCTGGACTGGGCCGGGTTGATGTGCGGCCTCGGGATGAGGTTTTGGCGGGCGAACCGGTTGGACTAATGCCGAAAATGGGCCGGGATACCCGGCTGTACTTCGAACTGCGTCAGAACGGACATGGCGTCAATCCGGCGCCATGGCTCGCGGTTGAATTGAGGAAGGCACAAAGATCATGAAACGTTTCGCTTTCGTCGCTTCCGGTGTGCTGATCGGATTTGGTGGCGCCTTGGCACTACTCCCGGCCGCGCGCGGCGCGAACGATATGTCGACCTACCGACAACTCGATCTTTTCAGCCAGGCGTTCGACAGCGTGCGCCGCAATTACGTACGTCCCGTACAGGACAGTGAGCTCGTCAACGCCGCGATCGAAGGCATGGTCAGCGAGCTCGATCCGCATTCGAGCTACATGGATCCCAAGAACTACGCCGACATGCAGATCCAGACCAAGGGCGAGTTCGGCGGCGTCGGCATCGAAGTCACGATGGAAGACGGCCTGATCAAGGTGATCTCGCCCATCGACGATACGCCGGCTGCGAAGGCGGGATTGAAGCCGGGCGATTTCATTGCCGGCATCGATGGCGTTTCGATCCAGGGTCTCGGTCTCAACGACGCGATCGACAAGATGCGCGGGCCGTCAGGCTCGAAAGTGACGCTCACCGTGCTGCGTACCGGCCAGAAGAAGCCGTTCGACGTGACGCTCGCGCGCGCGATCATCCGCGTCGACAGCGCCAAATGGCACCGTGAAGGCGACGTCGCCTATATCCGTCTCACCGGCTTCAACGAACAGACCGCGAGCGGCATGGAACGCGGCATCCGCGAACTCAAGAAGCAGATCGGTCCGGGCCTCAAAGGCTACGTCATCGACCTGCGCAACAATCCCGGCGGTCTTTTGGATCAGGCAGTGCAGGTTTCTGATGATTTGCTGACCTCCGGCGAGATCGTTTCCACGCGCGGCCGTCATCCCGACGACACGCAGCGCTATGACGCCAAGCCCGGCGATATCACCGACGGCAAGCGCGTCATCGTTCTGGTGAATGCAGGCACGGCATCGGCCTCGGAAATCGTCGCAGGCGCGCTGCAGGATCACAAACGCGCGACCGTCGTCGGCATGACCTCGTTCGGCAAGGGTTCGGTGCAGACCATCATCCCGCTCGGCGAAGGCGGCGGTGCGCTGCGTCTGACCACGGCGCGCTACTACACGCCGTCCGGCCATTCGATCCAGGCGCAGGGCATCATCCCCGATATCGCGGTGGCGCAGGGCGACGAGGAACAGACGCCCAAGATCGCGCGTCCGAGTGAGGCCGATCTTCCCGGCCATCTCGTCGGCGAACCCGTCATCAAGAAGCCGGATGCTGTCGTGATCCGCCCGCCCAAGGACAAGAAGATCGAGGACTTCCAGCTCTCCTATGCGCTCGATCTCCTACGCGGCAAGACGACGGTCGCCTCGGCCAAGGGCGGGCAGGCCGACTAGGAGCCGATTAACCGCGGCGTAACCATATCGGGCGCAGTTTTGTGCCCATGGCCGCCGCGGACATCACGTTCGACGAAAGCGCGGCGGAGCGGGGCGTACCGCATCCGCTCGCGCTTGCCTGGCTGGCGCTGTTCGTCGTTCTGATCGCGCTCGGCGTCGGCATCACGTTCTTGGGCGACCCACACGCCGGCGATCCGGTCGTGCTCGGCGAGGTTCCGAAAACCACCCGGCACGCAGTAGCGCGACCCGTAAGAACAGCGACCGCCGTGCAGGCGCCGGCAGCCGTGTCCAACGCAAGCGAACCGGCCGCTCCAGCATCGGGACCTCAGATCACGCAACAGGTTTTCGCGGGTCATGCGCTGATCGCCGATCCGAGGCTCATCGAGAATACGCCAGCCGGACCTCTGCCGCGGATCGCGGTCGATGGCACCACGCCGATGCGCGCTTACGCGCCGCCGGTCGCGGCCGATGGCCGCCCGCGCATCGCGCTTGTGATCTCCGGGCTCGGTATTAGCGCCAAAGCCACCGACGCGGCACTCAAGAGCCTTCCCGCTCAGGTTACGCTTTCCTTCGCGCCCTATGAATCGGACGTGCAGCGCTGGGTGAGCCAGGCGCGCGACGGCGGTCACGAAGTGCTACTCGAAGTGCCGATGGAATCCTACGACTTCCCGGACAGCGACCTGGGTCCGCACACGCTGCGCTCTGGTGCCACCGATGATGCCAACACGCAGCGGCTGATCTGGGCGATGACGCGTTTTACCGGTTATGCCGGCGTCACCAATCTTCTGGGCGGACGATTCCTTGCCGACCCGGTGTCGTTGGAACCCGCGCTTAGCTATCTCGCGCGCCGCGGTCTCTTCTTCTACGACAACGGCGCGGCGTCGCATTCGGCTGTGCCCGACCTCGCGCCGCATGCGGGCCTCGCTTATGCACAGGCTCAATCCACCATCGATACGATCCAGACCGCGATGGAAATCGATCGCCGGCTGACCGCGCTCGAAGACTCCGCGCGGGGCGGCGGCAGTGCCGCCGGTTCCGGCTTTATTTATCCGGTTACCATCGACCGTGTTGCGCGTTGGGCACAGGGACTTTCCGCGCGGGGCTTTGTTCTGGTGCCCGCTTCGGCCATAGTCAGGCAGCCAAAGTAAGAGCTCTCTCCGCCATGCCCCGTTTGGGCCATCTCCTGAATCACGACGATCTGCCCTATCGCCCCTGCGTGGGCGTGATGCTGATCAATGCCGAAGGCCTCGTATTCGTCGGCCGCCGCATCGACCAGACGGTCGAAGGCTGGCAGATGCCGCAAGGTGGCATCGACGGCAAGGAAACGCCATGCGAAGCGGCGCTGCGTGAGCTCAAGGAGGAGATCGGAACCAACAAGGCCGAGCCTCTGCGCGAGATGGAGGAATGGCTGACCTACGACCTGCCGCAGCATCTTCTGGGTGCGGCGCTCAAGGGGCGCTACCGCGGGCAGCGCCAAAAATGGATCGCGATGCGATTCACCGGCAAGGACAGCGACATCGACGTGAACACCGAAGAACCCGAATTCGCGGAATGGAAATGGCTCGCGATGGAAGCGCTGCCGCGGATGATCGTTCCGTTCAAGCGCGACACCTATACCAAGGTCATCGAAGCCTTCCGCGATCTGGCGTTCGCGAACTGATGGCCAAGTCCAAGCGCTCTCCCATCGTCATGATCCATGGCGCCTTTTGCGGCGGCTGGGCGTTCGACGATTTCCGCAAGCCCTTCGAGGCAAAAGGCTTTACGGTCACGGCGCCGACCCTGCGCTATCACGATTGCGGCCGAGAGCCGCCGCCGGCACTGGGCAAGACCAGTCTCATCGATTACGCCGCCGATCTGGAGAAGCTGATCAAGGCGCTTCCAGAAACGCCGGTCCTGGTCGGGCATTCGATGGGCGGATTGCTTGCGCAGATGCTGGCGGCCCGCGGCCTTGCGCGCGCCTGCGTGCTGCTCGCGCCGTCCGCGCCCTGGGGCGTGCTGCCGTCGACGCTGTTCGAGGTCGCGTCCGCCCAGACGCTTCTGCTGACCGGCGATTATTTCAGCGGATCGATCGCGCCCAACTCGCGTGTCGCCCGCGCCAATGCGCTGGACAAGCTCGACAACGAAAAGCGCCGCGCGGTTTATGCGCGCTTCGTGCCGGAATCGGGGCTCGCGACGTTCGAAGTCATGCAATGGGCGCTCGATATGCGCCGCGCTTCGCATGTGCGCGCCCGCGACGTGACCTGTCCAGTGCTGTGTCTTGTGGGCTCGGACGACCGCATCAATCCGCCGTCCACCGTGGCGCGTATCGCCGCGCGTTACCAGGGCCGCGCCCAGTTCGAACAGTTTGAAGGCTTCAGCCACTGGCTGATCGGCGAAAAAGGCTGGGAACAGATCGCGACCCGCGCGCTCACTTGGCTCGACGCCGTCGAGATTGCAAAGGCCGTGCGCGAGCCGAGCTAGGACCGCCGGTGGCCTTCGGGCAATAGGCAAGAAACCCTGCCAGTCTAATTCGTCTCTGCCACCAACGTTTGCGCGCGCAGTTCCTTCATGAAGCTCTGCAGCACGTCGATGGAGGCGACTTGCGCGGCGGCGTTGCGGAAGGCGATGCCGTGATCGTCAATCCGGTCGCTTACGACTTGAAAGGCTTGCGCATCGGGTCCGGTCTTCATTTTCGCTTCGAAATGCTGGCGCAACCGGTCGAGCGATGCCTCGTCATTGGCGAGCGAATAGGCGACGGCGGCGCGCATCACTTGCTGGCGGTCTTCGGGCGTTAAGGGGATCGTGTCGCTCCAGCGTGTCGAAAGCGATTCTTCCGCCATGTGGCCCGCGAGTGGCCAGTTGCCGCTTTGCCAATAGATATCGGCGCGAAGACGCCCGGTGTCGGTCGACTTGTCGACGGCGATCAGTTCGATCGCATCGTCCCATCGCTTGAGATCGGCGAGCGCACGGGCCTGCAGCAACAGCCGTTGATGCAGGACGTTGTCGGGCAGCGTGCTGATCGAGGTGCTGCGGATCGTGTTGAGCGCAAGTTCGGGCTTGTGATCCGAGAGATAGATTGCCGCCAGTTTGGTGGCAACCTGCGCCCGCGCGACGCCGTCGATACGCTTGTCGATCTGATATTTGAGAAGATCGGCCGCGGGTCCGAGCAGATCGACGGACGCGAGACGGTCGGCCATCCGCCGGATCATCTCGTCGCCCTCGGGGCCGATCGGCGTCAGGTCAATGTTGTCATAGAACAGCGACAGCGCCTGTACCGGCGGCATGCCATCGACGCCGCCTTTCAGGAACAGTTTCACGAACGCCGCGCGCATGTCGTCCTGCGCGGAGCGCGCCCAATCGTCGTTGGCGCTGTTTTGCGCGGCGAGGCGCAGTGTATGCAGACCGTCGCGCCATTGCCGTTTTGCGAAGTAAAGAGCGCTCAGCTTGCGCAGGGTTTTCAGTTCCAGCGCGTCGCCGCGCCAGCGATAGCGCAGATTCTCAAGCGTATCGATCGCTTTTCCGGCAGAGATGCTCTTATCGGCCAGAGCGGCTTCGACCCGATAGAAGGTGGCGTGGGCCGCTGCGCCTTCGTCGCCGCTGTGTTCGACGGCGGCGAACAGTTCGGCCGCTTCCGAGCCTCTCCCCTGGGCAGCATAGAGCCGTGCGCGGTCGACCTGGGCGGCGCGCATCAGCGCGGCCGGAATCTCTGCCGGCATCCGTGATAGCGCTGCGTCGGCCATTTCCGGATGGCCAAGGCCAAGCCCCGCGTCCGCCGCCGCAATGCGCGCGCGTGCCTGCCATTGGGCGGGATAGCGGTTTAGAATGGGACCGGCATTGTCGAGATCAGCTCGCGCCCCGTTCCAGTCTTCGAGCGCGGCTTCGATCAGTCCGCGCCACAGAGCGGCATGACGGTCGGAATTGAAGATTGATCCCGCGACATCGTTATGCGCATCGCGGTAACGGCCCATCTCGTAATTGGCGACGGCGCGCATGAGCAGGAGACGGCGGTCGTTTGCGAGTGCGGGATCCGTCGCCTGCATCAGTTTAATGGTGCCGAGCGCCTCGGCCGCGAAATCGTTGACGAGATAGAAGCGCGCCAAGGCCAGGCGTGACTGGTTGGCGCCCTGCGATGTTCGTCGGGCGGCTGCTGCGCGCAGCCGGCGCTCGGTCGCGAGGAAGCTTCCACCATAGGCGCGCCGCCAGCCCGCGAAATCGAGATAGCTCTGCGCATCGTCGTGACGCGCCAGCGCGTCCGGCAATGCCACGGCCATCGGCATCGTATCGGGCGTAAGCGCCAGACCGGCGGGACGTGCGATGATGACGCGCGTATCGTTCGCGGTGACCGAAAGATCGTCGACGAAAGGCTGCACGGCGAGACCGGACGCCGTCTTCAGGATGGTGAACTCGGCGAAGGCGCGCTCGCCGATCATCGCACGCCCGGCTGTGGCCGGAACGACGACGATATCATCGCCTACAACAGGGTCCGACAGCGTGACGGGATGCGAAGCGCCGCCCAGTAGCGTCGAAAGCGACGAATGGGCCGGGTCGTCCTGATTGCGTGTGAAGTCGATCGCCATCGCATTGGGCGACACCTGCGGCGAGATCACAACTTTCAGATTCGGTCCATCCGCGAACGCCGCAATCTGTTCGGGTTGCTTGAGGCCGATCCGCATGACACTGACGCCGTTGCCACTGGTGGCATCGATGGAGGCCGGAAAGTTGGCCAGCTGGGCCCTGAGCTTGGTGATGTCGAGCGCTGGCGCGTCCTGCAGCACCACCCAGGCGGTCATGCTTCGGATGAACACCGCGGAACCGCCATGGGCCATGCCACGCATTGTCAGGATCGCGCCATCGCGCGTGACCTGGCCGTCGGCCGACAAGGCGGCCGCTGTTGCGGCTGGCGTTGGAGCCGCTTGTGGCGGTGTGGCGGTTGGCGCCGGTGTTGGGGTGGACGCAGCCTGTGCCGGTGCCGGCGCAACGGCGGAGACAGGGACGGCCTTAGCAGGCGCTGCGGATGCCGTGGCCGCCGGATTGTTCAGCTTCGCAGCTGTGTCGGCGATGACCTGCGCCTGCGTATTCGTGACGGCGTTGTTCTTTGGGGACGCTGCGGCGACCAGCGTCGGCTTCACCTTTGCGGTGCCCGGGGGCGTATAGGCATCGGCGTCGGTCTTGGGCGCCAGCACGTCGAGCACGACACGCGCACCGTCACGGAAATCGTGATAGCCGGAATCGGTGTCGGTCTCGAACTCGACGATGATGCCTTTGCCGGCGACATGCCACGACGCATTCTTCACCCAGGGCGGCGTCTGCTTCTGAAGCGCGGAGAAATCGGGATGTGCTAGCGCGTCGAAACGAACGGTGAGCTTGCCCGCGCCCGGAAACACGGAATAGGGCACTTCTTTCGGCCAGTCGAACACGATGCGCGTGAAATTTTGATAGGCGCCGGTGCGGACTTTCACGGTGTCGAGTTTTGCCGGATCGACGGCCGTGACCTGTTTGGGCGGGGGAGGGGGCGGCAGGTCGGGCGGCGTTCCGGAGAAGGTTGCGGGCGCGAGATCGATCGCAATCCTGTCGCCGGAGGCGCTGCTGTGGACAAGCACCGGCTGCACGAGCGCGAGACGGAATGTCTTTCCGTCCGCATCGGCGCGAACATTTGAGACATAGGCCGAAAGGCTTTGGCTCAAAGTCGTGGCATCGAGTGCGACCTTTCGGTCGAAGCTGATCGTGACCACGCCACTGTCGCCATTTGCCGTGGCATGAGCTGTTGGCGTCAACGTGAACAGCAGGCGTGCGAACCCGTTCGCCGTGGACGTCGCAACGGAATCGGCCGCGTGTGCAGACGGGGCAAAACACAGAGCCGCGGCGAACGCGAGGGCGTTCCGCCACAGCTTCATGCGATTTTGCCCGACCCTAGCCATGGTTTGCCGGCGGCGGTGCGGCTTGCGGCGCGGCAGCCTGAGGAGTTGCTGCTTGCGGTATGGGGGCGGGTTGTGCGGCAGCCTGCGGCGCTGTCGTTGCCGGCGGAGGCGGCGGCTGTGTCGCGGCCGGTGCGGGTGTCGGTTGCGGCGGCGTGAGGGTCGCTTTCTCCGGCACGTTCAGTCGCGAGGCCAGGCGGAGCGTGAGCTTCTGCGCGGTTTCCGCATTCATCGCGGCGAGGACCGGCGCAAGCGCATCGGACTTCATCTCCTGCGCCACCTGGAGCAGCACATTGTCGTCCAGGCCGTTGAAGATGCGCGCGGCATCCTTGGGCTTCATCGCCGAATAAGTTTTGACGAGCGAGGCGATCTGCTTTTCCTGCGCCGCATCGCGCTGACCCATCATCTGATTGATCTGAACCTGAAGCTGCTTCAGCGCCGCGATCTTGGCGTCGATGCGTTTCTCGGTCGCCGCTAGCACGTTCTCGCGCATGGTCTGGTCGCGGGCACGGGCGTCGAGTTCGGCCCGGCGGCGGGAAAGGCTCGAAAGGACGTCCACTTCAGCCGTGCTCGCGGTTTCGGTGTCGTCGCTTGCGAGATCTTTCTGCGCGGCCGGCTCTTCATGCGGTGTGCCGAGCGCAGATGCGACCTGAACATCGTTCTGGCCTTCGGCCCGCGCATCGTGGACAAGGCCTACGCCCTTGAGAACCAGCAGAACCGTACCGGCGATCAGAACCGCCGGAAGCAGCCGCAGGTGCCGGGTGACGATGCGAAGGTTCATCTTGCGGCCCTCAATGCGTCGAGCCGCCCCATGACACTGCCGGAAGGGAGATGTCCGTTGGCCGTGCGCACAAGAACGCGCGGCTTCGCGCCGCTTTCGATGGAGTTCTCCATGCGCTGGGCAATGCGCTCGCTGGATGCGGCGACGAGCGACAACTCATCGATGGCTGCTCGGGCGCCTGCCACTTTGCGGTCGAGAACCTCACCCACGCTTCCGGCCGCCGATTGCAGCGCACGCAGCGACAGCGCGGCGGTTTCGATGGAGGCGTTCAGATCGCCGATGGTGTTCTTCAGGTCCTGCTGGCCCTGACGGACGGCCATCAACCGCCGTTCGAGCACGACGCAATAGACAAGCGTTGCGGCAAGCAGGATGCAAAGCCCGATTTCGAGCGCAAAAGTCAGCATCACGGTCATATTTCCCCCGTTAGAGCGCGTGCGACGCGTCGGTACGCTTGATGGCTTCGTCGATCTTGATCGCGACGGAAGATCCCACGCGGCCCATGCGGCCCTTGAGCAGCGGAACGCCGCGGCAGCGCATTTCGACCTTGCTCTCCGGTGTCGCGTTGAGCATGACCGTGTCACCGACCTTGAGGTTCATGACCTTGTTCAGCGGCATGGTCTGCTCGTCCAGGATCGCGTCGATATCCACGGTGGTCGACCACAGTTCTGTCGCCAGATGGCTTTCCCAGATCGAGTCGCGGCCGAACTTCTCGCCCATGAATTGCTGCAACAGAAGTTTGCGGATCGGTTCGAGCGTCGCATAAGGCAGGAGAAGCTCCGTGCGCCCGCCGCGGTCTTCCATGTCGATGCGCAGCTTGACGAGGATGGCGGCGTTGGCGGGCCGCGCGATGGCGGCAAAGCGCGGATTGGTCTCGAGCCGGTCGAGCGCGAAATTCACCGGCGCCAGCGGCTCGAAGGCATGACACATATCCTGGAGGATGACCTCGATCATGCGCTGGACAAGTGTGCGTTCGATCGTGGTGTAGGGGCGGCCCTCGATCCGCATCGCCGACGCACCGCGGCGGCCGCCAAGCAGAACGTCCACGATCGAATAGATCAGGTTCGAATCGACGGTGAAGAGACCGTAATTGTCGAGCTGCTCGGCGCGGAACACCGCGAGGATCGCGGGTAGCGGGATCGAATTCAGGTAATCGCCGAAGCGGATGGAGGCGATGCTGTCGAGGCTCACTTCCACATTGTCCGACGTGAAATTGCGCAGCGACGTCGTCATCAACCGGACCAGCCGGTCGAAGACGATCTCGAGCATCGGCAGGCGCTCGTACGAGACGAGCGCGGAATTGATGATGGCGCGGGCGCCGCTGCGGTCCTTTAGATCGTCGTGATTGACGTCGAAGCCCAAGAGCGAGTCGATCTCCTCCTGGCTGAGGATGCGCTCGCCATTGCCCTGCGCGGTGGGCGGCGCCAACACTTCGGCGGTGTCTGCGGTTACTTCCGCGATGTCGCTATCTTCTGACATGGTCCCTACTGGATGATCATTTCTTTGAGCAGCACGTCGCGCACGTGATAGGGCGCGGCCGCCACGTTGATGCGGCGGAGCAGTTCTTCCTTCAGCCGGATCACGCCGGCCGAGCCTTTCAGATCGTCGATCCTGAGTTCGCGCAGATAGCCCTGGAACTGGTCGACGACCCGCGGCATCACGACCGCCAATCCCGCCTTCTCATCGGCATTGTCGAGTTCCAGCGAGGTCGAGAGTTTCAGATAGGTCGGGTTGCCGTCGGCGCTCTGTAAATTCGTGATGATGTCGGGCACGTCGTAGAACGCGACCTGGGGCGGCGTTACCGGCGTGCCATCGGCCGTCCTGGTGCCTGCCGCCGTCTTGGGCGCGCTGAAGACAAAGAAATAGAGTCCTGCGCCACCGCCGCCCAGCAGCAGGACAAGTCCGGCTACGGCAATGATCAGCAGCTTCTTGTTGCCGAGGAGTTTCTTGACGAAGCCTTGCTTCGGCGCTTCGCCGCCGGACGTGTCGTCGTCCGGCTTGTCATCGTCCTCTTTGGCCATGAATACCCCTGCCCGCGATACCGGAAGGACGTTATGGCGACGTGGTTAAGAACTGGTTCAAATTGTCTGTAACGGCAGGCTTGGCCCGGCATAGTTTGCCGCCCTCGCTGAGGCGGCTCCCGAAAACTCAACGAAATCAATAGCTTTTGAATGGCACGGCGTCTGCACCTTCCGGTCCACGGCAAAGGACCAGAAAGGATCCGGCCCCCATGGATAATTCACTGCTCATATCGCTGTCACAGCAGCTGTCGGCCTATCAGTCGATGGACGTGATCGCGAACAACATCGCCAACGTCTCCACGCCCGGCTACCGGCGCGAGGAGCCGACTTTCCAGGAATACGTGGCCCATGTGCGGCCGTCCGAAACGCAAAAAGGCATGCAGGCGCTGAGCTTCGTCCAGCAGACGGGCACGGTGCGCAACATGGCGCAGGGTTCACTGCAGTCGACAAGCGCACCGTTCGATCTCGCAATCAGCGGCAAGGGCTATTTTGTGGTGCAGACCCCGGCAGGCGACCGCTACACGCGCAACGGTCACTTCACGCTCGATTCCGGCGGCCAGATCGTGACCGAGGACGGCAATCCGGTTCAGGGCGATGGCGGTGCGATCACCATCAGCAATGACGACGGCGACATCCATATCGGCGCCGATGGCGTGATTAGCGGCCGCAACGGACAGATCGGCAAGCTGCGTGTCGCCGGATTCAACGGCGAACTCGCGATGAAGAAGGAAGGCGCAAGCCTTTACTCCACCAGCGAGACGCCGACGACGCAGACCGACTTCAAGATTTCGCAAGGCGCGCTCGAAAGCTCGAACGTGCAGCCCGTGGTCGAGATCTCGCACATGATCGACGTCATGCGCGCTTATCAGGCGACCGCGACGATGACCCAATCCCAACAAGACCTTCTGCGCCAGGCGATTGACAAGCTTGGCGGACAACCCGGCAGCTAAGGAGCAAGGGACATGAGAGCTCTCAATATCGCGGCGACCGGCATGTTTGCGCAGCAGACCAATGTCGAAGTGATCGCCAACAATCTCGCGAACATGAACACGACGGCCTACAAGCAGCAGCGCGCCGAATTTCAGGATCTGCTCTACCAGAACGTGGAACAGCCAGGCGCGCAGACTTCCGATTCCGGAACGCTGCTGCCGAGTGGCATCCAGCTCGGCGCCGGTGTGCGCACGGCCGCGGTCTATCGCATCAACAGTCAGGGCACGCTCAACAACACGGGCAACCCCTACGATCTCGCGATCAATGGCGCGGGCTATTTCCGCATCACCATGCCGGACGGCACCGACGCCTATACGCGCGCCGGCAATTTCGCGCTGTCGCCGGAAGGTCAGATCGTCACCGACAAAGGCTATGTCGTAGCGCCCGGTATCGCCGTGCCGCAGAACGCCACCGCCATCACGGTGAACGCGCAGGGCCAAGTGCAGGCGACGATCCCCGGCCAGACCGCCCCGCAGCAGGTCGGCCAGTTCGAGATCACGCGCTTTCCCAACGAAGGCGGCCTGAATGCGGTCGGCGACAATCTCTACACCGAGACGCCGTCATCGGGTTCGCCGCAATCCGGCGTTCCGGGCTCCATCGGCTACGGCACGATCCAGCAGGGCTTTCTCGAAGGCGCGAACGTCAACGCGGTGGAAGAGATGACCTCGCTGATCACCGCGCAGCGCGCCTATGAAATGAACTCCAAAGTCATCACCGCGGCCGACGAGATGCTGCAGATGACCTCACGCCTTGCAGGATCCTAAAGCCATGAAAGCGATACTTCTCTTCGTCTTTGCCCTGGTCGTGGCCTATCCGGCCTTCGCGGCAACCGGCGTGCGCATTGTTGTGCCGGCGCGCGATATCGGCCGCGGCGAGACCATCGCCGAATCCGATCTTTCCTATCAGATGGTCGCGTCCGAAAGCGTCATGTCCAACACGGCGACGTCGATGGATGCGCTCGTGGGCATGCAGACGCGGCGCGTGCTGCATCAGGGCGAGAGCGTGCGCAATGACGATGTGCGCCATCCCATCCTCGTCACCAAAGGTTCGACGGTGACGATGACCTTCGATGCACCGGGCATCACGCTGACCGCTATGGGCCGCGCCATGAGCGAAGGCGGCGTCGGCGACAACGTCACCATCCTCAACCCCGCGTCCTATCGCCAGATCAGCGCGGTCGTCACCGGACCGGGAACCGTTCGCGCGGAAAACGCCATCGCCATGCCCGGCATGCGCGCGCGCATCGCCAGCGCCAGGCAATAAGACGCCAGACAATAAGAAGAAGGAAAGAAGATGAGCTTGCGTGTTCTGAAGACAGTTTTGGGGCTTGGCGCCATAGCGGCGCTGGCCGGCTGCAGCGCCGTCGAGCGTGTCAAGGAACTCGACGGCGGCCCGAAGATGGCGCCGGTGTCGGTTCCGGTTGCCCAGCAGATCACACCCCTGCCGATGCCCGCGCCGCTGACCGAGCCGCGCGGCGCCAGCTCGCTATGGCAACCGGGCGCGCGCAGCTTCTTCCACGATCCCCGCGCCAGCCGTGTTGGCGACATCCTGACGGTGAACGTGTCGGTGGCCGATGCCGCGAAGCTTTCCAACAGCACCAGCCGCGCGCGCACAAATTCCGACGATGCCAATCTCACGAATTTCTTCGGACTCGAGAAATCGATCGCCGCGTCGGGAATGGACCCCGGCAGCCTCGTGAAGATGGGATCGGATACATCGAATGTCGGCGCGGGATCGGTCGACCGTTCGGAAAGCGTTAATGTGACGCTTGCTACATTGATCACGCAGGTTCTACCGAACGGCAATCTCGTGATCGGCGGACATCAGCAGATGAAGATCAACAACGAGCTGCGCGACCTGACCGTCACAGGCATCGTGCGTCTCGAAGACATCACCAACGCCAACACCATCGATCTTTCGCAGATTGCCGAGGCACGCATCACGTATGGCGGCCGCGGGATCGTCAGCGACGTACAGACGCCGCGCTACGGTTCGCAGCTCTTCGACATTCTGATGCCCTGGTAACGTCTTCCGCCTTTGGTGGGCGGAGGGGCTAGCGAGCGGCCGGACGACATAAGTCGCCGGCCGTTTCGTTATTCAGTCGTCGCGATAGACTTTCTCGCGGCGTTCATGGCGCTCCTGCGCTTCGATCGACAGCGTTGCGATCGGGCGTGCGTCCAGGCGCTTCAGGGAGATTGGCTCGCCGGTTTCTTCGCAGAAGCCATACGATCCATCATCGAGACGGCGCAGCGCCGAATCGATCTTGGAGATCAGCTTGCGCTGGCGGTCACGGGTGCGGAGTTCGAGCTGGCGTTCGGCCTCGGTCGAGGCGCGGTCGGCGAGATCGGCGTGCGGCACGGTTTCGGCCTGCAGGTTCTGGATGGTCTCACGGCTTTCGCGAAGGATCTCGTCCTTCCAGCCGTTGAGCTTGCGCCGGAAATACTCGCGCTGGCGCTCATTCATAAAGGGTTCGCTTTCCGACGGCCGGTAGCCGGCCGGAAGTTGGGTACCCATGCACGCTCCCTTCGACGATAAAAGGCGTGGTTCGACGGGGCGGTGTATAGCGGCGCAACCGCTGCGCCGCAATCGCTATTGTGAGACAGGCCTAATCTGAAAAATCTCCTTCTGTCAGCCACTTAGCCGTTCAGAGTTCCCCGGCCCCAATCCACCAGACCGGCCAGCAGCGCAAGTAGGCCATAGGCGGTCAGTGCGGTCTCTGCTTCGGCGGCGGGCGTGGGCGGTACGGGGCCGAATGCGCTATAGAGTTCCAAGGCGGCCATCGCGACAACAAACAGCCAGAGCCACACATCGCCCCGCCCTGTCTTCGAGGGGACAGCGCGCACATAGACGATGGCGCCGGCGAGCAGCGTGACGAGTTCGAGCGGCAGGCTGATCCACAGCCAGCGCCACAGGCCGAAACCAATCTTGGCGGAGTTGTCGAACAGCGGCAGGTCGGGAACGTGCACGACGAGATCGAGCAGCCAGTGCGAGAACACCGCCCCGGCAACGACGGCGACAACGGCCATTCGCCGTTCGTGCACGAACAGGAGCGCGATCACGCCGAACACGAATGACAGGATCAACGATCCGATCAGGCCGTGGGTATAGGGCATGTAATAGAGGTCGAGCGGACTTCCTTCCGTGAACCCGGGAACGATGCGCACCTTTTCGACACCCGTCAGAACGAGCGCCGACCAGCACACATCCAGCCACTGCACCGCAACGAACAGAACCCAGAGCGGAATCGCCTTCACGGGCGCCTTGGCGGCGAGGGCGGGGCCATAATGTCCGATGAACATGCACTTTCTCCTATCGCTGAAGGGAATGGCCGATGCGGCCGAGATGGGTGTCGCGAAAGCCGGTCGTGTTTTTGAGCCCGTAACCCAGCGCACGGTCGAAGCCCACATGCGCAAGCCAGACGAGTGCGATCGGAAGCGAATGTGGCGACGGATAGGCCAGCGCCAATGCGGCGAGGATGAGCGGACCAAGCGTTGAATGCGCGGTGTTGTAGGCAAGCGCGCCGACCCGCGGACCGAACAGATATCCGGCGAAGCTGATGTCCGGCAGCAGAAAGAGCCCGGCGAAGACGAGCCAGCTGGCGTGCGTGTTCCGGTAAAGCAGCAGCGCAGCTGTGAGCAGCGCCAGACCCTCCAGTCGCAGGATGATACGAACACCGCCGGCAATCGGCGCGTCGCGATGCGGGAATGAAGAAACCGCCGTCATGCCCGGATCGTGCCCAAGTTTCGGATAAACGGAAATTGCCCAACCTTGTCTATTTGATATACGTTTTCGTATGGACAGCGGCTGGGAGCATTACCGCTCGTTTCTCGGTGTTTTGCGGGAAGGCAGCCTTTCGGCTGCGGCGCGGACGCTTGGCCTGACGCAGCCGACGCTTGGGCGCCACATCGATGCGCTGGAGAAAGCGCTGAAGATCAAGCTGTTCGCCCGCACGCAGAGCGGGCTGGTGCCGACGCAGAGTGCGCTCGATATGGCGCCGCATGCCGAAGCGATGGAGGCTGCGGCACATGCCCTTGTCCGCACTGCGTCCGGCGAAGCCGGCGAGACGCGCGGCGCGGTGCGGCTGACGGCGAGCGAGATCGTCGGCGCGGAAGTGCTGCCCGCGATCCTGTCGGAATTTCATGTGCAGCATCCGCAGATCGCCATCGAGCTTGCGCTCGGCAACCGCAATCAGGATTTGTCGCGGCGCGACGCCGATATCGCCGTGCGTATGATCCGGCCGGTCCAGAAGGCGCTCGTCGCCAAGCGCGTGGGAACGGTGCAGATCGGGCTCTATGCGCACCGCCGCTATCTCGCGCGCCACGGCACGCCGCGCGGCATCGCGGAGCTCGCCCGGCATACGCTCATCGGATTCGATCGCGATGCCAGCCCATTTCGTTCGCTCGGATCGAGCGGGCTGCCTGTCACGCGCGAGATATTCGCTTTGCGCACGGACAACGATCACGCACAGCTCAATGCGCTGCGTGCCGGCTTCGGCATCGGAGGCTGCCAGGCCGGCATTGCCGCGCGCGACGGCGATCTTGTTCCCGTGCTGGCGCGAGAGATCGGATTTCGCCTCGAGATGTGGCTCGTCATGCACGAGGCCTTGCGTGCGAACCGGCGCGTGCGGATGCTTTTCGAGCATCTGGACCGGGCCTTGCGCGCCTATGCGGCGATCGGTCTTCGCGGCTGAAACAGGGGTGGACAGCCTCAAATGAAAAGCTTATATCCGCGCTCCCTTCGCAAAACCTTTGCGAAGATTTTGCCGCGGGGTGGAGCAGCCCGGTAGCTCGTCAGGCTCATAACCTGAAGGTCGCTGGTTCAAATCCAGCCCCCGCAACCAGCATGAAGAAAAGGCTCCCATCATCGGGAGCCTTTTTGCTTTCGATATTCGCGCAAAGAAAAAAGGGCGGACCGCGAGGTCCGCCCTTTGATGCTTTAGCGAGGCTTCGATCAGCCGCCGAGGTCGATGACCGCGCGGCGGTTCTGAGGCTCGCGCACGCCCGGACCGGTCGGGACTAGCGGATCGTGGAAGCTCTTGCCCTCGATGGAGATCGAGCCGCCGTCCAAACCTTCGCGGACCATCTCGTCCTTGACGGACTGCGCGCGGCGCTCGGACAGAGCCTGGTTGTAGCGATCCGAACCGACGGTGTCGGTGTGACCGGTGACCAGCACCTTGACCATGCCACTGGACTTTGCCGTCTTGACGGCTTCGGCAACGACTTCCTGCGCCTTGTCGGTGAGGTTCGACTTGTCGAAGTCGAAGAAGACGATGAACGTCTTGACCATCGGAGGCGGTGGCGGCGGGGGAGGCGGTGGCGGTGGCGGTGGGGGAGGGGGCGGCGGCGGCGGCGGCGCGGGCGGTTCAAGATACCACCGGACACCGAACACTGCCGCGTTCTCAGTAAGCGACTTCATATGCACAGGCGCCAAGCCGACGACCTGCGACTTAAAATCGTCGTCGATTTCCGATGCGCGATAGCGATAGTCGAGGAACAGATCGGCGGAGTCGGAAACACTGAGCGACAGACCCGACATGCCCTGCCACATAAAGCCAGCACGCTGCCCGTAGATAGCTTTCAGCTGGTTCCCAACCGTCGGATTAAACTTTGTATCCTGCATGACGCCACCGACACCGAGGCCGGCGCCGATCGTCCAGGACAAGCTATCCGTCAGCGGAAGGTCATAGGACACGTTGAACAGCGCGGATTTCACAGTGACGCCGCCGGAGAGAGCGCCGCCGGGTATAACTTCGTCGATCGTGTGACCACCGTAACCGAGCTCAAGCTCGGTACGGATATTCATGTCCCACTTGTAGCCGATCGACCCAATGCCGAAGGCGTCTTTGTTGTACCCGAGCTTATAGGGACCGGTCAGCGGGCTGTCGAAATTCACCGGATTCGGGGAGCCATAGCCGACACCGAGCCCGAGATACCAGCCTGTATAGTCACTCGCAGACGCCGGAGCGCACAGCGCTACGGCCGCCACGCCCGCCAAGGCGATCGAACGAAGTTTCATTTTTACCCTCGCTTCATAAATCGACAGGCAGGAACCCCCCGCCCAAGACGTCTTTTCAGACCTTTCTTATAACTTTCGGCCTTCGGAAAGTCTTGTCTCAAAGTGCCGTGTAGCCCCGCCGTGAGGCTATTAACCGCGGCTTTGTTTTAACCTGTGGCACATTGGCAACCCCTTGTCGGGGATAGAAGAAACCACCTTTTTGCCACATTCCGAGTTCTCAAAGGGCTGCACCTATAGCGGCTCTTCACCTAAACCACTGGTAGCCCTGTTGTTTTCGGGCCAGGCTTCCGAAGCTCCGTTTCCGGGCCGCCGGTGCTATCTCAAGTTGTGCCAGCAAAAAGAAAGGGCGGACCATGCGGTCCGCCCTTTTTCGAAGCCTTGGCAGGATCGATCAGCCGCCGAGATCGATGACCGCGCGGCGATTCTGCGGCTCCCGCACCCCGGGTCCCGTCGGCACCAGCGGATCGTGGAAGCTCTTGCCCTCGATCGAGATCGTGCCGCCGTCCAAACCTTCGTGGACCATCTCGTCCTTCACGGACTGGGCGCGGCGCTCGGATAGCGCCTGGTTGTAGGTGTCGGAACCGACGGTATCCGTGTGGCCCGTCACCATCACGCGCACCATCCCCTGCGATTTCGCCGTCTTTACCGCTTCCTGGACGACCTCGACCGCTTTTTCCGACAGGTTCGACTTATCGAAGTCGAAGAAGACGATGAACGTCTTCACAGCCGGGGGAGGCGGTGGCGGGGGCGGCGGTGGCGGAGGGGGTGGAGGCGGCGGTGGCGGCGGCGGTGGGGGTGCCGCAGATTCGAGGTACCAGCGAATGCCTAGCAGCGCGACGTTCTCATGAACGTCCTTTATGTGAACCGGATCGACACCGACGATGTCCGATGCGAAGTCGTGATCGGTTTCCGCCGAGCGATAACGCCAATCGAGGAAAAGATCCATCGAATCGGCGAGGTTGTAGGTGAAGCCCGCGATGCCCTGCCACATAAAGCCGGTATTGCTGCCATGCACATACCAGCCGGAACCGTTCGTTTTCACGTGGGGGTGGACGTCGCCAAAGCCGACGCCGCCGCCCAGTGTGAGGGCAAGATCGCCCCAGACCGGAAGGTCATAAGCGAGGTTGAACATGCCAGACGTCACGTCGAGCCCGCCAGCCATCGGTCCGGCCACGCCGCTGGTCTTGTGGAAGGCGCGCTGGTCATAGCCGCCCTCGAACTCGGCGCGGAAATTGTCCCATTTGTAACCGAACGACGCCGTACCAAGGATGTCGTCGTTGAAAGCTCCGTGAAACGTGCCGATAGGCGCAGGCGAGTCGAGATGCACGAGCTGGGCTGTATCCCAGCCCACGCCCAATCCCAGATACCAGCCGTCACCGTTGGCGGCAGCCGGGGCGCTCAGTGCCAGAACCGTGGCTCCTGCCAGAAGTAATGCGCGGAGTTTCATTTTTCCCTCTTAGCCAATGAACCGACGGTAAGCCCAGCCGGTTTGCCGAACATCGACAGGCCGATAACGCCGGGATCGCCGGAAAGGTTTGTGGGTTTATGGCGCTGCGGCAGACTTCTTCGTCTACTGTGTCAATCGCGCAACAGCGGGATCGAAGCGGGGAAGCCCCTCGGCATTGCTGCTGAACAGAAATGCGTATCGCCCCGGCAGAATGTGCAACTGAACACTGTCCGAGCGCAGATTTTCGAGCGCGCTCAAAAGTTCTTCGCGCGGCGCCACGTGAAAGAGGTCCAGCCATTTGCGCAATGCATGGCGCGCCGGGCCGACGAGATTTCGAAGGTCGCCGAAATCCACGATGTGGATTCGACCCCTCGCGCTCAGGGCATCTTTTGCTGCGTTCAAAGCCTGTCTCCAATCCGGAATCATGGAGAGGCTGTAAGAAAACAGAATGTCGTCGAATGACGTCGATTCCCCGAACAGCGTAGGGCTCAGTGCTTCCGCGTAACCTTGCGCCAGCGTAATGCGTCCGCTCAATCCTGCGCGCGCAATTGCGATGGAAGCGGTTTCGAGCATGGCATGCGACGCATCGAGACCGAACAATTTGGCATCGGGATAACGGCCTGCCAGTCGTATGAGATTGCGCGCCGTGCCGCAGCCGACTTCAACAATACGCGCGGAAGGCTGGGGAGACAGCCGGTCTATCATCCGGTCGCGGCCGAGAAGATAGAACTTCCGTGTCAGATCGTAGATGTGCCGCTGCTGGCGGTAGACGCGGTCCATCAGGTCCGCGTGATTGCCCTCGGTTGTCACGGTCTAGGACAGCGGCCGGCGCGCGTAGACATGGAAGCCCCCATAGATCGAAGAGCGATCCTGCGCATGGAAGGCGCGGCTTTCCTCTTCGAGATATATCCAGGGTGCCAGAAGCTCCGCCGGAAGCTTGCGCGGCAGCGGCGAATCGGCACCTGCCGTGCGAAAGATCACGCGTGCGTCGCGTGTATCGGCGGTGCGGTCGATCTCGCTCCAGAGCGCTGCGAGCTGGGCCGGGTTCATCCAGTCTTGCGCGTCCAGCAGGACATAGCGGTGCATGGAGTGCGCGGGCTGATCGCGCAGGAAATCGGTCAGCGAGGCGTGGTGGACTTCGACCTTATCCGTCCGTGTACGGATGAGCTCGTAGGTCTCGCGCTGGAGATAGGCCGGAACCGCCTCGCGATGCTCGACATCGTAACCCCGCCCGAAAGCCTGCCAGGCGAAATAGTTTTCCTGGATCGGGAAATCGCAGGCCAGCCGTTCCACGCGCTCGCGCAGCACGGCGATGGCGTTGCCGTTGGTGCCGGCGACAAGCTCGTCATACTGCGCCGGCGGGATGCCGAGCGCGTAGAGCGAAACCGGCGATTTCGACAGCAGGCGAACCGATTTCACATCGAACAATGGCGCGATAATGCGCTCGAAAGCGCTGCGCTGCTCGGCCGGCGTGCGAGCCGAAAGAATGCCGTCCAGTTTCTTGCCGTGCAGCTTCGCCATCACGTGCAGGATCCCGATGAAACGTCCAAGCAGTCCGTAGCGGTAAAGATTGCGCGCGAACATATTGATGCGGCGGCCATGCAGGGGAATGTGCTTTTCCCAATAGCGCCGCGTGGTCGCGTCGAGCCGCTGGCTGAGGAAACTGTCGTAGGCTTCGCGATTGGCTTTATCGTTCGCCTGGCCGAAGAAGCGGAAGAATTCCTCGTAGGAGGGAAGGTTCTCGAGCGCCGACAGTTTCAGCCGCGTCAATGCAATGTGATTGGTATTCAGATCGACCGCCACGATCTTTGCCGGATCGGCGGCAAGGTAGTTCAAGACGTTGCAGCCGCCCGACGCAATCGTGATGAGACGATGGTGCGGCTTGAGCTGCAGGGCTTCCAGATCGACATCGGGGTCTTCCCAGATCTGGTTGTAGACGAAGCCCTGGAACATAAGGGTGAAGAGCCGCTCCAGCGCGCCACGTCTGGTGTTTGCAGGCCGCTGGTGCGCCGCACGTTCAAGTAGCAGGTTGGCCATTGAAATCCTTGAGAATTATCGCCCAAGCCCGGGCGTCACGGTCCGCCCTTTTAGGCCCAAATCGACTCGCCTGGCAAAGCTCTTGGCGTGATTTTGTGACACCTTTTTGACGGCTTGCGCCAAAACCGGGGCGTCTCTATGGGAACCGGATGACCGAAGCTCACCAGACGCCCATCGAAGAAGTCCTCGCACTGCTCGATCTCGAGAAGATCGAGGAAAATATCTTCCGCGGCGTGTCGCCCAGGGACCGCATGCAGCGTGTTTTTGGCGGGCAGGTGCTGGGTCAGGCGCTGGTCGCAGCCGGACGCACGGTCGAAGGACGTGTCTGCCATTCCTTCCATGCCTATTTTCTGCGCGCCGGCGATCCGAAGGTGCCAATCCTTTACGAGGTGGATCGCTCCCGTGACGGCGCCAGCTTTACGGCGCGCCGCGTCGTTGCGATTCAGCACGGACGCCAGATATTCAATCTCGCCGCATCGTTCCAGGTCGAAGAGGCGGGCTACGAGCACCAGTTCGATATGCCGTCCGTTCCTGCGCCGGAGACGCTGATCGACGAACACACGCTGCGCTTGCGCGATATCGACAAACTGCCGGCGGCGGCACGCGAGTGGGCTCTCAGGCCGAACCCGGTCGAGATCCGTCCCGTAGCGCCGCGCGGCTTCCTCGATCGTGGCAAGCACGCGCCTTACGACAACATCTGGATCAAAGCGGCGGGGCCGGTCCCCGACGACGTCATCGTGCAACAGGCCGTCCTTGCCTATGCCTCGGACATGTCACTGCTCGACACGTCGCTTCTGCCGCACGGCGTCGACTGGCACTCCGGCATCCAGATGGCGAGTCTCGATCACGCCATGTGGTTTCACCACCGCTTTCGTATCGACGACTGGCTACTCTACGCACAGGAAAGTCCGAGCGCGTCCGGCGCGCGAGGGTTCAATCGCGGCGCCATCTATTCGCGGAACGGCGTCCTCGTTGCTTCGGTTGTCCAGGAGGGGCTCATGCGGCCCCGTCCGGAAAAGACCTGATCAGTTCGGCGAGTAGGGGATCTGTGCGATGCGTCGCGGATGCGAATAGAACGCGTTCGTCATCGTGATCGGCGAATGGATGATGTAGGTGAACGGCGAGGTGTAGGGATACGTCACCTCTGCAAAGATCACGCTGCCACCGCTTGTGATTAGACCTGCCGGCACGGTCATGGTCTGGCCCACGGAATAGGGTGTTGCGTTCTGTGCCTTGCTCCAGGCCACTTTGCCGCCGCCCTGGCCGTCATCGACGATGCTTGTGATTTTCACCTGCGTCACGTCCGGTGGATACGGATACAGCAACGCATTCAGCGACGCATAGACGTTGTTCAGATCGGCGTCGGTAACCTTCGTCTCCTGGGCGATAAGATCGGCGGCCGTGCTTGCCGTATTGGTCACGTCGCCTTTGCAGATAAGGGCGTTCGTCACCTCGATCGAACCGAACACCAGCGCCAGCATCGCCGGCAATACCATGGCGAACTCGACAGCCGCCATGCCGCTTTGTGCGCGGCAGGCCTTCTTCAATATCTTCAGCATCCGGCTAACCCCAGACTGTAAGGCTCATTGCGGAAGGCGGCGGCCGAATAGAGCAGGTGCTTGTTGCCCGCCATGTTGGACAGGAACGGCGTCAGAAGCGGCGTGAACACCGGCCATGCATAGAACACCCGCACCAGCACCACAGTGCACGCGGTGCCTGGGTTGTAGTTGTTCATACCCTGCACGTCGCCGGTCGGCGAGAGAGGATTGGAAAAGTTCACGGTCGAGAACGTGGTGAACGCCTCGACGTCCACGTTAAGATCGTTGTCGCAGGGAATAAGCGGCGCCACATCGTCGCAGACGCGCTGGCGGACAGTCGCCTGCGTGACCCCCTGCGCCCCCGTCTGACCGGTACGCACCATGCGCGCGATATCGTTTGTGCCATATTGGAGCGTCGATTGCGCGAAAAAGATGATGCCGATCTCCAGGATGGCAAAGAGCAGAAGAAAGAACACGGGCGCAATAAAGGCAAACTCTATGATCGCCGAACCGGCGTTCGAATGCGTGCGCAGCCTTTCGCTAAAGCGGCGCAAGCGATCGTTTCGATTGGTTTCGATATCCGCCACGAGAGGGAATCCCAGCCACTTTGCCCGTGAATGGGTATGACGAAAGACAGCGCAAGCGAAGTGGAAGCTGATACCGCGATGAAGGAACTCTTAATCGCTGTCTCCGATTCGCGTCAGAATAAAGATTTTGTTTACCTTTGTTGACGCGAGTGCCTTTTGGCGGAGCTGTCGTTAACACTCGCGTAACGTTAGTGGGCAAAATCGCAAGCGTTTCGCTCCCACTGCGCGGATGATGCGGGCTCAATGTTTTGCTGGGGTACGTGACACATGTCGATCCGCGCCAGAATCCGCGCCAGAATCCGTGCGATGCACGCCCGGACCTCGAACCTTGCCGGTCATGTTACCGCGTTTCGGCGGTCCGACAGCGCCAACATTGCAATGATATTCGCGCTCTCGCTCGTTCCGATCACGCTCGCGGCGGGTGCCGGACTGGATCTCGGGCGCGCTATGCTTGTCCGGTCGCAGGTAGCGTCGGCGTTGGATGCGGCTTCGCTCGCGGTCGGCGGGACGCCCGGTCTTTCGCAGTCGCAGATGCAGACATTGGCGCAGCAGTATTTCGACGCCAACTACAAGCTCGATTCGTCTTTTGGTACGCCGGGGCCTGTCACGGTCACCGTCACCGGGCAGCAGATTCAGGTCACCGCCACCGACACGATGCCGACGACGCTTATGAATGTCATGGGAATGTCCAACTTCAACGTCAGCGGCTCGTCGACGGTGGTTTGGGGACAGCAAAAGCTCTGGGTTTCGCTCGTACTCGATAACACTGGCTCGATGAGCCAGACAGACAGTTCGGGCTTGAGCAAGATCAGCGCGCTCAAAACCGCGACACACAACCTTTTAAACATGCTGCAGAACGCCGCGGCGTCCGCAGGCGCCGGATCGGTGCAGGTTGCGATCGTTCCTTTCGCCCGCGACGTCAAGGTCGGAACGAGTATTCTGGGCGCAAACTACCTTTCCTGGACGGATTGGACTGCAGCCCCGACACCCGCGCCGTCGAGTTCCGTCGGGCCGGGATCGAATTGTCCTTACACCACCAACAACAACGGCTTCCAGTGCCAGAGCACGCCCACCAACGGCAGCTCCGCCGTGCTCACGATCCCGTACAGCGGGACCTATAGCGGCTACATCTGTCCCAGCAGCAATTCTCGCGGTCGCTATTATAACGGTTGCTGGAACAGCACGAGCAACGGATATGGAGGCTATAATCACACCTGGATTGTGAACGCCAAGAGCACCTGGACGGGCTGCGTCACCGATCGCAACCAGGACTACGACACCATGAACACTGTGCCTTCCGCCACTACGCCGAACACGATGCTGATCGCAGACAATTCGCCCTCTTGCGCAAATCAGGCGGTCCTCGCTCTCGGCTACAACTGGACGACGTTGAGCAGCGAAGTCGATAACATGGTTGCCAACGGCTCGACCAATCAAACGATCGGCCTGGCCTGGGGCTGGCAGATGCAGACCCAGGGCGTTCCATTCAGTCCGCCAGTGCTTCCCGCAAATACCCAGCAGGTGATCATCCTGCTCAGCGACGGCTTGAACACACAGGACCGCTGGTACGGCGACGGCTCCAACCAGAGTACCAGTGTGGACAACCGCATGGCGGCCGCATGCACGAACGTTAAGGCGGCCAACATCGTCGTCTACGCGGTCTTCGTCGATCTTAACGGAACGCAAGGCAATTCCAGCGTATTGCAGAACTGCGCCAGCGACTCGTCGAAATACTTCGATCTGACAAACTCCAACCAGATCATTTCAACATTCCAGGCCATCGGTCAGCAGATCACCAATCTGCGCATCTCGGGATAGGGCCATACGGAATGCCGCAATTCGTCTTCGTCTTTGCCGACGCTGTCAGCCACACGCTGTTTGGGCTGTTGCCTTATCTCGTCGGCATGGGGGTCGGGTTCGCAGTCCTGTCGTATTGGTCGCCGGCCAATAAGGGTCGGCCGTGGTGGAACAAGCGCGGACTAACGACTGATATCTGCTACTGGCTGATTGTTCCTTTGATCAGCCGCTTCGGCCGCATCGGCATCACCGTTCTGATCACGGTTTATCTGCTCGGGATAAACACCACGGACGGCCTGGTGAAATTCTTCGAGCATGGGCATGGCGTTCTCTCCCGCCTGCCCTTCTGGGTTCAGTTCGCGATCTATCTCTTTGGAACCGAGTTCTGCCTTTACTGGATCCATCGCGCCTTCCACGGAAAGGCGCTGTGGCGCTATCACGCGATACATCACGCCTCCGAGGACGTGGAATGGATATCGGCCGCGCGCTTTCATCCCGTCAATATTCTGCTCGGCTCGGTGCTTGTCGATGTCATCGCCCTTCTAGCCGGCATCACGCCCGATATCTTCCTCATCATGGGGCCGATCGACACCATCACCTCGGCCTTCGTGCACGCCAATCTCGATTGGACGCTGGGACCGTTCAAATATGTTCTCGCGGGACCGGTGTTCCATCGCTGGCACCACACCGTGGAACACGGCGACAAGAACTTCGCCGGTACGTTCTCGCTGTTCGATGTGATGTTCGGAACGTTCTACATGCCCGAAGGCGTGATGCCCGAGAATTACGGCATCGAGGGCGAGGAAATGCCGGAAAGCTTCGGCATGCAGATCCTCTATCCCGTCATGCCTTGACGGCCCGGCGGCTGAATTCGATCACTCCAGGAGATTAAACGCCAGCGTCAAGGCGAGGGGCTGGCCGGTGCGCGGATGATGCCATGCTGCCGGTGTGCGGTTGCGGAACCGGCATTCTCGTCAAAGCACGCCTTCCGGTCACCAGGAAGCCGACTCGCCGTGCGGTTGGTTTCGATAGAAGGCAAAATGCCAACGCCAGTCCCCAGCGTCAGTGCCCGGCGTTAGTGCGAGGTGCTGGCAACTGCGGCTGTCATGCCCTGCTGCTGATGTGAGGCCGTGGAGCTGGTGTTCTCGTCGAAGAACGCCTTCTGGTCGCCAGGAACCGGACTCGCCGTGCAGCGCCCGCCGTTGCAGGCGTAGCTGAATTGTGCCGCGCCTTTGTTGACCGTCACGAGACCGCCGGGGGTCAGAACGGTGAGCTGCTGGTTTGCAACGGGTTCACTTTGCGGACCCAGAGCGATCATGTTGGTGGTGCCGAAACCCTTGCCAAGAATGAAGACATGATGCTGATCGATGACAGTCGCGTCCGCCACGACCGGATTGCCGACGAACACCGTCGAAACCGGGCGGTTGAACGTCACTATGCGCACTTCATCGAGCCGTACGGAGATGCCGCGCGGAACCGCCTTCACGATCCGATGCTTCGCAGGCGCTTTGTGATGCGCCTTCGCGGTCGTTTTGCTGGTGGCCGCAGCAACTGGGGCGGCAGCACAGGCGAGCGAAACGGCTGCAAGCAGAACAGTGCGAAAACGCATGGTTTGAATCCCGCGATAAATTCCTCGCAAGACTAGACTTTGGCCCGTGAAGGAAGCCTTAACGCTTTGGATTTGCATCGCGAATGTGCACCACCGCGACGTCGTCAGTGTAAAGGCGGTGCCAGCCGGGCAGCAGATCCAAAACCGCGACAACCGGCGACTCCGGCGGAAAGATTGTCCAACCGATGTGATATTTCTCGACCGTGCTGCCCAGCGCCTTAGCGTCGGGCGCGACGATGCGGGCGTAGTCGTTGAGGAATGCATCGCCATAGAGTTCCGCCCGGCTATCGATAAAGGGCCTGACGCCGCGGAAGATCAGATATCCGCCAAATCCGTATTCGTTCAGCACGTGCGATTCAGCAAGCTTCTGCGGCAGACTGTTTAAAGCGGCTTCCGGCGTGATGACCTGTCCGCCACGTGGAAACGGGAAGGAGAGCCGGACAACGGAAACGCCGATCGCGACCGCGGCCATTGCGCAAGCCAGCACAAGTTTCGCGGTATGACTTGTCCTCGCAGCTTCGGGCTTTGACTCCAGCGCGCGCGACAAGGGCTCCGCCAGGAGAAGCGGCATGGCGACCGCAAACACGATCTGATGCCGCATGTGCTGCAGCGCCAGATGCAGAAGCAGAAGGCAAATCAGAACGCGGCCCACAGGCAATCTCACACCGCGCGATAGAAAGACGTAGAACGCCGCCAGGATCAGGAGCTCGAAGGGTTGCGGCGTGGCGAAACTCGTAGGCGCCCACTCGCCGATATGGGCAAGGCCCGTCATCATCGCGAGCCGGAACGGAAAGATCAGCCCGTCCAGGAATTGCGGCGTCAGGGTTGCCGCGATGAGCGCCGCAAGAGCGAACGAGCCCCATTTCCAAAGGGTTTCCTGCCGGCGATCGCGGTCTTCGGCCACCGCTTCCAACCCGGCATAGAGCAGCATCAGGAAACCGAACATGAAGCCGCCATGCATGTTTGCCCAAAGCGTCATCACGGGCAGCAGAAGCCAGGACGGCGCGCGCCGCTCGCTGCGCGCGAGCATCAAGCCGGCCGTCCAAATCTCCAGCAATGGCAACGCCAGAAGATGCGGGCGCGCCAAAAGGCTACCGGTCATGCAAGCGAGGCAGAGGACGAGAATCAGCAGCTGTGCAAACGTCGCGTACCAGCGGCCAAGATGCCATGCGAGCAGCCCGGCGGTGAGCGCCGCGGTTGCCGCGAACAACAGCGCCACACCGCCCCAGCCGAACGCGCGCCAGGCTCCCGCCATGAGTATCTCGGACAGCCATTCATGTGCATTCCAGGGCGCGTTCGCGAACGTATAGGAAAACGGATCGCGCACGAGCACGGCGCGATCGGCGAGCATCCGAAGCCCTGCGGCGATATGCCAATAGGTATCGCCGTCATTGAAAAGCGCCGGCGTGAAGGCGACGGCGGCAAATATTATCGCAGCCACCAATATGGGTACGAGCAATCTACGTTGTTCCAACACGATTTGACGGTGCCCGCGTTCGCTGAATTCGAACGGCACCTCTAGAGCAAAGCGATGACTATTTGGTTTGCCGGCAATCAAATGCCGGCGACGCGGGCTCGCGCCCGGCTGCAGATTTCTCGCACATTATGAATATCGCTGGAAAAGTAACCCTGTTGGCCAGCAAAAGTGCCCGGTTCCGTGTCGTAGCGGCACAAAGTCATCGCGCCTGCCGATTCGCGTTTAAGGCTGCATTAATCGCTGTGCGGTCATACTCCTGCACACAGTCCGGGTTGGTCTCACCATGACGCCAGCCGGATATTCCTAGGGTGTCACAAGAGTGGAGGCTAACATGACAAATCTTCTTTCCCGTTTCGTGCGCGACGAATCCGGTGCCACGGCCATCGAATACGGTCTGATCGCGGCGCTTATCGCCGTGGTTGTGATCGGCGCGGTGACCGCTGTCGGTACCGGCCTGTCCGGCACCTTCAACACGGTGTCCACGAAGATCAAATAAGCAATCCATCCAGATTGTTTGCAGGCGGCCGCTCCGATTGGAGCGGCCGTTTGCTTTTGTATGCCGATACGAAATCGCATGCCGTGGTAAACGTTGCCGGAACATCCCGCTTCGCATTTTTTGCAGTTGAGGTCTTTTGTTTCGGCACGGAACACAACGGTCTCTGCCGCAAAATTCCCCTTAAATAATCATTAGCGGATGAAGGGTTAGGCTCTGTGCGTTCAGACTTGATCAAGCATGCAGGACTGGACGTCCTTGGGATGTCAATCGGAGGCAACAATGTCGAATATTTTTTCCCGTTTTGTGCGCGATGAATCCGGCGCGACGGCTATCGAATACGGCCTGATTGCGGCTCTCATCGCCGTTGTGATCATTGGCGCGATCACGGCGGTCGGTACCGGCCTGTCCGGAACCTTCAACACGGTGTCCACAAAGGTGAAGTAAGCGTTCGCCGGGATTTGCTGCAGCGGCCGCTTCTTTCGAGCGGCCGTTTGCATTTTTAGAGGACGCAATGATCGCCGAGTTGCTCGTTATTTTTGTGATGCCGGCACTGCTTGCGGTGGCAGCGGGATGGGATCTTGCGAGCTACACAATTCCCAACTTTCTTTCGCTGGCGCTCGTTGGCGTGTTCGCTGTCTTCGCGTTCGTCACCGGCATGACGCCGGGTGTGATCGGCATGCATCTTTTGGCCGGTGTTCTGGCGCTCACCGTCGGATTTACGCTTTTCGCGCTCGGCTATGTCGGCGGCGGCGATGCCAAGCTGTTCGGTGCAATCGTGCTGTGGCTCGGCTTCCACAACCTGCTCGACTTTGCGTTTCTGGTTTCGGTGCTGGGTGGTGCACTCGCGCTTTTGCTGCTCAGTCTGCGGCGATGGCCATTGCCTGCGGCTCTGATGGGGCAAAGCTGGCTCGTGCGTCTGCATGACAACCGTTCGGGTATTCCCTACGGCATCGCGCTCGCTGCCGGCGCGCTCATTCTTCTTCCGCACACGGATATCTTTCGCCTCGCGGTGACAGGATAAAAAACCTGTCCCTTATGCGAAACGGGCAGGGTCTTCTTAAGCATTTTCTAAAGGGTTCCGTGTTCGGATTGGCACAGAGGAGCTGACCGCCATGAATACATCGCGTCTCATTGTGCTGGGTCTCGCCGCGTTAGCGGCTGGAGGCGCCGCGTTTCTTGCCCGCGGATTGCTGGGCGGAGGAACGTCGCATGTCGCGGCGGCGCCAACGCCACCGCCCGCCACCACCGAAGTTATGGTTGCTGCGAGCGATATCGCGCCAGGACAAAAACTCACGCCCGAATTGGTGCGCTGGCAGAAATGGCCGGCCAATTCCATCGATCCTAGCTTCATCACGGGGTCCAATGAGACCGACACACAGGCCGCCGTGAAGGGCGTTGTGGTGCGGAGCCCTGTCGTTGCAGGCCAGCCTCTGACGACGCTTAACGTCGTCCACGCCGACTCTGCGAGCTTCATGTCGGCGACGCTAATGCCCGGCATGCGCGCGGTTGCCATCACCGTGTCGGTCGCATCGGTCGCCGGCGGCTTCATCCTTCCGAACGACCGCGTCGACCTAGTGCTGACGCAGCCTTTGCCCGAAGGTCATCGTTTCCGCTCTGCTACCATCTTGCAGGATGTGCGCGTTCTCGCGATCGATCAGGCGACGCAGGACAGCAAGCAGGAGAAAGCACAGAAGGCCGTGTCGGACGCGAAAACCGCGACACTCGAGCTTTCGCCCGAACAGGCTGAAAAAGTCACACGTGCTCAGGCGACCGGCACGCTCTCGCTGCTGCTGCGTCCGCTGATGGACGGGAACGGGAATGCCGGCGCAAACGCCCGTGTCGCCGCCGCACGCCAGCGCTACAGAAATGCCGGCAGTTCTGACGGCGGCGACGTGTCCGTCATCCGTTACGGCGTGCAGCACACCGACACCACCGCCAAAGGGGAATAGAGGATGTCGAGAAAAATCCTTCTCGCGGCACTGGCGGCTGCCGGTCTTTCCGTCTCCGCATTTGGCTCCAGCGCCGAAGACATGCGCGACGACGATTCTGGCGCGCGTGTCATCAGTGTCTCAGCGCGCAGCGGGCAAACGAACAAGCACATCAGCCTGCCCATCGGCAAGGGCACGATCGTGCAACTCGACACCGACGCGCGAGACGTTCTGGTCTCCAATCCTGAGATCGTGGATGCCGTCGTCCGCACGCCGCGGCGCATCTTCCTCCTCGGCATGAAGCAGGGGCAGACAAACGCCTTCTTCTTCGATGGCGCAGGTCGCCGCATCCTGTCTCTCGATCTGAACGTTCAGAAAGAAACCGGCGACGTCGCATCCCTGATCCGCGCCGGCATGCCCGGTTCCAACATCCGTGTTGCGGCTGTGAACGACAGCGTGGTGCTTACCGGCACGGTGAGCAACTCGCAGGAATCGACGCGCGCACAGGACATCGCGGTGCGCTTCACCGGCGACGTGACCAAGGTCGTCAACATGTTGAGGATCGCGGGCGGCGAGCAGGTGATGCTCAGGGTCCGGGTCGCGGAAATGGACCGCAACATCGCAAAACAGTTCGGTGTGAACATACAAGAAGCCGCGCTGGTCGCGGGGGTGCCGATCATCGCATCGACAGGCAACCAGTTTGGTCTGATCGGAAAGGCGCTGAGCGATGCGTCCCAGGCGCAGTTCGGCTCGGTCTGCCCGCAGGCGTTCACGCCGACGCAGACAATCCAGAAACTGATCGGCACAGGGAGTTTCCAGGGCGACACCGGCACGCTCACCACCACCAATATTCCGTGCTCCAGCCCCAACAACATCCAAGGCGTGCTACAGGCGCTCGACCAGATTGGCTTGGTCCATATCCTTGCGGAGCCGAATTTGACCGCGGTTTCCGGCGAGACGGCACGGTTCCTTGCTGGTGGTCAGTTTCCCGTTCCCGCCGGACGCGACAACCAGGGCAACATCTCAATCGAGTTCAAGGATTTCGGTGTTGGTCTCTCCTTCACTCCGGTCGTGCTGAGCCCGGGTCGGATATCGATGCAGATATCGACAGAGGTCAGTGAACTCACCAACACCGGTGCCTTCACGCTTTCGGGCTCCACGCAGCTCGTCAATGGCACCTTGGTAACCGTTCCCGGACTTACCATTCCGGCCCTTTCCGTGCGCCGTGCCCAGACGACGGTCGAGTTGCCGTCAGGCGGCAGCTTTGCCATCGCCGGGTTGATGCAACACACGACGAAGCAGGTGATCGAGCAATTCCCGGGCATCGGCGAGATGCCGGTTCTCGGTACGCTGTTCCGCAGCCGCGATTTTCAGAACAATGAGACGGAGCTGGTCGTTCTGGTGAGCGCTTATCTCGTCAATCCGACGATCGAAGCCAAGCTCTCGACGCCGATGGATGGGTATCAAATCCCCACCGATCCCGAGACCATCCTGCTCGGCCGTCTGAACGCGGTCTACAAGCGCGACCCGAACACACCCAACAAGATCGCATCCGGTTCCACCGGCGGCTACATCGTCCAATAGGAGCAAGCCATGCGGACCAACAAGGACATCATGCGCTTCACATCCCTGGCGGCGTTGCTGCTCGCGGGCAGTTGCGCCGCGCCGGGCGACGGTCCCACACCAGGCAACTTTACGGATCCGACCGCCAATCATGCCATCGCGGTCGAGCCTGCCTATCGTTCGGTCAAGCTGCCCTTCTCCGCGGCGGATGCCGGGCTGATGCCGGACGATTCCGCGCGGTTCAACGATTTCGTCTCGAGATATCTCGCCAGCGGCAACGGTGCGATTTCGATCACCGCGCCGTCAGGCGGCGAGGCTGCCATCAGCTACTTCGGTGAACGGCTCACCTCGATGGGCGTGCCGCGCAATCGCATCCTGGTCGGCACGCGCCAACAGGGCGATAACGATGCGCGTGTGGAGTTGAGCTATATGTCCTACTCTGCACACGTCGAGAACTGCTCCAACGATTGGCCAACCGACTGGGGCGATACCTGGGACAACGCGCCCACGCCGAATTTCGGCTGCGCGGTCCAGAAGAACATGGCCGCGATGCTGGCCGATCCGCGCGACATGGTCGAACCGCGTCCGATGGACGCGCCCGATGCGGCACGGCGCGCAACGGTCCTGGGCCACTACGACAAGGGTGAGGTCACGCAGGCCGACAAGCACTCCGTCGACAAAGCCTCCGAGCAGTCCGGGATGAGTTCGGAAATCCAATAGGTAGATTCGCTATGACGACGCTCCACACTCCAGAGATACCGGTATTCGGCGCCGCGGCGCATGAGCGTCCTGTGCCGCGGATATCCATTCACGCTTTTGTGGAATTTCCCGACACCGGCGCGGTCCTGCAGCGCGCCGGCTCCGATCGCCGGCTCTCCAAGGCGCACCTCAATGTCCAGCTTGGTGGCATCGGTGCCGCTGTCGAGCATTACCAAGGCATCGTGACGCCCAACCTCCTGATCGTCGAAACCAGGCTTAATGGCCAGGCCGCGCTCGACGAACTGGATCGGCTTGCCCATGTCTGCGACCCCTCGACCAAGGTGATCGTGATCGGCCGCACCAACGACGTGGAGCTCTATCGCGAACTGATGCGCCGCGGAGCCAGCGAGTATCTGGTCGCCCCGCTCAGCCCGCTCCATCTTATCGAAGTGATTTCGGGCCTTTATCTGGAGCCGGGTGCGACGCCCATCGGCCGGGTGATCACATTCATCGGCGCGCGCGGCGGCGTCGGAGCCTCGTCGCTGGCGCACAATGTCGGCTGGTGCATCGCAGAAGAACTCCAGATCAACACGACGATTGTCGATTTCGATCTGCCGTTCGGTACGCTGGGTCTTGATTTCAACGACGAGCCCGGCCAAGGCGTGGCTGACGCGCTTTCGGCGCCGGAACGCCTCGACGACGTCCTACTCGACCGTCTGCTGATGAAACGCGGCGATCATCTTTCTCTGTTCACGGCTCCGGCGGTTCTCGAACGCGATTACGAAGCCACGACGGATGCCTACGAGTCGGTCATCGACGCCGTGCGCCAGATAACGCCATGCGTCGTCATCGATCTGCCGCATGTATGGACGCCCTGGGTCAAGGCGACGCTGATTGCAGCGGACGAGAACGTGATCGTGGCAACGCCGGATCTCGCCTCGTTGCGCAACTCCAAGAGTATGATCGAGGTCATTCGTCACAACCGTCCCAACGACGTGCCGCCGAGGCTCGTACTCTGCCAAGTCGGTCAGCCGAAGCGTCCCGAAATTCCGGCGAAGGACTTTGCGGAGACGTTGGGAGTGGAACCCGCCGCTGTGGTGAATTTCGATCCGCTGCTTTTCGGTCAGGCCGCCAACAACGGCCAGATGCTGATCGAGCTGCAGCCGAACTCGGCGAGCAGCGCTTCTGTCCGCCAGCTTGCGCAGGTCGTCACCGGCCGCGCGCCACTCGCAAACCAGAAGCAGTCTTCTTCTCTCCTGTCGTTTCTCAACAAGGCGAAAAAGAGAGCCTGATAGATGTTCGGCAAGCGCACAAACGCGGCGATCGATATCCAGCGTCCGCCGACGGTCACGCCGCCGCTGGTTGAAGCGCCGGCGCCACAGCCCTCACGGTCCGACTCCCCGCCGCGCATCGAGCCGGCGCCCATGAAGCAGGTGGCTCCTGCACCCACACCCGTCAAGCCCTCGACGCGGCCGCAGGTCGATCAGCGCTCTGAAGACTATTACCAGATCAAAACGCTCATCTTCAGCGCGTTGATCGACACCATCGATCTCGCGCAGCTGGCGCAGCTCGATCCGGATTCGGCAAGAGAAGAAATCCGCGACATCGTCAACGAGATCATCTCGATCAAGGCGGTGGTGATGTCCATCGCGGAGCAGGAACATCTGCTCCAGGACATCTGCAACGATGTTCTCGGCTACGGTCCGCTCGAGCCGCTGCTGGCGCGCGACGACATCGCCGACATCATGGTCAACGGCGCCGGCCGTGTCTTCATTGAAGTCGGCGGCAAGGTGCAGCTCACCTCCATCCGCTTCCGCGACAACGCTCAGCTGATGAACATCTGCCAGCGCATCGTCAGCCAGGTTGGCCGCCGCGTCGACGAAAGTTCTCCGATCTGCGACGCGCGTCTCGCCGACGGTTCCCGTGTCAACGTGATCGCGCCGCCGCTCTCGCTCGACGGTCCTACGCTCACCATCCGTAAGTTTCGCAAGGACAAGCTCACCCTCGAGGATCTGGTCAAGTTCGGCTCGATCTCGCCGGCCGGCGCGCGCGTGCTGGCCGTCGTTGGGCGCTGCCGCTGCAACGTCCTGATTTCCGGGGGTACTGGTTCGGGCAAGACGACGCTGCTCAACTGTATGACGGCGTATATCGACGCTGAAGAACGCGTGATCACGGCCGAGGACGCGGCCGAGCTTCAGCTTCAACAGCCTCACGTCGTGCGCTTGGAAACCCGCCCGCCGAACCTCGAAGGGCAGGGCCAGATCACCATGCGCGATCTCGTCAGGAACTGTCTGCGTATGCGCCCCGAACGCATCATCGTGGGCGAGGTGCGCGGACCCGAGGCCTTCGACCTTCTGCAAGCGATGAACACCGGCCACGACGGCTCGATGGGCACGTTGCACGCCAACTCCCCGCGCGAAGCCATGAGCCGTCTGGAATCGATGATCACCATGGGCGGCTTCGCGCTTCCGATGAAAACCATCCGCGAGATGATCGTGGGTTCGATCGACGTCATCATCCAGGCCGAGCGCATGCGCGACGGTTCGCGCCGCATCACCAAGGTGACCGAGGTCGTCGGCACGGAAGGCGATGTCGTCATCACCCAGGATCTTTTGACCTACGAGGTCACAGGCGAGGACGAGACCGGGCGCTTGAAGGGGAAACATATGGGTACGGGCATCGTCCGCCCGGCCTTCTGGGAACGCGCGCGCTATTACAATCTGGAGCGCGAACTGGCCGATGCGCTAGACGCGCTTCAGGCGTGAGGCGTTGATGGTCATTGCAATCGCCGCGTTCCTTCTGGTTCTGGCTTTGGGCGGTGCCGGTTACGTGTTTGCCGGCGCCAGTGGAGACCGTTCGCAGAAGCGCGTCGCGCAGGTTGCCAAGCAGAGCGCGCAGCTTCGCGGCAACACGGCCGGCGACACCAATGCGCTCAAGCGCAAGAACGTCCAGCAGCTGCTCAAGCAGATCGAAAGCAAAAGCGCGGAGCAGAAGAAGCTCACCATGCGGCGGCGCCTCGATCAGGCGGGGTTGCCGGACGTTTCCGTGCGTACGTTCTGGCTCGTGTCGGGCGGTTTCGGACTCGTCGTGGCGCTTGTATGTTTTGTCACGAAGCAGCCGCTGCTCGTGGATGTACTCGCGGCGTTCGGCGCCGGCCTCGGTCTGCCGCGCTGGGTTCTGGGCTTCATGAAGGCGCGCCGCGAAAAGAAATTCACGAATGAATTCGCCAACGCCATCGACGTTGTCGTGCGCAGCGTGCGTTCGGGTCTTCCCACAAACGAAGCGCTCAAGATCGTGGCCAAGGACAGCCCCGACCCCGTCGGCGGCGAGTTCAACCGGCTCGTCGAGGGCTTAAAGGTGGGTGTAACCCTCGAACAAGGCTGCAAGCGCATGTTTGAAAGCATGCCGACGGCCGAAGTCTCTTTCTTCGGGATCGTGATGACCATCCAGCAGAAATCGGGCGGCAATCTGTCGGAAGCCTTGAGCAACCTCGCCGGCGTGCTGCGCGATCGCAAGCGCCTGCAGGGCAAGATCAAGGCGATGTCGTCCGAAGCCAAGGCCTCGGCGATGATCATCGGTTCGCTGCCGCCCGCGGTGATGGGCATCGTCTATGTAACGACGCCGGCCTATATCCGGCTGCTGTTCACCGAGCGCACCGGAAACCTGATTCTGGCCGGCTGCGCGATCTGGATGAGTGTCGGCATCTTCGTGATGCGCAAGATGATCAACTTCAAGCATTAGGACGGCCATGGGCGCGGATTTGATGGATCTTCTGTTCGACCCGGCGTTCCTGGCGACGCTGGCGGCGGCGATCTTCGCCTTTGCGACGATCGTGACGCTCGGCCTGCCGCTGGCCGAACGCGACGGTCTTGGTCAGAGGCTCAAGAGCGTCGCGGAGCGGCGCGAGGAACTGCGTGTCAGGCATCATGCCGCGTTGAACAACACCAAGCGCGCCAGTTTGAGAACCGAAGCCGTCGGCTCCGTAAAGTTCATGAAAGGCATTGTTGAGAGATTTGATCTTGCCAAACTCGTGCAATCGGAAGGCAGCAGGGAAAAGCTTGCGATGGCGGGCTATCGCGGACCGACACCTGTGGTGGTGTTCATGTTCTTCCGCTTTGTGATGCCGTTCGTGGTCTTCGCCCTGGCACTGGTCTATGTCTTTCTGATCGCCCATTTCAGCTATTCGACGATGACCAAGATCGGCATCGCGGTCGCGGCTGCGCTCGTAGGCTACTATCTGCCGGATCTCTTCGTCTCGAACGCCATTTCGCGCCGCCAGCAATCGATCATGCGCGCCTTTCCCGATGCCCTGGACTTGCTCCTGATCTGCGTCGAATCCGGTATGTCGATCGAGCCCGCGTTCACCCGCGTGGCTTCAGAGATCGGTCAGCAGTCACCGGAGCTCGCGGAAGAGCTGGCGTTGACGACCGCGGAACTGTCCTATCTTCCCGAACGCCGCGTCGCATTTGAAAATCTTGCCGCACGTTGCGGGCATAATGGCGTGAAGGCGGTCGCGACCGCTCTGAACCAGGCCGAAAAATACGGTACGCCGCTCGGCCAGGCGTTGCGCGTGGCCGCTCAGGAAAATCGCGAGATGCGCATGTCCGAGGCGGAAAAGAAGGCGGCGTCGCTCCCGGCCAAACTGACCGTGCCGATGATCATCTTCTTCCTGCCGTGCCTGTTCGCCGTCATCATGGGCCCGGCGATCATCAAGATCTCGCACACGATGCATCATTAGTGCCGGAGGCACTGGTCGCCGATGCGGCCCGCATTCTTCGGCGGGTATGGCGCGAGCGATGACATCCCGTCGTGCTGAATGAGAACCGTGCTTCCACGGGCGGGCTGTGCTTCAGACAGAGCCACGCAGCGAAGATCGCGTGTGCCCACGCGGTCTCCGAGCATAGCTTTCGGAAAAGTCTGATTCAGGGCGAAGCGGCGTCTGCCGTCATGCGCAAGGAAGGTGTCTTGTCCTTGGCCGCTTTCTTGGGATCTTCCTTGGCGACCTTGGTCGCAGCGCTCTTCGCGGCTGTGGCCTTGGAAGGCGTCGCCTGCGCGACCGATGTGGCGTTGTCCTTCACGATCGGACGCGGCGCGCTGGTCGCGACCTTCGACGCGGACGGCTTGTTCGCGACGTTCATCGGCCCGGCTTTTGAATCGGCCGGAACCTGCTGCATGACGACGCTGCCGTTGTTGACGGGCGGCAAGGTGTTTTTCGCAACCGACGAAGCGGGAGCGGCCTTGGCAGGCGCTGCGGCCGACTGCGCCGGGGTCAGACTGGCAAGCAGGGCCACATTGCGCGCGATTTTCGGATCCGCGCCGCTGGCTGAAGCCTGCGTCAACAGTTGATGCGCGGTGACGAGATCGCCGGCCTGCATGCGCGACAGCGCATAATTGTTAAGCACGCCGGGGTTTCCGGGCCTGAGCGCCAGCGCCTGCTGATAGGCCCCCTTGGCTTTCGAATAGTCGCCGTCCTGGTCGTAGGCGACGCCGATCGCCGAATACAGGGACCAGTCGCTAGGCTGCAACTGCACCGCGCGGTTGAGGAAATCCAGCGCGTCATGGGGGCGGCCCAGCTGGACCAACGCCTTGCCGTATTCGCCGATGACATTCGGATTGTCGGGCGCCACAAGTGTCAGCTGTGCGAGAATTCGGGTCGCGCCGGCATAGTCGCCCTGCGCGCGCAACGCCTGCGCATTGCGGATTTGCGTGTCGATATCGGAAGCCAGCGTTTTGCCCGGTTTGGCGGGGGTTGCCGCGCTGCTGCTCGTGGCGGCGGGCTTGCTGCTTGTGCTGCCGTCGAACGACGAGCACGCGGCGGCAGAGACGCCGATCAACAGAAGTGCGGCGAAGCGGGGGAGCGAGCGGGTCATGGATGTGCCTTGGCGGTTTAGTCCACCGGGCAGCATGACGGGACGAGGTCAATAAACCCTTAAATCGTTGCGCGAGCGGCTGAAATTCGACTCAAGCAAGACCAGAAGCCACTTCCGCTTCGGCCGCTTTGCCCCAGTCGCGCATCGCGGGAAGTTCCATTACGCGCGCCATATAGTCCCGCACGGTCGGCGGCGCGTCCACGCCATAGGTTTCGAACCGCGACACCACCGGTGCGTACATGCAATCCGCGATCGAGAAGCGTCCGAACAGAAAGCCCCCGGACTGGCCGTGCTCGTCGAGGGCCTCGCTCCAGGCCGAAAGGATGCGCGCGACCTGCGCCTTCGTCGTGTCCCGAAGGGTGGGCAGCGGCAGGCGCCGTGCGAAGTCCATCGACAATTGGTCGCGCAGATCGGGAAAGCCGGAATGCATCTCGGCCGCGTAGGCGCGGGCAACGGCCCGCGTAGAAAGATCGTCCGGCCAAAGCTTCGCTTCGGGATGGCGGTCTGCCAGCGTCTCGCAGATCGCAAGGCTGTCCCACACGATATAGCTGCGTTCTCCGTCCTCAATCCTGAGGACAGGCACGCGGCCGGTTGGTGAGTATCTGAGGATCTCGGGGCTCGTCGATTCGCGCCGTAGCGGTACCAGCTCTTCATCGAACGAAACGCCGATATGGCGCAGCGCCATGTAAGGTCTCAGGCTCCAGCTCGACCAATCCTTCGTGCCGACGATCAGCGTGTAGCGCGTTGCCATGAAGGGTTCTCACATTGCGAAGCACGGAAGGCGTTTCTAAACTCGCGCATGACGAAACGACAGGATTTTCGATGCAGGTAAGCTTTGCGCGGAATGCAAAGGACGCAACGCCGCTTCACGCCGTGCGCAGGGGCGATCTGAAGGGCTGGATCGCCAATCGGCCCAAGCGTGAGCAGGCCTACCTGAAGAGCACGGGCTTTGCCGCAAAAGATGGCGAACTGTGCCTTATTCCGGATGCGCGGGGCGCGCTCGCATCCGCCGTGCTCGGTCTCGGCAAAGGCGAAGATATTCTGGCACTTGCCACCTTTGCAGAGCGGTTGCCGCAAGGCAGCTATCGTTTCGCCGATGTACCGGCGGCACAAGGTGGCGCGAACGGCGCACTCGCCTGGGCGCTCGGGACATATGAATTCGCGCGCTACAAGAAGCAGAAAGCGAAAGGTGCAAAGCTTGTGCTTCCCGCCGGAGTCGACGGCGCGGAGGTCGCGCGCATCGCAGAGGGAATCTTCCTGGGCCGCGATCTCATCAACACACCGCCCAACGATATGGGGCCGGAAGAACTCGCTGCCGCCGCGCGCGATCTTGCCAAGAAGCATGGCGCGAAGTTCTCCGTCATCGCCGGTGACGCGCTGAAGAAAGCGAATTATCCGCTGGTGCACGCGGTGGGGCAGGGTTCCGATCGCGCGCCGCGGCTGATCGATCTGCTATGGGGCCGCGCGAATGCACCGAAAATCACCTTGGTCGGCAAGGGCGTTTGCTTCGATACTGGTGGTTACGATCTAAAGCCGTCCTCCGGCATGCTGTCGATGAAGAAGGATATGGGTGGCGCCGCAACCGTGCTTGCGATCGCAGACATGGTGATGGGCGCAAGGCTGAATGTGCGTTTGCGCGTGCTGATCCCGGCGGTCGAAAACTCCGTCTCGGGCCACGCCTATCGCCCGAGCGATGTGTTCAAGAGCCGCAAGGGCCTGACCGTCGAGATCGGCAATACCGACGCCGAAGGCCGGCTCGTGCTCGCCGACGCGCTGGCCGAAGCCGATAGCGAAAAGCCGGAATTGCTGATCGACATCGCAACGCTCACGGGCGCGGCCCGTGTCGCAACCGGCTTCGAGCTGCCGCCGTTCTTCACAGACGATGAGACGCTTGCCTCCGATCTCATGCGCCATTCGAAGGAGACGCAGGATCCGGTGTGGCGCCTGCCGCTATGGCGCGGTTATGAGAGCGCGCTGAACAGCCCGATTGCCGATCTCAACAACAACCCCGATTACGGTTACGCAGGCGCGATCACCGCGGCGTTGTTCCTCAACCGCTTTGTCACTAGCACGAAGGCTTGGATGCATCTCGATATCGCGGCCTGGACCGATCGTCCCAAACCCGGCCGCCCGCGCGGTGCCGAAGCCAATGCTGCGCGCGCCATCTATGCGCTGCTGCGGTCGCGCTACTCTCACTAGCTATTCTGCAGCCCGGTTTTCAGTCTGTTCATCAGACGGCGTTGCAAACCCGGTCCATCGATCGCTGATCGTGCGGTAAAGTTTATAATAGACGTTGCGGTGAAAATGTCCTCGCCCCTGCGCCTCTGCTTCATTGATGAAATCTGACACGGCTATCTCAACAACCTTACCTGGATGCCGTTGGGCTGCGTCTCTCAGCCGTTTATTTAACGCCCTCGATGGTGACGACTGAGAGTCACCCTGTTGTTGCGGCGGCCCGAGAACAAATATCTTGCTCCCTTGAGGAACGGACCCAAAGATAACATCCAGAGTTTGGGCGTGCTCTTCCTCGGTCAACGCTCCCACTGGCTCGAATTCCGCGCGCAAGAAGCGCAAAGCATTTCTTGCGGCCTGCGGCAGTTGCGCTCCTTCCGGACTGTCCGGATCGAGATCAGCGCGCTTGTTTCTCCTTATTCCAGATCCTCTGGTGTCGAACGGTATCAGAAAACCGGTCTCACGATGGCGATAGACAATTTCGTGTGCGTCTATCCAAGAGGCGAGGATGCGCAGCCACGATGAATCCAGTGTGGCAAATTTGGTCTCAAAATCCGCGGACTCATAACCAAGCCGGCGTAAGACAGCCATCTGCTCGGGTCCAACGCCTTCGATCGCATAGCGCAGCATCAATGAATGATCGGTACGCACTGAAATGGCGTTGCGAACGTCATTAAATTCACCGATGGCCTCTTCGGTGTCCAGGGTGAAATAGTGCAGGAGGGGAACCACATTGCACGAACCGCGGATGAGCACTCCCCGCCTCGTTTTCTCTACTCTGCGTTCGGCGATTGCCGGTGAACGCGGCGAATCGTTGATCCAGTCGACAAGTGACTCATCCGATAGATCCGCAAGAACATCGCCCTTGACCCTGACCTGCGGCCGGCCAAGGCGTTGGTACAACCAGCGTTCTACTCCCATGTTAAGAATACGGCAGGAAAAACAGAATTGGCGCAGCCGGGCTTTGCCGCGTCTCGTGGTGGTCAGATAAAACCCGCAATAACCGTAGTCGCCATAGCGATCTGTGACGCGCACAAGTCCGGCTTGGGTCGCAAAGTGCGCCAGCGTCTCCTTGAGTTCAGCGCGTGCTTGTTCCAGATCTTCGGGAAGGCGCTTCTTCGTGAAATTGAGCTGATTGGTGCGGTTGATCAATTCTATGGCGCGATCGATATTGGCTTCGACATCGCGTTCGATCTCGACCCGTATATTGCATGAGCGCAGAAATTCGGTGTTATCGCTTGCAACTGCCTCATCAGCTTTTCGCGTTTCTAGAAGCCTGTACTGATTAAGACGCGACAGCGTCTCGTCATTCTTGCCCTTGAACAAGGGGGACGCGAGTATCATTGGAATGATATCTACGTCCGCAACCTGCAGACCAGGAACGAAATGCTCGACTTCACGCCGATTGAGTGGATTGTCATCGATGAAGAGCACAGTTTCGGGGCGCAGCTGAATGTCCTCGATCAGTGCCTTGATCCGCGGCCCCTTAGGGGTCCAGTCGATGCTTGGAAAGACGAAATAGTCCCAGATGCCCTTCTCTACGAGAACGGCCTTGGTCGTTTCCATGTCGTTCTTGGAGCAGATCGTACTAATAATGCCGCGCTTGGCCAGCGCCATGATGAGATCGTGATTTGCGAAATTGTAGTCGACGCCGCCTTCTGAAAGCGTACCGCCCCAGAAGGTTTCATCGAGATCCCAAATAACGAGCCTTACGGCCTCGGCCATGATCTCAACCTTGGCAAATGCAGGTCGTTCTAGCGGTCGATAATTGGCCGGTCAACGCAGGCGCGAACGTACGCCTGAGGGGTGCCTATTTTCTGTATCCGAAGAGTTCGAATTCGTCGCTGCATGTCTTTTGCACGATCAGCTTTTGCTCTGGTGTGAGAACCTCCTCGGCCGGGCGGCGGTCCGGTCGATGCTGGGCGTTCACTTGGTGCATTTTCGCAAGTACTTCCAATCCTCCAAGCGATTTCTCCACTTCGCGGAGGTCGTTGGCGAGATTCTCGTAGCGGATGACGAAATCCACCGCGAGTTTCCCTGCGCGCGTATAGAGGCCAAAGTTCCGATAGAGTTCATTTTCCAAAACAGATTTGAGCGCCTCGTCAAATTCCTGGTCGCGTTTGCGCTCGAACCAGGCAAGTGACACCGCCTTTTCATACGGATGTCGCTCGATCGTAAATTTGTAGGCTGTGCTGCAAAAATTTTCGCCGGCAACCTGTATGGCTTCTTTGATACCGGCGTGTCTCTTGATCCCCGTTTTAGAAGTTCTCTGTGCCTCCTGCACAGCAGCCTTCATTGCGCGACGGTCACGTCTCTCGAGAGCATCCAGATAGCGCTGCTCTGTATCTTTGTTGGAAGTAAAATTCCGTGGAAGAACGTTCGGAAACAGTTTCTGTCGATCAAACTCCTCTGTTTGACCTAAGGGTGTAACAACGTCATCCGGCCCGGCGTAAACGGACAGCGCAGCTTCAATCGCACTACCTGCCGTTTTTCTCGTCTTGATGAAGATGAAATTTCGCGAGTAGGAGATAATCATGGCGCGCAAGCATGAGATCGCGTTCCGCTATTACACCAGTTTATCGGTAAGTCCAATCGCGGCGACGCTTCCGATCGCGCGTGTTGGGCAACGCCTCGTTCGGCTCCGCTGGCAACTCCTCCACCTTCAGTATTCTCGCTCGACGTCCACAACGTTCTCGAGCTTCTCGCCGCGCTCGCTCCGGGCGATGCCGTCGATGACGTATTGCGCGGCGATCCTGGGATCGGTGATCGCTGCGATGTGCGGCGTGACGATGATCTTCGGGTGACGCCAGAGCGGGGAGGTTTCAGGCAGCGGCTCGGTCTCGAACACGTCGAGCGTCGCACCCGCAAGGTGGCCTGAATCGATCGCAGCGATGACGTCCGTTTCGATCAGGTGACCGCCGCGCGCGACGTTGATCACATAGGCGCCATCGGGAAGCATCGCGAACGTCTTCGCGTTCAGGATGCCCCGCGTCTCGTGCGTCAATGGCAAGAGACAGATGAGAAAGTCGCTGACGCGCAGAAACGCTTCGAATTCGGCCTGGCCCGCGTAGCTCTCGATGCCGCGCACGCTTTTGCGCGAGCGGCTCCAGCCCGACACCGGAAAACCCAAATCGCGAAGGCGCTCGCCGGCAACGGTCCCGATCTCGCCAAGGCCGAGAATGCCGATGCGCGTATCGGCGGTTCGCCGCGGCAGGACTCTCTGGGCCCATTTGCCGGCGGCTTGTGCGGTATCGAAATCGCGCTGATGGCGATGCTGCAGCAGCGTGTGCATCACCACATATTGCGCCATCTCGGTCGAAAGCTGCGGATCGACGAACCGCACGAGTGGAACCTGTTTGGGAAATTCGGGATCGGAAAGGAACCCATCGACGCCTGCGCCCAGCGAGAAGATCGCCTTCAGATTGGGAAACGTCTTGAGCAAGCCGTGCGGTGGCCGGAAGCTCTGCACATAGTCGATGTCTTCCGGCGCATAGGTGTCACGGCCATGCACCACGACATTCAGCTCAGCCTGAGAAAGCCACGGTAGCCACAGCCCGGCCCAACTCACCGGAACGATCAACAGAAGTGTGGGACGCGTGCTCATGCAAACACGCTCCCGCGTTTTGTTCCGGCGATCAAGCGTGCGTCAGGACTTCTTCGGCGCTTCCGGAGCGGCGGCCGGCGTTCCGGCCGGTGTCTGGGTAGCAGGGGCCTTGGCAGCGGGCGGCGGAATCGGGACCGGGCTGTCGCTTTGTGTCCTCAGCCAGGCAAGCAGATTGATGCGGTCTTGCGGGCTGCGCAGACCGGCGAAGCTCATCTTGGTGCCAGGCACCATGGCCGCCGGGGACTTCAGGAACTTGAACAGCTTATCGAAGGTCCAGGGCGAATGATCCGCCGACATGGCACCCGAATAGGAGAAGCCTTCGTGAGTCGCGCGCGCACGCCCGACCACGCCCCACAGATTGGGACCAATCTTGTTCGGACCGCCCTTGGAGAGATCGTGGCATTGCTCGCAGCGCGACGAAATCTTCTGGCCCGCGGCGGCATCCGCCGTCGGCAGAACGGTGCCGAAGTCGGGCAGCGCCTCTTCGGCCGGGGCTGCCGAACTGCTCGCGGAGGCCTCTTCCTGTACGCCCTCGACGATGTAGCCCGGCTTCGCAGGCTTGGCCGGTTCATAGATCGCTTCGGTCGCAAAACTGACGACCAGCACGAAGATCAGCGTCCCCAGAACCGCGCCGGCGATCTTGTTCCACTCAAAGGAATCCATAAGGTCTGCTCCGCCGTGCTATGCGAGGTTCGGGCGCGGTTGCGCCGTTTAAGGATCGCGGGGGACATTACAAGTCCGCCCAATTGCGTCATTGCGGCGAAGCGTCGCATAAATCTAGGAAATTCCGGCCCATTCCCATGAACCCCATCGTCCTGATCCCGGCCCGCATGGCGTCCACGCGCCTGCCCGGCAAGCCGCTGGCCGATATCGCAGGCACGCCCATGATTGTGCGCGTCTGGCAGCAGGCGATGGCGGCAGGGATCGGCCCGGTGGTGGTGGCGGCCGCCGAAGCCGAGATTGTCGCAGCCATCGAGAACGCCGGGGGCCGCGCGCATTTGACGCCGCCCGATCTGCCGTCTGGATCGGACCGGATTTTCGCAGCGCTTGAGACCGTCGATCCCGGTGCCGCGCACGACGTCGTGGTCAATCTGCAAGGCGATCTGCCGGCCCTCGATCCGTCGAACATCCGCGCCGTGGCCGAAACTTTGGCCGAGACGGGCGCCGACATCGCCACGCTGGCGGCGGAAATCGACAATGCTGCAGACCGCGACAATCCGAGCGTGGTGAAACCGGTTGTCACCTGGGACTCATCCGGCGTTCGCGGCCGCGCGCTCTATTTCACACGCGCACGCGCCCCGCACGGCGACGGTCCGCTCTATCACCACATCGGCATCTATGCGTTCCGGCGCGAAGCGCTTGCGCGTTTCGTTTCGCTGCCGCCGTCGCTGCTCGAGCAGCGCGAGAAGCTCGAACAATTGCGTGCGCTCGAAGCGGGCATGACGATCGCGGTTGCACGCGTTGACAGCGTGCCGCTCAGCGTCGATACGGAAGAGGATTTGAAGAAAGCGCGCGAGCTTCTGTCGTGTGAAAAGAACTGATGTCCGGCGAACTCATTTCCCGTGCGAAGACCGTTGCCTTTCAGGGCGAGCCAGGAGCCTATGCCCATCTCGCGGCGCGCGAGGCTCTGCCGCATGCCGAGGCCGTGCCGCGCCCGACCTTCGACGATGCGGTGAACGCGGTCCGGAGCGGCGAAACCGACCTCTGCATCATCCCGGTCGAGAATTCGCTGATGGGCCGCATCGCGGATATCCATCACCTTTTGCCTGAGGCCGGGCTGCACATCGTGGGCGAGCATTTCCTTCGCGTGCAGCATCAGCTCCTCGGTATCAAGGGCGCCAAATTATCGGGCCTCACGCGCGTGTTCAGCCAGGGTCCTGCATTGGCGCAGTGCCTCAAGATCATCCGCGAGATGAAGCTGAAGGCCGAGAACTGGCACGACACGGCGGGCTCGGCACACCACATCGCGGACCTGAACGATCCGAGTGTTGCCGCCATCGCGTCGTCCCTGGCGGGGCAGATCTACGGGCTCGAAGTGCTCAAAGCCAATGTCGAGGACGAGCCGCACAACATGACGCGCTTCCTCATCATGGCGCATGACACCGACGACGCGCCCAATGATGGAGGCAAGGTCGTCACGACGTTCGTCTTCCGCGTGCGCAACGTGCCGGCCGCGCTCTACAAGGCGCTCGGCGGATTTGCGACCAATGGCGTGAACATGACGAAGCTGGAGTCCTACCAGCTCGGCGGCTCATTCAACGCGACCCAGTTCTATGCCGATATCGAGGGCCATCCGCACGACCGGCCGGTGCAACTGGCGCTGGAAGAACTCGCGTTCTTCACCTCGAAGCTCACGATCCTGGGCGTCTATCCAGCCTCGAAGCTGCGCGACGAGTTGCCTTAAGCGCCCTCTGCGAACGCCTTGATCAGGTGGTGGGCGATGGCGATGGCAGGCGGCACGGAGATGTCCGCCATGCGTTCGCCAGTGAGGAGGCGCTTGGCGTCATCGCGCGAAAGCCAGCGCGCTTCGGTGATCTCGACGCCATCGGGTTTGAAGTCGCGGCTGTCCGCTTCGCCGATGCAGCCGATCATCAAGGATGACGGAAAGGGCCAGGGCTGGGTCGCGATGTAACGCACCGCGCCGACCTTCACGTTCACCTCTTCGAGCAATTCGCGGCGTACCGCCTCCTCGATCGTCTCGCCCGGCTCCATGAAGCCCGCCAGCGCCGAGTAGAAATTTCCGGGAAAGCGCTTGTTGCGGCCCACGAGGCACGCATCGTCGTGCACCGCGAGCATAATTACCACCGGGTCGGTGCGCGGGAAGTGCTCTGCGTTGCAATTGCCGCAGAGGCGGCGGTAGCCACCGTCGGTCAATGTCGTGCGCGCACCGCAATTGGCGCAGAAGCCGTGACGGTTGTGCCAGTCGATCATCGCCTTCGCCTGGCCCATGATCGCGACATCTTTGAACGGTAGAGCCATCGCGGCGCCGCGCGCTTCCGCAAATTTTCCGAAGCCCGCGAGCGGGCCGCTGTTCTCGGGATCGTTCGCGGCGGAGACGTCTAGCGCGAACAGCGCGCGTTCGCCCTCAAGGCCGAGAAACACCCACGGGGCTTCCGGTGCCGCCATCGGTTCGCAGAGCCCCGGCCGGAACAGGCCGAGTTCGGCGGGCACGTTCTTCTCGCCACTCAGAAGGAACGGCTGCAGGCGCCACATCGGCAGGATGAGCGAAGACGGATCGCGGCGCTTCGCCCCGATCCATGCCGCATCGGTGCGTTTCTCGCTTGCGCGATCGAGCGGATTGCCGGTGAAAGGGATCATGGGATCTTTCGACATGACCCTCAAACTAACCATTCGCAGCCGTCAGACAAGTCGCGATAAGCCGCCGAAATCGCCGCCGATCTCGCGCAACGGTTGCGGGCTTTTTAAGCGTCGGTTTACCGTCTTCGTTCAGCACGATTTTACGATGCCATGGTGAGGTGACGCATGTTTCGCGTCATCGACTGCATCACGCAGGATCACGATCTGCGCCTCGTCGTGCTGGCCGGCGTGCTGTGCCTGTTCGCCTGCAGCACGGCGATGAGCCTTGTGGGACGCTCGCGCGCCAGCACGGGCCGTGTCCAGATCGCCTGGATTGCAGGCGCCGGCTTTGTCGCCGGATGCGGGATCTGGGCAACGCATTTCGTTGCGATGCTGGCGTACCAGACGAGTTTTCCGCTCGACTATGACATCGCGCTGACCGTGGCCTCGGTGGTGATCGCCGTTGCTTTGTGCGGTAGCGGCTTCGCGCTGGCAGTGGCGGGCGGGCGCCCATTCGCGGGTGGTGCGCTGACCGGTTCCGCGATCGGCATCATGCATTATGTGGGAATGGCGGCCGTTCGCGCGCCGGCGCGGGAGGTATGGGACTTCCGCTATGTCGCTGTTTCGCTGGTGATCGGCATTCTCGCGATGGCGTTCGGAATGCTTCTGGTCATGCGCAACAAGGAATTGCGCGGCTATTTGCTTGGCGCCACAATTTTCACGCTTGCGATCTGTTCGATGCACTTCACCGGCATGTCGGCGGTGACCTACCGCTACGATCCGCTGATTCCGGCGACGACGGGTATTCTCGCGCCGGATACGCTTGCGATCGCGATTGCGGCGATCGCGGTGCTCATCCTGGGTTTGGGGTTGGTTACGGCGGTCGTCGATCATCATCTTGCGGCGCGCGCCGCGAGCGAAGCGGTCCGGCTGCGCAAGCATATTGTCGAACTCGAAACGACCAAGGCCGAACTTGAGCAGTCCCTGCGCGAGCGCGCCATTGCATTGACCAAGGCCGACATGGCCAGCCGCTCAAAATCAGCCTTTTTGGCCGCGATGAGTCACGAGTTGCGCACACCGCTCAATGCCATCATCGGGTTTTCCGAGATGATGTCGTTGGAGGCGTTCGGCCCTCTGGGCAGCCCCCTGTATCGGAACTATTCCCAGGACATTCACCGCTCGGGAAAGCATCTCCTTTCGCTCATCAGCGATATTCTTGACATTTCCCGCCTCGAAGCCGGCAAGGCCGAACTGCATGAAGAATCCATCGACGTCGCTACGCTGGTGAGCGACTGCCTGCGTATGGTCGAGCACCAGGTAAAAAATGGCGGACTCTCGCTCGAAACAGACGTGCCACGCGATCTGCCGCGCGTGCTCGCCGACGAACGCCGTCTGAAGCAGGTGCTGCTCAATCTCCTGAGCAACGCCGTCAAGTTCACCCAGCGCGGCGGCCGCATCGTGGTGCAGGCGCACGCGTCGGACGAAGGCCTTTCTCTGTCGGTCGAGGATTCGGGCGTCGGTATCGCACCCGAAGACATCGCGCGCGCTTTCGAGAAATTCAGCCAGGTCGATTCCACCGTCGCGCGCCACCAGCAGGGCGCGGGTCTCGGCCTGCCTCTGTCGCGCCAGCTCATGGAACTGCACGGGGGCACGCTGACATTGGAGAGTGTTGTCGGTGTCGGCACGATTGCGACCGCGGTTCTGCCGGCCTCGCGGATCCTTGCCATGTCGCGGGCCGCGGCTTAGGGCCACGTCGGACTCGCAATCTCTTTCGGGACCTCTTATATCCCCGCCCGGAAGTCGGCGGGCGCGCCGCTCGCTAACCTGGTCAGGCCGGGAACGGAGCAGCCACACCGAATCCGACGCGGGTCGCCGGCTTCCACCTTTCCACAGAAATCGAGCAAATCCGCGCGACGCCGCACCGCGCCTTGCTATAGTCGGATCATGGATCAGGAACCCGGCCTCGGCCTCGACGCACCCGCGCAACCCGCGCGGAACGAGGCCTATCGCGTGCTGGCGCGCAAATACCGCCCGCAGGATTTCACCGGCCTGATCGGGCAGGAAGCGCTGGTCAAAACGCTCTCCAACGCGTTCGCGACCGGGCGCATCGCGCATGCCTTCATGCTGACCGGCGTGCGCGGCGTGGGCAAGACGACGACGGCGCGCATCATCGCCCGCGCGCTCAACTGTATCGGTCCGGACGGCAAACGCACCACGCCGACCATTCATCCCTGCGGCGTCTGCGAGCCTTGTGTCGCCATCGCCGAAAGCCGTCATGTCGATGTGCAGGAGATGGACGCGGCGTCCCGCACCGGCATCGACGACATCCGCGAGATCATCGAGGGCGTGCGTTATGCACCGGCATCGGCACGCTACAAGGTCTACATCATCGACGAAGTGCACATGCTGTCGAAGCAGGCGTTCAACGGCCTGCTCAAGACGCTCGAAGAGCCGCCTCCCCATGTGAAGTTCATCTTCGCCACCACCGAAATCCGCAAAGTGCCGGTGACGGTTCTGTCGCGCTGCCAGCGTTTCGATCTGCGCCGGATCGAGACGGCGGAGCTGGTCGGCTTGCTGAAGACGATTTCCGAAAAAGAGAAAGTGAAGATCGAGGACGCGGCCCTGGCGCTCGTCGCGCGCGCGGCGGAGGGCTCGGCGCGCGACTCGCTCTCGCTGCTCGATCAGGCCATCGCCCATGGCGACGAGGGCACGATCACCGCAGAGATGGTGCGCGGCATGCTCGGCCTCGCCGACCGCGGCCGCGTCCTCGATCTGTTCGAGAAGCTGATGGGCGGAAAGATCGCCGAGGCGCTTACCGACCTGAACGAATTGTACGACCGCGGCGCCGATCCGCTGGCGGTGATGCAGGATCTGCTGGAAACGACGCATTTCCTGACCCGCATCAAAGTCGCGCCGAACGCCGAAGGCTTTTTCGACGGATCGAGTTCGGAGGGCCGCCGCGCGGCAGAGATGGCGGGCAAGCTTCCGGTCGCGGCGCTGACGCGCGCCTGGCAGATGCTGCTCAAAGGTCTTATCGAAGTGCGCGATGCCACACGCCCGATCGCAGCATGCGAGATGGCGCTGATCCGCCTCTCCTATGCCGCCGATCTCCCACCGACCGACAAGCTGGTCAGGGACTTGCTCGATTCCAACCCTCCCCTTGAGGGAGGGTCGAAAAATTCGAGCGGCGCGAAGAATTTTTCGGGGAGGGGACCATCGTCCTTCTCCGGCCCCGACCCCTCCCCGAAATCTGCTGCGCAGATTTCGACCCTCCCTCAAGGGGAGGGTGGAAGGTTGGCCACGGCGCCGAGGCTCAATGATGCAGCGGCTCCCACTCTGCGCACGCTCGAAGACGTAGCAGCACTTGCCGCGCAGAACGGCGCGTCGATCCTGAAAGTTCACCTGGAGAACGACGTTCACCTGGTGCGTCTGGAACCCGGGATTTTCGAATTCCGGCCATCGGCGCGGGCGCCCAGCACGCTCGCCGGCGATTTGAAGCAGAAGCTGAAAGACTGGACCGGCATGCCGTGGTCGGTCTCCATCGCCCGCGAAGACGGCGCACCCACGATCGCCGAGCAGAAGAAGTTGGCCAAAGCCGCGCGGCTCGAAAGCGTGATGCAGCAGCCGCTGGTCAGAGCCGTGCTCGACCGCTTCCCGGGCGCCGAGATCGTCGCCGTGCGCGATGTCGTGGCGGAGGAGGTCGCGGCGCCAGCCGTCGAAGACAACGAATAGAGCAAAGTGGCGGCGCGTCGCCCTTCGAGGGCCGCTCGCGCGGCCACCTCAGGGTGACGCGACTTCAATAACTCCATATGCAAACGTCGTCATCCTGAGGTGCGAGCCGCAGGCGAGCCTCGAAGGACGACGGCTTACAAAAAATTCGTCGGCCAGATCATCGTGCGCCACATATGGGCGGTGGGCGAATTGTCGAAGCCGAGACCTTCCTTCGGTTGCTTAAAGTGCCGGCCGATAATGTCCTCGAACTCGCGCGGATCGATGGTGACATCTTCCTCGAAGGAATAGAGGTCGTAGAGCGTGATCGCGCGTCCGCTCATATACCAGCGATGCTTGCGCGCGGCCTCGTAAGCCTGAACAAGATAATCCGGCACGACATAGTTCGGCCCGAAGAATTTGTCGTAGGCGGCGGGATACTCGTAGTTCACCGCCGGATCAGGAAAGAACCGCAGCGCCTGATGGTGCTGCACCGCCCATGCCACTTCCTCATCCACATAAGGCGCAATGAGCTGCGCGCCCCAATAGCCGTGATCGGCGCGGATCAGGATTCCATTGGCGACGTCGTGGAGCAGGCAGGCAAGGACGATCTTCTCGCTCTGTCCGGCCTTCTTGGCGTTCATCGCGCTCTGCAGCAGGTGGTTGCAGCTAATCTTGCCGAACCGGTAGCGGAAGAAATCGAGCAGCACGGGCTTTTCCGGCATCTTGGGCAGCGCCGGATTGTCGCCGATCATCATCACCGTGCCGGGCCCCAGTTGTTTCAGGATCTCGCGCTCACCCACGCATTCGAAATCGGTGGGATTTGCGATCGGTTGCGCAAGCACCAGTCTGCGCGGACCCTCGCTTGGTTTCGCCTCGGCGGACATGGCATTCCTCGCTTTCCAAAACGACATTGGCAAGGTTTTCGCGCGCCTGCTAGACCGGGTCCATGGCAAGCCATCCCGCAGGTCCCGAAATCGAGCGTCTGATCCAGCTTCTGGCGAAGCTGCCGGGGCTTGGCCCGCGCTCGGCACGGCGCGCGGCGCTGGCGTTGCTCAAGAAACGCGAGGCGCTGCTCGAGCCGTTGGGCACGGCCATGCGCGAGGCCGCGGCTGCAATCAAGGTGTGCGGGACCTGCGGCAATCTCGATACGACGGACCCTTGCGCGCTTTGCCGCGATCCGCAGCGCGATCCGCATCTTCTCTGTGTCGTCGAGGACGTTGCCGATCTGTGGGCGCTGGAACGTGCGGGAATCTTTCGCGGCAAATATCATGTGCTGGGCGGCGCGCTCAGCGCGCTCGATGGCGTGACGCCCGAACGCCTGAACGTCGCGGCGCTTGTGAAGCGCGCCGGCGAAGGCGTGGATGAAGTGATCCTCGCGGTGAACGCGACCGTCGAAGGTCAGACCACCGCGCATTATCTCATGGACGTGCTTGCGCCCTCCGGCGTGAAGGTTACGCGCCTGGCGCATGGGGTCCCTGTCGGCGGCGAACTCGACTATCTCGACGAGGGCACGCTCTCGGCCGCGTTCAAGGCGCGGCGCGGGATGTGACGCTCGCCAGTGGTTCCGTTAGAATGCAGCATGAACAAAATTGACGATGCTTGTTTTGTTTCGAAGAGACTTTCGCCGCGCGAATACCTCTCGGACGAGCAGGCTGCGGAAGTCCGTCGCCGTCTTGCTGATACCGGCGAAGCAACCATAACGCCGTCCGAGCTTCGCGCGCGACTGACGGAGTCGTGAAAGTCATTATTCGGGAATCGCTCTCGGTGCCGGATGTTCGGCATTGACGGGAGATGTGAGTTCTTTCTTCTTCTGCCGCCGGTTGGAATACCACACCCAGGCGCTCATGATCGCAAGGCCCCAGAGCAGCCAGTCGACGTTGCCGTTGACCGAATCCGGCAGCACGAAAGAGGCGATGCCGAAGCAGAGCGATGCCATCAGCGAAAGCTGGGACCACGGCATCCTGAACTGCGATCCGCGCTCCTGTTTCCAGGCGCTGAGTTCCGCATCCAGCGAAGGTTGATCGCCCGGCACCACAGTCGGGGCCGCGACCGGCTGCGGCGCAGGAATGGGCTGAACCGGCGCGCGCTGTGGCGGCGTCGGAAAGGCTTGCGGACTGGCGCGTCGGCCAAAGGCCTGGCGGGGTGCCATCGACGGGTTCCTGTTCAAACCGCCACGCTTCGCCCAGACCGGTTAGGGAACGCTTAAAGCCGGGCAGGCCCGAGAATCTAGGAAGGTTTTGACACGGACGGTGCCGGTTCTGGGAGCGCCAGGTCGGCCTGCTCGATGCGGGCGGCGCGGCTCGTGATGCGGCCCATCGGCTTTTCGATCTCGCCGATATCCTTGGAGGTGCGTTCAAAATGCGTGCGTAGCGCTTCTACGCGCTCGGCGAGGAGGTTCACGTCCTTCAGCAGCAGGACAACCTCGTTCTGGATCTGGTGCGCCTGCTCGCGCATCTTCGCATCGCGCGTCAGCGCCTGGATGGTATTGACCGCGAGCATGAGAATGTGCGGCGAGACGATCACCACGTTCTGTTGACGCGCTTTTTGAATGAGATCGGCGAAATTCGCGTGCAACTCGGCATAGATCGATTCCGACGGCACGAACATCAGCGCCGGCGACTGAGTCTCGCCAGGGATCAGGTACTTTGACGCGATGTCGCCGACATGCTTGAGCACATCCGCGCGCAGCCGCGCCGACAGCGCTTTGCGCTCGTCCTCGCCCGTGCCGCGCATCGCCTCAAACGCCTCGAGCGGAAACTTCGAATCCACCACCACCACGGCCTGCACGTTCGGGACGCGAATGATGCAATCCGGCCGGGAGCCGTTCGACAGCGTGTGCTGAAATTCATAGAGCGACGGCGCAAGCTGGTCGGCAATAATTGCTTCCATCCGTTCCTGGCCGAACGCGCCACGCTGCTGCTTGTCGGAAAGGATATCCTGGAGCGCCACAACCTGTGTGGAGAGCGAGGCGATGTTCTTCTGAGCCGCGTCGATGATGCTCAGCCGCTCGCCGATGCCGGCAACGGTCTGCGCCGTTTTGGTCGCGCTGTCGGTCAGCGACTCGCCAAGCCGCTTGTCCAAGGCCTCGATGCGCTCGGCCAGCATGGTCTGCAGGCGCGTCTGAGAATCGAGCGTCTGCTGGAACTGGCCCGCGATGCTTCCCTGACCGCGGATGACATCGTCGAGCCGCGGATCTGGCCTCGGCGGCTCCGGCGCTTGAGGCCGGCGCAGCGCAAACGCCACGATCGCGGCGGCCACAATCAGCGCGGCGGCAAGGATAAGATAAGCAAAATCCATGGGTTTTCCGGCGTTCCCTTGACCGGCCGAGGGCGACAGCCTATTTCCCGGCCATGAGCATCCGCCCCATCCTTACCGCGCCGGACCCGCGCCTGAAAGCGGTCTCAACCGATGTCGAAAAGGTCGACGCCGCACTCCGGCGGCTGATCGATGACATGGCGGAATCGATGTACGAAGCCGACGGGATCGGCCTGGCCGCGGTTCAGATCGGCGCGCCGAAGAACCTTATCGTGATGGATCTCGACCAGAAATCGGGCAAGAAAAATCCGCAGGCTTACATCAACCCGAAAATCCTGTGGGCGTCGGACGAGCTGGCGACCTTCGAGGAGGGCTGTCTGTCGGTGCCGGAGATCTGGGAAGACGTCGAACGCCCGGCGCGCATCAAAGCGGAATATCTCGATCGCGACGGTGTTCTGCAGGTTCTGGACGCGGACGGTTTGCTCGCAACCTGTCTGCAGCATGAGATGGATCATCTGAACGGCGTGCTGTTTATCGACCATATTTCCAAACTCAAGCGCTCGATCGCGTTGCGCAAGCTCCAGAAAGCCAAGCGCCTGAAGGAAACGGGCTAGGCGCGCGTGACGCTCCGCTTGGCATTCATGGGCACGCCGGATTTCGCGGTGCCTACGCTTGCCGAACTGGTGGCCCAGGGACACAACATTGCCTGCGTCTATTCGCAGCCACCGCGTCCGAAAGGACGGGGCCTCAGCGCCGATCCGTCGCCGGTCCACAAATTCGCGCTCAATGCCGGGCTTGCGGTGCGCACACCGCTGACGCTAAGGGACGACGCGCAGCAGGAATTGTTCCGCGCACTCGAGATCGATGCCGCAATCGTCGTGGCATACGGACTGTTGCTGCCGAAGCCGGTTCTCGAGGCGCCGAAACTCGGCTGCTTCAATCTGCATGGATCGCTTCTGCCGCGCTGGCGCGGAGCCGCCCCGATCCAGCGCGCGATCATGGCCGGCGATACCGAGACCGGCGTCATGGTCATGCGCATGGAGGAAGGTCTCGACACCGGTCCCGTACTGATGGCAGAGCGTACCCCTGTCGGCCGCAAGACCTATGGCGAGCTGCATGACGAGCTTTCGCGGCTCGGGGCCGATTTGATGGTGCGCGCGCTGTCGGCCCTGGAGCGTGGCTCCGTCACCGAAACGCCGCAGGCAGCCGATGGAGTCACCTATGCGAAGAAAATCCTCAAGGATGAAGCGCGCATCGACTGGGCGAAATCGGCGCGAGAGATCGATTGCCTGATCCGCGGCCTCTCACCCGTGCCGGGTGCGTGGTGCGAGGTGAAAGGCGAGCGACTGAAGATTCTCTACGCCGAACCGGTGGAGGGAAGGGGTGCGCCGGGCACGGTTATCGACGACAAACTCACCGTCGCCTGTGGCGAAGGTGCATTGCGTCTCGTCCGTCTTCAGCGCGCCGGAAGGTCGACAATGACGGCGGACGAACTGCTGCGTGGGTTTTCAATCCAGAGATTGGATCAATTGGAATGAAATGGCTAAGCTTTTTGATCCCAACCGATAACGAAACCGTCTTCCAAAGTTATTCTTAAGCCGAATCTCGTGCGTGTTCTCTGATTATACTTCCAAACTTCCTTGATCTTGGTTTTGAGCACTTTTCGATCAATTTCATTTGGTTTCCCGAGCGAGTCGATGAGTTGCTCCTCGGGTTGACCGGTCCAAAACATTCGCCGCATCAACTTGTCTACAAGAGCTGCATCTCCATATTTTTGCATCAGCCGTCGGCGACGCATGACTCGGGCAAAGATGCTAAAAGCAATTGCACCGACTGCTATCACGACGATGATGCTGACGATGTCCATATTGTCTCCGGCCAATGCCGGCAGGATATTAGATAATTTCTTGTCTAAACCCTAACGGGAAAGCGTTGTAGATGCGCTATCGCCTCACGCTCGAATATGACGGCACGCCGTTCGTCGGCTGGCAGCGGCAGGACAATGGGCCGTCGGTGCAGGGCGCGTTGGAGGAGGCGATCTTCAAGCTCTCGGGCGAAAAGGTCACCGTCACCGGCGCCGGCCGCACCGATGCCGGTGTGCATGCATTGGGACAGGTCGCCCATTTCGATCTCGTCAAGGAATTCACGCCGGACAAGATTCGCGACGCGCTCAATCATTTTCTGCGGCCGCAGCCCGCCGTCGTCATCGAGGCGCGGATTGTGGATACGGAATTTCATGCGCGTTTCTCCGCGACCGCGCGGCACTATCTCTATCGAATCCTCATGCGTCGCGCGCCCCCCGCGCTGGACGACGGTCATGTCTGGCATGTCGTGCGCGATCTCGATGCCGAAGCGATGCACCACGCGGCGCAAGTGCTGGTCGGCCAGCACGATTTCACCACCTTCCGCGCGGCGGAGTGTCAGGCGAAATCGCCGGTGAAGACGCTCGACCGGCTCGACGTCGCGCGCGTGGGCGATGAAATCCACATCAATGCCGGCGCGCGATCCTTTCTGCACAACCAGGTGCGTTCGATGGTGGGAAGCCTGAAGCTGGTGGGCGAAGGCAAGTGGTCGCGCCGCGATCTCGAACAGGCGCTCAGCGCGTGCGAACGCAGCGCCTGCGGTCCGGTGGCGCCGCCGCAGGGGCTCTATCTCGTGCGCGTGGATTACTGATTTCTTTTCTCGTCATGGCCGCCCCGCGTGGCGGCCATCCATTTACAGTGACGGAAACAAGTAGGTTGAGGCTTCTGGAAAATGGGTCGCCGGGACAAGCCCGGCGATGACGATTTTTAAACTAACCCTGCAAATCAACGAGTTCCACACGACCGGGATCGATCGGGCTTCCAAGAAAAATCTCGCCCACGCGCGCGAAGCGGTCGGGCGCATCGGTGGCGAGGAAGCTGTGTGATGGCTTCGCGCCGCCCGTGCGATTCAGAGTTTTTTCGTGCAGGATTTTCGCGACCGCCCTCGCTGTCGTTTCCGCGCTGTCGACAAGCTGGATATCCGGTCCCACGATTTTGGCGATGGTCTTTCGGAGTGCCGGAAAATGCGTGCAACCCAGCACCAGTGCCTTCGGCCTCGGCACGGCGGCAAGCACGGGTTCGAGATAGCGGCGCGCGACGGCCTCGGCGATCTCGCCTTCCAGCAATCCTTCCTCTGCGATCGCCACGAACAGCGAGCAGGCCTGCTGAATTACCGGTATCGATCGGCCGTGATCTTCGATGGCGCGGACATAGGCGCCGCCTTTCACAGTGCCTTCGGTGGCGATGATGGCAATCGGGCCATCCGGTGCGGCCGCCACCGCGGCTTCTGCGCCCGGCACAATCACGCCGACCACAGGCACCGGCGCGAACATTTCTTCCAGTCGCGGCAGTGCGACGGCGGAGGCCGTGTTACACGCGACCACCAGCATCTTTACCCTGCGCCGCATCAGCGCGCCCGCCGCTTGCAGCGCATAGCGTGTTACGGTGTCGCCGCTCTTGGTGCCGTAGGGGAGCCGCGCCGTATCGCCGAGATAGATGAATTCTTCGTCCGGCAGACGCGCGGCAAGCGCTCGCATCACCGTTAGCCCGCCAATGCCGGAATCGAAAATGCCGATCGCCGCGTCGTTCATGCGAAATAGTGTTCGAGGATCGCCGTGTAGATGTCCGCAAGCCGCTCGATTTCCGCGACCGGAACGCATTCGTCGGTCTTGTGCATCGTGCCGCCAGGAAGGCCGAGTTCGGCGACCGGGCAATGCTCCTTGATAAAGCGCGCATCCGAGGTGCCACCGGTGGTGGAAAGCTCCGGCGCGTTGCCGGTCACGGACTTCACGGCGCGCGATACAAGGTCGGTGAACGCGCCGGGCTCGGTCAGGAAGGCGCGTGCGCCGATGACGAAGTCGAGGTCGATCTCCGCGCCGGAGGATCTCGTTAGCGATTGTGTTTCGCCCTCTATCCAGTCTTGAAGCGATTCCGCGGTATGTGTGTCGTTGAAGCGGATGTTGAGGGTCGCCCGCGCCGTGGCGGGGATGACGTTGGTCGCCGGATTGCCGACATCGACGGTGGTGAAGGACAGCGTCGAGGGCTCGAAATGCGCCGTTCCCTTGTCGAGCACATGCCAGGATAGCCGCGCGATCAGGGCCGCCATCACGGGAATCGGATTGAGCGCCTTGTGCGGATAGCCGACATGGCCCTGCATGCCGCGCACGATCATGCGGGCGGTTAGCGATCCGCGGCGCCCGATCTTCAGCGTATCGCCCGATTGCGCGGTCGCGGTCGGTTCGCCGACGATGCAATGGTCGATCGTGTCGCCGCGCTCCCTGAGCCAGTCGAGGACCTTCGCCGTGCCGTCGATGGCCGGACCTTCCTCGTCGCCGGTGATCAGAAGGCTGATCGAGCCCCGCGGCGCGTGGCCCTCGATGTGGCGTGCCGCAGCGGCGGCGAACGCTGCAATGGCGGATTTCATGTCGACCGCGCCGCGGCCATGGAGCGTGCCGCCCTTTATCTCTGCCGCAAAAGGATCGTGCCGCCACAACACCACATCTCCCGGGGGCACGACGTCGGTGTGGCCGGCAAAGCAAAAATGCGGCGCTGAGTTTCCGATCCTCGCGTAAAGATTGTCGACTTCGCCGAAGCGCAGGCGGTGGCATTCGAATCCGAGCGGCGAAAGCGCCTCGCACAGCACATCCAGCGCACCCGCATCCTCGGGCGTCACCGAGGGACAGCGGATCAGCGCCTGCGCAAGTGCGACGGGATCGAGGGCGGCCATGGCTGCGTGATTACCACATCCTGTTGCGCTTTCCACGGCATCGGCAAAGATGGCGGTAAAGCAATCTGGAGAGAACACATGGCTGGGCGTCTGGACGGAAAAGTGGCGGTCATCACCGGGGCAGCGAGCGGGATCGGCCGCGGCACGGTCGATCTGTTCGTGGCAGAAGGCGCCAAAGTCATCGCCGCCGATATCCAGGACGACAAGGGCGCACGGATTGAGGAAGACCACAAAGGCAACGCCCGCTATGTGCGCTGCGACGTCTCGGTGGAAGGCGACATTGCGAATGCCATCGCCGCGGCGACCACCCATTTCGGCCGGCTCGACGTTCTTTTCAACAATGCCGGCACCGGCGGTGCGCGGGACGGCGCCGATGGCGTAACGGCTGAGGGTTTCGACTCGGTCATGCACCTGCATGTCCGCGCGGCGCTGTTCGGTATGAAATATGCGGTTCCGGCGATGCGCGCGCAGGGCGGCGGCTCAATCATCACGACGGCGTCGGTGGCCGGATTGCAGGCCGGTTACGGTCCCGTGCTTTATTCGATCGCCAAGGCGGCGATCGTGCATATGACACATGTGACGGCGGCGCAGCTCGGCGCATCCAACATCCGCGTCAACTGCATATGCCCGGGGCTTATCGCCACCAACATCTTCGCGCAGGGTTTGGGCATACCGAGCCAGCTTGCCGAAACCCGTATCGACGCCATCGCCGAAGCGGCGAAGAATTCGCAGCCGATCCAGCGCGGCGGCCGTCCGCGCGACATTGCGGAAGCTGCCCTCTATCTCGCAAGCGACGGCTCGGGTTTCGTCACCGGCCATGCGCTCGTGGTCGATGGCGGGCTCACGCTGGGCCCCAGCGGCATGGCGCAATTGTCGGCATTCATGCCGATTGTTCAGGCACTTGGCGTGGATGCGGATACGCTCGCCCAGCTCGCTGCCGGACGCAGCTGACGGCGCTGTTCGCGCTTGTCCCGCTGCGATAGAATGCCCGCGTTCACCTGGGGAGGGGAAACATGGGCAATATCAATCCCGGCCGCGTCGTTCTCGGCGGCGTCGTTGCGGGCATTGTCGTCAATGCGTTTGAATTCGTGCTGAACGGCGTGCTGCTTGCGAAGCAGTGGCCCGATCTCATGGCATCGATCAACCGGCCTGTGCTGGGCGTTCGCGAGATCGTCTATTTCAATATTTTCGGCTTTGCGATGGGTTTGGTGGCGGTATGGACCTACGCCGCGATCCGGCCGCGCTTTGGCGCAGGACCGAGGACGGCGCTCTATGCCGCGTTGCTCACCTGGGTCACGGGCTACGTCTTCGTCAACATCACGCCAGCGATCATGGGCGTGTATCCGATGTCGATGACCGCCATGCTCATCGGCGTGGGACTCGCGGAGATCGTCGTCGCCACACTCGTGGGCGCCTGGCTCTACAAGGAATAGCGCCTTTCGGTCAGAACGCGTTCTGCGGCAACGCCAGCGGGTCAGGCCCGTAGCGATTGTCGCCGGCCGTGCCACGCAGACAGTAAAGCTCGACAAAGGCCCAGATCGAGATCGCGAACGATATCAGGCTCAGAAGGCTTATAGCCGCGTTGGGTGTCGCTATGGTGCCGTCGCTCATGGCAGCAAATCTGTTGACCAGCACGATCATGTTGAGGATGAAAGGCAGGAGCCAGAAGACCAGAAGCCACACTGCACCTTTGTCGCGGTCGTGCAGGCGCTTGACGGTCAGTGCGACACTTGCGAACAGAACAGCGATAAACAGGATGCAGGTGAGCAACATGCTGGCGCCGATGGATGCACCGCCCGCCGCCAGACCCGTTGATCCGCCTTTCAGCATCGCGAAGATCGAGGAGCCAAACAGGATCGAAAACAGGAAGAAATAGACGATATAGATTCCGATCATGATCGGAATGAAGAGCCACAGTTTCGCTCGATTGATGCGGCCCTGAAAACTGAAGAAGTAGCTGCCCCAATTCATCGTATCCCCCCGAAAAACCAGCGGGAGATTATCGCATGAAGCTTGGCACGCGGAAAGCGCTCAATCCCGCAGCAGCTCGTTGATGGAGGTTTTGCTGCGGGTGCGTTCGTCGACGCGTTTGACGATCACGGCACAGGAGAGTGCGGGCTTGTCGGCCCCCTGCGGCAGGCTTCCCGGCACGACGACGGAATAGGGCGGCACACGGCCCCGGAAAGTCTCGCCTGTCGCGCGGTCGACAATCCGCGTTGAGGCCGTCAGGAAAACACCCATCGACAACACGGAGCCTTCGCCCACGATTACGCCTTCGGCCACCTCGGAGCGTGCGCCGATGAAACAATTATCTTCGATGATGGTGGGCTGCGCCTGCACCGGCTCCAGCACGCCGCCGATCCCCACGCCGCCGGAGAGATGACAATTCGCACCGATCTGCGCACAGGAGCCAACGGTCGACCAGGTGTCGACCATCGTGTTCTCACCCACATGCGCGCCGACGTTCACGAAGCTCGGCATCAGCACGGCGCCTTTGGCGATGAAAGCCGAGTGGCGGACGATCGATCCCGGTACCGCGCGGAAACCGGCTTCGCGAAACCGGGCCTCCGTCCAGCCGGAAAATTTGGAATCGACCTTGTCCCACCAATTGCCGGGATGACCCTCGACAAGACGCATGTCGTTTAAACGAAACGACAGAAGCACCGCCTTCTTCAGCCACTGATGGACATGCCATTCGCCGGCGACCTTCTCGGCAACGCGTGCGCGCCCGGCATCGAGATCGGCCAATGCCTGTTCGACGGCCTCGCGCACCGGGCCGGTCGTCGAGGCCCCCAGCGTTTCGCGCGCGTCCCATGCCTGGTCGATGATGGATGCGAGATTCATCGTTCAATCCTGACCGTCGAAAGAAAGGTGCTGAGATCGGTGGTCTCATAATCGATATGATGCGGCTCGGCCACCGGATGTTCCGGTCCCTGCTTGGACCACACCGATCCGTTGTTGATCCAAACCGTGGTCATGCCGAGCGCGCGCGCGGGCACCAGATTGCGCGCGACATCCTCGAACATCGCCGCGCGCTGCGCCGCGATGCCGGAGTTCGCGAGTGTGCTTTCATAAGCTGCAGGATCGGGTTTGGGCTGAAACGCGATGGTGCGGATATCCCAGATATCGTCCATCAGGCTATCGAGGTTCAAGCGTTCGAGCACCCGCTGTGCATAGTTGCGGCATCCATTGGTGAACACGAACCGCCGGCCCGGCAGGCGCGCGATGGCCCGGTTCAGGACCGGATCGGGCGCAAGCTGTGTCAGCTCGATGTCGTGCACATCGCTCAGGAACGTTTCCGGATCGATGCCATGCACCCGCATGAGCCCGCTCAAGGTCGTGCCGTAGTCGCGGTAGTAATCCTTCTGGATCTTTTTGGCCTCGTCCTGCGTCACGTTCAGCAGGCGAGCCACATAGGCCGACATCCGCGCATCGATCAGCGCGAAGAGGTCGCTGTCCGCGCGATAGAGCGTGTTGTCGAGATCGAAAATCCACGCATCGACATGGCGGAAATCGGGGCCGGTTGCGGGTTTCTCGGCGGGGTAAGCAGACATGGCGCGAACATGAGGGAAGCTTCGGGCCCGCGCAAGCGCCGGTTAATCATCTCTCAACCACGCACATTAAACACAGATTAAAGGCCGTTTACGCATTATGCCGTCCGAGGAGAGGTGCGGAAAATGGTTCGCGGCCTGTTGCGAGGTTTGCTCTTGTCCGCCGGTGCGGACAAGCGCGAGGAAGTCCTGTGCCAGCTCGAGAAGCGGGCGCGCGAGGCGCAGCACGAGCTCGCGGGCTACACCGATGCGGGCGACGACGTGCTCGACTTCCTGGCACGGGAAGGCGAACCGGCGACACGGCGCGCGGTCGCGGCCAACATCGCGACCCCGGCGCTGACCAATCGCCATCTCGCGGAGGACGGAGACGACGACGTCCGCGCCGAGCTTGCACAGAAGATTGGCCGCCTCATGCCCTCGTTGTCGAAAGGCGAGGCCGACCATATTCGCGCGCTCACCATCGAGACGCTGGAGCGGCTGGCGGCGGACCAGGTGCCGCGCGTACGCGCCGTGCTGGCTGAGGAAATCAAGCGGCTCGACAATGTGCCGAAACACATTATCCAGGCGCTGGCGCGCGATGTGGAATCGATCGTGGCGGTTCCGATCATCGAATATTCTCCACTGCTGTCCGACGCCGATCTCATGGAGATCATCGCCGAGGGTAAGGTCCATGGCGTGCTGGAGGCCGTTGCGCGTCGCCGCCCCTTGAGCGCACAGGTCTCCGATGCGGTCGTTTCCTCTCTCGATATCCCGGCGGTGTCGGCCCTTCTTGCAAACCCCAATGCGGCGGTCCGGGAACGCACCCTCGATGCGATCATCGACCAGGCGGAGCGGATCAGCGTGTGGCAGAACGCGCTGGCCGTGCGCACCGATCTTTCGGTTCGCGCCATTCGCAGGCTGGCCACGTTTGTCAGTATCGAATTGATCGAGCAGCTCGCCGCGCGCCATGGGCTGGACGATGAGACGCAGGCCCATCTGAACCGGCAGATGCGGTTACGCCTCGACGAGGCGAAAGACAGCCATCCGACCGCGCCGTCAAATGCCGCGCAAGACGATGTCGACGCGGCTGCCGAAGCCGGCACGCTCAACGACGCCTATGTCGAAGCGGCGGCGGAGAGCGGCAAGCGCGAAGTCGTCGTCCTGGCACTCGCAAAGCTTGCGCGCTTGTCTGTCGCGACCGTGCGGCGGATGCTGCTCACCCGCTCGGCCAAGCCGATCACGTCGCTCGTCTGGCGCGCGGGACTCAGCATGCGTGTGGCGTTCAAGATCCAGCGCTTTATCATGAAACTCCCGGCCGACGAGCTTCTGCCCGCGCGCAACGGCACGCGTTATCCACTCACCGACGACGAGATGCGCTGGCACCTGAGCTATTTCGGCGTGCCGACATAGATCGCGCGCGGCGCGATCAGGCCCGTGTCGCCGACATGGGCGGTGTAGCCGCCACGCCCCTTGGTGCGCGTCTCGACAAAGCCGGCTTCGGTTTGTCCATGGCTCGCGCAGTTCGTGCGTCCCTGGATTTCGAACTCGACATTGGTGATGCAGAACTTCGCGGGGCCCGTCGCGACCGGCGTGCCATTCGGCTTTTGCGCCAGAAGGTAGATCTTGTCCGCGGTGAGAGTCTCCGAGATCAGCTTTGCACAGCCTTTGGCGGCGATCTTCCACCAGCCGCGTGATGCCCAGATCCCCTTGACCTGAAACCCGATCGCCACCCAGAGCGGCCCCGCGGTATCGTTGCACGCCGCATAGCCTGACGGCGCGGTCGTGCGCAGCGCTTCGCTTTCCAGCGCGTCGAAGAGCGCGGTGCCGTTGGAGGAGAATTTGTGGTTTTTCCGGAACACGGTCAGGGCTGCGTCTACGGCCTTGTCGGGCTTTGTGTCGATCGGGCCGATCCGCGCGCCGATGTCGCGCAGCAAGCGCTTTGTCCCAGCGCGGGCCGCATCGGCCATCGAAAGGAATGCCGGCGTTTCGTCGAACGTCATCGTCCAGTTCTGCTGGCGTTTTGTGGCGATGCCGGCGAAGGGGCGCGGGAAGGTATCCTCGTCCGGGCACCGCAAGCTCGCGACCGGCACGCGCAGCGAAAATCCCGCGTCCTTCACGCACAGCGATTGTTTTCCGCCCCAGGATCGCGACGGTCCGGCATGGGCAAGCGAGGTGCGGGCATAAACGAAATAGCCGCGGCCTGTCAGCGGTTCCTGGATCGCGGTCTCGCAGGTGCCGGAGACGATACGCGTCCAGCCCTGCGTGATCGCGTCGATGCCGCGCACATATCCGGTCGCGGCATAGAGCACGTAGGAGGTGCGGTTGCAGAGCCTGAGCCCGGCCTGAGCGTTCGATGCGAAAGCGATGATGAGCGCGCCGGCGAGCAGCGCCGTCCGCCAGGATGCGGATATCATTCGGCTGTGATCAGCGTTCCCGCGCCGTGCTCGGTAAAGAGCTCGAGCAGGAGAACATGGGGAATGCGCCCGTCGAGGATGACGGCGGCTTTCACGCCCGCCTTCACGGCATCGATGGCGGTCTCGATCTTGGGGATCATGCCGCCGCGAATGGTGCCGTTCTTGATGAGGCCGTGAGCCTCCGCAACGCTGAGCTTCGGAATAAGCTTGCGGTCCTGGTCGAGCACGCCTTCGACATCGGTGAGCAGGATAAGGCGCTCGGCCTGCATCGCGCTCGCCACCGCGCCCGAAACCGTATCGGCGTTGATGTTGTAGGTCTCACCCTGCTTGCCGACACCGATCGGCGCGATCACGGGAATGAGGTCGGATTGCATGATCCGTCGCAGCACTTCCGGGTTGATTTTTTCGGGCTCGCCCACAAAGCCCAGATCGACCGGCTTGGTCTCGAGCGATGCCGGATCCATCTTCATGCGTTCGAGCTTTCGCGCGATGATGAGGTTGCCATCCTTGCCGGAGATGCCGACCGCGCGGCCGCCCGCGGCATTGATGCCGCTCACGATCTGCTTGTTGATCGAGCCGGTCAGTACCATTTCGACGATGCCGATTGCCGCTTCGTCGGTGACGCGTAGCCCGTCGATGAAGGTTGTCGGGATCGACAGGCGCTTCAGCATCTCGCCGATCTGGGGCCCACCGCCGTGAACCACCACCGGCTCGATGCCGGTCTGCTTCATCAGCACGATGTCCTGCGCGAAATCCTCGGTCACGCCTTCGACCATGGCGTTGCCGCCATATTTCACGACGATGGTCTTGCTGTCATATTGCAGGATGTAGGGAAGCGCCTCGACGAGCACCCGCGCGGTGGAACGCCAGCGCGCCATGACGCGCATGTTGCGATCCTGCGAGATGTCGTCCGTTACCGCCATTTTCCCCGTTCCGGCGAATGCCGCGCCTTATACCGCAAAGCTCAGGTTGCAGCCAGCGCCGCTATGTGGGCCTTCAATGCATCGAGCCCCAGCGACTTGAGCGCGGAGGTTGCGAAGATTTCCGGATAGGCCGCGGTGTGAGTCCGGCTTTCTTTCGTTATCTCGTCTTCGGCTTTCACGCGATCGGCTGCCGAAAGCTGGTCGATCTTGGTGAGAGCCAGAACATACGACACGGCCGCCTGGTCGAGCAGTCCCATCGCTTGCTTGTCCGTGTCCATCGCGCCACGCCGCGCATCGACGAGCAGGATGACGCGGCTCAGATTTGCGCGGCCTCGCAGATACGCGAAGATCAGGTTCTGCCATTCGTCCGCGAGGCTCTTGGACGCACGCGCATAACCATAACCGGGCAGATCGGCGAGCACGATCTTGCCGCCCAGATCAAAGAAATTGATCTGCCGCGTGCGGCCGGGCGTGTTCGAAACGCGCGCGAGCGTCTTTCGGCCGGTAAGCGCGTTGAGCAGGCTCGACTTGCCGGCATTCGAACGCCCGACAAACGCGACCTCCGGCAGAGTCGCCGGCGGCAGATTATCGACCGACGTTGCACCCCAGATGAAATCGCACGGCCCGGCGAAAAGTTTTCGCGCCACTTCCGCCGCGACGGCGTCGTCGGAACTCATTTTGGTTCAGCCGGAGGGCTTCGCGAACCGAGCAGACCGCGCAGCCAGGCAGGCGGTTTCAGGTTCTCGACGAGATGCACCTCAACGCCCTGGCGCTTCATGATGTAGTACTGCTGGGCGACCGAAAGCAGGTTGTTCCAGGTGTAGTAGATCACCAGACCCGCGGCGAAGTTCGCGAACATGAAGGTGAAGATCAGCGGCATGTAGGCGAACATCTGCGCCTGCACCGGATCGGCGGGTGCGGGGTTGAGCTTTGTCTGCAGCCATTGCGTGATACCCATCAGGATCGGCCAGATGCCGATCGACAGGAAGCCGAGAAACGCCGGCAGGTAGGCGTGCGGGTTGAACGGCAAAAGCCCGAACAGATTGATGATCGAGGTCGGATCGGGCACGGAAAGATCGTGGATCCAGCCATAGAACGGCGCCTGCCGCGCCTCGATGGTGACGTTGATCACCTTATAGAGCGAGAAGAACACCGGAATGATCAGCAGCATCGGCAGACAGCCCGAGACCGGATTCACCTTCTCGCGGCGATAGAGCTCCATCATCGCCTGCTGCTGCTTCTGCACGTCGTCTTTGAAGCGCTCCTTGATGCGCTCCATTTCCGGCTGGACCTTCTTCATCTTGCCCATCGATTTGTATTGGGCATTGGCGATGGGGAAGAACAGCAGCTTCACGGTTACCGTGAGGAGAAGGATCGCGATCCCGAAATTTCCGAGCCAGCGGAAATATTTGTCCAGCAGCCAGAAGATCGGCTGCGTTATGGGCCTGAACCAGCCCCAATCGATGGCCAGGAGGAATCCCGAGACCCCTGATTTCTCCTGATAAGTGTTGAGTGTGTCGTAAACCTTCGCTCCCGCGAACAGACGGTGTGTCACCGACGCGGTCGCCCCGCTATTCAGTTTGCGCGCGCCGAGACGATAGTCCGCCTGATAATTCTTCACCGTGTCGTGGAGGGTCTTCGCGCTGAAAGCGCCGTCGAAGGATTCGTTCTGCGGCGGGATGACCGTCGCCATCCAGTACTTGTCGGTGATGCCGATCCAGCCGCCCGTCGCGGTAAAGGTCTGGGGCGGTGTGCCCTCATCCTTGAACTTGCTGTAGGTCGGATCCTTGAGGCCGTCGCCGAAGCCGACAAAGCCTTCGTGCAGCGTGGACATGTAGCCGGCGCTCAGCGCGCTCTGCGTGGCGCCGTCGCGCGCGACATACGCGAAGGGATAAAGCGTGACTTTCGTGGGCGAAGTGTTCGCCACGCTGTCGGTCACGGTGAACATGTATTTGTCGTCGATTGCGATGCGGCGCGTGAATTTCAGTCCATGACCATTGTCCCAGGTGAGCGTCACGGGATGATCGGGCGAGAGCGCTCCGCTGCCGTCCTGCGTCCACGGTGTGGAATCGTCCGGCACGGCGGTTTTGCTGCCCGGCTGCGCTACCCAGCCGAACTGCGCGTAGTACGGATAGGCCGTGCCCTGCGGGGACAGCAGGATGATCTCCGGGCTCTTGCGATCGACGGTCTCGTGATAGTTCCTGAGACGCAGGTCGTCGATGCGCCCGCCTTTCAGCAGAAACGAGCCTTCTACCGAAGGCGTTTCGATGCGGATGCGCGTGCCGCCGCGTTCCAGCGCCTGACCGCGGGACAGAGCCGACACGGAAGGCGCGGCTCCTGGCGCCTGCGGGGCGCCATGGATGTTCTGCTGGTTCTGATGATGGATCGCGGCCTGCTTCGCCTGCTCGGCCCGCATCTGCGGACCCGCGACGAAGACCTGCCAGACTCCCAGAACGGCGACAGACAGCAGGATGGCCAGAAGAAGATTGCGATTTTCGCTCATGGAAACCTATCTGGGCGGTACGGGATCGAAACCCGACGAACCGCCGAGCCATGTGAAGGGGTGGCAGCGCGAAAGCCGTCTTGCGGTCAGCGCGATACCTTTGATGGGGCCGTGGACGTGCAGCGCATCGAGCGCATATTCCGAACAGGTCGGCTCGAACCGGCAGACAGGCGCGAACAACGGCGAAATGAGCATGCGGTAGAGATGGATCGGCGCGGCCAGCGCCATCACCGCCGCGCGTTTTATCCAGTTCGCCGGGGTCACGACTTGTCTCTCACGCTGCCTTGCTTCTGGTGGGCCGCTGCCAAAGCCTGGCCAAGGTCTTCGATCAGGCTGGAAAACTGCCGGGTAAGCGTCCCCGGCCGGGCGACCAGAACATAGTCATTGCCTGCACGGCCTGAAAGGGGAAGGACCGCCGCAGCGGCGGCGCGAAGCCTGCGTTTTGCGCGGTTGCGCTCCACGGCACCCCCGAGCTTGCGGGTCGCGGTGAAGCCCACGCGCACGGCGTCCGCCGGTTCGGGCGTCAGGCAGGTTTCGAGGGTAAGGGAAGGGGTCACCCGGCGGATGCCCTTTGCGGCCCGCAGGAAATCGGCACGTTTTCTCAGGCGTTCCATGGAAAGCCCCGGGACGGGGCCGGGAGCATCAGGCGGAGAGCTTCTTGCGGCCATGGGCGCGACGACGGGCCAGGACCTTGCGGCCGCCAGCCGTCTCCATGCGGGAGCGGAAGCCGTGGCGACGCTTGCGCACGATCTTGCTCGGCTGATAAGGGCGCTTCATGGCGGCAGGCTCCGGAGTCTTGCAAAAGAGGGGGGGTTCTAAGCACTGGGCCGAAGCCTGTCAATTGGCGGGCAAAACCCCGTCCCGCCTTGGAAAATCGGCCACTTTGGGGCCATATGCCGGACATGCTTGGCCGCATCCGCGCCGGTTTCAGCGAAGGTTGGAAGCTTGCCGCGCACTCCCTGTCGGGGCGGCTGCTCCTGCTCACGATCTTTTACGTCATGATCGGCGAGGTGCTGATCTTCCTGCCCTCGATCGGGCAGTACTACCGGGAACTCCTCGGCAACCACATCGAATCCGCCGAACTCGCGATCACGCCCTTCACGCTGCCCGGCGGCGACCAGCTTCCCGAAAGCCTGCGCGCGCGCATCCTGAACCGCGCCGGCGCCGCCGCGGTACTGCTCAAGCGCGCGGACCAGCGCCAGCTCTTCCTCGTCGACCGCCTGCCGCAGAAGGTTGACGCGACCATCGACCTGACCAATGCGAGCTTTACGCGTTCGATGCTGGACGCGCTGTCCTGCCTCACACATGGCGGCAACCGGATGCTGCATGTGATTGCGCCCACCCATGTCGAGGGTGCGCAGAACATCGGCATCATCTTGGGCGAGGCGCCGATCCGTGCAGCGCTGTCCTCTTATGCCAAGCGCGTGATCGAGACCGGGTTTTTCGTTTCGACGGTGACGGCGCTATTGGTGTTCACGAGTCTCTTCTTCGTGTTCGTGCGGCCGATGGAGAAGATTACGCGCGCCATGGTTCGCTTCCGCGACGATCCGGAGGACTCCTCGCGCATCATCACGCCGAGCGCGCGCCGCGACGAGATCGGTCTTGCGGAGCGGGAGCTCGCGGCCATGCAGGGTGATCTTTATGGTTCGCTGCAGCAGAAGACGCGGCTCGCGGCGCTCGGCGTGGCGGTGGCGCGTATCCAGCATGATCTTCGCAACATCCTCGCCAATGCGCAGCTTGCGTCCGAGCGCCTGTCCGACATCGACGATCCGGTGGTGAAGAAGTTGACGCCGCGGCTCGTCGCCTCGCTCGACCGCGCGGTCGCATTGGCCACGCAGACGCTGCGTTACGGCCGCGCGCAGGAACGCCCGCCCGCGCGCAAGCGCATGGCCCTGAAGCCGCTGATCGATGAAGCGGCGGAAACCGCACTCGAGACGAAAGCTTCGGCAAATCCTGTCGCGCTGAATAACGCGGTCAGTGACACGCTTCAGATCGATGCCGATCCCGAACAGCTTTTCCGCATCGTCCTCAATCTTCTGCGCAACGCGGTCGAAGCGCTCGCGGGCAGGGATGGCGCAGCCATCGAGATCAAGGCCGAGCGTCACGGGCGGCGCGTGAGCTTTTCCATTGCCGACAACGGGCCGGGCATCACGGCGGCGTTGCAGCCACGGTTGTTTCAGCCTTTCGCCGCGCCGATGCGCACCGGTGGAACGGGATTGGGCCTCGCCATCGCGCGCGATCTCGCGCGGCTCCATGGCGGCGAACTAACGTTGTTGTCGACGGGTCCCGAAGGCACGTCGTTCCGTATCGATATCCCCGACCGGGAGGTGAACTGATGGCATAAATTCAACCCTCCCCTTGAGGGCCGCCTACGCTGAAGCTACGGCGGGCCAAGTGAGTATCACTTGCCTCGGCGTAGCCTTTAGGCGGAGCCGGGAGGGTCGAAAAATCCGAGCGGAGCGAAGGATTTTTCGGGGAGGGGCGTGGCTGGGCAAGGACTGTACCCCTCCCCGAAATTCGCTCCACTGCGTTTCGCAAATTTCGACCCTCCCTCAAGGGGAGGGTGGGAGTGAATGAGGAATCCGCATTATGCTTGTGCGGGATCAGCTATCGAAGGCCCGATCATGGCATGGGATCCGAAGACCTATCTCGACTTCGAGGATGAGCGCACGCGTCCCGCGGTCGAGCTTCTCGCGCGCGTGCTGAACAAGACGCCGGAACGTGTGATCGATCTCGGTTGCGGGCCCGGCAACTCAACCGCACTGCTTTCGCGGCGCTGGCCGAAGGCGAAGCTCGAAGGGCTCGATTCCTCCGAGCCGATGCTCGATCAGGCGCGGCGCTCCGGCATCGCGGCGCAATGGATCTCCAGCGACATTCCGGGCTGGGTGCCGCAGAAGCGTTATGACGTGATCTTCTCCAATGCCTGCTTCCAGTGGGTCGCGGGCCATGATGTCTTGCTGCCGCGGCTGATGTCTTATGTCGAGAAAGGCGGCGCGCTCGCGTTCCAGGTGCCCGGCAACCTCTACGAAGCCTCGCATGCCGCGATGCGCGAGGTCGCAGCCAAATACATGCTTGCGGAGAAGCTCGCCGGCATTCGCGACATCGTGCTCGAATCGCCGGAACGGTATTACGAAATCCTTGAGCCCTGTGCTGCGCAGATGGATATCTGGGAGACGACCTATCTCCATGTGCTAAGCGGCGAAGATGCCGTTTTCCGCTGGGTGAGTGGCACAGGGCTGCGTCCGTTCCTCGATGCGCTCGAAGGTGCCGCACGCGAAGACTTCGTGCGCGACTACAAGGCACGGCTCAACACCGCCTATCCGATGCGCACATCCGGCAAAACCCTCTTCCCCTTCCGCCGCATCTTCGCGGTGGCGCGGAAGTAAGAGTGAATACCTATTGCGGCGGAACATTACGCAGATAGGGAAAGCCGTTGTTGATGTTGGCGTCCTGCTGCCAGAAGAATCTTCTGAAACCGAAAGGCAACCGTTTTTGCAACTGCGCCGTCGTTAATCCGGCGGGACTGGGATCATTCTTCGGAAAACCAGAGCCCTGATTGGGATCGCCGATACCGCTCGTGTCCAAATCCCAATAGCTATTGGAAACCGATTCGTTGGGGTTGTAACCCACGAGTCCGCCCAGATAACCGGTTCCCGTCACAGCACCTGTGGAATAGCTGTCAACGATATTTGCACTGTTGAAACCAGCCAAGCCGCCTGTTGCGCCGCTGTTTCCATTGACTGAGGCCATCGTATAAGTGCTCGAGATGGAATTCTTGTTCGCCCCTACCAAGCCGCCGGCATTGCTCTGACCCACGACCGACCCGCTCGCATAGGCTTGATCTATACTGCCGTCATTCTCGCCGACGACTCCTCCAGCTTGTCCGCCCGAAACGCTAACCGAGGCACTTGCTTGTTCAATGGAAGAATTTCCCACATGCGTATTTATTCCCGCGATGCCACCAACGTCGGCATCGGCGCCACCGTTTACAGTCCCCTCCACAGCGACATTGTTGATGTTGCCCCCACCTGCGCTGCTCCCGTTGCACCCCGCGACAGCGCCGACATATCTCTGCGTTGCCGACGTAACCGCAACATTCCTCAGCCGGATATTGGCAATGGTGCCTTCGTTGATGCTGAACAGCCCTTCACACTCCCCGTGGCCCTTCTTGATCGTCAGATTGGAGACCGTGTGTCCCAATCCGGTGAATGTACCGCGGAAATCGGGGATGGGTGCCTTACGGAATGAATCGTCCTTCGCATCGTAGTCGTTCGCCAGAGCGAAGAGGCCCTTTCCAGCTGCGGCCGCAATGTCTGTTATCAAGGTGGGGACGTCGCCAACCAAAGTGTAAGGCGTACTGTTGATGTAGAGTTGGCCACCCAAATCCCAGAAATTTATCTGCCCATTAAAAGATAGATTGGCATAACCTTTAAAAATCAGCGCACCTGGCCCCATAACAGTTATCGAAGAGTTGATCGTGCCGTTTTTTTCGACCGTCAGCCCGCCCGACCCCATGATTGTCAGCGATGAGTTGATTTGGGTAACGAGGTAATATTCAACAGTATCGATATCCAGCGTGTTCGATGTCGCCCAGTTCAGTGGCGCATTTATTAGGACCGCGCCGGCATTTCGCGGGTGTTTTCCATCTCGGAAAGCCGTTGAAATCTTGACATTGCCACTCCCAAGCAGATTCATGAGATCGCCCGCGTTGAGGACGGCATCCTTTTGCGTGGGGCTGCAAACATTGCTCTGGCAAATCATGTTCTGCGTAGGATCATTCGAAATGACGACGTCAGACTGAGCGGCCGGTGGTGTCAAAACAGCCAGCAAAATTGTCGCTGCAGCGACATTCCAAGACGATCTCATAAACATCCCCCGAGCAACGTTTTGTGCAAGCTAAAGTTTAGCACAAATCACGGCTTGAGCGAATGTCATACGGCTCATCAGCGAAGGAACTTTAATCCCCCAGCGCCACGCCATCGCGCCGCGGATCGCTCGCGCCGACATAACCGAGCGGCGTGCGTACCACGATATTGAGTCCGCTCTTCTCGACCGAAGGACTCGCGACGGTGTGGCCCATCGCGGTCAGTTGCGGCGCGAGCGTTTCGAGCGCGGTGCCCTCCTCGATCAAGGTCGGCGTGTTGAGGTTCGCGGCATGTGGTAACGCCGCAGCGGTGGTTGGCGGGAGGTTGCTGTCGAGCAGCGCGATCAGTGACTGCGCGACATAATCGATGATCAGCGGACCACCGGGCGAACCGGTGGCGAGCTTGAAGTTTCCTTTCGCGTCCAGAACGATGGTTGGCGACATGGCGGAGAGCGGGCGTTTGCCGGGCCCCGCCGCGTTCGCCACCGGCTTTCCGTCCCGCACCGGATCGAACGAGAAATCGGTGAGCTGGTTGTCGAGGATAAAACCCATCGCCATCATCTCCGATCCCATCGGCGCTTCGACCGTCGTCGTCATCGAAACGACCTGGCCGCGATTGTCGACGATCGACATGTGGCTTGTGCCGGGGTGTTCGGGAGAACGCTGGGGCGCGAAGGTTTCTGCGGCGACGGCGCCGGGCGCGGCCGTGCCCATATCCTTCGCGGGATCGATCAGGAGCGAGCGCTTGGCGAGATAGGTGCGGTCGAGCAATCCCTTGATCGGCACGTTCACGAAATCCGGATCGCCCAGATATTGCGCGCGGTCGGCGAAGGCGAGCCGGCTCGCCTGCGTGAAGAGGTGCACGCCTTTGAGCGTGTCGGGCGCAAGGTCTTTCGAGGGAAAGCGCTCGAGCATTTCCAGGATCTGCAAGACCGCGATGCCGCCCGAGCTCGGCGGTCCCATCGAACACACATTATTGCCGCGATAGGCGCCGCACACCGGCTCGCGCTCGCGAGCGCGATAATTGGCGAGATCGGAAAGTTTCATGCCGCCCGGATTGACCGGCGCGTGATCGACCTTGTCGACGATCCCCTGCGCGACGACGCCGGAATAGAACGCCTTCGGTCCACCTTTTGCGATCAGGCGCAGCGTGGCCGCGAGTTCCGGATTCTTCAGCGTTTCACCTTCCGCATAGGGCGTGCCGTCGGCGTGGAAGAAGTGCCGCCTGATATCGGGCATGTCCGCGAGATGCGTGTACTCGCGCAAGGTGAAGGCGAGCTTCTTTGGCACCTTGAAGCCCTTGCCGGCAAGGTCGATGGCCGGCTGGAACAGTTTCGCCCAGGGAAGCTTTCCGTATTTCTTATGCGCGAGATCGAGCATCGCCACCACGCCCGGTACGCCGACCGACAGCCCACCGGGAATCGCGTCCGATTTCGCACGCGGCCTGCCATTGGCGTCCAGGAACATCGTGGGTGTCGCCGAGGCCGGCGCGGTCTCGCGGCCGTCGAAGCTCGTCATCTTCTTTTTCGCGGGATCGAACAGCAGCATGAACGCGCCGCCGCCGATGCCGGATGATTCCGGCTCGACAAGCGTGAGCACCATCTGCGCCGCGATGGCAGCATCCACCGCCGATCCGCCCGCGCGCAGCATCTGAAGCCCGGCTTTAACGGCGTAAGGATTGGCGGCCGCGATCATATGATGGCGTGCGACGGGCTCTGTGCGTGCCGGGATCGCCGTAAACAGGAATGCGCTGAGGAATACGAAGTAAAGCTTCCACCCTCCCCTTGAGGGAGGGTCGAAATTTGCGCCAGAAAATTTCGGGGAGGGGTATGTTCGGAACGCGCGTGCTGTACCCCTCCCCGAAACATCCTTCGCTTTGCTGCGGATGTTTCGACCCTCCCTCAAGGGGAGGGTGGATTCGAGGGTTGAGTGGAAGCGCATTCGCATGGTCCGGCAGTCTCTCTTTTCGCGGCTCGGCGCAAGGGTTAGCCTCGCATATCATGGTCAGGCCGGGCGCGCGAAATCTCATCACCGATGTGGCCGGACTTAAGATCGGCCAGGCCGAGGATGTGCGCGTGCGCACCGGCGTCACGGTGCTTCTGGCCGATGAACCGGCGCGTGCGGTGTGCGATGTGCGGGGCGGCGCGCCCAGCTCGCGCGACACAGCAGGGCTCGATCTCGTCAGTCTTGTCGATGCCGTCGATGCGATCACGCTTTCGGGGGGCTCGGCGTTCGGCAACGATGCGCCGTCGGGCGTTGCGGCGTTCCTGCGCGCGCAGGGGCGCGGTTTCGAGATCGGTCCCGGTGCGCCGCGCGTACCCATCGTTCCGGGGGCGATCCTGTTCGATCTTGCCAATGGCGGGGACAAGGAATGGGGCGACGAACCGCCCCATCGGACGCTCGGTCGCAAGGCAGCAGAGAACGCGTCGCTGGATTTCGTGCTCGGCAATGCGGGCGCGGGCTATGGCGCGACAGCTGGCGCATATAAGGGCGGCTTGGGCAGCGCGTCTGCTGTCACCGATGACGGTTTCACGGTCGGTGCGATCGTGGCGGTGAATGCGGTCGGCTCTCCGCTCATTCCCGGCACCGATGTGTTCTGGGCGTTTCCTTTCGAGCAGAACAAAGAGTTTGGCGGGCGGCGGTTGACGGCGGATGTTCCGCTCGATCTCGACCTGCCGCCCGACATGAAGGGCGCGCGCCCGATGCAGAACACCACCATCGCCATCGTAGCGACCGATGCGGATGTCTCGCGCGTCGAATTGCAGCGCATCGCGATCATGGCCACGGATGGCTTCGCGCGCGCGCTGCGTCCAGTCCACACACCGTTCGACGGCGACATCGTGTTCGCGGTCTCGACCGCGAAACACGCGCTTTCCGCAATGCGCCCGCGCGAGATCATGCGCCTGGGAAATATCGCTGCCGATTGTCTCGCCCGCGCGATCGCGCGCGGCGTCTATCAAGCCGAAACATTGGGGACCGCCAGAAGCTATCGCGAAACCTTTGGAGGAAACGATGGATAGAGACATCACACGGCGCAGCTTCGCCGCAACCGGACTGGTCACGGGCTTCACCCTGGCCGCTGGTTCACTCAATGCGGCCGCGATCGTCACCGACACCAAAGGCCTGGATGCGGGCGAGGTCAGCGTTCCCGTCAGCGACGGACAAATCCCGGCCTATCGCGCGCGCCCATCCGGCAAGACGAAAGCCCCGACGGTGCTGGTGGTACAGGAGATCTTCGGCGTCCACGAGCACATCAAGGATCTCTGCCGCCGCCTGGCGCACCTCGGCTATTACGCGATCGCGCCCTCGCTCTATGCGCGTTTCGGCGATCCCGGCAAATACGACATGGCGCACATCCAGGGGCTCGTCACCGACATCGTCTCCAAGGTGCCGGATGACGAAGTGATGCACGATCTCGATTCCACCGTCGCGTTCGCCGGCAGCGAGGGTGCCGACACCGCGAAGCTCGCGATCACCGGTTTCTGCTGGGGCGGACGGGTTGTTTGGCTCTATGCCGAGCATAGTCCAGCGCTAAAGGCTGGCGTTGCGTGGTATGGCCCGCTTGCGGGAACGCCCAATGCGCTTCGGCCGCACACCGCGACCGAACTCGCGCCGCAGCTCAATGCGCCGGTCCTGGGACTTTATGCAGGGCTCGACAAGAACATCACCGCCGCCGACATCGATGCCATGCGCGCGGCGCTGACGAAAGCCGGTAAGACGAATTCGCGGATCGACGTCTTTGCTGACGCGCAGCACGGCTTCAATGCCGATTACCGCGACACCTACAACGAGAAGGATGCGAAGGAAGGCTGGTCGCGGATGCTCGCCTGGTTCAAGGCGAACGGCGTCGGTTAGCGGACGAAGACGCGCACTTCGCTGGCGGTGGCGTTCGGGTCGGTCGAGGACGCGACCGCCAGCCGCGAGGCCGGCACGCCCATTTCGGTGATGGAGCGCATCACGTCCTGGGCGTGGCGCTTGGCCGCCGTCTGTGCGAGCTGCACCGACGCAACCGTGCCGCGCGTGGGCGACACCGCGACGACGGAGAACGCCGCGGTTGGACGCGACTGCAGTGCCTGGTTCAGCGCCGCATAGAGGATCTGCTGATAATCGACATTCGGCCGGTCGAAGCGGATTACGACCAGTGGCGAGCCGTTATAGGCGACCCCAACCGGGCTCGCGGTGCTCGCGATCATGGGCGAACCGCCGAGCGCACCGCTATAGAGCTCGCCATTCTTGATCGCGCTGGCGAGCGTGGTGAGGTTGGCGCGTTCGTTTCCGGCAAAGGCGGTCTGGCGCTGTACATCGTCCGACACGTCGCGCAGCAAACGGTCGATCAGCACGATGGTCTGGTTGGTTTCGTCCTCGAGCACCGAAAGCTGGCGGTGGTCCTCATCGACCGCGCCCGAGACGTTGAAGGTCGCCGTGATCTGGTCGAGTGTGAAATGCGCGGTGGAGGAATCGTTCGCGATATTGCTGCCGAGCGAGTTCATCGCGTTGATGTTGACCGAGATCTGGTCGAGCGAGGACTGCGCCGAATTCCATTCCGCCACGAGCTCCGGATTGCCGCGCGTCGTGCCGGCCTGGAGCCGTGCGGCGATGCGCGCCTTCGCGCCGTAATAGGCGGTGGACGCCGCCATGTTCTGCGCGCGCAGGGTGGCCAGTTGCTGTGCGTTCTCGGCGACATGCGACGAGATCGTGACCATCTGCGAACGCAGATTGGCGATGGTGTTGCTCACACCCGTGCCCGTGTTCGAGCCGGGATCGATCTGGACCGGCGAGATGATGGCACCGGACGGCGCAGGCGCCATGGTGCCCTGATCTGCTATCGTTCCCGGCGCTGCCTGGGTATCCGAAGGATAGGTGGAATAATCCGGTGTGGACCGGGCCGGGGCCGGCGCGGCCTGTGCGGAAGACGACAAGGTGCCAGGCGCATTTCCGCCGCCGGGTCCGCCCTGATCGGCGCCGAACAGGGCGTTATCGATGTCCGAGCAGCCCGAGAGACCAAACCCGGCAAGCAGTGCCACGACGCCGATGAGGCGGCCCGCTTTGCCCGCGCGCTCTGCCCGATATGCCCTCATGTCCCGCTCTCCGCCGTCCCTTTGCCCCAACGCCGCGCGGGGCCGCGCGTGCGCCCATGGACTTGAGCCCGAAAAAATCCACTCTGGCCCTCAGCTTGCGCCGATTCCATGCGTGCAGTCTTAACCAGCGCACAGGACGGGGGCAAGGTGCCGGACGCCGGTTTATTGGGGGTTTTCACTGACCCTGCGGGGGCTTGCGACACACCGACACGCGCGGCGCGCCAGCCGCCAAAGGCGCCCGCGCTCCATGACGAAAGCGTTACAGAGCGGTGCGCTTTGACTTGCGTTTGGGAGCGCGCGTCAATAGGTTCTCGGCCCCTAACCGCACCGGTAGCTCAGCTGGATAGAGCACCAGACTACGAATCTGGGGGTCAGGAGTTCGAATCTTCTCCGGTGCGCCATTCTAAGCCGCTACGCGGCTTTGGTGGGCCATCCTGATTGCATTCGGCGTAGGGTGTCTCCCGGAGTTCCGAAGGAGCCCAGGGAGAGTGCCGCATTGATAGTCATCTGCGATGCGCATGGCAGAGCTTAAGAACACCGACGGTTTCGCGCGCGCGGCGACGGAGCTTCGCGCGCAACGGCCGATGCGAAGCCCACGCCTGCAGAAAATCGTCGCCGCATTGCGGAACAGGGACTTCGCGTTTGCCGAAGAAGAGGCGGCCGGATACCTCGCCGAACGGGCGGACGACGCGAATGCGATCTACCTCAGGGCGCTGGCGGCCAGGGGGCTCGATCAGCATCAAAAAGCGGTGACATTGCTGGCGGCCGCTTTGGAGCTTGCGCCAGATTTTGCCGCTGCACGTTTCGACTACGCAAAATTGCTGTTTGAAACGAACAGATTCTCGGCCGCGCTGGAACAGGCTGAGCTGCTTCTGGCGAATGCCCCCAGCAATCCGCTGTTCCGGCATTTGAAAGCTACGATTCTGCAAACGGTGGGCGAGCATGTGCAAGCGCTCACGATATTCGAACAATTGGCTGCCGAAAATCCGGCGCGCGCGCAGTCCTGGCTCGGATATGGCGATTCGCTTCGTATGGCGGGTTTTCGGGAAAAAAGCGTCGCCGCCTATCGCCGTGCCATCGCCTGTCGCCCGTCTTTCGGATCGGCGTGGTGGAGCTTGGCGAATATGAAGACCGTCGGCTTCGGTGACGCGGATATTGCAGCCATCCAGAAGCAGCTCCTGGAGCCGGACATTTCACCGGACGATCGGGTGCTCCTGCAGTTCGCTTTGGGCAAGGCCTATGAAGACAAGGGCGTCTACGACCGGTCCTGGGAGCATTACGCGAAGGCCAATGCCGCCATGCGGCTGCGCGTCGACTACGATCCGGACACGTTGTCGTCGGGCGTTGCAGCAAATAAACACGTGTTCACGGCGGAGTTTCTGCGGAGCAGAAGCGGCACGGGCTGCAGCGCAGCCGGTCCGATTTTTATCCTGGGCCGTCCGCGATCCGGCTCAACACTGGTCGAGCAGATCCTGTGCAGCCACTCGATGGTCGAAGGAACCGCCGAACTTCCCTACATAGCGGCTCTCGCGAGACAGGAAACCAGCGAAAAGGATTTTCCCGAACGCGTCGAACAACTGGGCCCCGACACGCTTCTTGGTCTGGGCCAGGCGTACCTGGAGAGCGCGCACGTCCATCGAAAACTTGGAAGGCCGTTCTTCATCGACAAGAACCCGGCCAACTATTTCTACGTCGGCCTGATTCAACTGATCCTGCCAAACGCGAAGATCATCGATGTCCGGCGGAATCCGGCTGCCGCCAGCCTCTCGATATTCAAGCAGTATTACAGCAGGATCAATCTCCGCCTGAACGAGCTTGGCCGCTTCTATTGCGACTATGTCGAACTCATGGCCCATTTCGATCGCGTGATGCCGGGACGGGTGCATCGCGTGATCTATGAAGAGATGGTCTCCAATCCGGAAGCGGAAGTGCGACGATTGCTCGATCATCTCGGGCTGCCGTTCGAGGAGGCCTGTCTTCGCTTTTACGAAACCGAACGTCCGGTTCTGACACCGAGTTCCGAACAGGTGCGCAGACCGATCTCGAACGAGGCCGTCGATCACTGGCGGAACTATGAGAAATGGCTTGCACCGCTGATCAAAAGCCTTGGCCCCGTTCTTACAGAATATCCGGCAATCCCGGACGGATTTTGATCCGCCGCAATGCGCAGCGCTTCCGAGCGACAGGAGCTCCGCTTACGTCCTCACGACCGCGGATGGCTTAGGCGACCGTGTAGCTGCCCTTGGACCAGCCTGTCTTCGGGTCGTTGCACCACCTGATACGTGCAATAGACGCGGATGTGAGCGCCGTCGCTTGCGACCCAAACCGTGGCCGATACCTGCGATCCGGCCTGCTTGCTGCCAGTCGTCCAACCGGAGCCGCTACGCAACACGTAAGGCAGCACCTTCTTGATCAATTGTTTTGAAGGTTTGCAGTGGTTCGATCACGCGGCTTTGTTTGGGTCGTCCAGTCGAGAAAAAACCCGCGCAATTCGCTTTAGCTGCGCATCCTGCGCATTGAGGTAAGTAAGCGTTTTTCCAATCAGAGATCGATTGACGAGCGAAAGGCCAGACTTTTTGATCAAGGACGCAAAAAGGTAAATTGTAGACAGATACTGGAACGCGAGCGGCATCAAGAATATCGACCGCGAGCGCAAGATCATCTTGGAAGTCCAGCGGGTCAATCCAAAGCAGGCGATCGTTGGCGATCGCGAATCCAGTGTTCTCCAGCCCCATAAGAGCGACATGATCGACAAAGGGAAGGTTGCGTGCAAGCCATCGGGCCGTTTCCACTATCCGTGACGCTGTGACTGCATGTAAGACAATGCGCACCTCTACGCGCTGCCCCCGCTCTTTAAGTCGAAGAATGCCAAGCACAGTCTCATCAAAGGCGCCTGAAGCCTGGACCACATAGTCGTGTACCGCATCGACAGCACTATAGATCGGTATGCCGGCGCTAAGATTGGGATGCTGTATGCTTGCCCATGCGTCTGCAATTTCTGGATTTACAAAGCCGCGGCCATTAGTCAGGAGGTGGACGGCCGTATTGGGAAGCTTATCGCGCGCGAGACGCAGCAATTCTACCACGCGTCGCCATTCAAGTAGCGGTTCGCCACCGGTAAAACCTAAATAGGAGGTCTCGGAATTAACGAGGGGTATGACCCTGGCAATCTCCTCAAGAAGCCAGCCATCGTTCACGTTCTTTGGTGGTTGCGAGCACATTAGACAGTAATGGTTACAGCGCTCAGTTAGCAGGAATCCGTTATGACGAGATGAGCGCCTATAGAGTGTCCGGACCTTTCCCGTATCGAGATGGACACCAAGAATGTCACCCGGCATCAGATACGAAAATTCCTCGCCAAGGGTAATTGCCAAAGGAGTGGGCGTTCCTTCGGGGCGTTCTCCGACAAATACCGCTGCATAGGGAGGTGCCCAAAGTTTAAACCCGGCTTCCTTAACGAGCACAGCATCGTTCGGGCTACTCGGTTGCTCAACCGAGGCGTCGACAAGACGCAGAACTTGATGATTATGGACACCGTTCGCGATTTCGACCGCCCTTGCCTTACCACCAAGAGCAAGCGGCTTCATGCTGCCCACCGGCGCAGTACGGCTGCGTCTTCGGGCGATTCTTCAAGCAAACGCGTGAGTAGTGTCATTATTCCTTTCTGGCGGGCGCAGAATTCGGAGAGAGGCTTGATGCCGACCGGATCGCCCTGCGTTGCATGATGGTAGACAGGATCGGCCCCACAGTGGGGTTCAAAGACGCAGGTGGAGCATTGGGGAGCGCACTGCGTCAGGGACGCGCTAACCAGGTCGATAAGCTTATCGGAAAGGACAAGGGACGCGTAGGTCGCACCCTCAAGGGTGCCCAACTCAAAGCTGTAGTCACCCATTTCTGCTAACATGCGCCCCTCGTCGGAGGCGAAAACCTTGCCATCGTAGTTATAGACCAAGGCGCCGAGGCCAATGCCCGCCGGGCTTCGAAGATCGACATAACCGATTCGGCGGTCAGTGAGCATTCGGCGAAGAACGAGCGCGGCGTAAAATTCTGGAAAATAACGGCCCTCGCGATTAATTTTTAAAATATATCGCAATCCCTGCTCATAAAACCTAAGCCACTTGTCGGCATCGTATCGAAAGAATTGCTTTGTCTTGACCGCAAAGCCGTAGGGTGAAAGTGGGCGCAGAAAAATTCCGTCCATTTCGAGACGGATGTACTCATCAACAATCTCTTCAACCCGGCCGAGGCTCTGTTCGGTAGTAGTCATCAGCGCCCCGACCCTATGCTTGCCCAGCACGGTTTGCGCTCGGCGTATTCCGGCGATGGCAAGCTGGTGGCTATTACCGCCGGGCCTTGGGCGGTTGCGATTGTGAAGATCTTCGGGTCCATCAAGAGAGGTGGAGATTTGGATGTCTTCGGTCTGGCAGAATGACAGAACATGCTCGTCAAGCAGCGCCAAATTGGTCGTGATTACAAACTGGAGTTCCTTGCCCAATATATTTGCGCGTTTTTTGGCGTGCGGGACGATACGCTCGATCAGTTCGAAATTGAGAAGTGGCTCGCCGCCCTGAAACTCAAGCTTGATGTATTTTGAGGGCGTGGACAACGCCACTTCTACGGCTCTAACTGCCGTTTCCCAAGGCATGTCATAACGATCACGATCGGCACTCCGTCTCGAAACTTGGCAATACGGACAGGAATGCTCACAGCGAAGGGTCACAACCAATATATGAAGCTGAGTCGGATGCTGGAGGAACGCCATGCGACTGCGCAAGCGCATAGCGAGTAATTGAAGCGGAGCCTGACTCCCGTTTTTCATTACAAGTAGCTTTTCGGCAGCGAGCGCGTAGAGATCGCTGCCGGGGGCGAGATCAAGATCGACGATCTGTCGGAGTTGCTGTTCACTCAGGGTGACCAGATCACCAACCAGGTTAGAAACTATGAAGCGCCCCTCCCTAGTCCGCTCGAACCGGAGGGGGAGAAGCGCAAGCTCTTCGGCAACTGGTTGATAACTGGAGGCAGGCTGGAAGCGCGCCATCTCAGTCTTGAGCCTTTTGGGCTCGTGCTAGAGCACCGAAGGCTAGAGCCAGGATGATGTTGCGCGTGGATTCTGTCGATGACGCGATCTGCTCGCGCAAATTTTCGTCAGTCACAAGATCGATAAATCGTGCGCGCAACTCAGGCTCTGCGAGCCTGCTCCTCGGCGTAGCCTCAAGGCGACAATGGTGGATATCGCCGTGTGTCTCAATCCGGGTGCTGGCCTGCCCGATCAAGCGGTATGCGGCCGCTCGAAGCGGAGCTACTTCCTGGCTAGCGGCAGCGAATTCAACAACTATCTCGGCCATCTGCTCCATCATATCGAATGGTGGGAGTTATGTGACGAGAGTGATGAGGGATGGGGCGTGGTCACCACCTAAACGCGTTGAGGTTCATAAGGTTCTCGTCAATCAGCCCTTGCGATAAGGTCCGGATGCCCCGATCCACCACCGAAACCTAGCGCCGAAAATCTGATAAATTTTTGAGGGGGTGCTGACATGGCCCTCCCGTGATCAGCCTCTTGGCCTTACCGAAGGCCCGTTACTTGTCCGGCGACTATCGGCTCGAGTGATGTGACGCGTGTGAGGAGTGGTGCGATGCATGTGAAGAGTGATGTGATGCATGCGACCCATGGCTGGCCTGAGCAGCCCCAGAGGTGAGCGCCTCATCGACCGTCAGCCCCAGAAGATCAGCATCCGGGTGCCGCACCACCGCAAGCGCCTCGAGAGCCACAGCTAGCGCATGTTTACCGTGATCGTTAGTCAAAGAAGCCCCCTTCATATTTGGCGCTTTCGTGCGAGCGTAGGCCTTGCCTCTTACTCAGTCAACGCAAGTTCCCGTTCAGTGACCCAAGCCACACTGCCACAACGGACGCGCGAATCCATTTTAGTATTGGGACGCGCTCGATGTCACGCTTCGACTGACAAAACTTCGGTGCGGGGTTTCGTTTCTTTTCGCGAACCAATCGACCCATAGATAATAACTAACAACATCAATAGGTTGTATATAGGTTATTGCCCGCTTTCATGTCCGTTCGTCAGGAGGCACTTGGCAGGCCCGCGGGGTTTGAGATCGCCGATAGCGACAGGAACTCGCCCACGGCCTCACGGTCACAGATAGCTTAGTCGACTGTATAGCTGCCTTTGGTCCAGCCTGTGTTCGGATCGTTGGCCCACTCGGTGGTCTTGTCCTCGAACGTGCAGTAGACGCGGATGTGAGGTCCGTCGCTTGCAACCCACGCCGTCGCCGATACCTGCGCTCCGGGCTGCTTGAACTGGCCTGTCGTCCAGCCGGAGCCGCCCTGGTCGATGCAGCGCTCGGTGACGTTGTAGCCGTCGGTGGAATACACGCGGACATGCAATGCGCCAGCAGGATAGAACCAGCTGACGGCGGCGGTGCTACTGGGGAAATTGGGATTGTCGGCCATAATTCTTTTCCTCTAATGCGCGGTCGAATCGATGCGGTGGAATTCGATTGAGCCTCCCCGCAGGGTTGAGGATGGCAGAGACATATGACAACCGCAATCGAGCGGATTTTCGTTCCGGCTGCGCTCTGCGCGGCTCTGCAGCGGCAGGCCGCGCTCTCGCACTCGGCGTGTGGCGTCTCCCGAAACTCTGAAGGCACGGCTTACAGGCTCCGGAAAAGCCGTTGCCAAGAACCGCTTCTGGAGTCTTGAAATGCGCACCTTCTTCACGATCGCGTTCGGGCTAATCCGTCCTGCGGCCGCAGGCTTTGTGCTTAAGAATGTGTTGCTGGTGCAATGGCTTGATGCTCCCCGCGCCGCAGCGCATAGTTGAGCCCGGTTGTGGGGCGTGCCGATGCGATTTGAAAGGAAAACCGGACCGGTTGCGGTGCGGATACTGTGTTTTGGCGCCGGTCGTGCGCGAGTATCCTCGTGAACCCCGCATCGCATCCTGCAGCCCAGCATGTGCCGGTTTCGCCGGCGGTGGCCCATGCGCATGCGGAATTGTTGACGCATCAGGACCTGCAGTTCGATTTTCCCAAATTCGTGCCCCCGGTGACGCCGCAATGGATAATCGAGCTGGGCAAGCTCTTGGCGCGCCTCTGGCCCTACCTGAAATATGCCGGCTGGGCCGCGGCGGCGCTTGTGGTGCTCTATCTGATCTACCGCATTGCGCGCGAGATCGAGCGCCGCGGCTGGCTGTGGGGGCGCAAGACGGATGAAACCTCGCCGTCCCAACCCGAATGGCGGCCCGCGCCGGACGTGGCACGCGACCTCCTTCGCGATGCCGATGCGCTCGCAGCGAAAGGCAAGTTCGCGGAGGCCGCGCACCTGCTGCTGCTGCGCAGCATCGAGCACATCCGCGCGCACAAGCCCGATTTCGTGAAGCCTGCGCTCACCAGCCGCGAGATCGAGACGTTCGGCCAGCTGCCGGGCCAGCCACGAACGGCGTTCGCAAGCCTGGTGCAGGTGGTCGAGCGCGTCCTGTTCGCCGGCCATGACATCGACGGCGCGGATTTCGCGCGCTGCCGCGAGGCCTATGAGCGTTTTGCGTTTCCAGCCTATTGGACCGGAGCGCTTCGATGAGCGGCGAGACGGCTCAGGTGATGTCGCCGCGCGTGGCGATCGGCCTCGTGCTGGTCAGCATGCTGTCGCTTATCGCCTATTTCGCGCTCTCGGCTTACGCGCCCGATTTCCGCAACGAGTCCGATGGCGAAGTGCATGCGCTTTCGAAATCTGCGATCGGTTTTGCAGGTTTGCGGGTCCTTCTGGACGCCTCCGGCATCTCCAACAGCGTCGATCGCGGCATCCGGCCGGCACCGAAGCCCGGGCTCATGATCCTTACGCCACAACCCGGGAGCGCCGCCAAGGACGTCGCCGAACTGGCGTTCAAAAGCCCCACGCTGATCGTCCTGCCGAAGTGGTTGCCGTTTCCGGATCCCGCCGCGCCCGGCCATGTACTCAAGGCCAGCACATGGGGTGCCGGAAGCGTGAGCAAGCCACTCACGATGTTTTCCAAAGGAACCAAGATCGACCGGCGTCCGAAACCCACGATGCCTGTACTGGCCGCGCAAGCAGATGAACATATCACCGTGCCGGACGGCCTCGCGCCGATTGAAGACCTGCAGACACTGTCGGGTTCGGGCTGGAATCCCGTCCTCACCACGAAAGACGGCCGCATCGTCGTTGCGAAATTGTACGACGCCGACGTCTATGTGCTCGCCGATCCCGACCTGATGAACACGCATGGCCTTCACGATCTGCCGACGGCCGCGTTCGCGCTCGCGCTGATACGGAATCTTCGCGAGGGCGACGGTCCTGTGGTCTTCGACGTCACATTGAATGGCCTGCGCCGCGAGCCCAGCCTGTTGCGCGCGATCTTCGCGCCGCCATTCCTGGGCGCGACGCTCTGCGCGATCCTGGTTGCGGTTCTGATCGGCTTTCACGCCGCGGTACGTTTCGGCTCGCCGCCTGCGCCTGAGCCCGTCTATGCGCGCGGCAAGCAGGCGCTCGCCGCCAATGCCGCCGACATGATCCGCCTTCTGCACCGCGAGCCGCACATGGCGACGCGCTATGTGCTCACCACGCGCAATCTGGTGCTGCGCGCCTTCGGGCTCAGGCGGCAGAGCGCACTGGAAGACGGCGACGATCCGTTCCGCGCGCGCGAAAGCGAGACACCGCACAGTTACGGCGAACTGCTTGATGAGGCACGCCGCGTCGAGAACCGCTCCGACCTTGTCGCGCTCGCGCGCAGGCTGAGCCAGTGGAGAGAGGACATGCTGCATGCACGTTAGTGAGGTCAAAGCGCTCGCGGACCAGATCCGCCAGCAGGTCGGCAAGGCCATTATCGGGCAGGCGGATACCGCCGATCTGCTGCTGACGGCCCTGTTCTGCGGCGGGCACATCCTGCTCGAAGGCGCGCCGGGCACCGCGAAGACGCTGATGGCGCAATGCTTCAGCGCGGCGCTCAATCTGGATTTCGGGCGCATCCAGTTCACGCCCGACCTGATGCCCGGCGACATCGTCGGCACCAATCTCTTCAACTTCCAGACCAGCACCTTCACGGTCAATCGCGGCCCGGTGTTCTGCGAAGTGCTGCTGGCCGACGAGATCAACCGCACGCCGCCCAAGACCCAGGCCGCGCTGCTGGAGGCGATGCAGGAGCGCAAAGTCACACTCGACGGCAAGGCGCATCACTTGAGCGAGCGTTTCATGGTGATCGCTACCGAAAACCCGATCGAGCAGCAGGGAACTTATCCGTTGCCGGAGGCGCAGCTCGACCGCTTCCTGTTCAAGCATGTTCTGGGCTATCCCGATGAAGCGCAGGAGCGCGCCATCGTCGCGGCCACGGGACCGACCGTGCGCATGCCCGATCCGGTGTCGCTTGGCATCACGCCGGTTGCCGACCGCGATACCATCGGCACCGCGATCGCCGCCGTATCGCAGGCGACGCTCACCGAACCCATCGTCAATTATGTCGTCGCCATCGTGCGTGCGACGCGTGCTTCGGTCGACATCTCCAACGGCGCCAGCCCGCGCAGTGCGGCAATGCTCGCCGCCGCGGCGCGCGCAAGAGCCGTGCTCGATGGCCGCGACTACGTCATTCCCGACGACGTCAAGGCGCTGGTGCTCCCGGCGCTGCGCCATCGCGTGATCCTGTCACCCGCTGCCGAGATCGACGGTCGCAAGGTGGACGACGTCATCCGCGCCATCGTCGAACGCGTGGAAGCGCCGCGTTGAACCCGTGATCTATCCCACCAGCCGCGCCGTCTTCGTTGCCGCAATCGGTGTTCCGATCGCGCTGCTGCTCGCGGTGATGTCACCGCATCTCTGGCTCGTGGGTTTGAGCTGGATGGTGTTCGTCGCCGGACTGATGGGTCTGGACGCGATGGCGGCCGGCGGCCGCTCGTCGCTATCGATCGCCGCGACGCTCCCGAACGGTCTGGCCGTAGGACAGGCATCGCAGGCTTCGTTTGCGCTCCAGTTCCGCGGTGCGCTTGCGCCACGGTCCGCAGAACTCGCGCTCGACGCCAATGCCCGCCTGCAGGTGGTTCCGAACCGTCTGTCGGTGGCCGTGACGGATCGCAGGACGACCGCAGATTTTGCGCTGTCGGTGCTTAGGCGCGGCGAGGGCCGCTTCGATCGCGTGTGGGCGCGCTGGCAGGGACCGCTTGGGCTCGTCTGGCTGCAGAAGGTCGAACGGCTCGACCGTTCGATCCCCATTGTGCCCAACGTGCAGGCCGTCAAGGAAGAAGCGATCCGCCTGTTCCGCCGCGATGTGCCGCTGGGTGCGCACGTCCAGCTCAACGCCGCGCAGGGCTCGGAATTCCACGCGCTACGGGCCTTCGAGCCCGGCATGGACCGGCGCACCATCGACTGGAAGCAGTCGGCGCGGCACGGAGTCCTGTTCGCCAAGGAATTCCAGGCGGAGCAGAACCAAAGCATCGTCATGGCGCTCGACACCGGCCGGCTGATGAGCGAGCCGGTCGGCGGGCAGCCGCGTCTCGACCGCGCTCTGCAGGCGATCCTGCTGCTCTGCTATGTCGGCCTCAAGATCGGGGATCGTGTCGGGTTGTTCGCCTTCGACGAGCGCCCGCGGTTGCGCAGCGGCACGGTGGCCGGTCCTGCCGCGTTCACGCAATTGCAGCGGCTGGCGGCACAACTCGACTACTCCACGGCAGAAACGAATTTCACCTTGGGACTCACGCAACTCGCGACCGATCTCGAGCACCGTTCCATCGTCGTGGTCTTCACCGATTTCGTCGACACGACGAGCGCGGAACTGATGCTCGAGAATGTCGGACGCCTCTTGCAGCGCCATCTCGTGCTGTTCGTGGTGTTCCGCGATGTCGAGCTGGAGGACATGGTGCGCGCGAAACCGGAGACCGCCGAGGATGTCTCCCGCGCCGTGATCGCCGATGCGCTGCTGCGCGAGCGCGACATCGTGGTCGAGCGGCTCAGACGGATGGGCGTGCAGATCGTGGACGCGCCGCTGGAGCAGATGGGCATGGGTCTGCTCAATGCCTATCTCGCCGCCAAGCGGCACGACCGGTTGTGAGGCGGCCATGAGTCTTTCGCTCAAGAGCAGCCGTTTCCGCCAGGAGCGCGAGGCCGACTGGAAGAAGCTCGAGGACCTCCTCAACCGCTTCGAGAAGGGCAAGCGCGCCTCGCTCACCGACGACGAGGTGATCGCGATTCCCGTTCTTTACCGCGCAACACTGTCGTCACTGTCGATGGCGCGCGCGATCTCGCTGGACAAGAGCCTCGTCGATTATCTGGAGAGTCTCAGCGCGCGCGCCTATTTCTGCGTCTACAGCGCGCGCACCACCGTGATCGAGCGGCTGGCCCGGTTCTTCGTGAAGGATTGGCGCGAGGCGGTGCGGGCGCTCTGGGTCGAGACGCTCGTTTCCGGGGCGCTCACAATTTTGGGTGCGGTCGCGGCGTACCTTCTCACATTGCAGTCGCCGGACTGGTTTGCGTCCTTCGTTCCTATGGGACTGTCGCAGGGCCGCGACCCGGCGGCGACATTCAAGACGTTGCACGACACGCTGCACAACACGCATGGCGGAAGCGGCCTTGCTGTGTTCTCGACGTTCCTCTTCACCCACAATTCGCAGATCGCGCTTCTGGCATTTGCGCTCGGCTTTGCCTTCTGCCTGCCGACCGCGGTGCTGATGATCTATAACGGGTTGATGCTGGGCGCGTTCCTCGCGGTGTTCGCCGGGCACGGGCTTGGGGTCGAATTCGCCGCCTGGGCGCTGATCCACGGCACGACCGAACTCTTCGCCGTTACGCTTGCGGGCGCAGCCGGATTCCACATCGGCTGGAAGCTCGCTTTCCCCGGAGCGCTCAGCCGCATGCAGGCCCTGACCGAAGCCGGGAGGCGCGCTGCGGTGGTGATGGCCGGCGTCGTGGTGATGCTGGCGGTTGCGGGCCTGCTCGAAGGCTTCGGGCGGCAGCTCATCGACAACACCGTTGCGCGCTTTGCAGTCGCAGCAGGTATGGCGGCGCTGTGGGGTATCTATTTCTATTACCGGCCGAGGCAAGCATGAGCGCCGCGCCGGTTTCCGTAAGCCCGCTGGACAAGAGCACGCGCGAGCTGATCACGCCGGAAGGCATCGATCTCAGGCTCGTGCTGGCCGATGGTGGCGAGCGCGCGGCCGCGTTCCTGCTCGATCTTGCGATCATGGTGGGGCTGCTGATCGGCGCGACCATTCTCATTCTCGTGGTGTCGCTTTCGAGCAGCTATTCGCCGCGCGAGCTTTTGTTCGCGCTCTGGTTCCTGGTGTTCTTCTTCCTGCGCAATTTCTATTTCATGGCGTTCGAACTGACGCCGCGTGCGGCGACGCCCGGAAAGCGCGCGCTCGGCATCCGGGTTGCGATGCGCGATGGCGGGCCTCTCACGGCGGAAGCGATCTTCCTGCGCAATGCGACGCGGGAGCTGGAGCTGTTTCTGCCGCTCAGCGTGCTCGCCGCGCCGGGCATCGGCATCGACGCGTGGGTCGCGCTCATGGGGCTCGTCTGGTGCGGTGTGTTCGTTCTGTTTCCGCTGTTCAACAAGGACAGGCTCCGCGTCGGCGATCTGATCGGCGGAACCTGGGTGGTGCGCGCGCCCAAGCGCGTGCTCGACATCGACCTTGCCGCCAATCCCGCGGGCAGTTTCACGAACGAGGCGCTCGATGCCTATGGCGTGAAGGAACTCACCGTGCTCGAGGACGTGCTGCGCCGGAAGGATCCCGCTGTCGTCGCGGCCGTTGCCATGCGCATCCGCTCCAAGATCGGCGTGCGCGCCGATCAGCCCGATCTCGAATTCCTGCAGTCCTATTACACCGCGTTGCGCGGCCGGCTGGAGTCGCGCCTCCTGTTCGGCCGCCGCCGCAAGGACAAGTTCGACAAGGGTTAGGCGAAGACCGCCGCCATCTCCTCCGGCCCAACGCCTTCCTTCACCAGCCTGAGTTCATAGTAGATGGATGCGACCCCGGCGGCGCTGATCAGCCCGAGAACGGCGCGAACCAGACCGGATATGACCATGAAGGTGATCGTGGCGTTGGCAGCCGCACCATTGCCGATCATCGAAACGCCTGAAAGCGGGCGGATTACCAGGTCGACCACAAAACTCAGCACGACGAAGATCACGAAGATGCCGAATATCGAGCCTTTGTAGCCACTGGTCAGCGATGAGCTGCGCCGGAGCGTATCCATGACGCCCGTTTGTTCGGCCACCCGCACCGGCGTGATGACAGACCACATCAAGGCCAGGATGATTCCGGGAACAGCCAACAACAGAAAGCCAAGCCCGATGCCAAGGGCTGCCAGAAGAACGATACCCGTGAGCGGGAGAACGTTTCTGATGCCGGTCGAAAAACAATCGCCGAATGACGCTTTGCCGCCATTCAGGGACACGATCGTCCCGTGTGTGATGGCGGCCTGCAGAAGATTGGAGAAGATGAAATAAACAAGGAATCCCACGATGGCGACCGCGACCAGGGCGGGCAGAGCTCCAGGCTGCGTGAGCGTTTCCCGCGTCACCAACGCTTGGCGCCCAACGCCGAAATAGACCAAAAGCACGCTATAGAAGGTGAATATCCAATAGGGAATCGACAGCAGCAAAGAGAGCCCAAAGAACGTCACCGGATTCTTGCCGATGACGTCGAAGGTGCGGCTGATAACGCGACCGATCTCGAAATGCGCCGGTGTTCCGGCAATGCCCGCAGCCATGCTGATGCCCCCGATTCCCACGATCGAGATTACAGCATTTGCACGCAATACGATAATTGTAAAAGCGCCATGGGACGCTCGCTCAATGCGGACGTCCCATTTTAGGTCGTTTCGATGACCGGCGAGAGGCGGGGGCGCGGCCTACCAATAATAATAGTGGTCGCGTTCCCAGCGGCGATGCGCGTAGTAGCGGCGGTGGTGATAGTAGCCGCGGCCTGCGTGGTATTCGCGGCAGTCGTGGTCGCGTGCGATCGCATTGCCGATCAGGCCGCCGGCGACCGCACCGCCGACGATGGCAAGGCCGTTGCCGTGGCTGGCGAGACCGCCGATCAATCCGCCGCCCACTGCGCCGCCGACCGTTGCGCCCGTATGGGAACGCCCGCTGCAGTAATCGGCGCTGGCTGACATGGTGCCGAGGCCGAGCGCAAGCGCGGAGGCTGCGGCGATCCGGAATATGTTCATCGTCATGGCTCCTTGAAAATCGAGGTACTGCTCAATGGATAACGCAGAATAGCACGGAAATTTCCCCCGCCCATGGGGACCGGCCTCAGACCAGGTAGAAATCGAGCACGGCCGGGATCGTGTCGTTCAGGAGCAGGATTTTCTTGGACGCGATGAGAATGCCGCCTTCGCCCTTGTCCAGCGTGTATTCATAGCGGCCGAAAAACACATGCTCGCGGCCGGCGCGCACGTCGTTCAGATGAACGGCGAAGCTTGCGCTGACTTCAGCGGTGCTGTCATCGGCACGTTCGATCAGCACATTGGTCACGCTATGGACCGAGCGCGGCAGCACGGCTGAGGCGACCGAGAGACCTGAGCGGATGCGCCACACCCGCTCCTCGAGATTGCGGCGGCCGCGGTAGTAAATGAGCGACAATTCCCGGTCCGGATCCTCGGTCGGCGCGGTCTCGTCGCGCCACGCCGGAACCCAGAACACCGCGTCCTCGGCATAGAGCGCGAGCCACGCGTCCCAGTCGCGGCGGTCGAGAAGCAGCGCCTCGCGGAACAGGAATTCTTCCGCCCCCGCACGATCGATCATGGCAGCGCCTTCGCCATGCGCCGTGCCCATTCGCGATAGTAGCTGTGGAACAGCGTCTCGTCGCAGAGCTGCGAATCGGCAAGCACGCTACGCGCGGGGGTCATGCCGATCATATCGGAATACGCATTGCCGCCTGTGCGGCTTGCCGTCATGCCGCGGCAATAGCCCTGCAGCCACGGCTCGACGCGGCCCGCGAACCCGCGCTGGCAATTCTCGTAAGCCACGGTGTCGTCCGGCGTCGCAAGCCCGCTCGGATTGAAGAAATCCTCGTATTGCCGGATGCGCAGCCGCCGCGCATTGGCGCTTTCGCCCTTGGGCGCGAGGCACCAGGTGCGCATCTCGGTCCTGCGCGCGGAGATCGGCCGGATGACGCGCAGCTGGCTCGATGCGCTCTCGCCGATCTGCATGTTGGGAAAGATGGTGAGGTTGCGCATGTTGAAGATCCAGTCGCGCTTCGTCTCTCCCACGCGCGCGGCAATCGCCTCCGCGCTTTCGTAGAGCGGCATCGCGTCGGACACGCCCATCACGCCCCAGTTCAGCACATGGCCGTTCGCGAAGCTGTAGCTGCCGCCCTGCACGCCCTTCGAATCCTCGCTCCAGTTTCGATTGCTCTCCCACACCGAACGCGTCGCCTCAGCGCCCGCTTCGCTTTTGCGCCGGTCGATCAGTCGGATGTAGGAGGGATGGACCGAGGTGAAGTGATACGCGTCGGAACAGTTCTCGAGCTGGAGCTTCCAGTTGCCTTCATAGGTGAAGGTCACGCCGCCGGGCACGAGTTCGGGACCGTCTTCGCCCTGGTCCGCGACGAGATCGAGCAGCTTTGCCGCTTCGCCAAGATGTTCGGCGAGCGGCACGACACCACCGGTCAGGCTGCCGAACAGGAACCCACGATACTCCCCGAAGGCGGGCAGGCGGGCGAGGTCGTGGCTCTGCGCGCGGAACGCGTCGGTGTAGCAGCCTTCCGCCTCCCATTTGACCGCGCGGTTCTTCCCCGCACTGTCGAACGACCAGCTGTGATAGGCACAGACATGCAGCCGCGCGTTGCCGCACTGGCGCTGCGCGATCTGCGCGCCCCGATGTGGGCAGGAATTGACGAAAGCGCCGAGCGCGCCGTCGCCGTCGCGCATCACAAGGATGGGGACGCGGCCTATGACGGTGGTGAAGTAGTCGTGCGGCGCCGGCGCCTGCGAGGCGATCCCTAAGAACACCCAGCCGCTTTCGAAGATGTTGCGCAGTTCGAGGTCGAACACGGCGGGATCGTCGAAGATTGCGCGGTTCACGCGAAACACGCCGTCGCCCGGCCGGTCGTCGATGAGCGCCGATAGCGCGTTCATGCCCTGATCCCTTCCCAGGCCAGCGTGCCATCTTTCGCGCGCCGATGCACGGGCCGCTACTTTGCGATACCCAGCCTGCGCGCGACAAAGGGCGTGAACGGCGGTGCAAGAACGAGCGTGAGCAGGATCACCCACATGCCCACCTCCACCAGCCCGTTCACCGGCGTCGTCATGCGCGCCACCACCGTTACCAGCAGCACCGCTGGGATCGCGCCGGTCTCGCGCACGAAAGAAATGAACAGCAGTTCTCTTACGGAAAGCCCGCGCGGGCTGTCTGGAAACAGTGCGTAGATTCCAAGCATCAGGAACACCATCGCAGGCCGTAGCACGAACATGAAGATCAGTCCTGCCGCGATGCCGAGCGGCGCGTAGGCGATGAGCGCGTGGATATCGACCATCGCGCCGACGAGAAGGAAAATCACCGGCTTCGCGACGCCGTCGATCACCTGATAGAAGAAGCGTTCGATTTCCGCCATGTGTTCCTCTGCATGGAACAGCAGGCCCGCGAAAAAGGCCGCGAGAAATCCGCTTCCGCCAAGCGCCGTGGAACCGACGAAGGCGATGATCGGCGCTGCCAGGAAATAAACCTGGTCCGCGCCATAGCCCGCCGCATGTCGGCGCTTGATCCGCGCCAGAATCCACAGAAGCGCAAACCCGCCAAGGCCGAAAAGAACGCCATATCCCGTTTGCCGGGCAAGGAATTGGAAATCCTCCGGCGTTGCCAGCGCCGCATAGGCGGCGGTCAGCGTCAGCGCAGCGAGTGGCAGCTTCAAGAGCGCCGCGGTCAATAATGTTCCGACTACATCGTTCAGCGCGCTTTCCGCGATGACGATGTCCTTGGCGGCGGGCCGCTTGAACCGCACATTCTCGAGCACCGGGATGATCGCCGCGGGATCGGTCGAAGCGAGTATTCCACCCAACAGGATGATGACCGCGACGGGCAGTGCGAAGCCGAGGGCCGGCCCTAGCCCGCCCAGCACCGCCGAGAATGCGTATCCGGTCACGAGCACGCCGGGCACGGCGAGCAACAGGATCTTCACCAACAGGCGCAGGAATTCGGAGAGCGGCATTTCAAGCCCGCCGCCGAAGAGGATCAGTGCCGCGCTTACCGTCACGAGCGATGAAAGCGCGGTCGTGTTGCTCACGATGGGCTGAAAGAGCGTATGCCCCGCCATGCCAAGCGCGATGGCGACGACGAAGGACGGCAGCGGCGTGCCGTGCGTGGCATAGAAGCTCCCAAAGCTGCAGAGCGCGAACAGGCAGAGCGCCGCCAGCACGGGCGCAAACGGCGTGTCGTCCATCGCGGCAAGGTGCTTCAGGATGTCTTCGCCCGCGACATTGGAGATTGCGGCCAGCAAGGCGACCGCCAGCACGAGCCAGAGATAGGGCAGGCGCGGCGATATCGGCCTGGCGATGGTATCCGTCATGGCATTTCCGTGTCTGGCGTGAATCGCGCGGAGCGTAGCGCGGCCCGGCACCCGCGATCTATGCTTGGTACATGTGGACGGTTGAGCGCAAAGAGATCGCGGGGCAGGTGGGGGAGATTCTCTCCATCACGACCGGCCAGCACCTGCTCTCTGTTAGCGAAGCCATTGTGCTATGGCGTGAGGTCGCTTCCTTCCGCGAGCTCTTTGTCGCCGCACTCGCTGCGTCGGCGTATCCGGCGTTCTTCTGGGAAATGCCGCCGCTCACGCCCGCCACGCTTTCGCATCCGTTCGAATGCGCGCTGATTTGCAGCGATGCGCTGGCGCGGATGCGCGCGAACGATAAGGACTTTGCAGAGCACCTGCGCGATGCGGACACGATTGCAGTGTTTCCCAATCTCGGCGGCGATGCGCTGCTCGTCGCGCCAAGAAAGATCGCGGACGCCGGTTGCTACGGCCACATCGCGGCGTTCCTGCGACTCGGCCCGCGCGAACAGCAGCACGCGCTGTTTCGTGCGCTGGCTCTGGAGATCGAGAAGCGGCTGGCCGCGTCACGCCGGCGCTTTTGGGTCAGCACCTCGGGTCTCGGCGTGCCGTGGGTGCACGTACGATTGGATTCGGTTCCGAAGTACTATCAGTACCGGCGCTATGCCGAGGGATGACAGGCAATCGCTGTGGACTTCAGGCCGAACGCAAGACGTCAAAAAGCTCCCGGCGCGATGCCGGGAGCCTTCCAATGAGTCCAACAGAGTGGTGGTTTATCTGTTGCGGTTGTGATCGTCGCGCCTGTCGTCACGCCTGTCCTGGCGGTCATTCTTCAGCTCGCGCTGGTCCTGCCTGACATCCTGGCGATCGGACCTCATCTCACGCTGGTCGTTGCGCACACCGCCGGCATTGTTTGTACGGAAGCGCGCATTGATGCGGTCGGCATTGCCGAAGCCGAAATTACGCCCGTCGCGGAACGAACCGCCATTGCGGAACACGATCGTGGCCGGCATCGGGCCGCCGCGCCATTCGTTGCGATGCCAGCGTCCGTTCACATAGAACATCCGCTCGCCGCGGCGCATCTGCCAGCGATACGGCCCATGATACCAGGCGCCGCCGATATAGATCGGATCGTAATAGTAGCTGTCGTCATAGGCGACGTAGCCGGGGCCGTAGGGCGAAATATAGCCCGGACCCGGAATGCCAATGCCGATCGAAACGCCGACACCAGCACTGGCCGGTTGCGTGAGCGTCGCCGTCGAACCGAGAAGAACCGCAGCCGCGAAGGCCGACTTGAGAAGCATTTTCATCGCAATTCCTTTGTTTGCGGGACAATCCGCGCGGCGTCATGCCGCCCGGTTCCCGTGAATTTCGCCTTGATTGGTGCTTGTCTGCGCAGGCGGGCCGAAAAGGGCCTATTGGGCGCTCTGCAGCTGTATACGCGGGGAAATTTTGATTTCCACCGGAGTGGTAACCCTCATCTCACCGGTTTGGTTGCATGTTCGCCCGCCTGATCGCCTGGATGTCGTTTTCCAGCGCATTGAGAAAGCGCGAACGATCCCGGGGCGTGAATTCGGCATTGCGGGTGGGATTGCCCGTGGCCTCGCGCAGATGACGCTGGAATTCGCGCATGCCGAGTGCGGTGCCGATATTGTCCGGCGTGAAGGCGTCGCCGTTGGGCCTGAGAACGCGTGCGCTCTTGGACAGGCAGCGCGCCGCGAGCGGAATGTCGGACGTGATCGCGATATCGCCGGCCCCGATATGATCGGCGATCCAGTTGTCGGCCGCGTCCGCGCCGTCGGTCACGACGATCGTCTGGATCAGAGGATGCGGCCGCGGGCGTATGCCGCCATTGCTGACAATGAAAACGTTCAGGCTGTGCCGTCCGGCGACCTTTTCCACCTCGGCCTTCACCGGGCAGGCATCGGCATCGACGTAGATATCGAGCATGCACTCAGGATACAGGCGGCAATCGGAATTGCCATGGTGCGCGGTCTGACGGGATAGTGCGCGCAAGACGGGGAGACTCCACATGCCCAAACTTGCAAAACCGGTGAGCGCGTCCACGGCCAAGGGTACCTGTGTTTGCGGCGCCGTGCGGATCGAGATCGACGTGCCGGCGTTCTGGGCCTGGCACGATCATTCCAAGGCGAGTCAGCACGCGCAGGGCTGCGCCTATGCCACGTATGTCGGTTGCTGGCGCAGCAAGGTTCGCGTCGTGAAGGGCGCAAGGAGCATCGCAAGTTTCGAAGACAAGACGTCACGCACCGTCCGCAGCTTCTGCCGGACATGCGGAACACCGCTTCTCTATGAGCGCTCGCATTCGCCCAAGATGGTCAACCTCCCGCGCGCGCTCTTCGAGTCCGGTACGGGCCGCGAACCGCGCTATCACATCCGCATCGAGGAATCGCCGGAATGGGAATATCGCGGCGCCAAGCTCTCACCGCTGAAGGGCTATCCGGGTGTGCTGTGGGAAAGAGGCAAGAAGCGGCCGCGTGCCGCCGAAGTGTTCCCGCCGGCGTGGACCTCCTGACTTTCCCCTTGATGTTTATTCCTCAATTGCTCCACTTGTCGCAGCTTGCAACTGACAGGGCATCTGGCCATGCTGTGAGTGACACGCGGTTTTGCATGGTCTTTCGCAGCGCGCGATACGCGAACACGTCATTGTCGGTGCAGGCAAATCTCGTTACCGCGTTCAGCACATAGTCACTGTTCGGATAACGCTTGCGATAAGCCTCCAGGCCGCTTTTCATCAGAGCGGGATCTGCTTTCGCCGCTTCCACGACATTGAAATCTCCGCGCTCCAGATTGCCGTAGGTAAGATAGAGACGGGCATAAAGAGCGGGGTCGACCTGTCCGCTGCCTGGTTCCATGGAAACTGCGAGAATAAAATTATCGACGAGCTCAGTCGATCCGCCCCAACGCGGCATCAGGCTGACGAGCATCTGACGATACGGCGGAAAATACGCCCTATATCTGGCGTTCCCTTCATCGAAGGTAGCGCGCTGATCGTCGCTGGGAATCGAAAGATCGCGATCCACGCCCAGGGAGAGGGTATACCATTCTGGCCTCCTTTCCCTGGGGTTTATAACGCGAAGACTTTCTGCCGACATTTCTGCTCGCGCGAGATACATCGCCATTGCGGTCCCGCTGACCGACGATGCAATGCCATAGCCGCGCGCGCCATATGCCCAGTCACGAAAAATCAGTGCTTCTACCAGTGAAGGTTCGGCGGAGTCCTTGACGGAACGTTTCCACAGTGCGGCGCGCCTCAATGCTTCGGTTACGGAAATCCTTCCATAAGAAAACAGCGTGTCGAGACCGGACCAAACACCCTCGTAATGCGAACTTCCGTCGGGAAGGTCGGCAAGATTTGCAGAATATTTCCGAACCTCCGCATCCAGCGCCGCGTAGTCGCCCGTCATGAACAATTGCTGGGCCAGGCAACCTTCAGCATGCCTTTGATAGGGGCCGTCACTGGTGGAATCGGTCGCGCCAACGGATTTCTCAAATGCCTGAGGTGCCTCGACGCAGGCCCACGCATGCCCGAGGACATGGCCCATCACCCAATTCACGGGTGCGTTGTCGTACAGCGGGCGCGGCATGTTTCCAGCGGCAATCAGAAGCTTCAGGCGATCCATTTTCGCTTGAACAACATTTGTTTTCTGGAGGTCGTCGAGCGCTTCCTGAATGTGCTCTGGCGCGTTGTCCTGGGCGGCGATGACAGCCTTGGCCCATTCGAAGCGAAGTCTGGCAAATTCAGCGACCAAAGGAACCATCGGGTTTCCTTTGTCTCCGGACTGCTCGGCTTCCTTGCCCAGTCGTGCGCTGGCGCCGTCCCAAAACGGCAGGATGTCTGTCTGGAAGCGCTTCGCCAGCTCATCCTGGCTTATGGTCTGACTTGCCGCCTGGGTTCCGAGGGTTTGCCAGAGCCGCAGATTTTGCGCTTCTCCGCTCAAATACCAGCGGTGAGTCGAAGCAAATTCGTCAAGCGCCGACGAACGATATTGTAGCGCGCCCACGTACCAGAGAAGTGCAACTGCGAAACCGCTTATCGCTATTGCTGCGATCGCGCTTCGCTGGAGGGGAAGCGGATGGCGACGATCGGCTGGCCGGATCGTTGTCGCGCCGATGATCAGCCCGCCGATCAATCCCCCAATATGAGCGGCATTGTCCACATTCGGCTGCGTTGCGCCGCCGACGAGGCTGACCAGAACAAAAATGGAAGCAGGGACCCAATAGCGCAGTGCCCACAACGGAATGTCGTTCCGGAAGAAGGAAAGGAAGACGACAAGTGCCCCCAGCAATCCGAAAATCGATCCAGATGCACCGACGCTGACCTGGTCGGGAATCCATCCAATGCTCACCAGACCCGCAAAAGTGCCGGATGCGAGATAGATGAACAGTAACGAAAAGCTTCCAAAAAGCTTTTCGACAAGCCGCCCCACGCTCCACAGGACCCACATATTGATGGCGATGTGGAGGATGTTGATGTGCACAAACTGATAGGTAAGAAGACGCCACCATTGCCCAGACAGGTCCAGCGACCCCGAATTTCCACCCCAGGCGGCAAGCGTGTTTGGGTCAAAAGCCCAAATTGAGCCCGATGTTGCAGCCATTGCGACGAACACAACGACATTGATGGCGATTATCAGTACGGTCGCCCAGGTCGTAGAAGACGGAAGGCTATAGGCCTTGAGCAGCGACCCAGCCGGTAGATTTGCGCGCAAGTCACCGATTGTTTCTTGATGATCACCCATGTGCTGCCCTGCTGCTGTAATGCTGCTGCCCTAGTTCTGGACTTTACGCGTCAGGGAGAGTGCACAGTCAAATTGTTCCTTGGGTTGTGGAGTGCCGGGCCGAAAAAAGAAGGCTCGTGCGGGCCCTCCCCGGCTTCCGCTGCTGTGGTCGCCTTCGAGGCGTGCTGCGCTCGCGTTTCAGGATGACGCGCCTCCACGCAAGGTCGTTACCTTGTAGCGGTGGTTGGGTCCGGCGTGGCGGGCGTTGAAAAAAATCGCAGGACCATGTCGATTCCCGGACGCCCCGTTCGTCGGTACGGCATGAGGTCGATGAGACCGGTCAACCAGGGAGACAGACGATGCGTGTGATGGTGTTGGCGAAAGTCGATGAGAGCCAGATGAATCTGGAGCCCACGCCCGAGATGGTCGCGGCGTTCAGGGCGATGGACGAATTCACCGAGGAGCTGGTCAAGGCCGGCGTCTTTGTGGCGGGTGCTGGGCTCAAGCCCTCGGCCCAGTCCAAGCGTATCGTCGACGACGGCAAAACGCGCACGGTCATCGACGGGCCGTTCGCCGAGAGCCGCGAGATGGTCGTCGGGTTCTCGATCTGGGAGGTCAAGGACATGGAAGAGGCCATGGCCTGGGCGATGCGCAGCCCCGCCGTGCCGGGCCAAGCCGGTGTGATGGAAATTCGGCCATTTTACGAAGTGGCGGATCTGGCCGATTTTGTGACCCCCGAGGAGCTTGCGAATCCCCGCACCGGCGAACGCGGGAAGCTCGGCGTCGCCTGATATTGCCTGCCGCTTGCCCGCCTTGAGGCTTTGGCCGACAAGGCGGGATGGGCGAGACGCACCGGGCAATCGAGGCGATTTTTCGAATTGAGCGGGCCAGGTTCATCGCCGGCCTCGCCCGGATGGTGCGCAATATCGACCGTGCCGAGGAACTGGCGCAGGACGCGTTGGTGATTGCGCTCGCCGAATGGCCGAAGACCGGCGTTCCGTTAAATCCCGGCGCCTGGCTGATGACGACCGCCAAACGCCGCGCCATCGACGCGATCCGTCGCGACAGGATGCGCGAACGCAAGCACGAGGAGATCGCGCGGGAGCTGGATAGCGCTGCTGGCGTCGGGGCGATCGAAGCGGCGATGGATGACGATCTTGGTGACGAGCTGCTTGGTCTCATCTTCACAGCCTGCCATCCCGTTCTGTCGCCGGACGCCCGCGCGGCGCTCACGCTGCGTATCATCGGCGGACTGACGACGGATGAGATCGCGCGCGCGTTCCTCACCAGCGAAGCGACCATCGCCCAGCGTATCGTGCGCGCGAAGAAGACGATCGCGAAAGCCGGATTGCGTTTCGAGGTGCCGCGTGGCGCCGAGCGTGTGGCGCGGCTCCCCTCGGTGCTGGAAGTCGTCTATCTCATCTTCAATGAAGGCTACGCTGCCACAGTCGGCGACGATCTTGTCCGGCCGGGGCTGTGCCTGGAGGCACAACGTCTGGGCCGCATCCTGGCAGGCCTGATGCCTGACGACGCAGAAGTGTTCGGGCTGCTCGCCCTGATGGAGATCCAGGCATCGCGCCTGCCGGCACGCGCCGGTCCGGACGGCGCATTCGTGCCGCTGCCCGAACAGAACCGCGCACGCTGGGACCAGTTGATGATCCACCAGGGCCTCGACGCGCTGGCTCGTGCCGAAACGCTCGGCGGCGACGGTCCTTACGCGTTGCAAGCAGCACTTGCAGCCTGCCATGCACGCGCGCGCACCGCAGACGATACCGACTGGTTCCGCATCGCCGCGCTCTATGATCGGCTCCGTATCGTGCTGCCCTCGCCGGTGGTCGACCTCAACCGTGCGATCGCCCACAGCATGGCTTTGGGCCCGGAAGCGGGTCTGCGGCTGCTGGATGAGATTGCGGACGCCGATGTATTGCGCAACTACGCGCCACTACCCGCGGCACGAGGCGATTTTCTGTTGCGGGCCGGCCGGCTGGCCGAGGCGCGCTCAGAATTCCAGGCGGCGGCCAAACTCACCCGCAACGCACGGGAGGTGGCTTTCCTCCTCGCCCGCGCGGATGCTTGTATACTTCCCGCATGAGCGCAAAACCCGTCTCCATCCGCGTGAGCGACGCGAGCGTTTCCGGCTTGTGGCAAAAGCCGCGGGCTGCGAAGGCGGTGCTCGTGCTGGCGCATGGCGCGGGTGCGGGCATGGCGCATCCTTGGATGACTGCGGCTGCCGACGGCCTCGGTGAGCGCGGGATCGCGACGTTGCGGTTCAACTTTCCCTACATGGAGCGCGGCTCGAAGCGGCCCGATGCGCCGGCGCTCGCCCACGCGGCCGTTCGCGCGGCGACCTTGGAGGCCGCCCGGCTTGGGCCCGGCCTGCCGCTCTTCGCCGGCGGCAAGTCCTATGGCGGCCGGATGACGTCGCAGGCGCAGTCCGCAGAGCCGCTCGCCGGCGTGCGCGGGCTCGTGTTTTTTGGATTTCCGCTTCATCCCGCCGGTGCGCCCGGAACCGACCGCGCCAAGCATCTCGACGCGGTCAAGGTGCCGATGCTGTTCCTCCAGGGCACGAACGACGCGCTTGCCGATCTGAAGTTGTTGAAGAAGGTGGTCGCCGGGCTCGGCGCGCGCACCACGCTCTCGCTCAGCGAGCATGCCGATCACAACTTCCACGTGCCAGCGAAGTTCGGCGGCAATGACACGGCCGTGATGGCATCGGTGCTCGACACCGCACGCGACTGGATGATCGCGCGCACATCGTAGTTCAGATTCGATCAGATCACGCCGAGCTGTTTGCCGACTTTCTCGAAGGTCTTCAGGGCGAAGTCGATCTGTGCGTCGGTGAGCGTGGCGCAGGCCTGGATGCGCAGCCGCGCGGCGCCCTCCGGCACTACGGGATAGCCGAAGCCGGTGATGAAGATGCCTTCGGCGAGAAGGGCCTGGCTCATCTTGATGGCGAACGCGGTGTCACCGACGATGATCGGCACGATCGCGCTCTCGCCTTCGAGCGGCTTGAAGCCGCGCGCCTTGAGCCCCGCGCGCAGATTGCGCGTGATCTCGTGAAGGCGGGCGACGCGTTGTGGCTCGTTGTTGAGGATGTCGATGGCCTTGCCGGCACTGGCGGCGATGGTCGCCGGAAGGGCGTTCGAGAAAAGCTGCGGACGCGACACCTGCATCAGGTAGTCGATGACCGTTTTCGATCCCGCAACATAGCCACCGGCCGCACCGCCCAGCGCCTTGCCCAGCGTGCCGGTGATGATGTCGATCTGGCCTTCGACGCCGAAATGCTCCGCCGTGCCGCGGCCGTGGGTGCCCATGACACCGGTGCCATGGGAATCATCCAGGATAATCGAGGCGCCATGCTTTTTCGCGAGCGCGATGATGTCGGGCAGGGGTGCGATGTCGCCTTCCATGCTGAAGACGCCGTCGGTGACGATGAAGATGCGCCGTGCGCCCTTTACCGCGTCGAGCTTGGCGTCGAGATCGGCCATGTCGGCGTGCTTGTAGACGTGGCGCTTCGCCTTCGCTGCGCGGCAGCCGTCGATCAGGGAGGCGTGGTTGAGCTCGTCCGAGACGAGTGCGTCGCTCTCGTTGGTGATTGCGGGGATCAGGCCGGTATTCGCGGTCCAGCAGGACACATAGGTCAAGGCCGCTTCGGTGTGCGAAAGCCTCGCTAACGACGTCTCGATGTCTTCGTGGATCGAGAATGTGCCGCAGATGAAGCGCACCGACGCCGTGCCCGCGCCGTAGTCCTTGAGCGCTTTGCGCCCCGCTTCGATCACATCGGGGTGGTCGGCAAGGCCGAGGTAATTGTTCGACGACAGCACCAGCACGGGGCCGGATTTCTCCGCCATCGTGACTTCGGTATCCATCGGCCCGGTGATGTGGCGGAAGGTCTTGAGCGTGCCCGCCTTCGCCATTGTGGCGAGATCGCCGGACAGGCTCTCGTCGAGCGCCGCCGTCACAGTTCGCTCCAGTCGAGGATGACCTTGCCGGAATTGCCGGAACGCATCACGTCGAAGCCCTTCTGGAAATCCTTGTAGGAGTAGCGATGGGTGATGAGGCTATCGAGATCCATACCGCTGCGGATCATCTGGGTGAGCTTGTACCAGGTCTCGCCGAACATGCGGCCATAGATGCCGCGGATGTTGAGGCCCTTGAAGACCACCGCGTCCCAGTCGACGCCCGTCTCGCCCGATTGGATGCCGAGCATCGCGATCTTGCCGCCATGCGCCATGGTGTCGATCATCTGGCGCAGGCCGTCGGCATTGCCCGACATTTCGAGGCCGACATCGAAGCCTTCCTGCATGCCGAGGCTCTTCATCACCTCTTTGAGGTTCTGGTTTTTCACATTGACGGTCGCGGTCGCCCCCATCTTGTCGGCAAGGCCGAGGCGGTAATCGTTGATGTCGGTGATGACGACAAAGCGCGCGCCGGCCTTGAACGCCATCGCGACGGCCGCGACCCCGATCGGGCCCGCGCCGGTAATCAGGACGTCTTCGCCGACGAGATCGTAGGAGAGAGCAGTGTGCGCCGCGTTCCCCAGTGGATCGAAGATCGCGTAAAGCTCGAGCGGGACCTGCGGATCGCAATGCCAGATATTCGGCGCCGGCACGGCGACGTATTCCGCGAAAGCGCCGTCGCGGTTCACGCCCACGCCCAGCGTGTTGGCGCAGAGATGCCTCCGCCCGGCAAGACAGTTGCGGCAGTGGCCGCAGACGATGTGGCCTTCGGCGCTGACGAGGTCGCCCACCTTGTGCCCGGTGACATTGCTGCCGACGGCCACGACGCGGCCGACAAATTCATGGCCGGCCACAGTGCCCGGCTTGATCGTCTTCTGCGCCCAGCTGTCCCAATTGTAGATGTGGACGTCGGTGCCGCAGATGCCGGTCTTCAGCACCTTGATCAGCACATCATCGATGCCATAGCTCGGCTCGGGCACGTCTTCGAGCCAGATGCCGGGTTCAGCTTTGGATTTGACGAGTGCCTTCATAGCGCGCCTCCGTTGGAGGAACGCCGAATAACCCCGCTTCTTTTGGTTAGCAAGATCGGCAGGAGGCCTTGGGGACCGGCTGGCGGATTATGTCAGAAACGCCATCGCGGCACCGGCCACGATTGCGCTCATCGCAAAGATCGTGAAACGCACGCTCGGAAGCGGCCAGCCGCGTTGGACCGCGACGGTCTCGTCGTTCCAAACGTGATAGGAGGTGTCGATCGTTGCCATTGCCGTCGCCGCGTAGCCAGTCGGAGAGCAAACGTTGCAAACCGCGTGCGCGTTCCGGCGCCGAGGGTCTCGCGACGAATATTCTGGAGAGCGTGGTGAATTATCGCTGTCCGCCAAAGCCGCCGAACCCACGATTGTCTGGGGAGGGCCCTAAGCCGTTGTATTTATTTGCTAAGGGCTTGGCTTCGACGCTGGTATTATAGCCAGGACGACGCTTTTGTTCCCGGCTCGCCTATCGGCCTCTATTGCAGTGTTCCAACGCGGGAACAATTGTCGTCGATAACCGTTCATGTCGCGGGTTGTTGGGGTGCAGGGCGTTTTGTCTGTCAATCGCTGGTTATTGCTGGCCATCGTTCCGCTGTTTTTGCTCTTGGCCGTCGGCGGATATCTGTCCGTTCGCTTCGCCGCCGATGAGCGCGAGCAGCAGGCGTGGGTGGTCCACACCTATCAGGTCATCGATCGCCTTCAGAGGGTGCTCGTCGACGTTCAGGAAGCCGAAGCAGGCCAGCGCGGCTATCTGCTGACGCGGCAGGATCGCTTTCTGACGCCCTACCGCTCGGGCGTTGCAAAGGCGCGCCAGGATCTCGACGTCTTTCAGAGCCTGACGACCGACAACCACGTACAGCAGCTTCGTGTCCGCCAGCTTCGCGAGCTGGTCGAGGCCAGATTCAAGGCGCTCGACACGACATTGAACGCCGCGGACGAAACGGCCGTGGCAAATCCGAAGATGCTGACCGCGATGGACGAAGGCAGGGCCCGGATGGAGCAGGTCCGCACGGGCCTCAGCCGTGGGATGGCCGCGGAGAGCCGCCTGCTCGCAACCCGCGTTGCCGCGCGCCGCCACGCGGAGCAAAAGGAAATCCTCTACACCTCAATCGCCGCCCTGATCGCGCTCGGCGTGATGCTGGGCACCGCGATTCTCCTGGTTTTCAACAATTTCCGGCTCGCGCGCAGCGAGCGCAAGCTCGAAAACGAGTCGGCGATTCTCCAGACCACGCTCGACACCGTGCACGATGGCATCGCGATGTTTGCCTCCGATGGCGAGTTGTGCGTGTTCAACCAGAACTTCTTTACCTATCTCGATCTGCCCGAGACGCTGGCGCGCAAAGGCACGCTGCTTTCGGCACTCCTGGGAGTCGAACAGCGCCAGCAGCGCAATGCGCTTGCGACCGCGACGGCAGAGCTGGAAACACCGGTCCGAAACGTGTCGGTGAACGGCCGCGAAATCGAGATCTACAGCAGGCCTGTGCCGACCGGCGGATTCATCGTGGTCTGCGCCGACGTTACCGCCCGCATGCACGCGGAACTGGCCGCGCGCCAGGCGCAGAAGATGGAGGCGATCGGCCATCTCACCGGCGGCGTGGCGCACGATTTCAACAATCTTCTGCAGGTCATCGGCGCCAGCCTCGATCGCACCGCGCAGGACAAGGAGGGCGATCCCAAGCGCGCAGAGCGCATCCAGAATGCGCTCAATGCGGTGTCGCGCGGGGCGCGGCTGACGGCGCAACTGCTGGCATTCGCTCGCCGGCAGGCGCTCGATCCGCGCTCCACCAATGTCGGGCGCGTGATCCAGGACATGACCGACCTTCTGCGCCGGACGCTGGGCGAGCGGGTCGAGGTCGAAAGCATCGTCGCCGGTGGACTGTGGAACACGATGGTCGATCCCAGCCAGGTCGAAAACGCGATCCTGAACCTCGCCATCAATGCGCGCGACGCGATGGTGGATGGCGGCAAGCTCACGATCGAAGTGGCGAACGCGTTCCTGGATGACGCCTACGCGGCACAGCATGCCGAAGTGACGGCCGGCCAATACGTCATGATCGCGATCAGCGACACCGGTACGGGAATGCCGCGGGATGTCATCGCGCGTGCATTCGAACCGTTCTTCACGACCAAGCCGGAAGGCCGCGGTACGGGCCTTGGTCTCAGCCAGGTCTATGGTTTCGTCAAGCAGTCCGGCGGCCACATCAAGATCTACAGCGAGATTGGCCAGGGCACGACGATCAAGGTCTATCTTCCGCGCACGCGCAAGCCGCAGGAGACGATCGGTCCTGTGGCAACGGGCCCGGTCGAAGGCGGCACGGATTGCATCCTCGTTGTCGAAGATGACGCCGACGTGCGTGCCGCCACCGTCGATATGCTGAGCGACCTCGGTTACCGCGTTCTTAAGGCTGAAAATGCCGAACAGGCGCTGACCATCCTGACGAGCGGTGCCCCCGTCGATCTTCTCTTCACGGATGTCGTCATGCCCGGCCCGATCGGCGTGCGCGAAATGACGCGCCGCGCGCAGGCACTGCTGCCAGATATCGTCGTGCTTTACACGTCGGGCTATACGCAGAACGCGATCGTTCACAACGGCAAACTCGACGACGATGTGTCGCTCTTGAGCAAGCCCTATCGGCGCGAGGATCTGGCGCGTAAGATACGAGCGATGTTGAACACCAGACGCACCACAGCAACCGATACCGGGAGCGATCCCGCGCCTGCCAGCGGCGAGCGTCCGAGAGTGCTTGTGGTCGAAGACATCGTCCTCATCCGCATGACGACCGTGGACATGGTTGAAGAACTCGGCTTCCCGACTGCCGAAGCGAACGACGGCGCGGAGGCGCTGTCGATCCTGCAGACAAATCCCGACATCGGGATCCTGCTCACCGATCTCGGCCTTCCCGGCATGACCGGCCGGCAATTGATGGAAGAGGCCCTACGCCTCAATCCAAAGCTCAAGGTCATCATCGCCAGCGGCTACGCGTCCGAGCGCGATGCCGGTGGAATGCCGACGAAGGTCGCGCATCTGATGAAACCGTTCGACATCGAACAACTGCGCCGCGCGCTCGAATCCTGAATCGGAACCGTTTCCGCGCGGTGTCGAAATCGTAATCGCGGAACCTGAAACAGAGCGCATCGCACATCGTTTTCTTCTGGGGCGTACGGCTGCTGTTGTGCGCCTCCCAAGAAGGAGAAGAAAGCGATGAACCAGAACAAGAACCAGAATCAAGACCACAAGGCTCAGCAGAGCTCCGACGACAATCGCAACCGCGACAAACATGCTTCGCAAGGCCATCAGGGCTCCACGCAGCACATGAACTCGGGGTCATCCGGATCGAAGACCGCGGGCGATCAGAATCGGAACCCGCAACGCTGATTCAAATCCTCTGGCGAGAGAGCCGGCGTCGCGCCGGCTCTTTTGCGTGTGGGGAACCCATCGTCACGCGCAAACGTTGATGCAGGGAACACTCTAAGAGGACGACGAGAATGGACAAGGATCGGATCAAGGGAATGGCGGACCAGGCCAAGGGCGCGGTGAAGGATGCGGCCGGTAAAGTGACCGGCGACACCAAGCTGCAGACCGAAGGCAAGATGGACAAACTAAAAGGCAAGGTCGAAAACGCCGTTGGCGGCACGCGCGATGCCGTGCGTGAGGCCAGGAACGACTAAACCTGCTTCAGAAGAAGTTCTGCGAAGACGGAGCGTCGCAAGGCGCTCCGTCTTTGTTTGTTTGCGCACCAAGAAATTCTGTTTGCTTGCGAACAAAAAAAGCGCCCGGCTTGCACCGGGCGCTAGAGGGAGAATGCGACGGAAACGCTTACCAGTCGCGCTTCACGTTGTAGTAGGAATAGGATTGCTGGCGGATGTCGCCGATCTGGCCGTCACTCTTGGTCAGATCGTCGAGATTGTAGGCCGGCGCTTTCTCGAGCGTCGCCTTGGACATCGGCACGACATAGCCGCCCTTGTCAGGGCTGTAGTCCAGGACCGACCACGGAACGGGATAGTATTTCTCGCCAATGCCCATCACGCCGCCGAAGCCGAGCGCGGCAAACATGATGTGATCGGATTGCTTGTCGAGCACGACGTCTTCGACGTGACCGATCTTGTCGCCGGCCGTGTTGTAGACTGCGGTTCCCTTCACCTTCGAGGCGAGGATCGCGCTGGTGTGTCCGGTTGCTGTCGTCATGGAGATCTCCTTTGTGGTTGGCTCTTTAACGCCACATAGGAGCAACCGTTCCTGCTCGCGCGCGACAGCAGCACGCACGCGCCGATTTTTCGACGTGTTCCGCTTTATTGAACGAGGCTCAGTCTTGGGGAATGTGCGTCCTGCCCCATGAGGGGTTTGTGAAAGAACAGCGCCTGACCGATCGTTGCCCGCACCGTTTCGCGCGAGAACGGCTTGGTGATGAGATAGGTCGGTTCCATCCGCTCGCCGGTCAGCAGGCATTCCGGGAACGCGGTGATGAAGATCACGGGGACATCGACACTGCTCAGAATGTCGGCGGCCGCGTCGATGCCGGAACTCCCGTCGGCAAGGCGGATATCCGTCAGGATGAGATCGACTTTATGCTGAGCCGCCATGCGAACCGCTTCGTCGCGCGTCGTCGCGATCCCGACGACGGTGTGGCCAAGCCCGGTAACCAGGTCCTCGAGATCCATCGCGATCACGAGTTCGTCCTCGATGATCAGGATGCGCGATGCGAGATCGCGGTCGATTGCCCTGAGCGCGGAATTGATCGCGTCCTGGATCTCGTCTTCCTGCCAGTCGAGGATTTGTGCCGCTTCGGCATGCGTGAAACCTTCGACAGTCGTCAGCAGAAGCGCCTCGCGGTTGCTCGGCTGAAGCGCCTGCAGCCGCTGTTCGACCACCGGCCGCTTATGCGCGCCTTCCTCAGCGGGATATTGCCGGCCGGTCGCCGCCCAGAATTGGTGAAACAGGCGATAGAGCGCCAAACGCGGCGGAACGTCTTTCGTCAGTTCGGCGTTGCCTTCCAGGAACGCCTCAAGCGATGCCCGGACAAAAGCGTCCCCGCTGGTCTGCGAGCCGGTAAGGGCCCTGGCGTAGCGCCGCAGATAAGGCAAATGCGGACCCAAAGTGTGCGTCGCACTCACGGGAGCTCCCCTCCAAAAAAACAGCTGTTGCCGTTTCTGGAAACGCTCCCGCTGCGCGAAAGTTCCATCGCAGCAAGGCATTGCTATCAATGCTGTCTGCCGGAACCATCCTTTGTCCGAGGGGTTCTTCTAGCGAAGCTTGTGGGACCTCGAAGAATGCTTGGTTGGGCTTTGACCTTTTTGATCTTGGCACTGGTCGCCGGCTTTTTCGGATTCTTCGGTCTAGCCGGTCTGTCCGCCGGGATCGCGAAGATCCTGCTGTTCGCGTTTATCGTCCTGTTCCTGATCAGTGCGCTGTCCGGTGCGCTTCGGGGACGGGCACCGCCGATCTGATCGGCAGCCGAATTTCAGAATTGCGAGCGAGTGCTTCGAAACCTCAGGAGCATTCCCCCCGCCACTGGGACCCGTCGAAGTCTCGCTCGCAAGCCTTCCTCAGATTTCCATTTCAATCCGGCAGCGCAGGCCTTCGGGGGCATAGTCGAGCGTGACGCCGCCATGATGTTCGCGAGCGACGCTCTGACGGATCACCAGCCCCCCGAAGCCTTCATTCGTCGGGGGAGAGACAGGCGGTCCACCGGTCTCGATCCATTCCAGCGAGAGTTTTTTTGTCTCTCCGCCGAATGTCCATTTAAGGGACACCGAACCCTCGTCGTTCGACAGCGCGCCATATTTGACGGCATTTGTTGCCAGCTCATGCAGCGCCAGCGCGATATTGGCCGCTGTCCGCTCGGCCAGCTCCACTGAGGGCCCATGCACGCGGATACGGTTGGAAGCCATTTCGAAAGGCGCAAGCGTCGTGCGCGCGATTTCTGCAAGATCCGCACGGCGTTCTACAGATGACAGCACGATCCCGCCGGTATTGAGCAGTGTCAGCAAGCGGCCCATGAAGACGTCGATATATTTGTTGGCCTCCGGCTGATTCTTGGGCCGCGACATCCGCCCGATCGCCTGGACGACGGCAACGAGATTGCGCGCGCGGTGGCGCATTTCTTCGGCCAGCAGCTCCTTGTGCTGCTCGGCCCTCTTCTGTTCGGAGACATCGGCCGCGCTGCCCACGATCAGCAGCGGCTTTCCGTCTGCGTCGCTGGAGAACAGTGCATCGCGGCCCAGAAACCATCGCCATTCCCCATCGCAATCGCGCAGCCGGAATTCCCAGTTGAGCGTCTGTCCCGGTTCGATGGTCCTCAGCCGTGCGCGGTGCTCTGGAAATCGCGCCGCGTCCTCGGGATGAATGAGACGCTCCCATTCGCTACCGGGACCGTCGAGTTCGCCGTGACCGAGCATGTCGCTCAGCCGGCGATTCTGGAAAATGTTTATTTCGTTCTGAACGTCATACACATAAAGCACGATCGGCGCGGCGGACAGAAGCTGCTGCGCCAGTTCGGCGTCCGTCGAATTCGGTAGCACCAGCGTCGCCCAAACAGCTTTCCTGCTTACCGACTATCCGGCCGCAGGCACCTTCCCACCGTATTTTTACAGCGAATCCGGCGGCTGGGAACTATCTTTTGAGGCATGGCTTTCGTGCCGCACAAAGCGGCAAGAATGCGAAGTATTTTAATGATGGATCAGCGCTTGGGGCGCCATTTCTGCTTGCTGGTTTAGCCAGACTTTTCGCCGTGGAGCACTATCGTTTCTACGGTATGATGAAAGTGACGTAGACGATCCCCATCAGCACGGCCGCGGCAACGGTGCTGATCAGGAGCACGTATCGCACGCCCATGCCGGTCTGGGCCTGGCGGGCTTCGATCGCTGGCAGTACCGGCTTTTCCACGAGTGCCTCTCAAAATCGCTCGAGAATGTAACGTCTGTGTTTCCGGAGAGTTGCAGAAAGCGCGGAACCCTGGCCTCGTGGGTGGCGGATTCCGCTGTGCGTCCAAGGGGTTGGTAATGCCGCCGGCTTCGTGGTCATTTACGCGAAACACCATACCGAGGCCCGGAATTTGAGCGAAGAACTGCACCTGCCCGAAAGCGGCTCGCGCGAGGACATCTATCGCGCCATCCTGCCTCAGATCGAAGCGGTGATGGCCGGTGTGGACGACCTCATCGCCAATCTGGCGAACGTCGCCGCGATCCTGAAACAGGCGTTCGATTTCCACTGGGTCGGATTCTATCGCACCACGGCGCCGAAGATGCTGATGCTCGGCCCGTTCCAGGGCCCGCTCGCTTGCGTGAGCATCCCGTTCGACAAAGGGGTGTGCGGCGCCGCGGCGACGGATCAGAAGACGGTGATCGTCGAAGACGTCGACGCCTTCCCCGGCCACATCGCCTGCAGCAGCCTGTCGAAGTCGGAGATCGTCGTGCCGCTCGTGGCGGGTGGGGAGACGAAACTGGTGCTCGATGTCGATAGCGACAAGGCCGGCGATTTCGGTGCGCTCGATCGGGAATATCTTGAGCAGATCGTCGCGCTGATCAGGCGTCAGCACTTTTCCTGATCATCCCAACCCATCACCCTCAAATCGCACAAGTTCGAACACATCGATCCCCGGCATCTCGTAGGGATGATTGTCCCGGATCGTCGCGATCACCGTCGCGAGTTCGGATTTCGGCGCCGTGAACGCGACCGCGACTTCCTCCTCGGAATGGACTTGGCCGATCTCGCCGGCCGTCGGCCGTGCGCCGGACCCCGGAATCGCGCGGTAGCGTCCCATGCCGCTCGCAAACGTGAACGACACGTTGTCGTAATTCCCGATCACGCCCACGCCGCGAGACGATAAGGATCCGATAGCCGCCAGCAGCGTGTTGACCGGATTGTCGAATACCCGCCCGTCGAGGGCGCGCGTCAAAGGCGCTACCGGAACATTGACGAAAATCTTGACGGTGTCCGCCATCAGATATGGATCGCGTGGCCGAGCGCGCGCAGGGCCGCCTCGTGATAGGCCTCGCTCAGGGTCGGATGAACGTGGATCGTGCCGGCCACGTCTTCCAGCACCGCACCCATCTCGAGCGCGTGGCTGAATTCGCCCGACAGTTCGGCGACATGCTGGCCGACGGCCTGGATGCCGAGCACGCGATGGTCGTCCTTGCGCGCGAGGATGCGCACGAAGCCTTCGCCCGCATCCATGCTGAGCGCGCGCCCATTGGCGGCAAAGGGAAAGATCGCAGTGATGATGTTGTCGCCTTTGGCCGCTTCGTCGGAAGGCAGCAAGCCGGCACTGACGATCTCGGGCTCGGTGAAGCACACGGCCGGGATCGAAGCCGGCTCGAAGCGGCGCTTCTTGCCGGCGATGATCTCGGCGACCATCTCGCCCTGCGTTGCGGCCTTGTGTTCGAGCATCGGTTCGCCGACGAGATCGCCGACTGCCCAGACGTTCTTCATGGACGTGCGGCACTGGTTGTCGACCTTGACGAACCGGTTGCCAGTTTCCTTGGCCATATCAAGCGCCATGTTCTCACGGCCCCAGCCTTCGGTGTTCGGCTTGCGCCCGACGGTGACGAGGATCTTGTCGGCGGGAAGCGTCTCGGTCTTGCCGTCCGCCATCTCGACCACGAGGCCCTTGGCGTCCTGCCCCTTCGCCTTGACGCCCAGATGCACCGTCACGCCGTTGGTCTTGAGCCATTTGGCGACGGGCGCGACCAGTTCGGCGTCATAGAGCGGCAGGATGCGGTCCATCGCTTCGACGATCGTCACTTCGGCGCCGAGCTTGCGGAACGCGATGCCCAGTTCGAGTCCGATATAGCCTGCGCCCACGACGACGAGCTTCTTCGGCAGCTCGGCAAGTTCGAGCGCTTCGGTGGAGGAGATGACATTGCCGCCGAAGGGCATGAACGGCAGCTCGACCGGCTTCGAACCGTTCGCGAGGATGACATGCTCCGCCGTGATGAGCTGGTCGCCGACCTTGCAGGTCTTGGCGTCGGAGAACTCCGCCCAGCCCTGGACCACGCGCACCTTGCCGCGCTTCAGAAGTGCGGCCACGCCGGTGTTGAGTTTCTTGACGACGCCGTCCTTCCACTTCACCAGCTCCGCCATGTCGAGTGATGGTGGCGCTGCGAGCCTGATACCGTGCAGGCCGTTCGCGGAAGCCGCACGGGTCATGGTCTCGAAATATCCTGCGGAGTGGATGATAGCCTTCGACGGGATGCAGCCGACATTGAGGCAGGTGCCGCCGAGCTTGTGGCTTTCGACCAGCGTCGTTTCGAGTCCGAGCTGTCCGCAACGGATCGCGGCCACATAACCGCCCGGGCCGCCACCGATGACGAGAACTTTGGTGTGAATGGGATCGGACATAATCGCCTCTCATCACCTCCCCCTTGTGGGAGGTCGAAGCGCGAATGCGCTTCGGGTGGGGGTGGGTGCGAGACGGGTACACCGTCCCCCACCCGGAATGCTGCGCATTCCGACCTCCCCACAAGGGGGAGGTGAAAAATCACTCCATAAACAACAACGCCGGATGCTCCAGCAGCGCCTTGACGCGCTGGATGAACTCGGCGGCGTCGTAGCCGTCGACGACGCGGTGGTCGAAGCTCGACGACAGGTTCATTATCTTGCGCACGACGATCGCCCCATCGCGCACCACCGGACGGTCGAGGATCGCGTTGGGTCCGATGATCGCCACTTCGGGATGATTGATCACCGGCGTCGTGACGAGACCGCCGAGCGGCCCCAGACTCGTGATCGTGATCGTGGAGCCGGTGAGTTCGTCCTTGGTCGCCTTGTTTTCGCGCGCCGCCGTGGACACGCGCGCCACTTCCACAGCGCTCTGCCAGACATCGAGGGCCTCGGCGTGATGGACCACGGGCACGATCAGGCCGTTCGCGGTCTGGGTGGCGATACCGATATGCACCGGCGCATAGCGATGCACGATGCCCGCCTCGTCGTCGAAGCGCGCATTGATCTGCGGATAGTCGGGAAGAACCTTTACCAGCGCACGCATGATGAAGGGCAACACGGTGAGCTTGGGCTGCTCTTTCCTCTTCGTCTTGTTCAGATGTGCGCGCAGGCTTTCCAGCTCCGTCATGTCGACCTCGTCGACATAGGCGTAATGGGGAATGCGGCGCTTGGAGTCCTGCATCTTCTCCGCGATCTTGCGGCGCAGTCCGATGACTTTCACAGCCTCGATGCCGTCGCGCGGCGCGGGCCCCGAGCGGAGCGACATGCTGCGCCCGCCGGAGGCGATATAGGCGTCGAGATCGGCGTGATCGATACGCCCCGCCGGTCCGCTGCCCGGCACATATTGCAGTTCGATGCCGAGATCGCGTGCGCGCTGCCGCACCGCCGGAGAGGCAACAGGCTTTTCGCCCGCCGCGCGGGTTGTGAACGCGGGTCCTGCCGCACTCCCTCTCCCCCCCTGGGGGAGAGGGCTGGGGTGAGGGGGGGCCGCAGGTGCAGGTTTCGACGATGCGGGCGGTGGAGGGGCCCCCTCACCCTGACCCTCTCCCCCTGAGGGGGAGAGGGAAGATCTTTTTTCTTCCTTCTTCGCTTCCGGCTTGGCCGCCGGCGCAGATGCGCCGTTGCCTTTGACGTTGCCTGCGCCTTCCACCTCAAGCTGGACCAGTGGGGCGCCGACCGGGGCCATCTCGCCGGGCTCGCCGTGCAGGGCGACGACCTTCCCGGACACCGGCGAGGTCATCTCCACCGTCGCCTTGTCGGTCATCACGTCCACGAGGTTCTGGTCCTCCTGGATGACGTCGCCGACCTTCACGTGCCAGGCGACGATCTCGGCTTCGGCGGTGCCTTCGCCGACATCCGGAAGCTTGAAGACATAGGTGCCCATTCAGCCCTCCATCGCGCGGCGCATCGCTTCGATAACGCGCGCCGGTCCCGGAAAGTACTGCCATTCGAAGGCGTGCGGGTAGGGCGTATCCCATCCGGTCACGCGCTCGATCGGCGCTTCCAGATGATAGAAGCAGGTTTCCTGTACCTGGGCCGCGATTTCGGCACCGAAACCCGAGGTGCGCGTGGCTTCGTGCAGGATCACGCAACGCCCGGTCTTCTTCACCGACGCCGCGATGGTGTCGATGTCGAGCGGTACGATGGTACGGATATCGACGACTTCCGCGTCAATTCCGCTTTCCTCGGCGGCGGCCTTCGCGACATGGACCATCGTGCCATAGGCGACGATGGTGATGTCCTTGCCTTCGCGCGCGATGGCGGCTTTGCCGAGCGGAATGACGTAGTGCCCGTCGGGCACGTCGCTTTCCTTGAACTTCGACCAGGCCTGCACCGGCTGATCGTGATGGCCGTTGAACGGGCCGTTATAGATGCGCTTGGGCTCCAGGAAGATCACCGGATCGTCGTCCTCGATGGCCGCGATCAGAAGTCCCTTGGCGTCATAGGGCGTGGACGGGATCACCGTCTTGATGCCTGCGACATGGGCGAACAGCGCCTCGGGGCTCTGGCTGTGCGTCTGGCCGCCGAAGATGCCGCCGCCATAAGGCGTGCGGATCGTGATCGGCACCGTAAAATCGCCGGCGGAGCGGTAACGGATACGTGCCGCTTCCGACACGATCTGGTCGAAGCCCGGATAGATGTAATCCGCGAACTGCACCTCCACCACCGGGCGCAGGCCGTAGGCGCCCATGCCGATGGCGACCGCCACGAGGCCGCCTTCCGCGATCGGCGCATCGAAGCTGCGCGTGAGCCCGTGTTTCTTCTGCAGACCGTCAGTTACGCGGAACACGCCGCCGAAATAGCCCGCGTCCTCGCCGAAGGAGAGTACGTTCGCATCCTTGGCCATCATCACGTCGAGCGCCGAATTGAGCGCCTGGATCATGTTCATCGTCGCCACGGTCAGACCCCCGCCTGCTGACGCTGACGGCGGAGATGCTCGGGCATCTCCTTGAACACGTCCTCGAACATCGTGCTGGCGCTCGGAAGCTTGTTTTCGCCCAGCGTGCCGTAGGCCATGGCTTCCTTGTTGGCGGCGTTGACCTGATCCAGCGCTTCCTTGCCGGCGGCTTCGTGCTGTTCCTCGCTCCATTCGCCGAGCACGATCAGATGCTGCTTCAGCCGTTCGACGGGATCGCCCAGCGGCCACGCTTTTGCTTCGTCGCTCGGGCGATAGCGGCTCGGGTCGTCGCTGGTGGAATGGCCTTCGGCACGATAGGTGAAATGCTCGATCAGCGTGGCGCCGAGGTTGGAGCGCGCGCGCTCCGCCGCCCATTGCGTCGCCGCATAGACGGCGAGGAAGTCGTTGCCGTCGACGCGCAGCGCCGGCAGGCCATAGCCGATGCCGCGCGAGGCGAAGGTCGATTCGTCGCCGCCCGCGATGCCGGAAAAGCTCGAGATCGCCCATTGATTGTTGACGATGTTGAGGATCACCGGCGCGCGGTAAACCGATGCGAAGGTGCAGCCGTAGTGGAAATCGCCTTCCGCCGTGGTGCCGTCGCCGACCCAACTCGCCGCGATCCTGTCGTCGCCCTTGTAGGCCGATGCCATCGCCCAGCCGACGGCCTGCGGAAACTGCGTGCCGAGATTGCCGGAGATCGTGAAGAAGCCGTTCGCCTTGCTCGAATACATGATCGGCAGCTGGCGGCCCTTCAGCGGGTCGCGCGCGTTCGAGTAGATCTGGTTCATCATGTCGACCAGCGGATAGCCGCGGGCGATCAGGATGCCCTGCTGGCGATAGCTCGTGAAACACATGTCGTTGCGATCAAGCGCATAGGCCTGCGCGACCGACACCGCCTCTTCGCCGGTCGACTTCATGTAGAAGGAGGTCTTGCCCTGGCGCTGCGCGCGGAACATGCGGTCGTCGAACGCGCGGGTGAGCAGCATGGCTTTCAGGCCGCGCCGCATCGTCTCGGCGTCCAGGTTCGGCTTCCACGGACCGCTGGCTTGCCCCTTCGCGTCCAGGACGCGGACCAGCGTGAATGCCAGATCCGCCATGTCGCGGGCGGTGGAGTCGATCTCCGGCCGGCGCGCATCGCCGGGCTCAGGGATGGCGAGGCCGCTGAAATCGGGTTTGTCCCCCGGGCGGTGCTTCGGCACAGGCACCCTGAGGGTGAGCTTCGTCGTGTTGCGCAAGGGCGTTCCTCGGACGGGTTTTATCGCGGCTCCTTATATTAGAAAATTGCGCGGTTGAAGGGATGACTGCTTCGCGCAAGAAAGCGGCAGTCCTCGCGCCAGTGCCGACATTTCCGCACCGCCAGAGTGCTTGGACCGCTCAAAAATTCCGCTGCCAGACTCATGTGCTGCGATGCTTATGGTACTGAAAGTCGCTTAGCCGCGCGTTCGAAGAGGAGACACACATGGATTTGTCGCGGATACCGGTGGGCCGCCATCCGCCGAAAGACGTGAATGTCCTGATCGAGATTCCGGCGGGTGGGCTTCCGGTCAAATATGAAATGGACAAGGCGTCCGGCGCGTTGTTCGTCGACCGCTTCCTTCACACAGCGATGTTCTATCCCGGCAATTACGGGTTCATTCCGCATACGCTGTCGGAAGACGGCGATCCCATCGACGTTCTGGTCATCTCGTCGATACCGGTCATCCCCGGCGCGATCGTGCGCTGCCGCCCTGTGGGTGTGCTGGTCATGCAGGACCAGGCGGGGCCGGATGAGAAGATCATCGCGGTGCCGACCGACGATCTGCACCCGTTCCATACCAATGTGCGCAGCTATCGCGATCTGCCGAACATTCTGCTCAAGCAGATCGAGCATTTCTTCCAGCACTACAAAGACCTCGAACCGAAGAAATGGACGAAGCTCGGCGATTGGGGCGGCGCGGAAGACGCCGAACGGCTGATCGAGCAAGCCATTCATCGCGCATCGGCGGCGAAATGATGCTTGCTCAGCGTTCGCGTGGCCGCCCGAAGAACAGCACGTAACCGTCCGGGTCGGTGATCTCGAAACCGCGAAGACCGTCGGTCGTGTCCTTGAGGGGTTGGCTGAACGTTGCGCCGTATCCGGCAAATTCGGCCTCCAGCGCGTCGGGATCGGGCGTGTAGCAATAGGCGTCCCAGCGCATCGCCGGATCGCGCTGGTGATTGGGCAGCGGGGAGACGTCTCCGGATTTGACGAACAGCATCGCACCATCGCGCTGGACGATGGCGAAGAACGAATCTTGCTCCAGCTCGCGATAACCCACGTCAAAGCCGAGCATGTCCACATAGAACGCGATGGTCCGTGCGACGTCGCTGACGATGAAGAATGGAGACATCGATCCGATCGTTGGCACCATGAGCACCGATCCTTTCGCCGACTGGGCAGCTTCTTTACCTTGAAGCCGCTTATCCCCTCACCGGCAGTGACGCATATTGAATTTAGGAATGACCGAGGCTCATAAGCCAGCTTTCCAGCCAGCTTATAGCTCCGCCCAGCGTGTAAAGTAGAGCGCCCCAAAATGTCAGCTTCGCGAGAGATTTTCCAATTTCTTTTGCGAACTCGTCAGTTGCAAGGTCCAGCTTTCGAATAGCCGCCTCGCGAAGCCTATCGTGGAGCGTAGTCACCTTTTCCAATTGTGGAGCAATAGCGTCTGGGCTCGGTATGTCCTGTCCCAATTGTCCCCGAATGTCGGAGATTGCCGTGCCGAGTTCCTCTAGATCTACCTCTTCCGCAGCGGAGATTGCATTGGGCGGATTATTGTGACCGATCAGCCCATAGTTCGGCGGCCGGTCGGCCAACGCGGCAGCAACTTCGTCGAACCGCTTTACGACGTGACTTCGGAGATCGCGCTCGGCCGCAGAACCTAGAACAAAAGACTCTCGCCTGTCGTCATAATCATCGTCGCTGGGCGTCTCAGTCCATTCGTGCGCCTCGATTTCTAATTCCTCAACAACACTATCAATCCAACGTTCGGGCAACAGGTCGTAAAACTGCTCGTCTATGACGTCGCGCGCATGGTAGGGGCCGCCGTAAATATATTGATAACCACCCTCGCCAGAGTCATGTGGCGTCCGATGAACTGGGTCTTCGTATCTCTGCCGAAACCAAGCCTCAATGACTTCAAGTGCGTCGGCCTTTTTGAGACGACGGATCTGAGTGCGCGTGTAACTCCCAAGTTCGTCGTTTATGAATATTTTTTCTGCCTTTGCCATCGCGCTAGGCCGCCTTTTTTTGTCGGGAATCTTCTAGTTTGAAATTATCCTCAGATTTGCTCGGCTTTTTCCCGTTCCTAAGCCCCCACCTTCCAGCGTCGTCATGCTGGCAAGACCAAAAAGTAGATTTTCTATTTCGCCCACTGGAAGGGCTAAGGCCGCCGACATGCTGTTCTTGTTGATGCCCTTGGCTCTCAAACCGTCCAAAATCTTCTGCCAGTAGGCGGATTTTTCCGGCGTAATGCCGCCTGGTTCGGCTGTCCTAAATCCCAGCTCGGTCAGTTGGATTGCGAATTTCTGATATTGCCAGTCAGTGACGCACCCCAATTTGTGCAATCGATAATTCAAGGCCGTGGCCGCAACTCCCCAGCGTTTTTTAAGAGAAATAATCTGCTGAACGTTGGACACCGTGGGCGCGACCGCGCGCACATCGGCTTCCGGCATAAGGAAAGCAGATGCAAATCTATTTGCCTCGTATTCGGCTTCCTTGCCGTCGTTACCGCCGCCCCTCGGTCCGCCGAGGCGATGAAGGACCAGATGTCCAAGCTCGTGAGCGGCATCAAATCTGCTGCGCTCTCCAGTCTTCAAAGTGTTCAAAAACACATAGGGACAATCGTCCCGCCAAAGAGAGAAGGCATCCAATGACCTTGTTTCTTCGACCAACGAAAACACCCGAACACCCTTTGCTTCGAGCAAGTGGATCATGTTCTTTATTGGCCGTTCACCAAACGCCCATCTTTGACGAAGCGTCCGCGCAGCGATCTCCGGTGTTTCGCCGCTAAAATCGTCCAAACTAACAGGTGGAAGACGCGCTACGTAGCTGCGCACCCAATCATCCAACAGGAACGAAATTGCGCCCGCTGAAATCGCAGCCTTTCGCTCGCGTGCCGTCATAGACGTTAAGCTGCGGAAACTCGGGGCAAGCTCATTTGGCGGATCGATATGAACGCCAAAGAAAAAATCCTCGGGAAAATTCAGCGCTTTCGACAATGCCGAAAGCTTGTCTGGAGGCGGGTCAACTTCGCCGTTTTCATATCGATAGATCGTAAGGCGCGTTACGTCGATCTTTTGCGCTAGTTGAATCTGCGTGAGTCCTCGGCGCTCGCGCGCAAGCGTCAGTCGGCTTGGATTAAACATGACGATTAGCGCAGTTGGACGTCAACTTCGATTTCAGGGCCAGAATCGTCGTCCTTTTCGCCGGATTCGACGTTCTTCCAATCGCCGGGTTTCAATATCAAAATGCGTTCGCGCCAACTGGTGATGAAACCATCTTCGATGCGCTCCGGCCGAGAAAGTTCAGCAAGTACTTTTTCGCCGTTTATGTATTGGCACAAATACCAGATGTCCAATTGGTTCGTGAAGAACGGATTTGGTAAACCCGGCAACCAATCTGCTGCACCAATTGCGCGTTCATGCAGAACGCCCTTCCTCAGGCGATTGGATGGATATACCTCGAACCGAGGGTCACCCGTTCTGCTGTCGGCATTCAAAACAACGATGCGAATGCCGTGCTTTGCGTGCTTGATGGTAGAGAAGTTGCCAGTGTCGTCGCGCTCATAACCGCGAGACGGCAGCAATTCGCGAAGACCACGTGTCGCGGCACGCCACGGCTCAAACCCTCTGGCAGATGGCGGGTCATTATCTGTGCAACCTCCATAGGCTGCGACGGACATTCTGATCACATCGATCAGGATAGGGCGATCCAGCGAAAAAAGTCGCAGCCGCGCATTCACCTCGGCTTCGTCGATCTTTAAGAACATCGGCACGAGGGAATCTCCATGATACATTTCTAGACCATATGTAAGGTCCAGAAATGTATCATGCAAGCCGCTTGTATCGGGGACTGTGGATTATTTGGTCTTGAAGCCGCTTATCCCATCACCACCTCCGTCGGCCCGTTTGGGCAGATGCGATTGGGGGTGTTGCTTCAGGAGGAGGGGAGGGGGGAGGATTTTTGTTGCAAAGTCGATTTCAACTATCAAGCGCTAGCGGTGTTCGGCACGTGTGCCTCCAATGCTTGATGCCGCACTTGCGCGGCTCTTTGCGGGACGCAACAATGCCTGCTGACAAGCTGTCAGGTGACGCGCAATGAGCGATCTCGAAAGTTTCCGTAACGAAGCCAAAGGCTGGATCGCGGCCAATCTGCCGCCGTCGCTGAAGGGCGGCGGCGCGCGCGCGATCACCGATGAAGGCGACTCCTCGATCTGGGGCGGCCGCCGCGCGAAATGGACCAATCCGGACGCCAAACTCTGGCTGGAGCGCATGGGCGCCAAAGGCTGGACCGCGCCGACGTGGCCGAAGCAATACGGCGGCGGCGGACTAACGGCCGCCGAAGCGCGCGTGCTCGAACAGGAACTCGCCAAGGCCGGCGCGCCGCCCGCGCTGCTCTCCTTCGGCATCTGGATGCTCGGGCCGGTGCTCCTCGAATACGCGAGCGAGGAACAGAAGCTGGAGCATCTGCCGAAGATCGTGCGCGGTGAGATCCGCTGGTGTCAGGGCTATTCGGAGCCGGGTGCCGGATCGGACCTCGCGGGCCTGCGCACGCAGTGCGTCGACAAGGGCGATCACTATCTCATCAACGGGTCGAAGATCTGGACGTCGTATGCGAACTATGCCGACTGGATCTTCTGCCTCGTGCGCACCGACAACACCAAGAAGCATGAAGGCATCTCGTTCATCCTGTTCGACATGAATTCGCCGGGCGTGGAAACGCGGCCGATCAAGCTCATCAGCGGCAATTCGCCGTTCTGCGAAACTTTTTTCACCGATGTGAAAGTGCCCAAGGGCAATCTGGTCGGAAAGCTGAATGGCGGCTGGGAGATCGCCAAGCGCCTTCTGCAATACGAGCGGCAGAACATTTCCGCCGGCGGTTTCGGTGGCGCTGGTGGCTACGATCTGCCCGATGCTGCCAAGGAATATGTCGGCGTCGAGAACGGGAAGATCGCCGATGCCGATCTGCGTACGCGGATCGCGGCGCACAAGATGGAAGCGCAGGCGTTCGCGCTGACCGTGCGGCGGTTGCAGGAGGAGGCCAAGACCCAGAAGGGCCCGAGCCCCGCGACCTCCATCGTCAAATACGCGGCCGCGAAGCTCAATCAGGACCGCACCGAATTGCTCGTCGAGGCGATGGGCAGTCAGGCCCTCGGCTGGGAAGGCGACGGCTATACACCGGCGGAAATCATGGCGATGCGGTCCATGCTGCGCGCCAAAGCCAACTCCATCGAGGGTGGCACCAGCGAGATCAATCTCAACGTCGTTTCCAAGCGGGTGCTCGGCCTGCTCGATCATCAATAGTCTCGAAGGTATCGATCATGGCCGTGCTCACAGAAGAACAGACGATGCTGCGCGATGCCGCCAAGGCGTGGACGCAGGATAAATCCCCCGTCACCGCATTCCGCGAACTCCGCGACAGCGGTAACGCCGACGGTTTCGACCGCGCCGTCTGGAAGGAGATGGCGGAGATGGGATGGGCCGGGATCGTGATTCCGGAGGAATATGGCGGCACCGGTCTGGGTACGCTGACGCTCGGCATCGTGCTCGAGGAAACCGGACGGACGCTGACCGCATCGCCGCTGCTTTCGACCGCGCTGATCGCGGCCAGCGCAATTCTGCTCGGCGGCAGCGAAGCACAGAAGAAGGAATGGCTGCCGAAGATCGCAGAGGGTTCGGCGGTCGCGGCGTTCGCGGTGGACGAAGGTCCGCACCATCACCCCGATCGCCTGACGATGACCAGAGCATTGTCGGGCACGAAACATTTCGTTGCCGATGGTGGGGCGGCAGACCTCATCATCGTCGCGACCAAGGACGGTGTTTTTCTGGTGCACGGAAATGCCAAGGGCTTCACGCGTCAGCGCCTCAGCAGCGTCGATTCCAGAGGTTTCGCGAACCTGACGTTCGAGAACGTCGCTGCCGAACCGCTTTCGGTGTCGCTCGATCAGGTGCTCGACCGTGCCCGCGCGGGTCTGGCGGCGGAAATGCTCGGCACCGCGACGCAGGCATTCGAGATCACGCTCGACTATCTGAAAACCCGCACCCAGTTCGGCCAACTCATCGGCACCTTCCAGGTGCTGCAGCATCGCGCGGCCAAGATGTACACCGAACTCGAGTTGACCCGCTCCTGCGTGGAGGCGGCGCTGACCGCTATCGACACCGGCGCAAACGACGTCGCGCAACTGGCCTCCCTCGCCAAAGCGAAAGCGAGCGAGACCCTGCACCTCGTCTCCAACGAGATGGTGCAGATGCATGGCGGCATCGGCATGACCGATGTCCATGATGCCGGCCTCTATCTCAAGCGCGCCCGCGTCGCGGAGGCTTTGTACGGCGGCGCTTCGTTCCACCGCGACCGTTACGCGACCCTGATGAACTACTAACGCTGGGCTGCTGCACCGGTTGTAGGATTCGAGAAGGCGGTTAAGCTGGCGCAATACCCAAGCGCCGGGACGGCTTTGAATATTTCGTCATCGCGCGCCTGGATTATTCGCAAATCGGGGTTTCACGTCGGATGTCGGAATCGGGAAATGTCAAGCTGCTCCACGCCGTCGAGCCGGACCGCGATCATGTGCGCGGCGCCGATCTTTCCGAGGGTGCCGTCAGCATCGTTTATTACGGCGATTTTCTCTGCCCGTACTGCCGGCGCCTGCGTGAGGTGCTGCTGAGGCTCAGGGAATCTATCGGCGCCCGGTTTTCCTATGCCTTCCGGCATTTTCCAAATGAGCGCGCACATCCCGGCGCGGATTTCATGGCGCGCGCCGCCGAGGCGGCGGCCGAACAGGGCCGCTTCTGGGACATGTACGACGCGCTGTTCGATAAGGAGCCGCCGATTACCGAGAACGATGCGCGCGAATTGGCCCGCAGTATCGGGCTCGACATGGCGCGCTTCGACCGCGATCTCGAAAGCGATGTTGTGCGCGCGCGGGTCGCCGAAGACCTGGCCGAAGCCGGACGTAACGGTGTTTCCGGGACACCGACGATCTTCATAGACGGCATCCGCTATGACGGCGCCTGGGACTATTATTCGTTGCTCGATGTTCTCGAACGCCCGGTGGGCGAGCGCATCCAGCGCTCGGCACGCGCGTTCGCAAGCCTTCCCGCGTCGGGCGGCCTGGCCCTGATCCTGGCCGCGGTCGCGGCGCTGACGTTGGCCAACTCGCCCTTGGCGTCGTTCTATTACACCTTCGTCCGAACACCCTTCGGGATTGGACCGAGCGGCAGCCTTATGTCGCTGACCATCGGCGAATGGTTTTCGGAAGGCTTGCTCGCCTTCTTCTTTCTTCTCGTGGGTCTTGAGATCCGCCGCGAGCTGACCGCCGGTGCGCTGACGGATCGAAAGGCAGCATCGCTGCCCGTCATTGCGGCCGTCGTGGCCTCGATCGTTCCGGCGCTGATCTACCTTCTGATCAACGGCGGCGGTGCCGTCTCAGGCTGGTCGGTGCCGACCGCAACCGACATCGCCTTTGCGCTAGGCGTGCTCGCGCTGTTGGGAGATCGCGTGCCGCCCAGTCTGCGCGTCTTCGTGGCTGCTTTCGCCGTGGTCGATGACATCGTCTCCGTGCTGGTGCTGGCGGTCTTCTATCCGCGCAATTTCGAGCTTGCATGGCTGATCGCCGCGCTCGCAGCCATCGCGGTGATGTTCGCGCTGAACCGGGGACGCGTCTATGCGACGTGGCCCTATGCGGTGATCGCGGTCGCGGTCTGGTTCTTCCTGCACTCGGCCGGCGTCCATGGCGCGCTCGCCGGCATTGCTCTGGCCGCGTTCCTGCCGACGAGGCCTACGCCAGCCGCAGCCCCCCTTCTGGCGCAGGCCGCGACGGCGCTGGCCGCACTCGAACATGCGCAGCGGAATGACGATGTGGACGATGATCCCGTGCTGGAATGGGCGAGCCGCAATCTCTCCGCCGCCAGCGAGCGGCTCCTCTCGCCCGCCGATCGCATCGAACGGGCCATAGCACCCTGGAGCACCTATCTGGTCCTGCCGCTTTTTGCGTTCTCGGCGACTGGCGTCGGACTGAACGTCGATCTCTCCGCGCCGGGCGCCATACGGATCCTTCTGGGGGTGGTTCTAGGCTTGGTTATCGGCAAACCGCTTGGCGTGTGCATGGCTGCGTGGGCTGCAACGCGCGCGCACATCGCGCGCATGCCGGACGGCACAGGTGTTCGCGCTTTCATCGGCGCGGCCTGTCTCTGCGGCATCGGAGATACCGTGTCCTTGCTGCTGGCGGATCAGGCGTTCCCGACGGCGGCGACGGAAGCCGCGATTGCGAAGATCGGCGTGTTGATCGGATCGCTTCTGTCGGCGGCGCTCGGTGCTGCGATTATTCTGCTTGGACCCAACAGCGATGGCCGCACGGAAGCCGCGTCAGCGCCCTGATGGGCGCGTGGGCCGTGCGCGCTTTCTCTGTTACATGAGCGGCGGAGAAACGCGGTCCGCAGTTCCAACCTCGCCGGACCAATCGCGCGCGCCATTGTCTGCATGCGGCCGTAAAGCAGGTTCTCCCAACACCATCGCCGGCAAGTCCGCCGCCGCGACGGAACAAAGGACATTGTCGACCAGATATTCGAAATCGCGGCCGCCAATGCGGCCCATGCGCTGGAAGACGACGGCCCCATGCAGAGTCGACCACAGCAATTCGCCTATACGGTCGCCATCGATGTCCAATCCTATCCGGCCGGACTGCAATTTTGCATATTCCGCGAACAGTGATCGAACGTGCTGCTCCTCGTGCGTTGGCTGCGAGGCGGGACCGTTTTCAAACATCAGCTGATAGAACGCGCTCTGTTCGTGCGCGAATGTTACGTAGCATGCGACAAAGGCGTGGCTCTTCTCCGCCGCGGTTCCGTCATCGCGCAATACGCTTTCCAGCCGGTCGGCGAGCAGCGAAAATCCTTTGATCCTCACCAGGGCAAGGATTGCGTCCTTGTTGGCGAAATAGCGGTAGGGCGTCATGGCACTCGACCCAAGGCGCTTTGCGAGATCGCGCATGGTGAAGTTGTCGTAGCCCATTTCGGCCAGGAGAACCGCCGCAACCGAACAAACGCGGTCGCGAAACGCTGCGATGTCGGATGGGCTGAGAATGCGCGGCATCGAAACCTCCAATTCCTGGGCGCCGCACGGCATTGCGCTGCGGACGCCTCCCTTCGATTATTGGACGAAGCCCACGCCCGGTTATTCCGTGCGGCCGTAAATTTATTCCGAGGCCGGGATCAAGGGACGGTGGTGTGCGAGCAATTGACCCCCTATTTCACCGGGCGCAAATTCGGCTTCAGCCTCGGGATACGGTCATTTACCAAATGGATTCAGCCGCGACGGTATTCCTGCCCGATCTCGATCCCGAGGAAGTCCGGGCGCGTGTTGCATGGGCCAAAAAGCGTGGCCTGCCGCGATGGCTGTGGCCGGATATCGAACCACAGCACTGGCGCGCGGCACTTTCACAGATCGCCAGAGCGCTCACGCATATCCTTACCGATGCGCCGGGCGTTGTGCGGTTGGATGGCGATCCGCGCGTCTTGAGCCTCGCCGCTTACACATCGGGTACCGGGCCTCTTCTGGGCTATTTCATCGAGCGCGGAAAGCTGCTGGCCACGCCTCCCGTCTCCAGCATGCTCGCGGTTCATCTGTTGCACAATCGCAAGCGGATGGAATTGCTCCGTGAAGAAGCGATCGCAGCGACCCGGCTGCTCGCGGATAACGGCATCGTGGCAATCGTTCCGAAAGGCATGCACACGGCTTTTCAATATTTCCCGGAGCCCGGTTGCCGGCCGATTTCGGATATCGATCTCATCGTGAAGCCGGAAGAGCTGGCGCGCGCAGAAGGCATTTTCCGTGCGCATGGCTACGCCGGCAAAGTCCTGTCGCAAGTGCCCTATCAATGCGACTGGACACGGGCCGGAGGGCGAACGGCGCCACACTCGCTGCTTCATGTTCACGAAGACGACCCGTGGAGCGTCGATCTGCAAACGACGATCGACCGCCATCTGAGAAATGTTGGGATCGTTCCTCTGGACCGGTTTGTATCGAGAGATCGGTTGGCCGTGTGGCCGCTGTCGGATACTGCCCGTGTCCTGACGCAGCCTTTGTTGCTGGTAATGCTTGCGGCCCACGCGTCCCAGCATCTTATCAATCTCTCCCTTGGACGGATCGTCGAGCTTGCGCTGGTCGCACGAGCGGATCAGGCATCCGGCGCGCTCGACTGGGACGCATTCATTCGTATGGCGCGTGAAATCGGCCCCCGATACCTCTATCCCGCCCTGTTTGCTTGCGAAAAACTCGTGCCGGGCACGATCGCTTCCGCGGCTTTGAAAGTTTGCGAAGCGGATGCACCGGTCGAAATGAGGCGCCTTCTCGCCAAGCGAGACGTCGCTCTCCTGCAACCGATCGATCATCATTCCTTTGCCGAGCGCTATATGTGGTTTGGCGGTTGGTGGAACCGGTTGCGCCGGATTGTGCGGGAAATCGATCCGGGTCCCGCCGATCGCACGCCTAGAAAAGCTCTTGCAGTCTATCTGAATCGCATACGTGCGGCTCGTCACACATTTGCAAAGTAACGAAGCCTGACCGGTCGCGGGAGAACGGCTCAGGTCATGGTACGCAAACGGTCCTGCGAAACCGTATCGACCTTTGCACCGTCCAGAAACCGGATCACTTTCCCGACGACCTCTTTCGCCGCATCGGCGCGCATATCGCCGGAGCCGCCGGCGATATGCGATGTCAGAAAGACGTTCGGAAGACGTCGCAATGGGTGATTTCGCGGCAAGGGTTCGCTCTCGAACGTATCGAGACAGGCAAAGATATCGCCCCGCCGAAGGCGTTGAAGAAGAGCGTCGGGCTCGATGAGTGCGCCACGTGCGACGTTGATGAGCAGCGTGCGGGGTCGCAACTGCGACAGCTCGGCGGCTCCTAGAAAATGCCTTGTCGCCGGTGTCAGGCCGCGGTGAAGCGAAACGATGTCGGCGGCCAGAACCTCTGCCAGATTGGTCCGCTTTGCTTCCGCGATGTCGATGTCCGTCGCATGCTCCGAATAGACCAGTACGTTCGCTCCGGCTGCCGTCAAACGTGCTGCGAGCGCGCGGGCATTGGCGCTCCATCCGATCAGCCCCGCTGTGGCGCCGCGCAGCATATGCGGCACGGGCGTGATTCCGGATTTCTTCAACCTCCTGCGCCACAATGCGCGCAGAGGCGGCTCCAGTCCGATTGCTTTGGCAACCGGAACGCCCGCTCGTTGCAGGCTCTGCATGAAGCTGGAGTTGCTTCCCATGCCCCAGTCGCCTCTTCGCATCGCTTCGTGGGAAGTAAAAGCGCGCCGCCGTCCAAGGACTGCCAGAGCAAACGCAAATGCGGCGACACTTTCGGCATAGGCATCGGTGGCATTGATGAGGCTGATGCCGCGGGCCAGCAAGGTTTCCGGTTGATAGGAAGCAAGCGAAAGCGCTGCCACGCCGACGACGCGTAGGTTCGGCAGCTTGCCGAGCAGAGCTTCTGGCAGCGGGGATGCGCCGCCGCCCAGAATGACAGCTTCGACATCGGGACGCGGATCGTCGAACCGCGAAATGTCGTCAATCGAGGCCAGCCGCAAATGTGGTGGCAAATCGGCGAGCGCATGTGCGAGTTGATCTGCGCGATCCACAAGCACAGTCCTGTACGTTTCGACCGAACGCGCGGATTGGTGCCGATTTTCGGGAAACGCGATTTCCCCGATGAACCCTTCCTCGATCTTCTCGGCCAGAAAAAGTGAGGGTACGAGAGACGCGATACTGTGTGCAGGCTCGCTCCCGGATTGGACCGCAGCGAGAAAGGCCCGGTGTTCCGCTTCGTATCCATCGCCTTGCGGCAACAGACCCAGCTTCGCAACCGCACCACCGGCCGCTGCGGCAAGCCCGTCATCGTCGATCGTGAAGGTCGTTCCGGGCGCATGGAAGACATAGCGCTCGACGCGCGCGCCGGCATTGTTGTTGCAAACGAACGTGCCTTGCCGGCCGTCTCTCCACTGCATCAATGCGGAAAAGGTTTCGTCTCGCGCGAACGCGGTCAGGTGGTCGGGCAGGTCTCCCATCATGAAGATCAAGGCGTCGAGCGCGTGGATACCGTTTGCGCTTAGCCAGGTGCGTGCGCCAAAGGGCGGCGGCCGGCCGAGCTCCGGCTTGTGGAACGTGCTTTCGGCATAGGTGATCCCGCCCTTTCCGGTGCGCTCCCGCACGGCGCCGAAGGATTTGAAGAAGCGGCGATTGTGCCCGCCAACTGCGATCAGCCTCGCTGCTTGCGCCAGGTCCGCCAGCTCCTGGGCATCGGCAAAGGTCGGTGCCACGGGCTTTTCGACAAACAAATGTTTGCCGGTCCGCAAAGCCTGCGAACCGAACCGCATATGCATCTGCGCGGTTCCAAACACGTACACGACGTCGAGGTCTGGCCGGTCCACGGCTGCCATGGCGTCGCCGCAACGGTCGCGGAAGGAGAACTTTGTCTGTGCCGATCGGGCGCGCGCATCATCGAGATCGCAGATGAGGGCGAGTTCGATCGCACCTTCCGACTGGAGCTTCGCAAGGATCGGCAGGTGAATGAGTTGGGAGGTGACACCCGCCCCGATGACGAGAGCCCTGGTCGGCTGCTTCACGGGCGCAATGTCAGACATGGCGACCGCTTTCATCCCGCGAGCCGGCAATAAGATCGCGATAGCCATCCGCGATTTTTTCCAGCGAACGCAGCGTGCCCGCGAGTGGAGGCTGATCGATTTCGGGGCGCCGCGGTTCGGAAAGCTTCTTGATTTCCGGTACCACTTCAACGGGATCGACGATACGCGCGCAGCCTCTAGCGATCAGGTTGCCGAACGGACCGGCCGCCTCATCGCTGAGAAAGAACGCTGGTACCCCAAAGATCGTCGCCTCGCCGGCAGCGCCGGACATGAGCGAGACCAAAGCGGTCATGTGGGGAAGCAGCGCGGGTAATGGAAGCGTCGATGCCTGCTCGACAACGACGTTGTCGCCTCTCAGCGCGAGCAGCCGCCCGAAGGCCGAGTCCTGTTCTGCGCGCGACGCCGGATGCCGCCGGATCCACCATCGCCAATCGTTCGGCGCCGTCTCGATGATTTCCGCGAGCCGGTCCCAGAGATGTGTTTGGCCTGCGATCGGCTGGAGCGCGACAAGGATTTCGCGTGCGAAGGGACGGTCTCGGGCGGCAGCTTTGAAACGCGCGTCCCACGCGGCGCCCGAAGCGCCGCAGAAGTTCGCGAGTTGTGTGTTGCCGCCATCCAAGGCCTGATGCCATGGCGCCGAAAGCTGCTTTGTCCAGCGCTCGATTTGATCCGCATCGGACCTGTTCCAGGTCCAAAACACCGCAGGCAAAACACGGTAGCCGCTGCCCGGCAGGTTCGACCACACATAGGCTTTGTGTCCCCCATCCTGCGGACAGTGCTGCAGATCGACCGACAAAATCCCCAACCCGCGGCACGCGAGCAGAAACGCAGGGGCAAGACCCGCGTAGTACGTCACCACAAAGGCAAGCTTCGGCCGCACAATTTTCAGGATCATCGCGAAAGCATCGGCGGCCTTGGAGATGGTTGCGGCCCTGCGCTCTAGTGTTGCGCGATCGAGCGAGGGTGCTTCAATCCCTTTCTCCCGGAGATAAGCTTGCACCTTCTCAAGGTCCGGCAGATCGACCGGCTCAGCATCCCAGCGCCGCGCGATGCGCGACCAGACGTCCACCAGATTGGCCGCGAAGGTTGGCCTGTGCCACGGCAGCCGGTTCAGATCGCCGGGCTGCATCACGAACGTCTTCAGACCCTGCCGTTCGAATTCGGCGATCAGGGACTCGCCAAAGCGGTCCTGCCAGGCACCGTCGATCAGATCGAGGGATACGCCGTCGCCCAAGAGAACCGCGTGGGCCCTAAAGGGTTGCACGATCCAATTCTTGAGATCGCGTCTGCTTTTCCAGGCGTTCGTGAAAGGGGTTGCCAGCAAGGCCGCAACGCGCCCAGGCGGCGCTGAAGAAGGCGGGCCCTCTTCGCCTGTGTGCCGCCGATGCATGTCCAGAAACAGATCCATGCGGGCGACCGGCCAGATGTCGAGATCGCGCTTCTTCCATTGAGCGACCCGAAAATCGCGCTCGATGGCGGCGACCAATGCGAAATAGCGATCCTGGAATGTCGTGGCCATGCTAGCCCGGAGCGTCCGGCGCAAAGACCTGGCGGATAAGGCCAACGGCCTCATGGGGTGATTTGGACAGCGTGAGCTGCCACGCCCCGCTTCCAGCCAAAAGCCGGACGGCCTCGGCGCACCGCGTGCCGTAGAACTCGTAACCCGGTTCGGGATTTGCCGTCAGCGCGGTGACCGCTTCGTCCGGCGCCATCGGTGTCAACGACAGAGTATCGCCGCTGGCGAGCACGCAGAGCGTCGCATTGTCTGCATAGCTTCGCCGTGTCGCCAGTGGCAGCACCTTTTTCCATCGGCCGGACCGCAATCGCATGCCGCCCTCCGCGCCTGCCGGTGCATCGTTCTCGAAGACATGAATGGCCTCCGTTCGCGACCACAGCCGCAGTTTCGGACGAAGTTGAACGAAGACCGTGTCTTCGGAAAGCACATCCAGCCCAGCCTGCGCCGCAGCCATGGCCAGCGTGCTTTTGCCCGCGCCACTGGGGCCCGCCAGCACCACAGCAACGTCCCCCAGCATGATAGCCGCCGCGTGAACCGGTATGCGGCCGGCCTGCGCCACAAGGAACATGACCACGGTATTGATGGCCTCTGCAAAAGGCTCGCCGGACTCGCCGCCGGGCGGAAATTCGCATGTACCGTGTCCGGAAAGCGGATTTGCCCGGACCGAAACGCCCCCAAAATTCAAGTAAAGTGAAGTAGAATCAACATGTTCTGGGTCGCCTGCCCTCGGTAGATTTACGCCGTACATCCTGAGAACGACGTAAATCGTTTGCTCTTCCGCATTTGAGAACAGCGTTTGATCTCCACGTGAAATACACTCGCCTGCGATGGCGATTGCTTCTTCCGAATTGGATTCGATTTCGACGCGAATGCCGAACAATGAGAGCGAGGCGCGATACGCGAATTCGCTTGGCATGCCGATCTCTTTTGTTATCGTCCTCTATAGCGCAAATGCGTGTTGTGTTCAGGCAGGGACAGCGTGATTCTTCTAACGCACTCATATTTCCTGCGTCACGACGCAAAGCAATCGGCGCGGATGACGCCGTATTCGCCGCTTTCGACGCTGATCTGTGCCGCGCTTCTGCGTGACGCCGGTCACGAGGTCGCGCTCTACGATCCGACGTTCGCCGGCGATCTGGCATCCTTCCAAAGCATGGTCGGCGATCTGCAGCCGTCGCTCGTGGCGATCATGGAAGACAATTTCAATTTTCTCACGAAGATGTGCACGCTCAGGCGTCGCGAAGATGCGCTCGGCATGGTGGCGATCGCGAAGCGGTTTGGCTGCCGTGTCGTGACCAATGGCCCCGATTCATCGGACGTGCCGGCGATATACCTCGACGCTGGCGTAGATGCCGTTTTGTTGGGCGAGGGCGAAGCGGCGCTTGCGGAAATCGCAACCCGTTTACGGGATCGTCCTGAGGAAACACTGCACGATATTCCGGGCCTCGTGCTTTCTGCCGCAGGCCGCGCGCACCACACGGCCAAGCGTCCGCACCAGCGCGGCCTGGATCAGCTGCCTCTGCCCGCTTGGGATCTTGTCGATGCCCGCGCCTACCGGGAGGCGTGGACGGCGCAACACGGCTATCTTTCCTGGAACATGGCCACGTCGCGCGGCTGTCCCTATGCCTGCAACTGGTGTGCAAAGCCGATCTTCGGCAGGGGATACGAACAGCGCTCCCCCAGTTCGGTGGCGACAGAGTTGTACGCGCTGAAGGAACGCATAGCGCCCGATCACATCTGGTTCGCCGATGACATCTTCGGTTTGACCGCAGAATGGATCGAGGAATTTGCCGCCGACGTTACGCGTCTGAACGCCGCAACGCCGTTCACGATGCAATCGCGCGTCAACCTTATGCGTCCGGATGCCGTGGCCGCGCTTGCAAAGGCGCGCGCCAGGGAAGTTTGGCTTGGCGTCGAATCGGGATCGCAGAAAATCCTGGACGCCATGGAAAAGGGCTCGTCAGTCGAAGAGGCGGTCCAGGCCACGCGCAATCTCAGATCGGTGGGCATCCGCGTCGGCTGGTTCATCCAGCTGGGCTATCCCGGCGAGGAATGGGAGGATCTGGCGCTCACGCGCGAACTGCTGGCCGCGGAACGGCCCGACGACATCGGCGTATCCGTCGCATACCCGCTGCCGGGCACGCGTTTCCATACGCTCGTGAAGGCGCAGCTCGGAGAACGGCACAACTGGAAGGATTCCAGCGACCTCGCCATGCTGTTCGAGGGAACCTACGACACGGAATTCTATCGCCTGGTGCGCGACTTCCTGCACAAGGAAGTGCAAACCGGGAAACGTGATGACGTCGGATGGGCCAGGCTCCGGCACGAGGCATCGAAACATCGCTCAGAAAATCCTGTGTTGTTCGCAATCGGACCCTGAGTCGTGATTACCGAGCGCCTCAGCCCCGCCGTCAAGGCATTCGATGCCGTTGCACCAGCCTTCGATCTCCGCTTCGGAGAATGGCTCAGTGTCGAAGCGCAGCGGGCAGCGGTGCGCCGGACATTGGTTTCGTCCTTCCCTCCGCGCGGCAGGATTCTCGAACTTGGGGGTGGCACAGGCCTGGACGCAGCCTGGCTCGCGACACAGGGATTTGACATCACGCTCACGGACGGTTCCCCGACCATGGTCGCGATGGCGCAGGCGAAGCTCGCGCCTCTTGGTGCGCGAGCTTCTGTCGCGCCACTCGAGGAATTGGAAGCGTTCGGCGAGGAGCACGCTTCCCGGAACGACGGGCTGTTCGACGGCGCCTTCTCCAATTTCGCGTCGCTTAACTGCGTCGAAGACCTCAGACCTGTGGGGCGCGGTCTGGCAAAGCTGCTACGGCCAGGCGCGTCCGCCATGCTGGTTCTGTTCGGAACCCTGTCGCCCGGTGACATGCTTGTCGAAGCGCTGCGGGGCCGCCCTCGCCAATCTTTCCGCCGTCTGCGCAAAGGGCCCGTGCCGGCTCGGCTGGGTGGTCAGGCGTTCAACGTGGTCTATCATCGCCGGGACGCGCTGAAGAGCGCTATGAAGCCCTGGTTCCGGCTGGTGAAGACTGTTGGGATCGGCGTTTTCGTGCCGCCCAGCGCTGCCGAGCCGTGGATTTCCAGACACCGCGGCTTGCTTCGCGTGTTGACGGCGCTGGATCGATCCACGGAGCGCGCGCTGGCGCCATTCGCGGATCACGTGCTCTATCACTTCGAAAGAACAGACGCGGCTGCGCCATGAGTGGGATCGGCGCGCAGTTCCGGGCCGAATATGCGCGCCACCGCGCCGCAGAAGGCCGTGGCTATCGCGGAGATGCGTTGCGGGCTCTGCCGTATCTTCGTTCGGGGCCCTTCGCGCGCCAGTGGGCGGTGCGGTCGCGCACCTTCGATGCCTTTGTTCACCATGTCCTCGGTCACCTGCAGCCGAATAGCGACATTCTCGATCTTGGCGCCGGCAATGGCTGGCTCTGCTATCGCGCCGCGCACAAGGGCCATCGTTGTGTCGCTCTTGATACGCGTGACGATCATGTCGATGGGCTTGGCGCGGCGCGGGAATTCCTTGTTGAAGAGCCGGACCTGTTTCGTTGCGTGACAGCATCGTTCGAAGATCTGCCGTTCGCGCCGGAATCGTTCGATGTCACGCTCTTCAACGCATCGCTGCACTATGCGCAAGATCTTGCGCGCACGATTCTCGAAGCCAGCCGCGTTACGCGGCGGGGCGGAATACTCGCAATCCTCGATTCCCCGTTTTATCGCAGCGCTGCGGACGGCGACGCCATGGTCGCGGAGAAAAAATCCCGTGGAGCGGCTTCGTTCGGCGCAAAAGCAGACGTGCTGCTGTCGCCAGAGTTCATCGAGTATCTGACGCCAGAGCGGCTCTCTGCCGCCCTTCCGCAATTGCACTGGATACGCAAACGCGTGCGCTATCCGCTCTGGTACGAGCTTCGGCCTTTGCTGTCAGGGCTGAAAGGCAAGCGCAGGCCTTCGCGTTTCGATCTGTGGATCGCAGCCAAGCCATGATCCTTCTGGTCAATCCACGGGCGACGCGACCGGCCAACAGACGCTTTCCACTCTCTGTGATGGCGATCGGCGCTGCACTTCCCGCCAATGAAAATTGGGAAATCGTCGACGGCAATCTCCCGGATATCGATCCCTTGTCCCGCATCGGCAGCCATGTCGCAGCGCAAAGCGGCACCGACGATCCGGTACGCGCGATCGCCTTCACCGTGATGCCGGGACCGCAGCTTGCCAATGCCGTTCCATTGACGAAGGCCGTCAAAGCGCGCCATCCGGACATTCCAATCATCTGGGGCGGCAATTTCGGAAGCCTGTATCCCGAGCCGGTTCTGAACGCGCCCTATGTCGATTGGCTGATACGCGGACAGGGGGAGCACACCTTCACCGAACTCCTGGATGTGCTGTCGGGAAATCGCGATCCGGAAACGGTGGCGGGTTTGTGCTTCCGCAAAGCCGATGGCATGCATCACATCGGTGTGGAACGCCGCTGGGTCGGGCCCGGCGAACTGCCGGCTCCGCCGTATCACAAGATATCTGTGCCCGATTATCTTCGGCCCACATTTCTGGGGCAGCGGTCCGGTGTCTATCAGGCGTCGATCGGCTGTCCCTATGCCTGCAATTTCTGTGGCGTCATTTCCGTGTTCGGAAGGCGCGAGCAAGTCCAGGAACCGGCCCGCACCGCCGAGCATCTCGGCTTCCTGGTCCGTGAGCACGGCATGGATTCCGTGCACTTCTACGACAACAACTTCTTTCTGAACGATGCGCACGCGCGCTCCGTCGCCGACGCTTTCGCGCCACTGGGACTGCGCTGGTGGTGCGAAGCGCGTGTCGATGCCCTGCTGCGCTTTTCGGACGACACATGGCGGCGTCTGAAGGCCGCCGGCCTCACGATGGTGTTCTGCGGCGCGGAGTCGGGCAGCAACGAAGTTCTGGAGAAGATGAAGAAAGGCATCACCGCAGAGCAGACGCTCGAGGTGGCCGCACGCACGCGCGAGCACGGCATCATTCCGGAATTCTCGTTCGTGTTCGGCGATCCCGAGGAGCCGGAAGCGGAAATCGAAAACACGCTGTCCTTCGTTCGCAAGCTCAAAGCGATCAACCCCGCCATGGAGCTGATCACCTATTTCTACACGCCGACGCCACAACGCCGCGATACCTACGGCAATATCGATCCCCTGGCCGGCACGCCTTCGACTCTCGAAGAGTGGGCGACGCCCGAATGGGTCAATTGGATGACGCATGAAGATCCGGAACTGCCCTGGCTGGCGCGAAGATTGAAAACGCGCGTCGAGGATTTCGAGCTGGTCCTGAAAAGCCGGTTTCCCTCCGTCCATGACAAGAGAACGCGGCACTGGGGCAAAATGGCGGGACGCTGGCTTGCCGACCGGCGGTGGCATCGCGGCGATTATGAAAACCCGCGTTTGCTGAGGCTCGTGCGCAGTCTGGCGCGGACAGAACCCGATGACCGCCAGCGCTACGGACATCTGCGGTTGGAAGGGGCGGCGCAATGATGGCGCTTGCGCCGCGCGAGGCCTATCGCCTTTGGGCGCCCACTTACGCGAGCGAAACAGCCATAAGTTTCATCGAGGATGAA